>Ga0209871_1000035_pt1 | contig 39277 bp, 30 predicted proteins | sample OrgsoiDNA2013045_FD_185795 | JGI IMG/M metagenome (GOLD analysis project Ga0209871, IMG submission 185795) | Permafrost soil microbial communities from the Arctic, to analyse light accelerated degradation of dissolved organic matter (DOM) -... | ecosystem: Environmental > Terrestrial > Soil >... | reverse complement strand
GGCAGGTCAGCGCGCGCTCGTCACAGCACGTCACGGCGGAGCTGCGGGAAGACCCTGGCTACCTTGCCGAGGAGATAGTCCCCGTAGCTGCCGGTGAAGGCGCGCAGATCCTGCCCGTCCCACCGCGGCCGCCCGTCGTCGCCGGCTGCGGCCCGCCGGGGCAGCGGGGGTACCTCGGCGGTGAAGCCGGGGTCGAGGAAAAACGGAAACGAGAGCCGGCTGCGGCCGCTGACGTTGCGGACCCGGTGCGGCGTCGAGCGGTACCAGCCGCCGGTGAGACGCTCCAGCATGTCGCCGATATTGCAGACGAGCGTCCCGTCGATGGGCGGGGCGTCGATCCACCCCTCCGGCGCGGCGACCTGGAGGCCGCCGTTGCTGTCCTGGGCGAGCAGGGTCAGCAGCCCGTAGTCGGTGTGCTCGCCGACGCCCCACTCGCCAGCCCGCGGCGGCGACGGCGGGTAATGAAAGATCCGGAACAAGATCGTCGGATCCGTGGTGTAGCCGGCGGCGAAGTACCCGGCATCCAGGCCGAGGCTGAGCGCCACGCCTCGCAGCACCGCCTGGCCCGCGCTGGTCAGGGCATCAAGATAGGACAGCACCAGCGGCCGCAGCTCCGGGACCTGCCGCGGAAACAGGTTGCGGCCGTGCAGCGGAACGCCGGCCCGGACCCGCGGATCATCGTCGGTGAGCTCGGCACCGAAGTACAGGCCCTCTTTCAGGTCCGGCCGGCCGGACGTAAGCTCGGCGCCCACCGGGAAGAACCCGCGCCACGCCGGGCCGCCCTTGTCCATGGCGATCTCGAGCTTGTCCTCCAGCGGCAGGCCGAAGAACGCGGCGCTGGCCGTCTCCAGACCTCGTAGCAGCTCGGCCGGCACGCCGTGGCCGGTCACGTAGAAGAACCCGCGCTCGCGGCACGCCGCCTGGATCTGATCCGCCACCGCCGTCACCGGCGAGCCCGCCGTGCCGGCCGCGCCCGCCGGGGCCGGGCCGCCATCGAGCAGGGGAGCCACATCAATGACCGGCAGCGCAGCCGAAGGCCCAGGGTCGTTCATCACCCCATCCTGCCCGGCGCTCAGCCAGCCGCACATCCGCGGCCCGCGAGCTGGCACCAGGGCCGCCAATGTCTGGCGCCTTTGTGCATCCAGATTGCGACGCCTACGATGTGGCGGTTCGTCGTTAATTGGTGGCGGGCGCCGTGCGGGCCGTGGCATGTTCAGGTCAGCACCGCCCCTAGGGTCAACCCCGCCCGCCTGTTGTTCTAATCTGCTCTCAATGAGCAGTTCTGTGGAGCCACGCACCGACGACATGCCCGCCGACGACGATCACGATGTGCCCGCAGGCGCCCTGGCCGGCGTGCGGGCGCGCTTCAGCTCGCTGAACGATGGCTTCGTCTTCCTCGACGCGCCCGGCGGCACCCAGACGCCCGACGAGGTCGCCGCCGCGGTGGCGAGGGTCTACCTCGAGGCAAGCGGCAACACCGGCGCGCCGTACGCCACCAGCCGGCGGATCGATGCGCTGCTGGACGAGGCCCGCGAGGCCACGGCACGTTTCCTCGGCTGCACCTCGGAGGAGGTCATCTTCGGGGGCAGCATGACGACCCTCAACTACACGCTGTCCCGCACGCTCGGCCGCGAGCTGAAGTCCGGCGACGAGATCATCGTGACCCGGCTTGACCACGACGCCAACGTCGCGCCGTGGCTCGACCTGGCCCGCGACCTCGGGCTGCAGGTCCGCCTGGCCGACGTGCACGCTGACACCACCCTGGACCTGACGAACCTGGAACACCAGCTCGGGCCGCGGACCAGGGTCGTGGCCTTCCCGTGGGCATCGAACGCTGTCGGGACGATCGTGGACGCCCGTGCGGTCTGCGATCTCGCCCACCAGGCAGGTGCCCTGGCCTGGGTCGACGCCGTGCAGTACGCCCCGCACGAGCCGATCGACGTGCGCGCGATCGGCGCCGATATCCTGCTCTGCTCGGCCTACAAGTTCTGCGGTCCGCATCTCGGGATCGCCTTCGGCCGCCGGGAACTGCTCGAGTCCTGGCAGCCCTACAAGGCCCGCCCCGCTCCGATGGAGCCGGTCGGTCACCGGTTCGAGACGGGCACGCTGCCGTACGAGCTGCTGGGCGGCCTGCTCGCCGCCTTCGCCTACCTGGACAGCCTGGGCGGGTTCGCCGGGGTCGCCGCATGGGAGCGCCGGCTGGGCGACCGGCTCCTCGCCGGGCTCCCCCCGAGCGCCAGGCTCTATGGCCTGCCGACCATGGCAGGCAGGGTTCCGACGTTCCTGGTCAACTTTCCCGGCGTTCCTTCGGCCGTGCTCAGCCCGGCCCTCGGCGATCTCGGGTTCGGCGTCTGGAGCCACGGCAGTTACTACGCCCCCGGCCTGCACGACCGGATCGCCTGGGGCGAGGCGCTGCGCATCGGCCTGGCGCACTACAACACCCTCGACGAGGTGGACCGGTTCAACCGGGCCCTCGCCACCCTGGTTGGTGCCCACGGGCCCGCGTCGCTGCATCCGTCTGGCCAGCCGAGATGACAGCAGGCGCCGTCGTCCGGGCGGCCGACGTGCCGGCCGTGCCCGCGCCGGGGGGCGGTCGGGTACGCACCCTGCTGGACATCGGACCGGCTGGCCAGCACGCGCAGGTCCAGCAGACGGCGGGCCAGCAGACGGCGGGCCAGCAGACGGCGGGCCAGCAGACGGCGGGCCAGCAGACGGCGGGCCAGCAGACGGCGGGCCAGCAGACGGCGGGCCAGCATTTCGTCCGGCGGCTTGCGGACGTCCCGCCGCGAACGCAGTTCAGCGGCACGGCCGGCGCCGCCGGCGAGCTGTGGTTCGTGATCAGCGGGACCGGCGAGCTGGTGGTCGAGGACCATGCTGGCCTTCCGCTCCGCCAGGACCGAGGGCTGTGGATCCCGCCCGGCGCCCGGTACCGGGTGGATGCCGATGGACCGACTGATCTTCGTTTCGATGTGGTGTCTTTGCCTGCCGAAACGGGAGAGCCCGGCGGGCCCGCAAGCCGTACGGGAGCCGACAGCGCCGCACCGCTTGCCCGTGACCTGCGTGACTGTGAGGTCGAGACGACAGGCGACCGGCGGTTCCGCGTCTTGTTCGGTCCCGGCCGCGGTTGCTCGGTGGCCACGCAGTTCGCGGGCGAGATCCCGCCTGGCCGGGCGCCTGACCACAGCCACCCGTACGACGAGCTGGTGCTGATGCTCGAGGGCGAGGGCTTGCTGCACCTGGACGGCGCCGATCATGTCCTGGCCCCCGGTACCTGCGCGCACCTGCCGCCCGGGCAGCTGCACTGCCTGGAGAACACGGGGACGACGACGATGAGGGTGCTCGGGGTTTTCCACCCGGCGGACAGCCCGGCCGCCAAGGCTCACGTCGACCATCCTTGACAGCGCGCCAGAACTAATTGCACTCTGTCTGCATCTTCTTTCCCGCTGCGGCTGTGCAGGCTGCCAGCGGGAAAGAAAAGCTGTGGGGCCTTCGAGCAAGCTGGCGTACCGCCGGGAACGGAGACAGCGGATGTTCGGACATGGGACCGGCTGGCGGGCACGTGCCCGGCTAGCCGTCGGGGTCGCCGCCGTCGGCGCCCTGGTCACCGGCATGACCGCGGCCGGCGCCAGTGCGGCCCCGGTCAGGCAGCACGGTCCGGGCCACGGGCCGGTCGTCGCGACCGCCGACGGCGCCGTTCGCGGCACGACCGCCGGCCCGACTCAGGAGTTCCTCGGCATCCCGTACGCGGCTCCCCCGGTCGGCCCGCTGCGCTGGCGACCTCCGCGCCCGGCTGCGCGCTGGCAGGGCGTGCGCGAGGCTACGCAGTTCGGCCCGCACTGCCCGCAGGCGGCATCGCCGTTCGGCGTGGCCAGCATCTCGGAGAACTGCCTGTTCCTGAACGTCTTCACCCCGTCGCGCAGTCACCACGGCAACCGCCGCCTGCCGGTCATGGCATGGATTCATGGCGGTGCGCTGGTGACTGGCGAGAGCAACGACTACGACCCGGCCAAGCTCGTCCAGGACGGGACGATCGTGGTCACTATCAACTACCGGCTCGGCGCGCTCGGCTTCCTGGCGCACCCGGCGCTGGCCGGCCGCCCCGGCGGCGCGTCGGGCAACTACGGGCTGATGGACCAGCAGGCGGCGCTGCGCTGGGTGCAGCGCAACATCCGCCGCTTCGGCGGCGACCCGCGCAACGTGACGATCTTCGGCGAGTCCGCCGGCGGACTCAGCGTGCTGTCGCAGCTCGCCTCGCCCCGCGCCAGGGGCCTGTTCGCGGGGGCGATCGTCGAGAGCGGGGCCTATGACCTCACCCAGGCACCGCTGACGACGGCCGAGGCCGCCGGGGAGGCGTTCGCCACCGAGGCCGGCTGTGCCAGCCAGACCGCTGACTGCCTGCGCAGCCTGCCGGTCTCGACCATCCTGGCGAACGAGAACACGGCCGGCTATCAGCCGGACATCGATGGCCGGGTGCTCACCCAGTCACTAGGGACCGCCTTCGCCAGCGGGCAGTTCAACCGCGTGCCGGTGATCAACGGATCCAATCACGACGAGTGGCGGCTGTTCGTCGCCCTGTCCGAGCTGGCGGGCGCGCCGGTCACGGCGGCGAACTACCAGAGCATGATCGGCTCGACGCTCGGCGTCTCCTCGGCGATCGCGGCGGTCATCGCGGCTCAGTACCCGCTGAGCGCCTTCCCGAGCCCGTCCGTCGCCCTCGGGGCCGTGGGCACCGACGCGATCTTCGCGTGCCCGGCGCTGACGGTGGACACGTCGGTGTCCAAGTACGTGCCGACGTTCGCCTACGAGTTCAACGACGAGAACGCGCCGCAGCGGTTCCTGCCCCCGGTCAGCTTCCCGTACGGGGCGGCGCACGCGTCCGAGATCCAGTACCTGTTTGACTTGCCGACTACTGCGTTCCCCGGTGTCCTCACGCCGGCGCAGCAGCAACTGGCCTCCAGCATGAAGCGGTACTGGACGAACTTCGCCAAGCGAGGCTTCCCCTCCTCGTCCGGCGAGCCGCTGTGGCCGCACTTCGGCGGCGTCAGCCAGCGGATGCTGTCCCTGATGCCGCCCGCGCCGCAGGTCGAGACCGATTTCGCCGCCGAGCATCACTGCGCGTTCTGGGCGCTGGGCGGCTGAGTCCTGGCCGCTCGTCGTCCCGGGGTTCAGGAGGTACCGCGCTGGCCGGCGGCGGCCCGTACCTGATGCGCTCGCTGCGGCAGATCATGCTCGGCAACAGGGCAGGAACGGCCGATGAGGCCGGCCAGGTTCGACGAGCTGATCCACGCACCGACGCGTCAGGCGCCTCGGTACTCCCCGACCGAGCCGCTGACCAGACGGGCGCGCGGCCCTAGAACTCGCCGGGCACGGCCATCGGGCTGTAGAAGGTGAAGTCAGGCAGCCCCTGAAACCCGGCTTCCTGCATGAGCTTGCCCATCATCTCCTGACTGGCTAAGAAGCTCTGGAACGCCTCCACGCTCTCCCACTCGTCGATCACCAGCGCATGCCCGTCCCCCGCGACGATGCAGTGGTGCAAGGCGCCGTTTGTCTTTGCCTCCGCGGCGACAGCCTCGAATTCCGCCGCGCGAGCCCGGAAAATCTTCGCGAGCCTGGCCGGCTCCCCGTTGAACTTTCCGATCACGATGACCGACATGTACAAACTCCCCCCGCTGGGCACCTGCCCGCCGGGGAAGATCCTACGCTCGGCCGGTTCGCGGCTGGCCGGTCTGCTGACTGTGAGCCGACGGGAGAAGCGCTATCTGCGCACGAGCGGACGCAGCACCACGCCGAGGAGCCGCTCGGCAGCGAAGTACCCGAGCTGCCGCGAGTCGTGGCTGCGCGCTGGATTGTCACCGAGCACGACGAGCTTGCCGGCCGGCACGACTGCCCCTGGCGCCGTCGGTCCCTGCGGGGTCGAGCGGGAGCCGCCGCGCAGGTTCGCGGGCAGGAAGGCGTCCGGCCTGGCATCCCCCGGCACCGCGACGACTCTCTTGATCATCAATTCGCGCCGCCCTGCTGCTGGTGGCGAGGGCATCACCCGGACCTCGGCAGCTGCGGGCTTCTCGATGACCACTACCTGGCCGGCCCGGATCTCGCTGACCCCGGCACGGCGGACAAGGACGCGGTCACCGCTGGTGAACGTCGGCAGCATGCTCTCGCCGACCACCGTGACTACCGCCAATCGCCGTCGCAGCATCCAGACGGGCGCCGCCAGCGCCAGCGCGCCCACGATGACAAGGAGGGCTGGCATCAGCGGGGCCTGTGGCCAGAGCGGGCCGAAGTGACTGCACCGGCGGGCGAGACTCTGCCGGCGGGCGAGACTCCGCCGGCCGGCGAGACCGGCGAGACCGGCGAGACCGGCGCAAAGAGCCCGACCAGGTCATCCCAGCGGACGAACAGGAGCGCAACCGCCGCGCCGACCACGACCGCCAGGACCACGCCGGCTGGCGCGGGGCGATCGTAGCGCAGCGGGTTGCCGACGAGGCCTGCCGTTAGCACGGCAAGCAGGCAGGCGTTGCGGATCAGATGCGCCCGGCCCAGCGGCCGGCCAGAACTGGCGCCGAAGCAGGCGCAGCGTGCCCGCGTGCCGCGGCGCACCACCATGGCGACCCCGGCCACCAGCACAGCCATGAGCACGGCCGCGGCGGCCAGGGCGGACTCGGCAAGTGCGCTGGCGCCAGGACCAGACAGCGCCGCCGCGACGGCGGCACCGGCCAGGCCGACGGCGGCGATCGCCTCCCAGATGGCGAGCGCTGCCGCCGTCATCGGCAGCAGCCTCCCCGGTACCAGCAAGGCCTCGCGCAGCCCAGCGCGAAACGTCCCATAAGCCTGCCCGCTGCGCAGCTTCGAGCTGGCTGAAGCGGCAAAGACGCAGGCAGCCAGGGTGAGTACGGCAATGACACATTCACTCACGGCTGCTCCCCCGCCATCGCGGCCACCGAGGCCGCCGGCTGCGCGGCATAGCCTCTGGCCTGCAGCGAGAACAGCCGCGCGTAGGTGCCGGACCGCGCCATCAGGGCGTCGTGGTTGCCTTCCTCGCTGACCACGCCGTCGCCAAGCACCACGATGCGGTCTGCGTCGCGGACCGTATTCAGCCGGTGGGAGATGAGGATCGTGGTGCGGCCGTGCCGGTCCCGGCGCAGGCCGCGGTGGATCTCATGCTCGGCCTCCGCGTCAAGACCTGAGCTCGGCTCATCGAGGATCACCAGGTCGCGCCCGGCGCGCAGGAAGGCGCGGGCCAGCGCCAGCCGCTGCCACTGACCGCCAGAGAGCAGCACGCCGGTCTGCGGATCATCTATATCGGTCATGTCGAAGTACGCACGAGTGAGCAATGTGTCGTATCCCTTCGGTAGTGCGGCCAGGGCGTCGTGGATGCCAGCCCGGCGTGCCGCCGCCGTCAGGGACTCGCGCTGGCCGGCCAGCGCTAGATCACCGACCGCGATGTTGTCGCTCGCACTGAACTCGTAGGCCATGTAGTCCTGGAACACCGCGCTGATGCGCTCGCGCAGCTCGGCGAGGGCGAAGTCGCGCAGGTCAACGCCGTCCCACAGGATCCGGCCGCGATCGGGGTCATAGAACCTGCACATCAGCTTGACCAACGTGCTCTTGCCTGCGCCGTTGAGCCCGACGAGCGCCACAGCCTGCCCATGCGGGATGACGAAGCTCACCCCGCGCAGGATCCATGGCTCGTCCGGGCCGTATCGGAACCACACGTCGTCCACCTCGATGCCTCGGCACAGGGCTCGTGCCGGGACCGGATGAAGCGGCTGCACCAGGTCCGGCCCCTCGGCCATGACCTCTTGGTACGACCGGAACAGCAGCAACGACTGATAAGTCATGGCGGCGCTAGTGATGATGACCGTCAGCGTCGTTGCGACCGCCCCCAGGGCGGACACGAGAAGGGAGAGGTCGCCCACGGTCAGCTCGCCTCGCACGGCTGCGAAGACCGCCCACCAGAGGCCTCCGCCCGCAACCGCCGCGCTGAGCGCCGCTAGTCCGGAGTAGACCGCGAGCTCACGACGGTCAACCCGCTCGCCGGCCCGCTGAACGGTGCGCAGCTCAGCCAGCATGCGCCGCCGGAAGAACGGGCCAAGCCCGAAGAGGCGGATCTCCTTGGCGGCAGCGTGGTCGGAGAGCAGGTTCGCGTAAAAGTACTGGCGCCGCTCAGCGTGGCTAATCCCGGAGATCATAGCCACGCGCCGGCGTGCGATCCCCAGCTCAGCGTAGATCACCGGAATCGCGGCCAGCAGCATGATGACCGCCATCACCGGGCTCAGAATCACCAGCGTGATCAGGAAGCCGGACAGGGTCAGCCCAGCCTGGCCAATGGCAATACAGTTGCTGAACATCTGGCTGGGCCCGGAACTTCCTGCCTGCTGAGCCATCCTGAGCCGGTTCTGGAAATCAGGATCCTCGAGCCTGCGCAGGCCAGCCAGCCTGGTCATGGCGGTGAAAAGCTCGGCGATAGCACGCCCCTGAATCGCCCGGCCGGACTGCGCGGACAGGTACTGGCCAACGTCGGACAGCACCGCCAGGAGGCCGCCGACCGCGCCGAGCGCGATCACCAGAGTCAGCAGGCCGCCGCGCGGATGACCGCTGGTCAGGGCATCCAGTATTGCCCGCAGCAGCGACGCCGCCGCTACCGGCGCCAGCCCACTCAGCACAGTCACCAGCAGCCGCCCGGCAAACGCGCTGCGGTGCGAGCGCCACGACAAGACGAACGCGGCGCCCAGCACCCGCAGTGTCCGCGCCGGCCTGGTCGCCGGCGGACCAGGTGGCTGACTCACCTGGTCTGAGCGACTCATCGCGCCGCGACGGGCTCGGGCAGCATGGCCGGGTCATGGCTAGCCGCCAGGACGGCACCATCCGCATCCAGCAGGCAGAACGCCGGATACCCCACGACCTTGAACGCCCTTGCAATCTCACCGTCGTGCTGCTCCGCGCTGACCTGAGCGACCTCAGCCAGCCGGGCCAGGTATGCCGGCGGCTCGTTCTCGGGCCCCACGACCACGGCCAGCACGTTCTGTTTCGCAACATCGTGATCGCTGATGTACCGGGCGAATGACGGCACCCGCTCCGGGCAGATCGAGCATGACGAGGAGAAGAAAGCAACCAGCCGGAACTCGGCAGCACTGCCCACGGGCGATCCGCCGATGGTGGCCGCCGAGAAGGCCGATGGCGAATCCCCCGCGACGACGCCGATAACCGGCACATCAGGCACGCTCACCCGGGTAATGAGCTCCGTGTGCTCACGGAGCCTGCGGATCACCCCGAGCGTCAGCATCAGATCCAGCACGCACAGCACGCCGACGACGGCCACCGCGGCAATAAGAACAGACACGGCAAACTCCACAGTTTGAATCGGACTCGGACTGGATTACGCCTGCTGCTGTGGCCCGCCGCTATCAGCGAGCCACAGCAATTGATGGCTCTACACGCAGGTGGCGTAAGTCGAGCAGCCGCCACACACCACCTTGCAGGCGCAGGTGTACGAGCAGGTCCTCTGTGTCTGGTGTCTCGTCAAGCGGTTTACGTAGCACGGGCCACAGGCGACCTGATGCGGGTCCGGCGGGCAGCACGCACCAGCGGTTACCCGAGGCACGACCACGCTGAGCATCCGGTCAGCGATTGGGGATATAAAACGCATGTTCTTCACCTCCTCAGGCACATCCTGCTCCGCCTGCATGGCACGATCGCCTGACCCAGGCAGTGGCGCCGAAGCGATGGCGTTCTTGCAGGCAGAGTTCCGGTCAGTTCGCGCTACGGCTGGGGGCAGCTCCTGTTGACGCACGGCCCGCACATCAACTTGCAGGCACAGTTGTACGAGCAGGTTTTCCACGCCCGCATCCAGAGGTGCTGGCTGGTTCGCCCGCAGCCATCACAGGCCACCTGCTGTGTGTCCGGCGGACAGCACGCTCCGGCAGTTACCCGAGGCACGACTGCGCTGAGCAGCCGATCAGCGATTGGGGCTATGAGTCGCATATTCCTCACCTCCTTTCAGTGCATTTACCGGTCAGTCTGCTTGGCCGGATCCGGCGGGTCCACGCGGTCGACCGGCAGACTGGCGGCAGTCTGCTGGCAGCATCCGCGGTCCGCGGGCACTGCACGGAGCCCTCGCGGCCGGGTATGGTCAAACTCGTCCACGGAGTGGCCAGACCGGTCCTCGACTCTCATGAGGTGCGAAACGAGTGGACTGCGGTGCCCCGCCAGACCGAGCCTTCGGCTTCCTGCTGCGTAGCTGCCGTTCCGCAGCTGGGCTGACCCAGGAAGAGCTCGCGCAGCGGTCCGGTTTGAGCGTCCGGGCGATCTGCGATATGGAGCGGAGCCGCACCACCAGGCCCTACATGCGCTCGGTCCGGCTGCTTGCCGGGGCAATGTCGCTGTCTGAGACCGCGCGCGACCAGCTCATCGCCGCGGCGCACCACAGCACGGCCGGAACCGGACTTCCCGACGGCCAGGCCCGCTCAGCTCGTCCTTCGGCGCCGCTGGTCGTGCCGCGGCAGCTGCCGACAGCTGTGCGGCACTTCACTGGCAGGAACAACGAGCTGAAGATGCTGCGCCGGCTGCTCGATCAGGCCTCGGTCGACGGTCACGCAGTTCTGATCTCGGCGATTGGCGGGACCGCGGGCGTGGGCAAGACGGCGCTGGCGGTGCACTGGGCGCACCAGATCGCGGACCAGTTCCCGGACGGCCAGCTCTATGTCGACTTGCAGGGATTCAGCCCGGCAGCCGCACCGGTAGCTCCCGCCGACGCGCTGCGTGGCTTTCTGGACGCCCTGCTGATCTCGCCGGGCGATCGTCCGGCCCGGCTGGAGGACCTGGCCGGCCTCTACCGCAGCATGCTCGCGGAACGGGCCATGCTGGTCGTCCTGGACAACGCACGCGACGCCGCTCAGGTGCGCCTGCTGCTACCGGGCAGCCCGACCTGCCTGGCTGTCGTGACAAGCCGCAGCGAGCTGGCTGGCCTTGCCGCCAGCCAGGGAGCTCACCTGCTGACCCTCGACGTCCTCAGCGCACTCGAGGCACGCCAGCTCCTGGCCAGCCGCCTCGGCACGGATCGGGTCGCTGCCGAAGAGGATGCAGCGACCGAACTGCTCGGGCTGTGCGCACAACTGCCCCTGGCTCTGAGCATCGCCGCGGCACGTATTGCAGCCCGCCCGGGCATTCCGCTGGCCGCGCTGGTGTCAGAGCTCCGTGACGTGCCGGGACCGCTTGATGCCCTTGACGCCGGGGACGCGGCTAGCGACATGCGCGCGGTGCTGTCCTGGTCGTACCGGAACCTGACTGGCCCGGCCGCCCGCATGTTCCGCATATTGAGCGTGCACGCTGGCCCCGATATCAGCATGGCGGCTGCTGCGAGCCTGGCCGGCCTGCCCCCGCGGGCGGCGCGCCGCCTGCTGGATGAGCTCGCCAGCGCAGGCTTACTGCGCGAGCATGCGCAGGGCCGGTACGCCTGCCACGATCTGCTGCGCGCTTACGCGGCCGAGCAGGCGCACGCGGCCGAGCAGGCGCACGCGGCCCAGAACGGCTCTGGCGCGACCGAGTGCCGCGCGGCCCTTCATCGCGTGCTTGACCACTATCTGCACACCGCGCATCTGGCGGCCCGCCTGCTCCGCCCGGTGCGTGACCCGCTGTGCCTGGACTCGCCGCAGGCCGGTGTGACGGCGGAGCGGCTGGCCGACCGCAGTCAGGCGCTGTCGTGGCTTGAGGCCGAACGCCGCGTCCTGCTCGCAGTGACAGTGACGGCAGCCGAGCTTGGGTTCGACGCGCACGCCTGGCAGCTGCCGTGGGCGCTAGCGAGTTTCCTGGACCTGCAAGGACGCTGGGACGACTGGGCTGCCACCCAGCGGATCGCGCTGGCAGCGGCTGATCGCATAGGCGACCGGGTCGGCCAGGCACATGCGAACCGCAGCATCGGATGTGCCTGCCTCCATCTCGGCTCCTATGCCGAAGCACATATTCATCTGCGCCGCGCCATCCACCTCTTCCAGCATCTCGGTGACAGGGTCGCAGTGGCGCGAAGCTGGCTCAACGTCGCACATACCTTCGAGCGGCAGCACCGGTACGACGAGGCGCTCCGCTACTCGAGGAAAGCGCTGGACCTGACCCAGAGGATCGGGGATCGCCCCGGGCAGGCGACCGCACTCATCGCGATCGGCTGGTGCTGCCTCCAACTTGACGACTACGAGGCGGCTCTGGCCTCATGCCAGCAGGCTCTCGGCCTGTGCCGCGCGCTCGGCGACCGCCCGAGCGAGGCTGCTGCCCTGGACAGCCTGGGTTACGCTCACCGCCATCTCGGCCAGCATGCTCAGGCGGTTGCCTGTTGCAGGCGCGCCGCGGGCCTGCATCGTGATCTCGGCAATCGCTTCGGCGAGGGCGAGGCACTGATCCATGTGGGTGACGCGTACCAGGCGGCAGACCAGCCTGAGGCGGCGGGCGAGGCCTGGGGGCAGGCGCTCGACATTCTCGATGAACTGCGCCATCCCGGTGCCGAAGAGATCCGGCTCAAGCTCCGCCACGTCAGCGCCGGAGCCCAGGCCGGGGTTCTCTAGCCCGGAGCAGACCGGCTAGTCCTGACCGTTGGCTGGCAGCCAGGCAAGCGCGGCACGTGCCTCGTCGGCGATGGCGGCGGGTGCAGCGAGCGACAGCACGTGCCGCAGCGCCATGGCGTAGGCGACGTCGTGGGCCTCGGCGGCTGGCACGGCGAGATCGGGCACCACGCCGGCGCCTTCCCAGTTCGTTCCGGTGACCGGATTGACCGACCGGGCGAACGGGACGGCGATCGCCAGGGCAGGGGTGATCGGCATTACCTCGGTCGGATGGGCGCCACCGCCAGTGGTCTCGCCGATCAGCTGCGCGCGGCCCTGCGCCTGCAGGTTGTAGCAGAGCTCCTCTCCGCCGGAGAACGTCATTGCGCTGGTCAGTACGTAGACCGGGCGGTCAAGATAGCGTGAGCCGGGCACGTACGCCAGGCTCCAGTACTGCCTGGTCTGCCCGCTTTCGGCATCGTAGATGTCGTTGAGATGGGTCTCGGCGCCCTGGAACAGGTAGCTGCACCAGAAGATCACCCCGTCCGGGGAGCCTCCGCCGTTGTACCGCAGGTCGATGATCAGCGCGTACGTCCCGGAGACCAGCTCCATGGCCGCGGCGATGGCCGGGCCGGCGTTCGCGGGGTCGGCCACCCGGCGCAGGTCGAGATAGCCGATGTTGCCGTCCAGCCGCTCGACCCGGAAAATGCCGAAGTTGTCCAGCCGCCCGCGCTCCCGCCGGGCCCGCCGGGCCGTCTCCGGATCGGCGGGCTCGCGCGGCCCGGCAGTGTCGGCCCGCGGCCCGGCAGTGTCGGCTCGCGGCCCGGCAGTGTCGGCCCGCGGCCCGACAACAAGGACCCGCAGGTGCTTGTCCGCGCAGACCTCATACAGCTGACTCGTGAGCCGCTCAGCCAGCGCGGTCTCGTCGAGGTCGTCGTACTCGCCCGCGGCCAGCCTGGCCTCAATCGCGGCGGCCGCCCGCTCGCCGCGGTCGGGAAGCACATAACGGGCGCGCAGCAGCGTGACGGCACTCTCCACAACCTCGCGCACTGGCATCCGCTCGCCCGCCAGCGCGCGGTCGTCTCGCATCATGATCCGCGGTCAATCCGGCGCTCAACGCGGTCCATCGCCGCCCGTTCCACGGCAGCCTCCCTGACTTCCCTGGCCATCAGGGTAGTCCCCTACGCGGACGCGAGGGCCTGCCCGACGAGCGGATCCGGGTGTGCCGACCCGGCTGGCTCAGCGGAAGTCGCGGCTGCGGGCGGCGGCCACCACCCGCAGCCGGCGCAGCCGGGTGGCGAGCAGGCTGACCGCCCCGTCGAGGCGCTCTACCCGCCCGTTCACCAGCAGCGCGTTGGCGTCCATCCCGAGGCGGCGGTAGCGTGCCCACACCTGCGGCGGGCAGATGACATTGGCCATCCCGGTCTCGTCCTCCAGGCTCAGGAACACCACCCCTCCTGCCGTCCCCGGCTGCTGCCGGTGCGTGACCAGCCCGCCGACCACGACGGCGGCACCCGGCCGCGCCGTCCGCAGGTCGCAGGTCGGCGACACCCCATGCTCCGAGAGCAGCGACCGGATGTGCTCCAGCGGGTGGGTGCCGTACGTCCCGGTCGCCCACAGGTCCGCGAAGGTCTCCTGCGCCGCCGTCATGGCCCGAAGCGGCGGCGCGACGAGACCCGGCGTGGTGCCGGGAAGCTGTCCGTCCGTGATAGTGGCGGCCGCGCCTGCCGACCACAGCGCTTCGCGCCTGCCCATGCCGAAACAGCCGAACGCGCCCGCCGTCGCCAGTGCCTCCATCGCCCGGACCGACAGCGCGGTGCGCCGGGCGAAGTCCTCCAGATCCGCGTACGGCTGGCCGGCCGCGATGGCGGCAGCGGCCCGCGAGCCGAGGCTGCGCACCTCGGACAGGCCGATTCTGATGACGGGCTGGTCCGGTACTGGCTGGCCCTCGGACGGTGATTCGGGGTGGGTGACGGGACGGGCGCACGGCTGGCCGTTTCGCATGGTTGTGAGTGTTATTGTTTCCGGTTTTTCCAGGATGGCCAGGACGTCGCTGGCGTTCACGTCGACGCCGCGCACCTGCACGCCGTGCCTGCGCACGTCGCTGATCAGGCTGGCGGGGGCGTAGAAGCCCATCGGCTGGGCGCGCAGCAGCGCGGCGGTGAACGCTGCCGGATAGTAGCACTTCAGCCAGGCGCTCGCGTAGACCAGGTAGGCGAAGCTGATCGCATGCGACTCGGGGAACCCGTAGCTGGAGAAGGCGAGGATCTTGAGGTAGATGTCCTCGGCGACCTGCGCGCGGATGCCCATGGCCGCCATCCCGTCCAGCAGAGCGCTACGGAGTTCCTCGATCCGCTCGGGAGCGCGCTTGGAGCTCATCGCCTGCCGCAGCTTGTCCGCCTCGGTGGCGGTGAACCCCGCGCAGTCGATCGCGATCTGCATCATCTGCTCCTGGAACAGCGGCACGCCGAGGGTCTTGCCGAGGGCGCGGCGCATGGACTCGTGCGGGAGCGTCGCCTCCTCCTCACCGCGCTTGCGACGCATGTAGGGATGTACTGAGCCACCCTGGATCGGGCCCGGCCTGATCAGCGCCACCTCGATCACGAGGTCGTAGAACTTCTCCGGCCGCAGCCGCGGAAGCGTGGCCATCTGCGCGCGCGACTCGACCTGGAACACTCCCACGGTGTCGGCCTCGCACAGCATCGCGTAGACGCCGGGATCCTCCTGCGGGATCGAGTGCAGGCCCCAGCGCTGGCCGTGATGCTGGGCGACCAGCTCGAAGCAGTCCCGCAGCGCCGTGAGCATGCCGAGGCCCAGCAGGTCGAACTTGACCAGGCCCGCGTACGCGCAGTCGTCCTTGTCCCACTGCAGCACGGTGCGGCCCGGCATCCGCGCCCACTCCACCGGGCACACCTCCCCCACCGGCCGGTCGCAGATCACCATCCCGCCCGAGTGAATGCCCAGATGCCGCGGCAGCCGCTGCATCCGTGCGGCGAGTTCGGTGACTGCCTGCGGGACGCCCGCGTCCGGCGGGATGAGCTGGCCGGGTCCGTACTGCCGCGGCCCGACCTGCCGTGACCAGGCATTCTGCTGCTCCGGCGAATAGCCGAGCGCCCGGCCGGCATCGCGCAGCGCCATCCGAGGCCGGTAGGAGATCACGTTGGCGACCTGCGCGGCCTTGCCCCTGCCGTAGGTGCCGTAGACATGCTGGATGACCTCCTCGCGGCGCCGGTGCTCGATATCCAGGTCAATGTCCGGCGGCCCGTCCCGGCCGGCGGAAAGAAAACGCTCAAACAGCAATCCGTGCCGAACGGGATCGACGCTGGTAATCCCGAGCGCATAGCAGACGGCTGAGTTGGCTGCTGATCCGCGGCCCTGGCACAGGATGCCGTTGTCCTCGCAGAATTCCACGATCTCGTGCACGATCAGGAAGTAGCCGGGGAATCCGAGGCCCACGATGACGTCGAGTTCGCGGTCTAGCTGGGCGTAGGCACCCGGCTGGCGTTCTGCGTGGGGCGGGCCGTAACGCTCCGCTGCCCTCTTCCTGACCAGTGCGCGCAGCCAGTCGGCTTCACTTTCGTGACCCTCGGGGAGAGGGAAATCCGGCAGTTTCGGCGCGACCACCGTGAAGTCGAACGCGCAGTCGCGGGCCAGCTGCACGGTGCGCTCGAAGACGCCGGGGTACCGGCGCAGGCGCTGTGCCATCTCCGTGCCCGACCTCAGGTACGCGGCACCGGAGGCGGCCAGCCAGCCGTCCATCTCATCCAGGCTGCGGCGAGCCCTGATCGCGGCCAGCACCTGGGCCAGCCGCGCGTCCGGCGGCGACGCGTAGTGCACGTTGCCGGTGGCAATCACGGCCGTTCCGGTCTGGCGGGCCAGCTCGAAGAGGGCGTCATTGCGCTCATCGTCGGCTGGCTGGTCATGACTGGTGAGCTCCACGCAGACGTTCTGCGTGCCGAACATGGCGGTCAGGGCCCGAAGCTCCCTGGCTGCCGCCTGCAGTCCGCCGTCGGCTGTCAGCGCAGGTGGCGTGAGCGCCGCTGGCGTGAGGGCTCCCGGCGTGAGCGCTCCCGGCGTGAGCGCTCCCGGCGTGAGCGCCGCTGGCGTGAGCGCCGCTGGCACTGCGCCCTTGCGGCAGCCGGTGAGGATCACCCAGTGCCCGTCATGCGCCTGGGCAAGAGCATCAAGGTCGTAGACGGGCCGGCCTTTCTCTCCCCCCGCGAGCTGCGCGTCGCTGATCACCTGGCACAGCCGCCGGTATCCCTCCGAATCGCGGGCAAGCACCAGCAGGTGCTGTCCCTCGGGATCGGGGACGCCGCTCTGGCCGCGGGGCAGACCCAGGCTCAGCTCGGCACCGAAGACCGTGCCGATCCCGGTGCCGGTTTTCTGCTTCAGGCGGGCCGCTGCCTGGGCGAACTGAGGCACCCCGTACATGCCGTCGTGATCGGTGATGGCGAGAGCTTCCAGGCCGAGCCGCACCGCCTGGTTGACCAGATCCTCGGGGCTGGAGGCTCCGTCGAGGAAACTGAAGGACGAGTGGCAGTGCAGCTCGGCCCACGCCGGACCCTGCTCATCCCGGCCGCTCTCAATCGGGCCGATCTTGTTGCCTGCGCGCTGGCCAGCGGCCGGCAGCTGGGTTACCGGTCGCAGCCGTGACTCATCCGCTTCCTCGATGCCGTCGTCTCTGCCCGCTTTCTTGCTCTCGGTATTAGGCCAGGACAGACGCCGCTCGAACTCCCGCCACGGTACTGGCGGGTTGTCCCAACCCATCGCCTGTCACCTTCCCTCTCCTTGTTGTTGTCCTCTCCCTTGTTGTCCTCTCCCTTGCTGTCCCGCAGTTGTCTCTCCCTCGCTGTCCCGCCGGCGTATCTCATGTGCGGTGCGGTGCGGTGCGGCCTGATGCCCGCCTGCCGGAGCGAATTCGCCGGTCATATTTTCGTCGGTCATACGGAGTGCGTATCGGGGGTGACGGTATAACTCCGCCCGGCGGGGGTGGTCCAGGTGAAGATGCCGGGTGTAGCAGCCTGGGTGAGGTTCCAGCCGGGGTGCTGCTTGAGCTGGTGATGGGTCCGGCAGAGCCCGCCAAGATTGCACCGGCAGGTTCGTCCCTGCGGCCAGGGAATGGTGTGGTCCAGGTCGCCTCGCCAGGCCGGCTGCCGGCACGAGGGGAACCGGCAGGTCAGGTCCCTGGCAGTAACAAACTCCTGCAGCCTGGGCGGCGGCCGGTAGGCCTCCGACTGACTCGCATGAGCGCAGCCTCCTACCGCGGCATCGGCCTGGGATTGCTCTTTGATGCGGGCGGTCGCTCGGGCTGCGGCACGCAGCGCCGCGGACACGATCCCACCAGGCGGATCATGACCCTGCGATCTGGTCGTCAGGGTTTCCTCGCTGAGGGTAAGGGTGACCCTGCCAACCAGCCCAGAACCGAGCGGCGAACCGTCGTGCTCGTAGCAGCCGGGGCCGTCCCTGGCCTGAGTCCGGCGGGGTATGCGCGCGACCGCCAAGGCCTGCCCGGCCGAATTAATCACGATGACCCGCCACTTGGCGGCGGGATCGGCAGATGCGGCCTCGGCGAGCCGACGAGCCTGGAGCGCGGTAATCGGGCCGATACGGCCAAGATGGCCCGGCTCGAGACTGAACCCGGCCAGCAGAGACCAGGGCAGGGACAGATCCAGCAAACCAGCCGGGGGCCGACATGTCCCGGCCTGCGCAGATCCGGGGCGGGCGGAAGCGGGCGGGATCAGGGCGGGCAGCGGCGCCCACACGGAAGTAGATCCGGACGGGTCGTCTATGCCTTTGTCATCGTCGTGCCATCCGGTCGGCACCGGTCCCCCATCAGGGCACGGATCATCGTCATCACAGGGGGCGTCCTGGTCACCGGGCCAGGGCACGTCTCCCCATGAACTGGCCGGGCACGAGTCTCCCGTCACATCCGGCATTGCACCGTTGCCCGGCCTGCCCTCCCTCAGGCCGCCTGTACCCCGGCGGCCTGTACCCCGGCGGCCTGTACCCCGGCCGCCACCAGACCCGCCGTCATCCGGCCCACCATCGTCTGCCGGAGGCGGGCTGTCGGGGGGCGCGCCTTCAGCGGGCGGTATGAATGGCAGGGTGCCCAGCAGCAGCCCGATGAACACCTGGGCTTTGAGCAGGTCCATTCCCCCGGCTGCGCCCGAAGCCTTCAACGCGCGAGCCATCGCGGTGATCCGGGCCATCGCTGCGGAGGCGTGAGTCACCGGCAAACCCGATCCCGCCAGGGTCGATGTGAGGTCATCATCGCCGTACAGGCTGACCTTCGCCCGCCGCTCGGCCTCCTCCCGTCGCCGCTCTGCGCCTTCCGGGTCGACGGCGATCACGGCACGGCGCAGCGCAGCGCGCAGCTGCCCGGTGGTCAGCACGCCCGCGCCGGGCAGGACCTGCTCTTCAACAGCTCGTGCTGCCTCATCACTGAGCAGGCTGGTTGCCTCGGCGATCAGCCGGGCGCGGTACAAGTCAATGAGTCCCTCAGCCAGCGCCATACCAGTAGCCCTCAGTCGCCAGTGCATGGTGACGGCCAGGTCTGTCCACCAGGACGCCGTGCACTGCGTCATCACCAGGCCCAGCGACACCTCAGAGCAGGCACTGGTCGGGATCCGGGCCGGTCGCCCGTCGCTATCGACGCCGATCTTCTCGTCGCGGGCCGCTGCGCGGGAGGCGATCTGCGCCACCATGGCCAGTTCTCCTGCCTGCGCCCACGACGCCATCCGCCGGAACGACGCCGCCACACCGGCCAGGGCGCCGTCCTCCAGTTCCTCCGCCCCTGCGCTGCCCAGCCACGCGGCCAGCCCTGGTCCAGTCGGCAGGCACTCCGCGATGCGTCCCGCCACTACGCCGACCGGGATCTCCCGCGACCGATCGGCGGCCAGCATTGCGTCGAGCAGCGCCTCTTGGTCCTCCTCCCCGGCGGAGCTGCAGGCAGCGGCGCTGTCGGCGCTGTTACTGCCGCAGGCGCTGCCATCGGCGTCGTTGCCATCGGCGTCGTTGCCCGCCGCCTCACTCCCGACGGTGACTTCACTGTCCGCGGCGTCGTTCGCCGTGGCACTACCAGTGGCGGCGGGGCCGGGACGATTCCAGGGCGCGGGGCCATCCAGGGCGGCCTGCAGCGCGTCGAAGTCCAGTTCCCATGACCACGCCAGACCTTGAGGGACACCGGCGTAAGACGCGTCCTGCCCCGGAGCCTCAGGGTTTCCTGAGGGTGCTGGCCTAGCGCCTTGCATCGGATCACCTCCGCCGTGCTGCCTGGTGATGATCTATTGGTCTTCGACCAGCATATCGAGTGCTACTGACAAAACCTGCAGGTAGTCGAAAATGTTTTCGCCATTCGACCAAGCGGCGACGGCAACCCTCAGTCGTAGCTGGCCTCGATCAGCCAGCGGCCATCCTGCACGACCGCCAGCCATGCGTCCTCGTCCTCGGTGACGAACTGGAACCTGGCCCGCCTGCGCGAAGTCGCCGGATCCCACCACCGCTCGGTGACCGGCCAGGGCCCGGCCCAGGAAGTGACCGCCAGTGACCGACCGCCGGCTGCCGACGGCCACAGCCACAGCCGGGCAGGCCGGCCGGAAACCTGAGCGCGCCCGGTGACGGTCACTGTGGCCCCGGAATCGTCAGTAACCCTGGCCGACAGCGGGACCGGGTACACCGTGGCCGGAGCGGGTGCCGGGATCTTCCCCGGCCAGGGCCGCCCTGCCGGAAGCCGCCCTGCCGGAAGCCGCCCTGCCGGAAGCAGAGGGGTCCCAGCGTCACCGAAGGGCACCAGCGCCACCTGCTCGGCCGGGCTGCGCCCGCCGGCTAGTACCGGGCACAGCACTGCACCGTGCCCGAGCATGGCCTGCACCCGGATGGCCGCGCGCGCTACCCGGTCGCTGATCACGGCATCGCCCCACAGGCCAAGCTGGCGCCCCACATCACGCACTAGCTGGTCAGGGGTCAGCCGCAGCAGTGTGATCCCGCCGGCCCGGCCCAGATCGCCCTGATCACCCTCACCCCGACCGCGCTCGCCCCGGCCACCCTCACCCCGACCGCGCTGGCCCGTCCGCCACCCGTCAAGCTGCCAGCGCACGCGCTCGGCCACCGCGAGCGCGGACAGCAGCCCGTCGTGCCGCCACAGCCGGGTGATCTCCCGCCCGTCCTCGCACACCGCCTGCACCTGTACCCGAACGCAGGCAAGCCCGCTGGCGGCAAGCCGGGAATGCATCTGATCGGCGAGGGTCTTGGCGGCGAACGCCACCGGCTCGGACTGCTCCGCTGGAGGGTCGAACTCAAGACTGACGGACAGATCGGCCGAGGGCGGCCGGGGCGCCAGCGGACGGGGATCCAGTCCGCGCGCCAGGCGGTGCGCGCGCACTCCCTCAGTCCCGAACTGGTTTGCCGCCTCGGCCACCGGCAGCGCAGCGAACTCGCCCAGCGTCGTGATGCCCAGCCGGGGCAGCAGGTCGGCGAGTTCCGGGCTCCCCAGCGCCGTGACCGGCTGCGGGGCGAGGAACGCGGCCCCCCCGCCTGGTGCCACTACCGCGCCAGGCCGCCTTGCCTGGGCGGCAAGCTGCGCGGCGAACAGGCCATCGGCGATTCCTGTCTGGCAGGCGAGCCCGAGACCGCCGATGGCTCCCGTGAGCTTCCCCGCGAGGGACTCCTCACCGCCGAAATAACGGGCCGGGCCAGCAGCGCCGATAGCGCAGACCCCAGGCCGTATCACCTCCACTCGCGGGCAGAACGCTTCCACCGCGCTTACTACCTGCTCGAATGCCCGCGCCCCCGGTCCGGCTTCCTGATCTTCCGCCGCCTCGGGCCAGTCTGGGCACCACACGACGAGCACCCGCCGTGGCGCGCTCCCGCCTGCCTTCATCCGGCGTTCGCCCGCTGCCAGGAACCATCCGCCTCGGCGGTGCCCCGTGCCCAGTCGCTGTCACCCTCGGCGGTCCGTACGGGCATTTCCCCGGCAACGCCCTCGGCGACAGCGGCAACCGAGCCATCAGGGGCGGGCAGCCACAGCCATCGCGCCCGCGGCCGCGACCACGCACCGCGCCCGTCCGCCACCACCTGCACCCGGCGCGCGCGCAGCCGTCCGTGCCCGTCGCCCATGCCCGCCCACTCCTGGCGGGCAATAAGCAGCCGGGTCTGCGCGCCATCCCAGTCCCCAGCCACCACGAGCACTCCCCCGTGGCGGCGGATGGTGGCCTCAAGCTTGCGCCGCACCTGAGCTGACGGCCGGTCAGGCGGGCAGAGGAGGACGATCTCGCAGCCATCCAGCAGCGATGCCACCACCTGCGGCCAGATAGCACCCGGCTCGGCGATCAGCAGCAGCCGGGCGGGGTCCAGGCCGGCGTCAGCCGCGGCCGCCACTCCGAGCTGCGGCAGCCCTGCCACCGCGCACCACGCCCCGGCCGAGGATGCCCCGGCGGCAAGCGCCAGGCAGAGCATGCTCCAGTGCCCCGCTGCCACGACCGATCCGCGCTGCAGCCCTCCGGCGGGAAGCAAGTCCCGGAGTGCGGGAAGCACCGGCAGGACGTCCTCGCCGGGCAGCACGCTCCCCCCGTCCTGTCGCGGAGACAGCGACGTGACCTGAGCGACCTCCGCACCCATAAAAGCAGTATCGAATGTATATTCGATACTTGTCAAGCAGCTCCAGACCGCACGGCCGGTACCGCCACCATGGGCGGTTCCATCCAGTGTCGTCAGAAATCAGAGGTGATCACAGGATCCGGATCTGATTGACACCCTCTACGCAGCGGTAGTACAGCTAACGGTCTATGAGCCGCAACAGGAAACTACCCGTGAGACGACGCAGCTGGCTCATCGGCCGTGCTGCCGTCTTGCTGGCTATCGTCATCGTCGGAGTGTTCGCGATCGTGCGCTACTCCAGCTGGGGTACTGGGCTCACTGCCAGCACGCAGCAGCCGTCCGCCGCCGGGCACCCTCACGTGGCCAGCGCCGTCACCAGCGCATCCAGGCCTCGCGCACAGGCCAGCCATGGTCGCGAGCATCCGGCGGCGTCGGCCCCGCAGGCCGCAGCGCGTTCCGCGTCGTCGGCTCCGGCGCCCCCCGTTGCATCGCCTTCTCCGGCGCCCAGCACCCCGGCGCCCAGCACCCCGGCGCCCAGCGCCAGCGCGCCAGCGCACTTCCGCACCCTCCCCCCGGGGGCGAAGCTTCCATCGGGAGCCCAGTGCGCGAAATGGGTGCTCGCCAAGCCCTCGCGGGAGAACAAGGGCGTGAACAAGCGTTTCAACCACACCAAGGGCCAGCACGTCGGGCGAAACTTCTTCCAGGGCGACACCTCCCAGGCCAACGGACTGATCGCGCCGCGCATCAACGGCAACTTCACCGGCACCACCAAGGAGATCCTGCGGTGGGCCGCATGCAAGTGGGGCATCAACCAGAACATCGTCTTCGCGCAGGCCGCCGTGGAAAGCTGGTGGCGTCAGACCACCAAGGGTGACTTCGGGACCGACCGCAGCGCCTGCCCGCCCGGCCACCGCCACCTCAATGCCCAGGGCCAGTGCGCGCAGAGCTACGGCATCCTGCAGAACAGGTACCCCTACGAGAAGACAAGCTGGCCGGGCATCGGCCGCTCCACCGCGATGAACGCCGACACCGCGTACGCCATCTGGCGGTCCTGCTACGACGGATACGAGACCTGGCTGAATACCGTACCGCGGGGCAACCAGTATCACGCCGGGGATGCATGGGGCTGCGTCGGGCGCTGGTTCGCCGGGCGCTGGCACACGGCCCCGGCTCAGCAGTACATCAGCAAGGTCAAGCAGTACATGCGCGAGAAGATCTGGGAGACACCCGACTTCCAGCAGCCCTGACCTCTCGTCCCCGCCTGTTATCGCGCACCATCCTCACCCTGTCACCTTCGTATCTGTCCCCCTGACGGCACCCGGCTACGAAGCGCGATCTTGCCGACTGGCAGCTCCTCTTTCTCACTCGGTCAGCCCAGGGCAGGCACACGGGCGCGTCAGGCTCGGGCAATCAGGTACCGGAACGAGTTGTCCTGGCGGTAGCTGCCGTCGAGCAGGCGGCTATCGGCAAAAGCCGCGGCCAGTGCCTGGCGAGTAGACGGCTCGCCTGCGTGCTCGATGGCCATCCGGGCCGGCCCCGAGGAGAGCTGAGTCCGTACCGCGGTGGCCAGGTCGGGATAGATGAACGGGGTCGGCACGTCGTCCGCTCGCTCCGGGGTCAGCCCTGCCGCCTCGGCCAGCTCTTCCAGCTTTCCCGGCACGCTCAGCGCGAAAGGTCCCTCAGCCCCCGGCGGGGGCGGTGGCAGCAGCCCGCCGATGGCCGCGAGGATGACGCGGCTCTCGCACTGCTCGGGCGTCCCCCAGGTGACCACCCCGACGGGCGCCCCCGGCCTTGCGACCCGGCGGATCTCTCGCAGGGCGGCGACCGGATCGGCCGCGTACTGGACTGAGTTGAACCCTGTGATGGCGTCGAAGGAGTCCTCGCCGAACGGCAGCGACTCAAGATCACCCTGGTGGATGTCGGCGGCCGGAACCCGCTCGCGCGCGATGTCGAGCAACGGCGCGCACGCGTCGAACCCGGTCACTGTCGCGCCCCGCTTTGCCGCCAGCTGCAGCGCGTATCCGCCGCCGCACCCGGCGTCGAGCAGCGCCACGCCAGGGCCGACTGCGATGGCATCGAAGACAGCCTCATAGAACGGAGTGCACGTGGGCTCGTTGAGTTCCGACCAGTCGCGCGCACCGGGCCCCCACAGCTGCCCTTGCATTTTTGCCGAACCCATGGTTCGCCTCCTCGGCTTGATAGTGGTACCGGAATCGTGCGTGCTGGCTTCGCCTGTGCGCATCGGGAAGAACACGTAACTCGGCCGCTCACACGAAACACGCACGACCTACGTGGTTTGACCGATTCGCCTGCACCCAGGAAAACGGACGATGTCTGTCAGCGGTCTTCCCGCACTCACGAGTTCACGGATCCCGAAGGAGTTTCGATGAGCAGCACAGCAGCGATGCTCGACTGGCCGCAGGCCAGTGCAGGGCCAGCGTGGTGGTTCCTGGACACCCTTGTGGTGGAGCATCCGATGGCGTCAGCTACCGGGCCGGTGGTACTGGAGATGACACTGCCCGCCGGGGCGGCTCCGCCCTTGCACGTGCACCACGACCTGGATGACAGCACGTACCTGCTAGCCGGTCAGATGGTTGTCCGGTGCGGCGAGCAGATGCTGCTCGCGCAGGCCGGCCACTGGCTGTCCTTCCCCCGCGGCGTGCCGCACGCCTTCCGGGTCGTGGGCAACGAGCCCGCCCGCATCCTGGTCGTGCACGGTAATCACAGCTTCCTGGACCTGATCAAAGACCTGGGCCAGCCCGCCGGTGCGCGACAACTCCCCCCGCCGACCGGCGGTCCCGGCATCGACAAGCTGACCAGGGCGCTGGCCGAGCACGATGTCGACGTCGCTGGATCGTCGCTGAGCGAGCAGGAAGCGCAAGCGTTCCTGGCGGAGCACGGGTAGTCGTTCAGTGGGCCGGCACGTGCGTCAGGCCTTATGCCGCCCCGCTCCCGCCTGAAGCCCGCGGCCCGGCCACGGCTGAAGCCAAGGCCAAGGCCACGAGCTGGGTACGTGACCGGGCGCCCGCCTTGCGCAGCAAGCTCTCGACATGCTTCTCCACGGTCCGGGGCGAGACATGCAGGCGAGTCGCGATCTGCTTGTTCGCCAGGCCCTCGGCCACGAGCACGAGCACGTCGGCCTCGCGGGCGGTAATGCCGGGCACGCTCCAGCCGCCCGCCCCAGACCCGCCCGCCCCAGACCCGCCCGGCCAACCAGACGCGCCCGGCCAACCAGATCCACGAGACCCGCCGACCCCGCCCAGAAGCTGCGCGCAGCGCGCGGCCAGCGCATTCATGCCATAAGCAGCCAGCGACGCGCCAGCCTCCTCCAGCCACTGCCGAGGCTGGCCCCACCCGTCGGCCAATGCGGACTCCGCGGCATGCAGCCGCGCCAGGTCCCCCCAGAGCGAGTAATGAACGAGATCGGCATCAGCGGTCCTGGCCGCCCCGGCTGCCCGTTCCCGCTCCCCTGCCCGCCCGGCCAGGATGGCATCGGCGTAGCCGATCAGGCCGCGGTTGACCCGGTTGACCGTGACTCCGAGACGGTGCGCCTCGTCGATGGCATCGGCGGCCCGCGGGTCACCGGAAGCGGCCAGCAGCAGGGGCCACAAACCCCGGTAGAGCGCCGGTCCCTGCTGCTGCAAGCTATTCAGTAGCGTGACCCCCCGCTCAAGAGCATCCATCGCGCCGGCCCGGTTGCCCGCCAGCAGCTCCAGCATCGCCCGGCCGCCCCATGCGCTGCCCTCGATCTCCGGATCGCCGGGCGCTGCCGCGGCGGCGAGCGCAAGGTAGCGCTCCATCTCGCCGCCTTCCTGCCGGAGTCCGTAGATCTCGCCGAGGAACACCAGCGCGATTGCCCGCAGCTGAGCCAGGCCAAGCCGCTCGCTGATGGCGAGGCCAGCGCGAGCGTGCTCGGCGGCGTCATCGAGCGCGAACCGGTGCAGCGCGGCAGCGGCGAGCTGGATGTCGAGCACGGCCGCGGTGCTCAGGGCGCCGAGGCTGACCGCCGTCCGGTGCGCTTCGCTCAGCCGCACGGTTCCCGCGTGGTCGAACAGCTCGATGGTGCCCAGCTCATGCAGAGCCCGGAGCCGCCAGATCTCCAGCTGAGCGGCGTCTGCGGTCGACAGCGCCCGCTCGAAGGTCTGCTGCGCCGCATACAGATCAGTGATGCGCTGGACTCGCCCGACCAGCTCCAGCGCATGACAGCAGACATCAGGTGCCGCATCGGCTGCGGTCAGCGCGCTCTGCGCCAGGCGGCGGGCCGTGTCGACGTCGTCAGCAGCGAACGCGACCTCGGCCTCCAGGACCGTAGCGCGCGCAGCCAGCGCAGGCTGAGGGTCAGCCACGAGCACGCCCCTGGCGGCGGCGAGATGCAGGCCGGCCGCGGGCCATCTGGTGGCCGAAGCAGCCGCGTGCGCCAGCTGCAGGTGAACCTCGGCTCGGGAGGCCGCCGCAGCGCCACCCTGGCCGAGCTCGGTGATGAGGCGATCGCCCACCGCCATGGCTTCATCCACGCGTCCTGCCAGCGCCAGCGCCTCGACAAGCCGAGCCTCGGCAGCGGCCCGGCGGTCGCTGTCGTCGAGCAGGCCGACGGCTCGGCGAAGCGTGTCGACGGCAGTTGCCAGCCCCCCTCGCTCCAGTGACTGGATGCCGGCTGCGGTCAGCAGGACTCCGGCCCGGTCACGATCACCGCACTGGGCAGCGAGATCCGCGGCGATATCGCGCCACGAGCCTTCCAGCTCCGGATGAGCCGCCTCGACGGCCGCGAGTGCCTGGCCGGCCAGCGCGGCTCGCCTGGGCGGCAGAAGCTCCGCCAGCACCGCGTCTCGGGTCAGCGCGTGCCGGAACCGGAAAGCATCATCGCTGACCGTGAGCAGCTGAACGGCAACACCCCGGTCGAGAGCTTCCACCACCACCTCGGCAGCCAGGCCGGTTGCCGCCGACAGCACGCGCCAGTCGAAGTAACGGCCAAGCACGGCGGCCAGCTGGAGTACCCGGCGCTCGTCGGCGCCCAGGCCGGCCAGCCGGATCCGGATCGTTTCCGCGAACGAGCTCGGCACCCCGGGTGAGGCCAGTACCTCTTCAACAAGGAAAGGTATCCCGTCAGCCGTGCGCCGAACCCGGGCGATGACCTCGGTGCCAGCGCCGGGCATACATGCCTGCACCATGTCGGCGACGTCTTCATCGTTCAGGCGGCCGAGCTGCAGGTGCGTCGCACTGCGCCGCGAATGCGCGCGGCGGACAAGCTCCAGCGCGGCGGATGGCTGCTCGCTGCGGCATGTCGCCACGCAGAGCAGCGGCTCGCTCGCGAGGTTGTCGCCGAGATATTCCACCATCGCCAGAGTGTCCAGGTCGGCCCAGTGCAGATCCTCGAGCACGATGACCAGAGCGCCCGCTCCGGCCAGTAGCCGCAGCAACTGCAGCACAGCCTCGCCTCGTACCGTTGCCGTCGCGTCACCGTGGCCTTCGCCGCCAAGAGACGGAACTATCGCGGCGAGCGCGGGGAGCCAGGGCGCAAGGTCCTTGTCATCGGGGAGTCGGCGATGCCGCAGCGCCTGGAGCAGTGCCTCGCTCAACGGCCGATACGGGATACTGTCGCTGCCGGGTACGGCCCGGCCGGTCACGACTGCCATGTCCCGTCCCCTGGCGTCGGCTGCCGTCTCGCGCACGAGCCGGGACTTGCCGATGCCCGCTTCGCCGGTCAGGAACACCAGGCCGCCCGCGCCGTGGGCGGCGTCGCTCAGCGCCGCCCGCAGCGCGCGCAGTTCCGGGTCGCGCCCGACCACAACCGGGCACAGCACATCGGCCATAACGCGAGTGTGTCCCGTCTTGTCGCTGGGCGACAGGCCGATTCGCAACAGCGCCAGCCGCCCGACCGGTCAGGGCAGCATGCCGTCGACGCGGCGCATCACCTCCCGGCACAGCCGATCCACGTCATCGCTGTCATCGGTGAACTGCGACGGCTTGATGCAGAACGTCGTGAAGCCCGTCTCGACCTGGGCCGGGATGGTGTCCAGCGCCTGCCCGAGATCAGCCACGCTGGCGTCGTCAGGGAACACCGCCCGAGTGCCGCCGACCAGCTCAAGCCCGAGCGGGTCGCGCCCGGCGGCCAGCATGGCCTCCCGGAGCCGCTGCATCTGGGGTGCCGTCGGCCGGCCGAGCGGGTTGAACCCGTCGCCGTAGCGCACGATGCGCTCCAGCACCCGCGGGTGCATGCCGGCGCCCCCCAGCCACAGGGCCGGGCCCTGCGGCCGGAATGCCTTCGGCTCGAAATACACATTACGAAACGGGTAGTGCCTGCCAGTGTGACTCGCAGGCGTATCCCGCCACAGCGCAGTCCACGCCCGCAGATGCTCGTCGAGCAGGTCACCCCGGGACCGGAACGGAACGCCCAGCGCCTCGTACTCCTCATCCAGCCAGGAGACCGTCGGGAGCACGACGAGCCGGCCGCCGCTGATCAGGTCGAGCGAGCCGAGCTCGCGGGCCAGCAGCAGCGGATGGCGCAACGGCGCGATGACGGCGCCTGCCACCAGCCGGATCCGCTCGGTAACGGCCGCGATCGCGGACAGCAGCACGATCGAGCTCGGCCACGGAGTCGCGGGGTCCTGATTGCCGGGCAGGGCGTACTCCCGCGGGTTCGGCATGACCCCGCCGGCGCCGGCCGACGGCCCGAGCACGATGTGCTCGCTGATCATCACCGAGTCGAACCCGGCATCCTCGGCCTCCCGGCCCCAGCGCACCAGGCTCGTCAGGTCGCGGCCCGAGACCATGGTCCAGTTCTCGCTGAGGATCAGGCACATTCTGGGTGCCGCCACGGCGTCTCCTCTCCATCAGCCGGCCCACGGGGCCGCGGCCGGGCGACGGGGCCGCGCGACGGGGCCGCGGCCGGGCGACGGCCGACGATCCCCTGCATCGCATCCTCCTCGCGCGGGCCGGCACTCAGCTGACCGGGCGGACGGCTGAGTCAGGGTCAGGACCGGATCGGCGGCCGGATGCCGCGGAACTCCCAGTCGCCGCCGAGCGCGGTGGAGATGACCTCCTCGCTCTCGCTCGGCTGGGCGCCGAGCTCACGGCCGGCCGGCAGCGGCCCGGCGACAATGTGACTGGCCAGCGTGCCCAGGCCCTCGACCTCGACCTCGACGACGTCGCCTGGCTGCACGGGCCGGGAGTTGGCCGGCGTCCCGGACAGCAGCACATCCCCCGGATACAGCGTGATCGTGCGGGCGATGTCGGCGACCAGGTAGTGCATGTCCCACTGCATCTCGTCGGTCGACCCGTCCTGCGCGAGGCGGCCGTTGACGTATGTCCGGAGCCGCTTGCCGCGGAAATCCCAGCCGGTGACCAGCCCGGGGCCGAGCGGGGCCATCGTGTCCGAGCCCTTGACCCGCAGCATCGAGCCCGCGTCGGTGTCGCGGAAGTCATGCAGGCCGAAGTCGTTGCCGATGGTGTACCCGGCGATGTAGTCGGCCGCCTCGGCCCGGGACACCCCTCGGCAGGTGCGGCCGATCACGATGGCGACCTCGCCCTCGTAGTTGAGGTACTTGCAGTCGGCCGGCCTGACCACCGCGCCGCCGTGGCCGACCAGGGCGGATGTGGGCTTGTGGAAGTACGTCGGGGCCGCGGGCAGAGCGACCCCGAACTCGGTGACCCTGCTGCGGTGATTGAGATGCACCGCGACGATCTTGGTGGGCTGCACGGGCGGCAGGTGAGTGGCGTCGCTGGCGGCCACGCGCCGGCCGTCCGGGGCGAGCAGATCCGCGCCATCGCGGCGCATCTGCACCGCGGCGCCGTCCAGCAGGATCCGCCGGTACTCGGTCATCAACCCTCCCGCCCAGCCGCCCCGCCAGCCCCGCTGGCCCCGTCAGCCCCGCTGGCCCCGCTGGCCCCGTCAGCCCCGCTGGCGCCACACCAGCCCTGGGTCGGCCGGTCGAACCAGAGGTGCATCTGCCCTGTGCCTACCGAATTCTCATATTCGCTGAACGGCCGGCCCGCCGCACTCACGGCGCCCTCCCCCAGTGCCGCGATCATGGTCAGGTAGTGCGCGAACTTCGCCTCGGGCCGCACCATGAGGAACTCCGGCATCGTGTCGATCACCCGGGCGTGATCGCCCGCCTCAAGCCAGGCGATCCGCTCCAGGTCGGCCTGGCGTGCCTGCGGGGTACGGATGTGGGCCGGGTCGCTGGCCTCGTGCGCGCGCAGTTCCCGCAACGGCCAGAATGTGTGCGACATGGCGCCGGATGCCAGCAGCAGCACCCGGCGGTCGGTGTCGGCGATGGCCTCGCCGAGCGCCCGGCCCGCGCGCAGGAAGTCCTCGGTATCGCCGGTCTGCGCCGTGTTGCTGACCGTCATCCAGCGCTTGTCCAGGCCACGGCCGAGGTAGGCCCACAGGTTGACCGTGGCGTAATACAGCGGCAGGCACGGGTCATCGATGGCGGTGATCCAGGTGCCGTGCTTCTCGCCGCGGGCGGCCATCGCGTGCGCCAGTTCCGGATCGCCGCGCCAGTCATAGGGGATCCGGCACATGCCCCGCGGCAGTTCGTCGGAGGTGAACATGCCCGCCCGCACATCCTGGGCCGCCACGACGAACTCGACGGTGGTGAACCAGTGCGAGTCGAGGACGACGACAGTGTCGTAGTCGAGCGTCTCGAAGACCTCCGCCCGCAGCCGCTCCAGCCCGGGGACCAGGCTGATCTCGGCGCCCTCGTTCAGCTCGAGGCGCTGCTCGCGCGGGAGCATGATCGTCGGGACATGAGCGAGCAGGCCCGCTCCCACGACCTCACCCATCGCGGTCACCCCGGCGCCTATCCATCGCGGTCACCCCGGCGCCTATCCATCCCGCTCACCATCGCGAGCTGCCCCAGGTCGACACTGACCCCGGCTACGTTCGCACTGCTCATCGCCACCCCGCCGACCTACCCGCCTGCCACAGAAACCGCCGACCTGCCCAGAGAGCCTGCCCGGGCCGACTGTGCGGGCCGCCTGCGGGTCCTGCCGGGGCCAACCGCCGGAGCCGACTGCCGACCGGCCTGCAACGCTACCGGCCTGCTATGGAGAGCTGCGGGCAACTAATCGTTTGGGACCAAAATATATTGCGGTGCAGGCTCAGCAGTCAAGCGCCGCCGGAAGCGGAAGGGAGCGCTGCGGCTGCGGGAACGCCTCGCTCGGCGAGCAGCCGCCCGCCGTCCCAGGTGACACCGACCTGGCGGTAGTAGCCGCCGATGATCTCCGTTACCTCGAGGCTGGCCAGCTCCTCGGTGGGTGACTCGAACAGCTCGAGGCTCGCGTCGCCGCGCCAGGCCTGACCGCCCTCGGACCAGGAGCTGCCGGACTGGATCAGCTCATCGAGCGCGTCGGGGGCGCCCTTCTCGATCGAGGGCATCCAGCGGTGGTGCGCCATCGGGTGGGCGTTGACGAAGCCGTTGCCCGGCGAATTCTCGCGCAGCGTGACCACTGCCTGGGCGAGGCGGCGGTCGGCAGCAGCCAGGGTGCCCGCGAACCGGCCACCGGGCGCTATCCGCGGAGCCGCCCGCCCGAACGGATGCGGCCTGGTCTGGTGGATCGACCCGAGCTTCTTGGGGTAGCCCTGGTACAGGCCGCGGGCGACGGCGAAGTCGGCATCGACCCAGATGTAGACGCAGCGCGAGTAGACCTGGCCGCGGTAGCCGCACCTGACGACGGCGAAGCACTCCTTGTACTGGGCCCGGACCGGATCGAGCAGCTCCTCGCCGCCCTCGCCGCAGGACTGCCAGTCAGCCCAGATCAGCGCCACCGCGCCGGGGTCCTGCGGAGCTAGCTCCAGCGGAGCGGGCAGCAGTTCGGCGACACGGGCGGGGTCGGTGCGGTACTCGACGGTGAGCAGGTCACCGGAGTAGTGCCACGGCGGAGCGGGCAGCAGCGAGGACCGCCCGGTCGCGGTCCTGGGGTAGAAGAATCCGGCCATGTCGCTCACCGGGCCAGGCTAACAACAAGGAGACAATCCACCAGGCCGCGCGGGTGACTCGGCCGGGCCTCTGGCCTCAGCCGCGCCTCTGGCCTCAGCCGGGCCTCTGGCCTCAGCCGGGCTTCCGGTCTCAGCCGGGCCTCCGGTCTCAGCCGGGCCTCCGGTCTCAGCCGGGCCTCCGGTCTCAGCCGAGCCTCCGGCCTCGGCCCTGGCTGCCGCCGCGGCCTGCTCGACCTGGCCGATGAGGCGCTTCAGCTGGGCGATCTCGCTGTGCAGGGCATGCTTTCCGGCCGGGGTGAGGTGGATCCAGGTGCGGCCGCGCTTGCCGGCGTAACCCTTCTCGATCTCTACCAGGCCGGCCTTTTCCAGGACCGCCAGATGCTGGGAGAGATTGCCCGCGGTCAGCTCCAGGCTGGCGCGCAGGAAACCGAACTCGACCCGCCGGGCCTGCTGCGCGATGGCCAGGATGCCCAGCCGTACGCGCTGGTGGACGACGTCGTCCAGTCCGTTTGCCGGGTGGGTCATCTGCGGAGTCGCTCGGCGACGGCGAAGGCGGCGGCGCCGAGCAGCAGCACGCCGCCGGCGAGCCAGAGCCCGGGCAGGAAAATCCACTGCCGCGCCACGACCCAGCCTTGGTCCTTGAACAGCTTTTGCGCGAGGTCAGAGTAGTTCGTCAGCAGCGCAGCCGCCAGATAGCAGGCCGCGAAGATGAGCAATGCCCAGTTGCGTTCCACCCAGGCCAGCACGAACAGCGCCAGGCCGATGGCCAGCGTCGGGTTCAGCCCGTGGACGACCGAGGCCACCTGATAGTGGGACTGCAGGTTGAGGTGCTGCTGCACCGGCCAGAGGGCCGCGACGAGCAGGAGCGCGGCGATCCCGGCCATGACGTAGGGCCGGATACGGGCGCCCACCCCGCGCCTGCGCGCCCTGAGCACGTAGAAACCGGCGATCACGACATAGGCCAGGACGAGGGCCACCATCCAGTAGATGAAGGCCGACCAGCCATAGGCGACGAAGCAGGTTTTGCCGATCCCCACTCCCCCGCCGGGGCCGTGGGTCACCGTGACCGGGCCGCACGTGACGTGCCCGTGAGACCCAAGACTGTAGAAGGGCGCCGCGGCGACGACCACCAGGCCCAGCAGCACGAGCGGGAACCAGGTGCCGCGTTGCGCTTCGCGCACGCGCTGCGTGAGCTCATGGGTGCTCGAGAGCAGCTGCCGAGGATTGTCCGTCATGGCAACAGCTTTCCATTACAAATCATTTTGCGCAAGACATCGATCTGTGATTTTGAGCTCGTGGCGGAATGCTTCCCCGGCCCGGCACGTCGTGGCACACACCGCGGCCAGGCGAAGGGGCACATTTCCGGCCAGGCTCTTGCCTGCTGGTGCTGCCGAGGCTACGCTGCCAGATTATTTGTATCCGAACGTTCTCTCTTTGGGAGCGGCCGTGGCGCACACATCCGAGGCTGACGTTGCGGCCGCCTGCGAGCAGCTGAGGTCGCAGGGCGTCGACGTCGTCCGAGTGTCCTACCCGGACATGATCGGCGTCGATCGCGGCCGTGACGTGCTGCTCGACCAGCTGCCCGCGGCGGTCGAGCACGGCCTGGCGTTCTGCCGCGCGGTTTACCACACCTCCCCGATGGGTGACGTGGTGCCGGTCCAGGGCGGCCTGGAGATGGGCCTGCCGGACGTCACCGTGTACCCGGACCTCGCTACCCTCGCGCCGATGCCGTGGGAGCCAGGCGCCGCCTGGTGCCTGGGCGACGCGGTCAGCGCTGACGGCGCGCCGGCCGCCGAGTCGCCGCGCGCCGTGGCCGGGCAGGTCGCCGGGCGGCTCGCGAGCCTGGGATACAGCCTTATCTGCGGCCCTGAGCTGGAATTCTTTCTCTGCCAGCCTGGCCCGGACGGCGGCTGGCAGCGATATGCCAACGAGCTGGGCAACGTCTATGTCGTCGGCCGCAAGGGTGACCCGCAGGGGGTGCTGCTGCACATGCTGCGGCAGCTCCGGGACGCCGGGCTGCGGGTGACGGCGGCCAACCACGAGTTCTCGCCAGGGCAGTTCGAGATCAACCTCGGCCATTCCGATCTCATCGACGCGGCGGATCGCTCGTTCCGGCTCAAATCGGCAGTGCAGGAGATCGCCCGTCATGCCGGTCTGCTGGCCACGTTCATGGCCAAGCCGTTCAACGACGAAGGCGGGTCCGGCTTCCACGTGCATGTCTCGATCGTCGACGACTCGGAAACCAACGTGTTCGGCGACCCCGACGGGCCGGACATGCTGTCCCCGGTCGGCCGGTACGCGGTCGGCGGCGTGCTGCGGCACGCGCGGGCGCTGAGCGCCCTGCTCAATCCGACGATCAACTCCTACAAGCGGTTCGGGCCGGACACGCTGGCGCCCTGGCTGATCGACTGGGGCCTGGACAACCGCAGTGCCATGGTGCGGATCCCGCCGGAGCACGGCGCCGCTGCCCGGATGGAAGTCAGGCTCGGGGACGCGACCGCCAACCCTTACCTGGCCATGGCCGCCGTCGGAGCAGCGGTCTACCTGGGCATCCAGGACAAGATCGAGCCGCCGGAGAAGCTGGAGGGTTATGGCTACGACCCGGGCCGGTCGCAGATGCTGCCCATGCGCCTATCTGACGCCCTCGACGCGCTGGCGGCCGACAGCGCCCTGGCCGAGGTGCTTGGCGAGTATTTCGTCGCTTCCTTCATGACGTACAAGCGCAACGAGATCGAGCGGTTCGAGCGGTTCGTCACCGACTGGGAGTTCCGCGAGTACGGCTATCACCTGTGAGCGGGCCGGGAGCCGGAAGCGGATCTGCGCCATGAGCGGTAGCTCGATCACGGCGTTCGCAGAGTCGGTGACGGGGCAGCACGCCGGGAGTGCCCGTCAGGCGGCCCGCCGCCTCACGCTGTGCTCCCTGCGCTGAGGTCCGCCAGCTGGGTGCTCGCCGGCTCCCTGGCACGCAGCATCCAGGTGGAGGCAAAGCCGATCACGAGCAGGCCGAGCGCGAACCAGGGCGCCTCGATGGTCGGGCTGGTGACCTTGTAGAACGAGCCGAAGATCGCGCCGCCCGTGATCAGGATGCCGATCACCGCCGACACGATCAGCGAGACCCGGCGCTCGGACGTCGCGAAGCTTCGCAGCGAGCCGACCGACATCATCAGGTAGACCACGACGAGCGCGAAACCGCCGAACGTGGATCCCCAGGCGAACAGCGCGAAGTAGTGCGGGGTGGCAGGCAGCGCGAACAGGCTGGTCCAGAACTGGTTGACCAGCAGCGCCGCTACCGATGCCCCGATCACGAATACCCCTGCGCCCAGCGGCGAGCCGTGGCGCCTGGACGTGACCGCGAGCGGAGCGGGGATCCTGCGGTCGCGGGCCATCGCGAAGATCCCGCGCGACGAGGAAACGGCGCAGCCGATCGCGACCGCCAGCATGTCAAGCAGGACCACGAGCTCGAGCAGCCGGTCGATCCAGGTGCCGCCGTATCCGCCGGCGCTCTTGCCCGCGCCGAGCGCGAACAGCGGAGCCGACGCGGCAGCAGTCAGCGTCTTGAGGCTGTAGTGGAATCCGGCCACCTCGACGTAGGTGGCCAGGACGTAGATGACCGTGGCGATCCCTGCCGTGGTCATCACGGCGATCGGGATCTCCCGGCGCGGCTGCGGCGTCTCCTCGGCCAGGTTCGCCGCGGTCTCGAAACCGACGAACAGCAGCACGCCGTACAGCACGCCGAAGAAGATGCCGGACCAGCCGTCGGCCGCTGACGACGGCTCGAACGGCTTGATGCTGTTCGCGGAGCCGAGCTTGGCGATGACGGTGATGAAGAAGATGGTGAGGACGATGATCGACACCAGCGCCAGCGCGAGCTGGCTGCGGGTGGACACCCGCACGCCGAAGTACAGGATGCCGGCGAGCAGGGCAATGAGCAGGAGCGTCCAGGCCCAGGACGGCAGCGGGCTGACCTTGAACTCGGCGGCGATCGTGCTCTGCAGGTAGCCGCCCATGAGCAGCAGCAGGCCAGCGAGCAGGACGACTATCCCGCCGTAGTAGAGCCAGCCCGCGGCCGTCCCGACCCGCTTGCCGAGCCCGCGGGTCACGTAGTCATACAGCGATCCGGCGGAGTGGACCTCCCGCGCGTAGTTCGAGACGATCCAGCCGAGCGCGAAGACGCCGATCCCGGCGATGAGCACCGAGAGCGGCGACGCTACCCCGCCGCCCTTGCCCGACGCGCTGATCACCCCGACAACCAGCGGGATCACGAAGGCCGAGGAGAACACCGGGCCCATGAACCCGACGGACTGGGCGATGACATCGGGGAGCGACAGGACTTTCGCCCCCAGGCGCTCGTATGCCGGCTCGGAACTCCCCATCGTTTCCTCCTTGATGATCAGGGCAGGCTATGAGTGATCTCCTCTGGCGGCGCGGCCCGCCGGAGGCGCCGGAAGGCTGTCAGGCGGAGAGTCGCAGTACCCTCCTCGCGTTGCCGGCGAAGATCGCCGCGACGTCCGCATCCGGCAGGCCAAGCGCCTCGATGTCGGCGATCGTGTCCGCGACGACCGCTGGGCCCCCCAGCGGCATGTCCGTCCCGAAGAGCACGTGCTCGGTCCCGAAGAACTCCACCGAGCACCGGACGGCGTTGGTGGCGCCGAACAATGCCGTGTCGGCGAAAAAGCGCCGGAAGTAGTCGATGGGCTCGGCTTTCAGGCCCGACATGATGGCGGCACGGTCGGGGTCCTCCAGCGGTGCCGCGAGGCGCGCGGCGAAATGCGGCACCATCGCCCCGCCGTGGTGGGTGATCATCTGCAGGCCGGGATGGCGGTCGAAGCAACCCGAGTACACCAGGCGCGCCATGCAGACTGACGTCTCGTACGGCCAGCCCAGTGACCACCAGATGCCGTACCTGGACCGGCTCTCCGACGGGTAGTCGGCCCAGATGGCGCTGCGGGTGGGGTGGATCCAGAGCGTCCCGCCGCGGCGGGTAACGGTCTCGAAGATGGACTCGAACCGCGGCTCGTCGAGCGGCACCCCGCTGATGTTCGTGTACAGCTGCGCGCCGAGCGCCCCGAGCTGGCTCATCGCGCGGTCCAGCTCCTGCGCTGATGCGTCGACATCGTTCATCGGCAGTGCCGCCGTGAATCCGGCGAAGCGATCCGGGTGCGCATCGACTAGCTCCGCCATCTCGTCGTTGGCGGCGCGGGCCAGGTCGCGCGCCGCCTGCGGTCCGCCGAGCTCCTCAAGCGGCGGCACGGCGAGGGTCAGCACCTGGACGTAGTCCCCGAACGGGTCCATCGATCGCCAGCGGGCATCGAGGTCAGTCAGCGCCGGATCCTCGTGGATCCACGGCCGGTAGCCAAGGATCCGGTCGCTGATATCCGCGCCCGCGGTGATCGAGTCAAGGCGTCTGGCGTACGAAGGCGGGAGAATGTGAGCGAAGGCATCGATTTTCCTCACGTTTCTCCCCTCGGGAGTGGCGCGGGCGGCAGCGGCCAGAGGCGGTGGCCAGTGGCGGGCGCCGGGCGGCCGGACGGCTCACTGTTCGGGATCGTATGGAAGCAAACGATCAGTGTCAAGGGCCGCGCGCCCGGCCTCGCAGCTCGATCCAGAGGGACGGCGGAGCCCCGCTGCGACCGCACCGAAGCTGGCTCCCGCATCTGCTACGCCGCCTCAGGCCAGCGTCACCCGGACCGGCAGCTCCTTCAGCCCGTTGGTGAAATTCGACCGGATCCGCCGCGGCTCTCCGGCCAGCTCGAGCCGGGCTACGCGAAGCGCCAGCGCGGCGAGCACGACGCGCACCTCCAGCCGGGCGACATGAGCGCCCAGGCACAGGTGCGGTCCGCCGCGGCCGAAGCTGAGGTGCCGGTTGGGCGACCGGGCGACATCGAAGACGGCCGGGTCAGCGAACTCGCCCTCGTCCCTGTTCCCGGACACATACCAGAGCACCACCTTGGCGCCGGCGCGGATCGCCGCGCCGGCGAGCTCGGTGTCCGCTGTCGCGGTCCGGCGCATGAAGTGCGTCGGGCAGCTCCACCGCAGCACCTCCTCGGTAGCCGTGTCCAGCAGGCCGGGGTCCGCGCGCAGGCGGTCCCACTGCTCCGGATGCTCGCAGAAGGCCAGGATCCCCTGGGCGATGGCGATGCGGGTGGTCTCGTTCCCGGCGACGACGAGGATCGAGAAGAAGTTGTCGAGATCGACCTCGCTCAGCCGGTCGCCGTCGACCTCCGCGCGCAGCAGCGTGGACAGCAGGTCGTCGCCGGGCGCGCGGAGCCGGTCCCGCACGACCTGACGGCCGAGGTCCCACAGCTGCTTGCCGTACGGGCTGCGGAACGGGAACCTGCGGTAGGCATCGGTGTCGTCCCGGCCCCAGACGACGTCGGTGATCTCCGGGTCGGTGTTGGCAATCAGCCGGTCGCCGAGGTCGATGAACCGATCCAGCTCGGCCTCGGGCAGGCCCATGACCCTGGCCAGCACCCGGATCGGCACCTCCTTCGCGACGACATCCACGAAATCGAGCCCGCCACTGGCCAGCCCCGCGTCCAGGACCCGTTCAGTGAGCCCCTCGACGAAGTGCCGGTACATCGCGACCGCCCGCTGCGTGAAGCTGCCGGACACGATCTTGCGCAGCTTCGTATGATCGGGCGGATCGGTGTCGATGATCGTGCGCCGCGCGACCATGTCCTCGTCGGTCGGCTCCTCGAAAGAGACCCCGCGTGCCGAGGAGTACGTCGCCACGTCGCGGCTCGCGGTGACAATATCGTCGTAGCGGTGGACTGACCAGAAGCCCGAGTCCGGCGGGGCCTCCTCGAACCACGCGACCGGCGCATCGCGACGGAGCCGCGCGAACTCGGCGTAGGGAACGCCGCGCGCCCACATGTCGAGATCCGTCAGATCGACAGGCTGGACCATGGCAGATAGTTTGGCACCAAACGAGCTGCGCGGCAATCGGGAGGTCAGCTCATGCGCGTCGTCATCGTCCGCCATCACGAGGAGGACTCGGCCGGATTCATCGGCGCCGCGTTCCAGGCACGCGGCGCCCGGTTCACCATGCACCTGCTCCCGCAGGATGGCCCGCTGCCCCCGCTGGACGGCATCGATCACATCGTCGTGCTCGGCGCCACCTTCTCGGTGTACGGCGACGGCAGCAGCGACGGCGACGGCAGCAGCGACGGCGACGGCAGCAGCGACGGGCTCGGCCGGGCCTGGATCGCCGAGC
>Ga0209871_1000034_pt1 | contig 39454 bp, 35 predicted proteins | sample OrgsoiDNA2013045_FD_185795 | JGI IMG/M metagenome (GOLD analysis project Ga0209871, IMG submission 185795) | Permafrost soil microbial communities from the Arctic, to analyse light accelerated degradation of dissolved organic matter (DOM) -... | ecosystem: Environmental > Terrestrial > Soil >... | reverse complement strand
TTCACGTGGACTACCGCCGTCCGTTCACAAGCTTCGCGGAAACAATCTCCGCCGTCATTGCCCTGGAATTCTACAGGACCGCCTGTGAATAACCCTCATCGTGTATCCCAAGAGCGAAGCCGATCTGACAGCTACGATTCCCCGCAGTACCAAGACGGTGACAATGCTCGCCCGGACCGATCTGGCCCCGGAGGGACAGCTCCTGAGCAGCCTGAGCACCGGCATCGATGCCCTCAGCACCATTCTGGGGCGGTTGGTGACACGGTGAAGGTGAGCCAGCGGGTGAGGATCACTGCAGAGCATGCTGGAAGTGCAGGCCTGCCGCGATTCGACCGACGCTGAAGGGCTGATCGCTAACTGCCTGACCGTCCCAGAGCTGACGGGGTCGTTCGGCGACGTGCTGGGGCTGATCCTGGCCCCGGTGGTGACCGTAACGGGGCTTTACACGTACTTCAGAGGGGCGCTCAACGGCATCTTCGACCAGTTCGACGGCGGATCCAAGTTCTTGGCCGCCGTTCAGCGGGTGCCGTCGCCGACAGCGATCCTAGAGCAGGTGAACTGGAACAACTACACATATCCGGCAACCTGGTTCCTCGCGAAGTCGCCGACGGTGACCTTGACCAATGGCAGGGCCACCAACGTCCCTGCGGCCATCAACGGGGCGACTGCGAATGAGCCGCAGGACGTGTATCTGGACAACAAGGTGGCCCACGGTCAGATGTCGGGTCTCGGCGACGTGGTAGCAGTCAACCTGTGCCTGATCGCATCGGGCGGCGGGACGGCCGACGCCCAGCGAGGCTGCGCCTGGCTGATCTACCGGGCCGGTCCACATAGTGGCGCGGAGTACGTGGGGACAGCAATTCCCAAATCCGGCTGGCCGGGAGCCTGGACCAGCAACCCCAGCCAGGCCGATCACGTGGACCTGACCCCGCAGGCGTACTTCGAAAACAATGAGCTAGTGATGCCCGAGACGTTCTACGGGCCAAACGACATCATTGCCTGTCCAACGGGCCGAGCCACGTCAGTGTGGGTGTATCAGAACGGAGGCCTAAAGCCGACACTGAGCATCTCGCAAGAGCCATCCAGCCAGCCGAGTCCAACCTGTTCATAACAGGCGGCTCGGGAGGTCCTGTTCATAACAGCGGCTCGGGAGGGCCTCCGTTCACCAGAGGTCACCGCGGACGATAACCAGTTTGTAACCAGCCACTGCGGGGCGGCCAGACAGGGACTACTGACCACCTGCCGGAAACCGCCCCGCGGTGCATCTGCCACTCCTATCAACGGTACGGCGTGCTGCGCTTGCAGGCGTTCCCCGAGTGTCCTGGCTGATGAGCCCGCGTGGCGTGCCGCGGACGCTGGCCGCCTCCGGCCGGAGGCGGTTGCCTGCTGCTGCGCGCAGACCTGGCCCGCCGATGCGGGCACCCAAGCCAGCGCGGCCCACAGCCCAGATCGCCGCCCGGCACCGGACGGCAGCCCGGCCGGATGCCCGCCCGCGGTTCTGGGCGCACAGTGCACGACGCTGGGCCGACGGGGCGCCAGGACGGCCGGTGCATGCTTGTCTTTCGCGGATGCTCGTGGTCACCGCGCTGGATGCCCGGGTTCTTCCTCGGCGGAGTAGGCGAGGAAGTCATCGACCATGCGGTGCAGCAGCGTGGCGAGTTGGTGCAGCTCCTGCGGGGGCCAGTGCGCGAGAGCAGCCTGCATGCCGCTGGTGCCCGCCTCGCGTATACGGTCGGATGCCGCCCTGCCTGAGGGGGTGAGGTAGATGAGCTGCGCGCGGCGGTCATCCGGGTCCGGTGCGCGGTCCACGTAGCCGGCTTGCTGCAGCCGCTGCACCTGCCGGGTGACATGCGGCGCCTCCACCTCCAGCCGGACCGCCAGCTCGCCGGAGCGCACGGGCCCGGCCTCGGCGAGCTGCTGCAGGACCATCACAGCGGCACGGTCCAGTGGCACCGCAGCCACGGTCCTGACCCGGTCATGGCGCCGGGCCCGGGTGATCAGGTAGGCGATCCGGGTGATCGCCCGCAGGATCTCGGCGGCATCCGCGGCGACCGGGGCGACCGGGGCGGCGGCCGGTGCTGGCTGACTTTCGGGCATGTGAGCCACATTACATTACTTACCTAAGTTACGTAACTTGACGGGAAGCTGCTTGGCCGGTAATTTCTCTTACCTAAGTTAAGTAATCGACTCGTCCCAGGAGGCCGGCTGGCCTCCCCGTCACGCCGCGGAGATCTCATGACAAGCACCAGGGCCCCGGCGGCCCGCCCAAGCCACATCCACCGGCCACCGAGCCCCGGCAGCAGGCTCCGCCGCTGGCGGGGCAGCCCGCCCCTGACGCTGCTGGCGGTGGCGCTAGGAGTGATGATGGTGGGCCTGGATGGCACCATCGTGGCGGTGGCCAACCCGGCCATCCAGTCTCACCTGCACGCCTCCCTGGCCGGCATCCAGTGGGTGACCAACGCCTATCTGCTGGCCCTGGCGGTCAGCCTGATCGCCATCGGCAAGGCCGGTGACCGGTTCGGCCACAAGAAGGTATTCCTCACCGGCGTGACCGGGTTCGCGCTCAGCTCGGCGGCCATCGGCCTGGCGGGGAGCATCGCCAGCAGCATCGCCCTGGTCATCGCGTTCCGCGCGCTGCAAGGCGTGTTCGGGGCGATGCTGCAGCCGACAGCCCTGGCCCTGCTGCGCCGGACGTTCCCGCCCGGCAAGCTGAATGGGGCCATCGGCGTGTGGGGGGCGGTTATCGGCGCGTCCACCGCCGCCGGGCCGATCGTGGGCGGGCTGCTGGTTCAGCACATCGGCTGGGAAGCCTGCTTCTATGTCAACGTCCCGGTCGGGGGCGCCGCCCTGATCATGAGCCTGCTCGTGCTGCGCGAAACCCCCGCCTCGCCGGCCAGCTCGTTCGACATCCCCGGCATCGCTGCCCTGTCAGGCGCGCTGTTCCTGCTCATCTGGGGCCTGATCAAGGGCCCGGACTACGGCTGGGCCTCCGCCCGCACCCTGGCCTTCCTCGGCGCCGCCGCGCTGCTCGGGCTGCTGTTTGTCATTCGCGAGTCCCGCGCCGGCCAGCCGCTGCTGCCCCTTAAGCTGTTCCGCTCGGCGTCGCTGTCGGCCGGGGTGGTGCTGGTCATCCTGCTCATGTTCGCCCTGTTCGGTGCCATGTTCTTCATGACCTTCTACCTGGAAAACGTCCACGGCCTCGACCCCATCGCCGCCGGCGTGCATCTGCTGCCCATGACCGCCATGCTCATCGTCGGCTCCCCCCTCGCCGGCACGGTCATCAGCAGAACCGGCCCGCGCATCCCGATCGTGGCCGGCATGGCCATGGCCGCCGTCGCTATGTTCGGCCTGTCCCACCTGGCCGCCTCCGCCAGCCCTAACGACACCATCATCTGGTTCGTGCTGCTGGGCCTCGGCCTGAGCCCCGTGATGGTCGGCGCCACCGACGTCATCGTCGGCAACGCCCCGGCAGAGCTGGCCGGCGTGGCCGGCGGCCTGCAGTCCACCGCCATGCAGGTCGGCGGCACCTTCGGCACCGCCGTCCTCGGCGCGGTCATGTCCGCGAAGATCAGCAGCACGCTGCCGGCCAGCTGGCACGCCGCCCACCTGCCCGCCCTCACCACCACCCAGCTGGCCCAGGTCAAAAGCGCTGTCTCCGTCGGCATAGCGCCAGTGACCGACAGCACCCCGGCCCAGGCAGCGGCCGCCATCACCCAGATCAGCCACGCCTCGTTCACTGCCGGAATGCACAACGCCTTCCTGGTCGGCGCCGCCGCCGCACTCGCCGGAGCCGTCATCGCCCTGCTCACCAAGCGAGGCAACGGGAGGGCAGATGAAGGCGATACCGCTCGGGCACGAGCCGGCCGGCGAGTTGCCGAAGCCGGAGCCGATGTCACCGGGCTGAAAGCGGCGACTGGGTCGTCGTGAACCCGCAGGCCGCACCGTCGGGCATCATAGGCTGCGGTAGCGCGCTGGGCGGCATGCGCGAATACCTTCTCATAGATAACGCCGTCGCGGGCAAGAGCCTGGCGGTCTTCCCCGCCACCGTGCCGTTCGACGTCGCCCATAGTGGCCGGTTCGGGCAGCGGTTGCCGGCGCTTCAGGTGGCGCGGCGGTGGACTAGCCAGATGGTCGCGGCGATGAGGAGCAGGGAGAGCGCGAGCAGCCAGCCGCCTTCGATCCACTGGAATGGCCAGAACCGGCTGTCGGGCTGGTAGATCGTCAGTTGCGCGTAGCCGTGGTGGATGAGGTACTGCACGGGGTCGATGTTGGCCGGGGTTGCGGGACCAGGCTGGAAATTTCCGGGCGTGACCGCCTGTATATCGACCCGGTGGAGCGTCTGGTTGATCATGGACAGGCTGGCCGGGCTGCCGCCCCGCGTCCACTCCTGGCTGATCACCCACACGGAAGGAGTCACGTTGGGACTATTGGTGATCAGCGGCGCCGCGTAGTGCCGGCGCAGGAACGACCCGGTCACGAAAGCGAGCCCGGCCCACACGGCAAAGGTGGCGAACATCGCGGGGATGACCCGGCGGATCAGGATGCCGGCCAGGGCGCCGATCGCGAACGCGGCCAGTGTCCAGGCGGCGAGCGCGACCCCGCGCAAGTCGAAGATGGTGGGATACAGCGGGCCGTTGTTGTCTCCCGCGCCGAAGATCGGCTGGATGTACCAGGAGACGAGCACGCTGAACGCTCCTGCCGCGACCGTGACCGCGACCGCGAGCGGTGCCAGCTTGGCGACGGTCCACCGTGCCCGCCCGAAGCCCTGGGTCCAGGCGTAGCGGAAGGTGCCGGCCTCCAGTTCCCTGGCGAGCACCGGCGCGCCGGCGAACGCCCCGGTCAGCGGCGGGATCACCTGCAGCAGCCCGAGGGCGGGCCCCACGCCGGGCGCGTAGGTATTCAGGAAGTTGCCGGCTACCTGCCGGCAGATATCTGAGCCTGCCGGGCGGCAGGCGGTGACGGCGGCATAGGCGTGGTGCATCTGCAGGCCGGTGATCAGCAGGTAGGCGGCCGCCACGCCGAACAGCGCGGCCACGCCGGCCAGCGTGAGCCGGTGCTGCCGCCAGGTAACCCAGGCCATTCTCCGCCACCGCACCGGCCGCAGGTCTTCGTCCTGTCCCGGCTGCGCGGGCACGGTCAGTGTGGTCACTTCGTCACCTCCGTCGGTTCGGCGTCCCTGGCGCGGGCCGGGCCGGGCAGCGCCGCGGCGCCGGGCTCGCGCAGGTAGGCCAGGGTGAGTTCTTCCAGGCTGACCGGGTGCGCGTCCCAGCCTGGCGGCACCGGGTCATTCGCTCCATTCGTTCTGACCAGCAGGTGGGCCTGCGCAGCGCCGCGCCGGGCATGCACCACGCTCAGCCGTTCGGCACACCGGCCGGCCTCGGCAGCCGGGCCGGTCAGCACGCGGTGGCGGGCGAGCAGGTCGTCGACCTCGCCGGCTACCTGGACCCTGCCCTCAGACATCAGGATGAGGTAGTCGGCCACCCGCTCGAGTTCGGCCAGCACGTGCGAGGACAGCAGGACCGACATGCCGTCGTCGGCCACCGCGGTCATCACCGTGGCCATGAAGTTGTGCCGGGCCAGCGGGTCGAGCATGGCCATCGGCTCATCCAGCACGAGCAGCCGCGGCCGCCTGGCCAGCGCCAGGGTCAGCGCGAGCTGCGCCTGCTGGCCGCCGGACATCTTGCCGGCCTTCTGCGTCAGCTGGATGCCCAGCTCGGCCAGCCGGGCCTGGGCGTAGCCCTGGTCGAGGCGCCGGTTCAGGTTGCGGGTCAGGTGCAGCATGTCGGCGGCGGACAGGTTCTTGTACAGCGGCGTGTTCTGGGCGACGAACGCGATGCCGTCCAGCGCGGCAGGCGACCCGGCGGGCCTGCCGCCGAGCACGGTGACGATGCCCGCGGTCGGCGCCGCCAGGCCGACGGCCAGGTTCAGCAGGGTGGTCTTGCCGGCGCCGTTCGGGCCGACCAGCGCCGCCACGCGGCCGGCGGGAATCGCCAGCGTGCACTCGCGCAGTGCCCAGGTGCCGGCGTAGCGCTTGCCCAGGCCGCTGGTTTCGATGACGTTCATGCCACGTCCTCCGTTTCGCCGCCTGCCGCGCCGCGGCGGCCGCCGGAGCCGCCGCTGCGTTCACGGAAATCCCGCAGCGCGCTGGTGAACAGCGCCACGATCCCGTCCTCGTCCAGCCCGGCCGCGTCGGCGGTGGTCAGCCAGCCGAGCAGGGAGCGGTGCAGCACGGTCAGCTCGGGGAGCGCGACCTGACGGAGGGTGGCCTGGATGAACGTGCCCTGGCCGGGCCGGCCGGCCGCCAGGCCCTTGGTCTCCAGCTCGCGGTAGGCCTTGAGCACCGTGTTCGGGTTGATGGCCAGCGAGGCGACCACGTCCCTGACCTTGGGCAGCTGGTCGCCAGGCTTGAGGTACCCGAGCCGCAGCGCGTGCTCGACCTGGTGCACGAGCTGCAGGTAGGTCGGCACGCCAGAGGCAGGATCTAGCCGGAACTCGATCGGTGACGCCGGGCCGCGCGCGCCCGCCGACGGGCCGTCGCCGTCGCCCCGGCCGGGCGGGGAGGCACCAGCCCTCCCGCTCGCCGGGATGATCCCTTTATCTATTGTCATACGACAAAGTTACAGCCGACAGCGTGGCTGTCAACCTGGCGGCTGCCGCGTCGGCCATCCCCGCGACTGCCTTGTCCCTGCCGCGCTCGGTCCGTGGTGAGATCGCTTCTGGGCGCTTCGCACCGCTCGTGCCTACCCCCAGCCGGCCGGGACCCGCCGACCCGCTGTATCACCGCAGCCCGGCTGCATTCTCCCCGCTCATCGCGGCTCTGCGGGCAGCACCTCCGGAGCTGCGCGCAGATCCGGCCATATAGGTTTATCCGGGCCGTCTGCATGTGTTCTCACACGCCGACGGTCCCGTCGATTCCCTCGCGCAGGAAGTCGGCATGCCCGTTGTGCCGGGCGTACTCGTGGATCAGGTGCAGCATGACCAGCCGCAGCGACACGACCTCGCCCCACCCGGCCTGGTAGCCGGTCACCTCAAGCGACTCCGCCTGCTCCTCGATCCGGCGCGAGTGCTCGACCTCTGCCTGCCAGGCGCCGAAGGCCTCCAGCCGAGTGGCCGCACCTGCGTGATATGCCACCTGGTAGTCGCCCGCCTTCGACCACACCAGCGGGATGTCCTCCCCGTTAATTACCCTGCGGAACCAGGCGCGCTCCACCTCTGCCATGTGCCGCACCAGGCCGAGCAGCGACAGCGCCGAAGGCGGCATGGACTGACGGCGCAGGTCCTCATCCGAGAGGCCGTCGCATTTCATGGCCAGCGTCGCGCGGTGGAAGTCGAGGAAGGCGCGCAGCATCTCGCGCTCACCCGCGATCACAGGCGGGCCGATGCGGTCAGTGGCCACTGCTGATTCCTTTCGTCGCCGGCATGCCTCAAGCGTGCAGCCAGACGACCGTGACTCCGGCCCGGCACGGCGTCACACCCGCCGCCCATCCTGGGCTCCGACAAAGCTACGGCTGGGGCCATCCTGTGCTCGCGGTCTAGCCGGACCGCGAGCATCCCGCGGGCCGCTGGCCGGCAATGGCCGACGACGGTCGGGCCCGGCACGGTCCTTCTTATGGTCTTCGCGGGCGCGGTTGCTCGGTGCCCGTAAGGCGATCGCCGGGCGCGTGCCTGAGCCGGCGCCTGGGCGACCTCGGCGCCGCATGCTGGCGGGTCTTGTCAGCGTGCGGCGCCGGGTGCCTGTTGGTCAAGCACAGGGCGCAATCGTTGGGGGGGTTCGGCATCTAGACCGCGCTGGCGAGCCCGATTAGGTGACCTTCCGGGTCGTTGAAGTGGCCGACGACGAGATCTGTGCCCGGGTTCTGCTCGGGGCCCATCCGGCGCGTCCCGCCGAGACTTTCGGCCTTCTGTAGCGCGGCCTCGACGTCGGGCACGCCGACGTAGAAGATTGCGTGGCCCTGGTAGCTGCTCCCGCCGCCGATGCCGCCCGGGATCCCGATGCCGTCGCTGGTGGTGTTCCCGTCGGTGAACCCGTAGTTACCCGGCTCGGAGACAGTCGGCGAGACGGGCCCGCTGGTGTCGAACTCCCACCCGAACAGCTCGCCGTAGTAGTTGCGGAGTAGCTGCGGGTCGGTCCCGGTGATCTCGAAGTGCACTACGGGGTTTCCCATGGCCGATCCTCTCTGTGCCGGTTGCCCGGCATCGATGGTGCATGACTGTCGAAGCCTGCTCGTCGGGCTCGGAGCCTGACTGAAGTACTGGTACGACGCCCACCATGCCACAGTAGATTGTTAAAAGCAACTAGAAAGTTGTAATTAAAAATCTATCCGGGTAGTGTGACGGTATGCCCACCAGCCGCAGCTACGGCGACGCCTGCGCGATAGCCCGCGCCCTCGACGTCGTGGGGGAACGCTGGGCCCTGCTCGTCGTGCGCGAACTGCTGCTCGGGCCTCAGCGCTTCTCCGACCTGCGCCATGCCCTGCCCGGCGCGAGTTCCAACCTGGTCGCTGACCGCCTGCGCGAGCTGGAGGGCCGCGGCGTCATCGGCCGCCGCAAACTGCCCGCCCCTGCTAGTTCGCGGGTGTACGAGCTGACCGAGTGGGGGCGAGAGCTCGAACCGATCCTGCTCGCGCTCGGCGACTGGGGCATGCACGTCCCGCTCCCGCCCGCGCCCGCCACTCTCAGCGCCACCTCCGTGGTGCTCTTCCTGCGAAGCTCCGCGCGCCCCGATCCCGAGGCGCCCCCGGCCACGTGCCGTCTCGAGCTCGACGACCGCGTGTGGACCATCCGAGCCGTGGCCGGGCGACTGCATGTGCAGCCAGGCGAGCCCGCCAGCCCGGACGCCTGCCTTCGCGCCGATCCCGCAACGCTCAACGCCCTGCTCGTGGCCTCCAGGGACTTTGACGCCGCCGTCTCCGACGGGAGCGTCGTCGCCGCAGGCGACCTGTCGGCCCTTCGCCGGCTCGTGCAGGCAGTCACCGCCCCCGCTCCCGCGTAGCGACCGGACCCAAGGCGCGGCGGAGCGTGCCCGCAGAGCACCCAGCCCACAGCCGATGCGATGCTCGCCGTCGTCATGAACCGCACCGACCGAGGACAGCCCCTGACCTGGATCGAGGTCGGCTCTGTCGCCGGACCCACCGCCGCAGTCCCTTCCGCAGCGCTCCGCGCCGCGCGCCTGCAGATCGTCGGCAGCGGACAAGGCCGGTGCCGACCCGCGACATCCTGGCCGAACTCCCCGATCTAGCCACCGAGATCACCAGCGGAACCTTCCAGATAGACGCACGCCCCGTCCCGCTCACCGACATCGAGACCGCCTGGAAAGACACCGACGGCAACCAGCGCATCGTCATCACTCCCCGTTACAGCCGACGTCCAGATGTGGTGCGGCCGTGCCAGTAATCGACAGAACCGATGGAGTCTGCCTGACTGTTGTGTGCACCGGCCGCCGCGGTCGCGCGTCGTTATGACGGGGGTAGCTCCGGATGGCGGAGCTTAATGTGGCGCTGTCGCTCTGGGGGCGACCGGCGGGGGCCGCCTGCACGGCGTGCCAGGCGGTGAGCACGCTATCTGAGGGGACCATGAAAGCCAGATTCATGACCGGCAGCCAGGACAGGAGCTTAGAAGACTGCCTGAGCTGGCAGGCCGGGACGTGAGCCGCTGCCCGATCCTCTTTGCCGCGGCGGCCAGCGTCGTGATTCTCGCGGCCGCCGCCGCGGCGGCGGCCGCACGAGTCCCGGCCGGACGCTCACCGGCCGGCCAGCGTCCGCGCCGCCGGCCATGCGCTCTTGTGCGTTGACGGAAACAGGCTGGCCGCCGGAGTGCGCGATGCCGTGGGCAGCCGGGCCACATTCGGCTAGACGCAGTCCAGGGAGCGCATCAAGCCAGTGCTGGTACGAATACGCATACTCAAGGTGTCAATCAGGCGCCCCGACTCTAAAAGGAGGGGCTATGCGCCCTCTGAGAGTTCTTCCGGCAATCGTAGCCGGTGTTGTTGTGGGCATGTGGATGTTGCTCGCCGGCTGCGGAACTGCCGGACCGCAGCAAGCCGCTGTCCCCGCTGCCACGACTTCTGCTGCACCTACACGCGCGGCTTCTGCTGGAGGACCGGCAGCAACAGCCAGCTGCAACGGCAGCGCGATTCCGGCATACCAGCCGGATAGCACTCCCGGTAGCCTTCTCCCCAGGGGCGCCCCAGGTCACAGCATCTGGGACAAGATGGAACATTCAGCACCCGGAATTTCGGACTCGGGTTTGATGACCATGCTGCCACCGATCGGAATACCGTCTGCCCATATTCGTGTAGGTGTGATCTGCCCGAATGGGGATGTGTATATCGGCGGCCAGAAGATCGCAGCCCACATCAAGCTGATCACGCTCACGAAGGCCGGTGGCAAGCTGGTGCCAATCCTGTCATCGCTCAACGGCCCGACCAGGCTCTACTACACCCACGTCACCGGAAAGGTGCTCCGCGGGCCGTGCCCAGCGCTAATCGAATATATTCCCGCTCCGTCACAACTGGGTCATCAGTACGACCACGTCCGGGCTATCTGCCTGGACAACGGGGATGTCGCCTGGTACAACAACGGGGCATGAGCTGTCGGGTTCCAAAAGCTGCCTAATTCCTGCGACCTGGGGCCAACCGGCGTGGCATGCCTGCCCGCGGTGCCGGCTGGCCTCGTAAGCGGCCGGGGAATCATCCCGATCGGGAGTACCTGCTCAAGGAACAGGCGCAGCCGATTCGTGCCGCACATCGGGCTCACTCGCAACATGCGGTCGACAGCGGCGGCCCAGGCGGCGCAGGTCTGCCTGTCCTGCGAGCACGTGGACCTGCTGTTCTCCGTCCCGCGCCCAGCCGGTCGCCAGGACCGCGCCCAGATCGCCAAGTGCTTCCACCACCAGCGGCAGCCGGCGCGGCGCCTGGCCAAGAACAAAATGGACCTACCCGAGCGCCACAGGGCGCCCGGCGAATCCCTGATGAGAGCCTCCAGCGGGTGGGAGTCCCGGCGGTGGCCGGGTCTCCCACCCTGTCGTGCGGGGCGCAGCGGTCAGCGCAGGGTGAACTGGTCGTGCAGGCCGCCCGCTGAGCTGTCGCCGACCCACACGTCGACGCCGCCAGCTTCGACGGCGAACTGTCCCTGGTTGTTATAGAAGCCGAGGTTGGCGGGCCCCAGCCTGAAGGTGACTGTTTGCGTCTGGCCGGGCGCGAGGGTGACCCGCTGGAATCCTTGGAGCCGGCGGACCGGCTGCAGGATGCTGGTGCCCGACTCATGAATGTAGAGCTGGGCGACGTCGTCACCTGTCCTGGTGCCGGAGTTGGTGAGGTCCGCGGTGACGGTCAGCGTGCCCCTCGTGGAGATGCTGCTCGCCGACAGGTGCAGGTTCGACAGCGCGAACGTGGTGTAGGACAAGCCGTATCCGAACGGGTACTGCGGCGTGTTCGCCACGTCGAGGTACTTGGAGGTGAACTTGTTGTTCGGATCGAAGGGCCTGCCGGTCGGCAGCTCGTTGTAGGAGATCGGGATCTGCCCGACGTTGCGGGGGAAGCTCATCGGCAGCTTCCCGCCCGGGTCCACCTTGCCGAACAGCACGTCGGCAACCGCGTCGCCGCCCTCGGTGCCGGGGTACCACGATTCGAGCAGTGCTGGCGCGTTGTCGGCCAGCCAGCTGACGGTCAGGGGCCGGCCGTTCATCAGGTCCACGACATACGGCTTGCCGGTCGCCGCGATCGCCTGCACGAGCGCGAGCTGCTGCCCCGGCAGGCCGATATCGCTGCGCGAGGACGCTTCACCGGAGTCGGCCGCTGGTTCGCCGACCACGACCACGGTCACAGCCGATGCCCGGGCGGCGCTGACCGCCGCGTCGAACCCGGCGGTCGACGTGCAGGAGGTGTCGCAGCCCTGCGCGTAGGTCACGGTCGCGCTCGGCACGGCCGCCTTGATGCCATTGAGCACGGAAACGACCTTGCCCTGGTCGAGGGCGTACCCGATCGGAACGTCCGGCCCGAGCTGGTCGGAAGGGTCGTCAGCGAGCGGCCCGACGACCGCCACCGACGACACGCCCGCGCTCAGCGGCAGCGCGTTGTTCTGGTTGCTGAGCAGCACCATCGAGCGGGCCGCCATGGTCCGCGCCGCGGCCACGTGCGCCGGGGTGAGTTCCTCGTGCAGCACGCGGGCGGGGTCGGTGAGCGGATGATCGAACATGCCCGCGAGGAACTTCAAGGTGAGCACGTGGCGCACCATCTCGTTCACGTGCGCGATGCTGACCTGGCCGGATTCCACCAGGCCGGGCCCGTACGCGGGGTAGGTGGCGAACTGGCTCGGGACCTGCACGCCCATTTCGATGTCCACTCCCGCGGTCAGCGCGAGCCGCGCGGCGTCCCGACCGCTGGTCGCGAAACCGAAATCGATGAGCTCCTGGATCGCCTGGTAGTCGCTCACCACCGTGCCGCTGAACCCCCACTCCTTGCGCAGGATCGTGCTCAGCAGGTACGGGTTCGCGCTGGCCGGCACCCCGTTGAGCGAGTTGAACGCGCTCATCACAGTTGCCGCGCCCGCGTCGATGGCCGCCTTGTACGGCGGCAGGTAGTCGTTGCGCAGCTGCTGCTCCGACATGTCGACCGTGTTGTACTCCCGGCCGGCCACTGGCGCGCCGTACGCGGCGAAGTGCTTCACGGTCGCGGCCATCTTGTCCAGTGCGCTGAAGTCGCTGCCCTGGTAGCCGCGGACCTTGGCCGCTGCCATCGCTGATCCCAGGAAGGGGTCCTCCCCGGCACCTTCGACCACTCGGCCCCAGCGCGGGTCCCTGCTGATGTCGACCATCGGATTGAAGGTCCACTTGATTCCGTCCGCGGTGGCCTCGTCCGCCGAGATCGCCTCATCATTCTGCACCGCGGCCGGGTCCCAGCTGCTCGCCTCGGCGATCGGCACCGGGAAGATCGTCTTGTAACCGTGGATGACATCCAGGCCAAAGATCACCGGGATGTGCAGCCGCGACTGCAGGGCCGCCTGCTGCACCTGGTTGATATTGCCCACCCCTACCAGGTCGAGCACCGAGCCGACCTGGCCGTTGCGCACCTCGTCGAGCAGCGTCTGCCCTGGCGCCCCGTTCGCGCCGGTCGGCCCGGACATCTCCAGCTGGCCGAACTTCTCCGCCAGCGTCATCTGCCCGATCAGCGCATCTACCTTGCCCGAGATCACCGACAGCCGCTGCTGCACCGGGTTACGACCCGCCCCGCTGACCGGCTGCGCCGCCCCCGCCCCGGCTGCCGGCACCGCGATCACGAGCATGGCCGCGGCAAGCGGAGCCACCACCACACCCGCGCGCGCGGGTGTGAACCGCCTCAATGAGTTCCTCATGGTGCCCGTCCTCTCCCTAAGGAGACGGGCCGGCTGCGCCCCACGTACGCAGCCGGATTTCCCGCCTGCTGAACGATCTTGAAGCCTGCCACGCCTTCTCCGGCCGAAGGACAGGCAGGAACACGACCACAGCCGCGTAAGCCGGCCAGGGTTCCCGAAACCGTCACCACTCCCCGGCCTGTGCCTGCTCAAACTTCCGGGCGATAAGCCCGTGACGTGCGGGAACGCTGGCGAGTAACGTCCTGGGTCCTGGCCCTTCAGGTGCTGAGGGAGCGGACCTGGGCCGGTATCGAAGCCACGAATATGCCTGTGACCTGCGGATATATCATGAAGTGGAGCTACGTGGATTCGAACTCCAGACCTCTTGCATGCATGGAACGCCCCCAGCCGACTGGCCGCCGGCTTGCCACATCACTTGCAATCCGGTCTAGGGACAGGGACGCCGCAGAGCCCGCGATCTCACTCGTACCGGTATCTGCGCTAGGAACGCAGGCTCCCTGACGCCCAGGTTGACGCGTTGAGCGAGCCAGCTGGGAGAAGATGCCGCCCATGTCAGTCTGCCGGTGGCGGCCGCGTTCTTGGCGGGCGGCTCAGCGGGGTCTATGCTCTTGATCAGGTGAGCCGGGAAGCCTGGTCGGCATGAGGTTCGTGATTCTCCGAATTCGTCTACCAGGAGCGCGCGATGACCACTCAGCAGCACCGCGCGGCGTTACGGTACCGGCCGGGCTCAGCGGGCTGGGCTGCGTTACCGCATGATGTCCTCGCCCCTGGCGGCGACGGTATTCGCCGCGGCCGCCGCGCTCAGCCTGGGCGCAAGCGCAGTGCTGGTCGTGCGGCTAGAGCGGCTCGGCGCGCGGCTCGGCCTGTCGGAAGCGCTCCTGGGTCTGGTCGCCGCGCTGGCCGCCGACACCCCCGAAGTCACCTCGGCGGTGACCGCGCTCGCGCACGGCCAGCGCGAAATCGGCACGGGAGTCGTCCTCGGCTCGAACGTGTTCAACCTGGCCGCGCTGATCGGGCTGGGCGCCGTGGTCGCCGGCGGCATCAGGCTGCACCCCAGAGTGGTCATCTTCGAGGGCAGCGTGGCGCTGTGGATCGCAGCGGCTAGCATCGCCGCCGCGGCCGGCCTGATCACGCCCGCCACCGCCTTGCTGCTCGCCCTGGCCGTGATGGCGCCCTATGTGTATGTGTCAGCCGTCCACCCGCCCGGCCGTTCCCGGATGCCGCTGCCCGCGCGGCTGCGATCCTGGCTCGCCGAGGCGGTCGCCGAGGAAGAGCAGGAACTAGCCGAGGCGATCCATCCAGAAAAAGGCGGCAGCAGGGACGCGGTCATCGCCGTCATCGCGCTTGCTGTTGTCCTGGCGGCCAGCGCCGCGATGGAACGCACTGCCTCGATACTGGGCGCCCGCTACGGGGTGCCGGACATGATCACCGGCGCTATTGTCCTGGCCGCGGTCACCAGCCTGCCCAACGCCGTCGCGGCCATCTTCCTCGCCCGCCGCGGGAGAGCATCGGCCACATTGAGCGAGGCATTCAACAGCAATGCCCTCAACGTCCAGGCCGGGCTGCTCATCCCCGCGGTCGTCATCGGCAGCCACCGCCTCGGCGCCGCGCTGCCCACTGCAATCTGGTACGGCCTGCTCACCGCCGCGACCATCGCCCTGGCCCTAGCCGGGCGGGGCATCAACCGGCGCAGCGGCTCCCTGATCATCGCCGCCTACCTCGTCTTCGCCATCACCGTCATCTTCCACTCGGTCACCCCTGCTGGCTAGCAGGGGCGCCGCTGCTCGTGCGACCAGGCGTCGGACGCCGTCACGGCACTGGCGTCGGCACGAACTTGACGATGGCGTCGGCCACCGCAACCGGACTGTCGACCGGGACCCACGTCTTGGACCCGGGAACGGAGACCAGCGTGGCGCGGGGGAACTCGGACGCGAGTCGTCGCGCGTCTGTCATCGGGAAGAAGCCGCACGACTCGCCCCAGATCAGCAGGACCGGCCGGTCGAAGCGCGGGATCGCCTCAGCGGCATCGATGAGGAGTTGCGGGCGGAAACCAGCCCAGGCCACGACGAAGTCGTCGGCCACTCGTCGATCTCGTCGTGCTGGGCCGTAGAACGATTCTGCGCGCTCGTCGTCCAGTCCGCTCGCGGCGACGGCGGAGACGCCCTTGCGCCGGAAGAACGACGACCGGAGCTGTAGCCGAAGCTGTAGCCGAAGCAGTGCTCGGGCCAGTCGGGGAAGCGTACGACACAACGCCGCCGCCTTTCTGAGCGCACCCGGTGGCGGGAACTTGTCGTAGCTCTCACAGTTCGTCAAAACGAGACGGCCCACTCGCCTGAGCGCCGGATGACCACTGGCCAGCGACAGCAGGAGCAGTCCGCCGGCCGTGTCGTTGGCGACCACCGTGGCATCTTCCACGTCGAGCAGTTCGAGGCAGTCGAGCAGCAGCCGAGCCAGCGAGGTGGCCGATCGGTCTGCTCCCGTGGACAGCGGCCAACGATGCGCTCCCAGCGGGAGGTCGATCGTGATGCAGCGGTAGCGGTCCTTGATCGCGACGACAACATCACGCCACAGGTCACCGTTCGCGAGCGCGCCGGCGAAGAAGACGAGCGTCGGCCCTCGACCCGACGATCGCCAAGCCAGGGGTCCGAGCCGAGTTTCCAGTCGTTCAGATTCCACGGGTACAAAATATACTGTCGGTATGGCCCAGATGCAAGCCCGGTCTGCCTGCCGGCCAGGTTCATCGCGTTTTGCTCGGAGCCAGACCTCGCAGCATCACGTCGAGCGCCCGCCCGAGTGCCGCTCTGGTCGCGTCGGGGTCGCCGGCCCGCGCGATGAGGAGACCGCCCTGCAGCGCCAGACCTCCGATGAGGTGAGTGAGGAGGTCGGGGTCGAGGTCGATGATCTGGCCTTGCGCGATTGCCGTGGCGATAAACAACCGCACTTCCACGTGGCCGGCCTGCTGGTCGGCGGGGCCGTCCGGCTCGAGACCGAGCAGGGCTGGCCCGTCGATCAGCGTGATCCGCCGGATCTCCTCGTCGAGCGCGACGTCCAGGTAGGCGTTCACCACGGCCATGATCTGGTCGATCGGCGACTCCTTCGGGTCTCTGGCTGCGGCCGCACGCGCCTGCGCCTCAGCCTCCACCTCTGCGTGCACGGCGCGGAACAACGCCTCCTTGCCGGCAAAGTGGTGGTACACCGCACCCTTGGTGACCCGGGCGTCGGCCGCGATCTCGTCGACCGACGTCTGCGCGTAGCCCTTCTTGCCGAACGACCAGCGGGCGGCGGCGAGCACGGCGCGGCGAGTAGCCTCCGCGTGCTGCGATCGGAGCATGGCCGATGGCTCGGTGCCGCTCCCCTCTGTCGCTGCTCGCCGGGGCATGCGGTCAGTATGTCACCGGAGGCCGTCCCAACCTGGAGGGCGACTGTTTCCTACTGGCAGTATGCGATGTCTAGCCACCAGCCACCGGCGGGTCGTTTCCACAGGCGTCAGTGACGATTGAGGGCTGACAAGAAGTCACCGTTACCGACTGTGGGTCGGCCGCCGTTCGTGACCGGTCGAGTACGCGGAGGGCCGGTCGGACCGAACCGGGTGACGCGGCCAGGGTCGCCGTCGGCGGCGCGGCTCAGCGCAACCGTCACGGCCGCGCGCCAGGTGGCGGACTTGAACGGCTGCCGGGCAGCGTCCAGCACCGCCGGCCATGCGCACTCCAGCAGGTCCCGCGCTCGGCCACCAGCTGCCCGACTACCCGCCAGCGGTGACCGGCCGGCTCGACAGCGACAGTCACCCCCGGCGAACCCCGCCGCCGCGGCCCGTGCAGCAGCCCAGTCAAGGGCCACGCCCAGCTCCCAGGCCCTCTGCCGGAACATCCGCCGGGCCAGCACCCGCGACTCGTGATCAGTCACCACAACCATCTGCTTGCAGTCAGCCAGGTCAATCCCCGCGATCGCGTTTACTCACCGGCACCGCCTCACGCAGCCGGGCCAGGCGGGCGTTGCGGTTGCGATCACCCCGGGAAACACCACAACGGTCAGACACGGACGTCCTCCTGCGCGTGGGATCCGCACCCGAACAGCGCATCAGGAGGACGTCTTCACGTCTCATACCGACACGCAAAACCACTTACTATGCCGCTCCGCGCGCGTGGCCAGTTTAAGTCCTCGAACCCTTCCAGGGCTGTGGCCGACTTGCTTCGGAATCTATGCTGCTTGGGTGAACTTTGCCGTCTGTCCATACGACAACACGCATCTCAAAGCCCAGCAACGGCGACCCGATCCCGCTCGGCCGCTGGTCTTGACCTGCCCAGCATGTGGCAAGCAGTTCAAGCTAGGCGACAGCGGACCGATCGAACTGCTGCCTGATGAAGGTGCTCCAGGAACTTAGATCGCCGCTACGTCCGGTCATGCCGCGACGGGCGCGCGGCGGCCGCAGGCCACGACCTGGCCAGTGTGGGCCGCGCAGGGCTGCGACTGGCGGTCATGACTGGCTGACTTCCCTGGCCTGCTGCGCCAGCGAGATCAGGATTGCCGCGGAGGTGACGATGCCCTGGTAGAAGCGCCGCAGTTCGAGATTCTCATTGGGCGCGTGATTAGCCTCATCCACGTTGGCCAGCGGAACGCCGTAACACGGCAAGCGGAGCTTGCCGGTGAATACCCCGATCGGCAAGCTGCCGCCCAGGGACGGCACGATCAGCGGCTCCTCGCCGCAGCCGGCGGCTGTTCCCGCGCGTATCGCCGCTAGGTGGGGCGTATCCAGCGGGGTGCGGGAGGGATCCATGCTGGGACCGGGCACGAACTCCGCGTCCGGCGCAACCCGGGCCACGTGTGCCCGGATGCGTTCGCATACGCGGTCGCCGCGTTGATCGTCCACCAGGCGGACGTCACACCGGGCGATGGCGACACCCGGGATAACGGTACGATGCTCGTTGGCGTCATCGCAGGTCAGCGAGTTGATCGTGAATGTCGGCCACATAGCAGTCCGTTCGTGCAAGCCGCGGTCTGCCGGGCTGTCTAGCTCGGGCGTGCCCATCATGCGCAGCACGTCAGACAAGTTGGCGGGCAGGTCATCCAGCGCTTTCCGTTCGGCCGGGGTCCACTCCCTCACGTCGTTATAGAAGCCTTCGATGAGGACCCGGCCGTTGTGGTCACGCATGGACGAAAGCAACTCGACCAGGCGCCAGGCGGGATTGGGCGCGATACCGCCCCAGTTGCCTGAGTGCATCGGGTATTTCGGGCCGCGAACCCGCAGCTCGAAGATCACCACGCCCCGCACGCCGAGGGTCACGCATGCGCGCCCGCTTTCATGCACCGGGCCGTCGCTCCATAGCACCAGGTCGGCGTCGAGCCTGTCCCGGTACTCGTCGGCCGCCCATGCCAGATGCGGGCTGCCGATCTCCTCCTCGCCGTCAAGGACCATGGCGACGGGACAGGGCAGGCCCCCGGCATGCTCGTTCAGGATGCGAAGCGCGAGCAGGTGCGCGAGATGCTGGCCCTTGTTGTCGCCTGTGCCGCGCCCGTAGACGCGCCCATCGCGCACCTGCGGCTGGAACGGGGGACTGTCCCACTCCTCCAGCGGCCCTGGCGGCTGGACGTCGTAGTGCCCGTAGATCAGCACCCGCGGGCCGTCACAACGGCCCGCGGCCCTGCCGATGACCAGCGGCGAGCCGGGCGTGGGAAGGATCTCCGGTTGAAGCCCGGCTGCTCGCATCAGGTCGGCGGCATGCGCAGCAGCCTGCTCGATGCCTTCGCCGGTGGCGCTGACGCTCGGCTGGGCCACATAGTCCAGCAACGTGCGGAGCAGTCCGTCGCGGTTAGCCGCAAGATAGCTCCTGACGGCGTCCAGCGGCGCGGCGGGTGCTGCCATACGTCACCTCGCTGATGGGCGTGAACCTAGCCAGATCATGGCAAGTGATTGCACTTCCTGCAATAGCTACCCTGGGGAGCGATGGCTGGTGAGAGACATCCGGTTACGGTTGAGCAGCTCAGGGCGTTCGCGCATCCCCTGCGCATCCGCATCCTGCGACTGTGCCTGGAGCAACCCCGGACGAACCAGGAACTGGCCGTACGGCTGCGGGTAGCGCCGGGCACTATGCTGCGGCATGTACGGCTGCTAACCCGGACCGGGTTCCTGGCGCCACAGCAGCCGCGCACGGGATCGCGAGGCGCCACCGAGCGGCCCTATCTCGCCACAGGCCTGTCCTGGCGGATGGACCTGGATGTGCACGACCCCGCCCTGGGCCAGCACGTGGACCTCGCGGTCGTGGACGCGTATCGCGCTGAACTGGCCGAGGCCCTCCCGAGCGCCTGGGCCGACCGGATGCGGACCGCCTTGTGGCTGACACCGGCGGAGCGCGATGAGGTAGTACACCGGATAGAGGCACTAATCGCTGACTATGACGGCGCGGAGCGGCGGCCGGGCGGTCAGCGGTTCAGCTTCTTGTGGAGCATGCACGCCGAGCGCGGCAACCCCTGATGCCGAAACGCCGCGACAGGCTTGTTACTGCCCGCCCTGCCCTCCGGAGCCGGGACCGGGCTTGGCGTCCTGGGCGCGGGCCCGGCTGCCGCGGTCGCTACGGGGTGATCGCGATGGCCCGCGGGTCGCGCCCGACCCTGATTGCCTTGCCGGCCTTGTTGGTGGCAGTGCTGATTGGGGTCACCGTGCTCCCGCCGTTGCTGAAGTGGACGACGTAGGCCGTCTTGCCGCTGGGCGTTATCGCGATGATCCAGGAGCCGCTGCCGGCCTTGATGGCCTTGCCGGCCTTGCCGGTGGCCGTGTCGATCGGGATCACGGTGTTCGAGGGCCCGGGCGCATAGGCGGTCCTGCCATTCGGAGTGATCGCGATGGCAAAGGGCGAACCCGCGTTCTCGATCGGCTTTCCCACCGTGCCGGTCGCAGTCCTGACCGGGACCACGTACCAGCCATGCCCCGACGTCGAGACGCTGACGTAGGCGGTCTTGCCGTTCGGCGTGATCGCGATTCCCTGGGCGTAGTCTCCGACAGTGATCGGCTTGCCCGCCTTGCTGGTCGTGGTGCTGATCGGGACGACGCTGCTATCCGGGCCGGTAGAGACGTAGACGGTCTTGCCGTTCGGCGTGATCGCGATGGCATCGGGCCCGCCGCCTACCTCGATCGCCTTGAGTGCCTTGTTGGTGGCGACTCGGATCGGTGTCACCGTGCCTGAGCCCAGCACATCGTCCCCGCCGTTGGCGACGTAGACGGTTTTCCCGTCCGGGGTGATCGCGATGGGACCGGGGTAGCGGCCTACCTTGATCGCCCTGCCGGCCTTGTTGGCGGCGGTGCTGATCGGGGTCACGCCTGAGCCGCTGCTGACGTAGGCAGTCTTCCCGTTCGGCGTGATCGCGATGGCGTCGGGGGCGCTGCCGACCTTGATCGCCTTGCCCGCCTTGCCGGTCGCGGTGCTGATCGGGGTCACGGTGCCCGAGCCGGAGTTGGCGACGTAGGCAGTCTTCCCGTTCGGCGTGACCGCGATGGCGTCGGGGGCGCTGCCGACCTTGATCGCCTTGCCCGCCTTGCCGGTCGCGGTGTCGATCGGGGTCACCGTGCCCGAGCCGGTGTTCACGACGTAGGCGGTCACCGGGTGCGCCGGTCTCGCCCCGGAGGCGGGTGAGCCCGCCGCCGCAGCAGAGCCGGCAGCGGCCAGGGCGGCGGTAGGCACGAGAATCGCGGTGCCGGTGATCGCCGCAGCGGCTAACCGCCGCGATGCACGGCTGGTCAGTTTCATGAGATATGCCTCCAGGGTCATGGCCGGGAACTCCGGCAGCGCGGCATCCGCCGCGTCCTGGGCACAGGGTGCGTCTGAAGCGCACCCGATACAAGGGGAAGGCTCCCCATGCCCGGACCCGCGTGACCCAGCCAATGGCCGGCCACACAACGGGCCCTGGGCCCGCGGCCGGCCGCCGCGCACGAGCCCTGCCCATGGCGCTGCGTTCCGCTGGGAGCTGCTGAAAGACACCCTGGGCCCGGCCAGGTGACCGTCCCGAGGGATCCCCGTCTGTGCGCCTTTAGCGGTGACGCAGCCAGAGGCCGGCAGCCTGACCGCCGTTCTGCGGCACCGGGGCTCATCACCACAACGCGTTGAGCGACTCTGCTGATCAGAGCCGTGGATGTGATTCTCGGCACGCACATCATCGCGGAAGGTGGCCAGAGCTGCCGCAAACTGGCCATTGACTGTGTATCTCTAGAGTGCGTCGCGCCTCTATATCCAGATAGGGCGATCTTTATGGAGCAGCTTTCCGGGCTCCGGCGGGGTCCTTAAGGAAGCCGAAGGAGGTACAGCCATGCCTGGAACATCGCAGGCTCTCCGCCAGCCGGCGCACCTCCCCGGCCAGCAGGATTCTGCTGCTGTCAGGCAGAACGGTGATGTGTCTGGCGAAGAGGGGCTGTCAGGGCGAGGGAGGCGTCAGCTGCCGCCGCATCGCGGAGTGGCAGAGGTGATCTCGGCGGGAGCCGAGCCTGGCGCCAGGTCCCGGAGGGCGAAGCCCCGGCCGGACCAGTGGGCAGTGCGGGCAGTGATTAAGGCCGACGCTATCGAGCATCGCATGCGGACTGCGCTGCTGGGCCGCACGAACGACGCCTTTTCCCACGCTACCGCCGGGGCGGTCGCCAGCTTCATCGGAGCGGCACGCGATGCATGCCACGCGCAGCGCCGCCTGCGCGACCACTGGTTCGGTACATCGCAGGAGCAGGCATATCAAAGCTTGCACGCGGCGCAGACCTTGATGGTCGACCTAGTCTCGCCGGACGAGGTGGACGTGACCGCCAGCAGGCTGCATGCGCAAGCGATGCGCTCCCTTCAATCCGGTGACCCACGGCTTACCGATGCTAAGGATCTCGCGGGACTGGACCCCGGGCCGGTCAAGCGCCTGAGGCTGAAAGACGCGATGGCGGCGTCTTACGCAGCCGCCGACCAAGCCCACGTGCGTCTCCGGAACTTCCGCAACGTCCTGTGCGTGACCACGGTGCTCATTGTCATCCTGATGGGCCTGTTCGTAGTCCTCGTCTCCAAGCACCCATCGATGGTGCCGTTCTGCTTCACGCCATCGGCCGGGCATCACGTGTGCCCCACCGGCAGCCCCGGCCCGGCAAGGGATGATGTCATCCTCGTCGCCGGCCTCGGGCTGCTGGGGGGCGCGCTCGCAGCCGCGTTCGCGATCCGCAACATCCGCGGTACATCCACGCCGTACGACATCCCGATCGCGCTGGCCGCGCTCAAGGTTCCCACCGGTGCGCTCACTGCCGTCGCTGGGCTGGTGCTGCTGCGTGGCCAGTTCGTGCCAGGCCTGTCCGCACTGGATTCGCAAGAGCAGATCCTCGCTTACGCGCTCGTGCTCGGCTACGCCCAGCAACTCTTCACCCGGCTCGTTGACCGGCAAGCCCAGTCGATCCTCGACAACGTACCAAGCAAGGAAACCGGTGCCGCGCAGCCCAGGTCAGCTCCCGGGCCCACGGCGGTCACGCCCCCCGCGCCCTAGCAGAGATGATCGCGGCAGTTCAACAGCAGGCTCGCTGACGGTTCCCATGGCCCTTTCCGGGAGGCCCATGCGGAACGGCCAGGCTCGGGCAGCCACCTGCCCTGGCTCCGCCACCGCAAGTCCGGCGGCTGGAGATTCCGCCAGCTGGCGGCCCTGCTGACCGAGCAGGCCGCGCTACACGGAGTGACCTTAGTGGCAGGCGAGGCCACCAGCCTGCTAGCGGAGCGCCCGTGTCGACGCCGCGTGAATACTGATCCCCAGGCGCTGCGTGGAGGGCGCCGGGTTTAGGCCCGATCTGGCTCGTGGAGGCCGCCGATGATGGTGGCGCTGGCGCGGGTGAGGGTCGCAAGCTCATCGGGCGTGAGGCGGTCGATGAAGGCCTGCCGGACGGCGGCGACGTGGCCGGGGGCGGCAGCCCGGATGGCGGCCAGGCCTTGCGCGGTGAGTATGACGTCGCTGCCGCGCCCTTCGGGGCAGCTGTCGCGGCGGACCAGCTCTCGGCGCTGCATGCGGTCGAGGTGGTGGGACAGGCGCGACGGGGACCACAGCAGGTGCGTGCCGAGGTCTTTCGCGCACCGGCGGTGCTCCGCGGCGTCGGTGAGCGCGGAGAGCACGTCATAGTCCTGCATGGACAGCCCGCTGGTACGGGCCAGCTCCCGTGCGAGGCGGGCGTCGAGCTGGCGGGTCATGAGCCGGTAGCCCTGCCAGGCCCGCCGCTCGTCGTCGTTGAGCCAGCGAGGTTGCGTCATGGCCACAACCATAGCCAGCCAGCTTGACATGTCAACTTGCTGAGTGCACACTGAAGGCACTTGACACGTCAACTTAGGGAGCAGGCCATGGTCACGCTCGGTGTCGTTGTGGGAAGCACTCGCCCGGGTCGGATGGGCGCGCAGGTCGCCCGGTGGGTGCAGGGCCGTGCCGAGGTCCGGCTGGGCCTGCGGGTCGAACTGCTCGATCTGGCGGAGGTAGCGCTGCCGTTCCTGGACGAGGAGCAGCACCCGTCGTCGCGGGCCTACCAGCACCAGCACACGCGGGAGTGGAGCCGCCGGGTTGAGGCGCTGGATGCCGTGGTGCTGGTGACCCCGGAGTACAACAGCTCGTTCCCGGCGCCGTTGAAGAACGCCCTGGACTTCCTGTACGAGGAGTGGCGGCGCATGCCGGTCGGGCTGGTCGGGTACGGGATGACCTCGGCTGGCAGCCGGGCGGTCGCGGCGCTCATGCCGGTCGTCACGGCGCTGGGGATGGTCCCGGCCGGAGCGGTGCAACTACCGCTGCGCCAGCGCGTCGACACCGCTGGCGTGCTGCGGCCCATCGCCGCTGAGGATGCCGCGCTCGACGGGCTGCTCGGTGACCTGCTCGAACTGACGACACTGCTCAGGCCTGCGCAGGCAGTGGCGGCATGAGCGCACCGCAGACGATGAAGGCCGTGCGGACACCGGCGCGGACGTCCCCGCCTCGCGGCCGTGGCCGGCGGGCGCTGCGGCTGTTGTGGGCAGGCCAGAGCGTTAGCTTGCTGGGTGACCAGGTGACCGTGCTGGCGCTGCCGCTGGCAGCCCTGACCGGCGGGGCGTCGGTCGCGCAGGTCGCGGTTCTCGTCGGGGCCACCCGGGCCCCGTTCCTGCTGCTCGGGCTCCCCGCCGGGGTGTGGGTGAGCCGGGTCGGGCTGCGCCGGTCGATGCTGCTGGCCGACCTGCTGCGTGCGGTCGCGCTGCTCAGCCTGCCGGTCGCCGCCGCGTTCGGGGCGATGTCTTACCTCTTGCTGCTGGCCGTCGCCGTGGCCCTGGGCTGCGGGTCGGTCATGTTCCAGGTCGCCTACCAGTCGCTGACCCCGCTGCTGGTCGAGGACATCGGCCTGCTCCGCTCGGCGAATACCCGGCTGACCGCCAGCGAGGCGCTCGCGCTGATCGGCGGGCCTGCCCTGGCGGGCCTGCTGGCCGGGGCGATCGGCGCGGCGCGCGCGCTGGCCGTCGACGCGGGCAGCTACCTGGTCAGCGTGGGCACCCTGACCGCCCTGCGCGCACCCGCAGACCGGCCGACGCGCAGGCAGAGCTCGATGCGCGCCGAGATTCACGCCGGAATGCGGTACGTGCTCGGCAACGCGCCGCTGCGGGCCGTGCTGTGGTCCAGCATGCTATTCAACGCCGGCGTCGCCGGCTACGAGGCGCTGCTCGTGGTGTTCGCCATCCAGCACCTCGGGCTGTCCCCGGCCATCCTCGGCCTGGCCGTCGGCATCGGCGGCGCCGGCGTCCCGATCGGCCTGCTGCTGTCCGGGCCAGTAGAGCGCCGCCTCGGCGTCGGCCCGGTCCTCATCCTCAGCGCAGCGCTGAGCGGGGCCGGCCTCCTGGTCGCCGGCACCGCAAACGGCCGCCTGTCCGCCGCGGTCATCGGCCTCGGTACCTTCATCACCGCGGTCGGCGGCGGCGTCTGGGGCCTGACCGCGCTGACCACCCGCCAGACCCTGAGCCGACCCGACATGCGCGCCATGACCACGGCGGTCTTCCGATGGGCCACCTACGGCGTGCTGCCCGTCGGCGCCCTCCTGGCCGGGCTCACCGCATCCCTGACCGGACCCAGACCCGCCATCCTGCTCGCCGGCGCCATCAGCCAGCTGTGCGTCGTGCCACTCCTGCGGTCCCCCCTGCGCACGCTCCGCACGCTCACACAGGCGAAGGCCGGACCCGCTCACGCCGACCAGCGCGCACCCCGTCAGCTCGTGAGGAGAGAGTCGAAAACCCCTCGGAGAGCTGGCTGGCCGGCAGCAGCCTGCCGAGCAGGTGGTTTTGCATGGTCATCAGTGGCGCGAACCACAGGCCGCAGGCAGCGACGGCGAGTGCCACCAGCATGAGTGATGGCGCAACTGCGACCAGGATCGCGCATAGGCCGAGGGCCAGGAGCGCGGTGCTGGCGCGCTGTTCTGTGTCACGCGCCGAGGAATCCGCACCGTCAGGTCATCGACGTCCCCGGCCGCCACAGGCTCCGCATCGCCTTCGATAACCTCGCAATCACCGTCTGACCAGTGGAGCATCCGAGTGGTCACGCCTGACCTTGTCAGGGATGGCGCAACGCAACAGTGCCGCTGCTGGTCTGTCTTGCGGGTGAACAGTGTGTGAACTGAGCAAGGTGAGCGCATGATGGTCGCCTGCAGGCCTAGCGCGGGAGGTGCCGGAGGTGACCGTGGACGACCATTTCGAGCGGGTGGCTGCCGTCTATGAATCGCTGCGCACCACCGACGAGGCGCCGGTGCGCAGGATCGGCCAGTTTCTGCCGGACCGCCCCGTCACCGGCCTGGATGTCGGCTGCGGGACGGGACGGTACTCGCGGCTGCTGCGCGGGCTGCTGCCGGACGGCTCGCTGCTGGCCGCCAGCGACGTCTCGGCGGCCATGCTGGCACAGCTCAAGGCCGGCAGCCACGGCCGCGCCGGCGGGGTGGCGCCGCTGCTATCAGCCGCCGAGCAGCTGCCGTTGCGGACCGCCAGCCTCGACCTGGTCACCGCGTTCAACTGCGTTCACCACTTCGACCTCGGCCGCTTCCTGACCGCCGTCGCCAGGGTGCTGCGGCCGGGCGGCCAGCTATTCATCTACACCCGCACCCCGCAGCAGAACGCGCGAACGATCTGGGGCCGCTACTTCCCCGGTTTCACCGAGCACGAGCAGCGCCTGCACAGCCGGGCCGCGTTCCGGGACGCGGTCGGGCGGACCGACGGGCTCACGGTGGTCGCAACACAGGGCTTCAGGCATCCGCGCTCGAGCACGGCCGGGCGGCTCAGGGCCCAGGCTGAGGGCCGCCACTACTCGACGTTCTCCCTCTACCCGCCGGAGGAGCTGCGCGCGTCCATCGCGACGTTCCTGGCCCGCCTGCCCAGCCCCCAGGTCTCCTGGGTGGACGAGCACCTCCTGGTCGTCATCGGCCGGAGCCGCCGCAACCAGGCCGAGCCCGACAGCCCGGGCAGCCGGGCGATCAAGGATCAGGCCCACCCGATCAGCGCCGGGCACGCCGGTCAGGCTCCCGACGGGCGCCTGGGCGGCCGCCCGGCGACCAGCCCCGCACCGACGGCCAGCGCCTGCGGGCGCGCCAGCATTACCTCCAGCGCAAGTCCGGCCGGCGCCGATACACCACCTCGCCAGGCCCGGACGGGGCGTTCAAGCTAGCGGCTCAGCCGCTGGGTCCGCACTGGCCGGTCCGGATCGCCCGGCGCTCTCCCGGTTGCGGCGCAGTCATGGCCTCAAGTATGCGCCCAGGAGCCACCGGGGGTGGCAGCCGGCGCGTCTTCGGCATCCCCCTCCTGGTGTCCAGCAGGCGCAGCGAACGCGAGGCGGTCCGGCTGGCTGGTCACCGCGGGCGCGGGGGCTGATCTGGCGGGGGCGAGCCGGGGGTTATCAGTGTGGATTCGTAGGCGAGTACGACGGCCTGGACGCGATCGCGCAGGCCGAGCTTGGCGAGTATCCGGCCGACGTGGATCTTCACGGTGCCCGCGGACAGGTGCAGGCTGGCGGCGATTTCGCTGTTGGACATGCCCGCGGCGATGAGAGAGAAGACGTCCTGCTCGCGGCTGGTGAGGGTGCGGCGTATCTGCTCGGCGCGCTGCGCGGATACGCCGGGTTGCTCGGGCTGCTTGATGGCGAACTGGCGGATGAGGCGCCTGGTGGCGCCCGGCGCGAGGACGGCGTCGCCGGAGGCGATGGTGCGGATTGCGGCGACCAGGTCGTCGGGCTGGGTGTCCTTGAGCAGGAAGCCGCTGGCGCCCGCGCGCAGCCCGGCGTAGACGTAGTCGTCCAGGTCGAATGTAGTCAGGATCAGCACCTTCGACGGCAGCCCGGCGGCGGCGATATCGCGGGTCGCCTCGATGCCGTCGCGGCCGGGCATCCGGACGTCCATGAGCACGACATCGGGGCGCAGCGCGGATGTCATGGATACTGCCATCCTCCCGTCGCTAGCCTCGCCGGCCACCTCGATGTCGCGTTCGGCGTCGAGGATCAGGCGGAAGCCCTTCCTGATCAGGGCGTGGTCATCGGCCAGCAGCACGGTGATCATGATGCGGCCGCCGGATCGAGGCAGAGCCGGGCGGTGACCCGCCAGCCGCGCGGATGACGCGGGCCGAAATCGAGCTCACCGCCGAACGCGCTGATGCGCTAGCGCATCCCGGTAAGGCCGCCGCCCGCGGCGGCGGGTTGCGCGCTGCGGCGGGTGCCATCGTCCTCGACGTCCACCCGTACCTCGGCGGGCGTGAGCTGCAGCCGGACCGCTGCGCTCGCGCCCGGGCCGGCGTGTTTCATGGTGTTCGTGAGGGCCTCCTGGACGAGCCGGAAGACGGCAAGCTGCAGGGCCGGCGGCAGGTCCGCGCCGGTGCCGCTGAGTTCGTACCGGACCGGCAGGCCGGCTGCGCGGACCCGGCCGAGGAGGTCATTCAGGTCGGCCAGGCCGGGCAGCGGCTGCCGGAGTTCCGGCCCGGAATCCGCTCGCAGCACGCCAAGCAGGCGGCGGGTCTCGGCCAGCGCCTGCCGGGCCGTGCCCGCCACGTCCCGGATCGCATCAGCCGCATCGCCGGGCGCGCGGGTAACCGCACGGAGGGCGCCGTCGGAAAGCGCCACGATGACGGTGAGGTGGTGGGCCACGCTGTCGTGCATCTCGCGGGCGATACGGGCCCGTTCCTCCGCTGCGGCCAGCGCGCTGGCCTGATCGCGCTCACGCTCGAACCGCCGGGCCCGGTCGCGCAACTCGGCGAGATAGGCCCGGCGGGTCCCCGCGTACAGGCCCACAACCAGGACAGCGGCCGCAAACCCGGCGGCATCAGAGATCGCGACCGCCCAGTGACGCGTGCCGTCCTGGGCGACAACCAGGACCATGACGCCGGCCACGAGCACCGTCGCCGCCAGCGCCTCGGCCCGCGCCATCTTGGCGGCGACGGTGTACAGGCTGATCGCCAGCGCGACCGGGAACAGCGCCCCCCGGTCCGGCCACTGCGCCAGGACGGTGGCGGCCAGGAGAGTCCACAGCAACACCGGGCCCGGCCACACCCGGCGCACCAGCAGCGCCGCGGCCGTCACGACCGCGACGACCACGCCGGCGGCAATCGACAGGTGAACGGGATGCGCCGCCTGGCCGAACGAGAAGCGCGCCAGCGACGCCGCGCCCGCGACGATGGCGCATCCGATGTCGAAGGCCCACGATCGCGGCGGCCGCTTTCTCGGGTTCTCGGCCGGCTTCCAGAAGGGCACACCGATATCTTCGCAGTTCACGCGCTGTGACGCCGCGTCCGCCAATCGGCCCGCACCAGTCCGGGCCTGTGTGGTGACGGGCCCCAGGCTGGCAGGCTCCAGGCGCTCCTGCGCCTGACCTGCGCCGGCCTGCTCGCCACCGGGCCCGCCCCGACGATCCCCTTCCGCCGGTAGCGGCTGACGACCACAAAGCCACCGGCCGCGGCAACTAGCGGGCATCCGATCAGAGTCATTATCCCGCCGGCCGGCTCCGGCCCCGGTTCTGACATTTCCGGTAGGGCGCGGGCGGCTGGCTTGGACAGGCGCCAGACAGGCCGGCTTCCCCGGAAGAGGAAAGCCGGCCTGCCGACAGACGGCCATCTACCGGCCATAAGGCGCTGTTTCCCTGCGCGGGGGTTCCGGCACCGCCACCGCATGCCCGGGCCCGTTCGCGAGGGCACCGCCGGGCCGGGAAGGCGTGTCGCGGATCTCCCCGTCCTCCTCCTGGCCGCCGGAAGGTGACGGCACCGGTCCGCCGGCGGACACCAGGCCGCTGTTAGCTGGCCGTGCGGCGGCCTGCCAGATCCGGGCCGCCAGCAGGATCATCGCCGCCGCGAACGGCAGCATGTACAGGATGACGACGGGCCCGGCCGATGACGCCTGCTGGGCGGCTTCCAGGCCGATGAGAAACAGGCCCGCCAGCCAGCGCGGCACGCTGCGGCTGCGCCACAGGGCCACCCCCATGAGGACCGGCCCAGCGTACTGGCCGACGAGATAGGCGTACAGGAATCCGTGGCCGAACCCGGAGCTGAAGGTGGTCACCAGGAACTGCGCGGCGGCGCCCCGGCTCATGTGCGCCGTCGCGGCCGCGGCCAGGTTGGGGAACACCAGGACGTTGACCAGGGCCCCGCAAAAAGCGCCCACGCCCCCGACCAGCGCGGCGACGGTGGCGAGCGCCGAGCCGCGGCCTCGCACCAGCGCCGCGATCGCCGCGTACGAGACGGCCACGGCCCCGAGCCCGAGCAGTGCCAGCGAGCCCGCGACGTAAAGCTGAGCCGGGTGCCTCCCGGCGATGGCCAGCAGCCGGAACGCCGTGGCCGTGGTCGTGATCACCTGGTCGGTGCCCCGGGGGCTGAGTGCCTCGCACCGTATGTACAGCACGGCCGCGATGGGCAGGAACAGAGCCAGCACCCGCTGGCGTATCCGGGCAGCGTGATCCATTGACTTATCCAGTCTGCTAGAGGCCGATCGTCTCGGCCAGCTGAAGCGGCGTGCAGGCGCTCAACCGGGAGCGTTATCTGCACAGGGGCTCCGCGGCGGCGTGACAGCGAAGAATTGCCTTCCGCGCAGATCCGCATCGCACTACTGACGTCACGTGTCGCGCTTCCGCCGGTAGTTCCTGATAGGCACAATGCTAGGAGCCCGGCTGCCAGCGGGCATCTGGCCCAAGGCCACACTTCCCCGGTGGGCCTATGCCTCCCGGCATAGGCCCACCGGTTAGCCGGCATCAGCCCGCAGCATCTCGCGTACGCCGCGGTGATGGCGCCCATGACCGCGGAAGCCGCGCACAGCGACGACACCGCCCGGTTGCGACGTCTGATGCCGACATGCAGGTGTCCCCGACTCGCAGCGGTCTCCTATCCTCTGGGTGTGGCGCACGATGAACGCGGAGTAACCCCGCAGAGCGAGGACTTCTCCGCCTGGTACAACGAGGTCGTCCTCAAGGCCGAGCTGGTGGACCGCGGCCCGGTCCGGGGCACGATGGTGATCCGCCCCTACGGATACCGGATGTGGGAGCTGTTGCAGGCCGACATCGACCGGCGGATCAAGGAGACCGGTCACGTCAACGCCTACTTCCCGCTGCTGATCCCGGAGAGCTACCTGCAGCGCGAGGCCGAGCACGTCGAGGGTTTCGCGCCAGAGCTGGTGGTCGTCACCCACGCCGGCGGCAAGGAGCTTGAGGAGCCGCTGATCGTCCGGCCGACCTCGGAGACGATCATCGGCGAGATGATGGCCAAGTGGATCAGCTCGCACCGGGACCTGCCGTTGCTGCTCAACCAGTGGGCGAACGTGGTCCGCTGGGAGATGCGGCCGCGGATGTTCCTGCGCACCACCGAGTTCCTGTGGCAGGAGGGTCACACCGCGCACGTCGATGAGGCGGACGCCATGCGGGAGACCCTGCTCGCGCTCGACCTCTACGAGCAGGTGTCCAGGGACGTGGCCGCCATGCCGGTGATCGCGGGCGAGAAGACGGCAGGCGAGCGGTTCCCCGGCGCCAGGCGGACCTACACGGTCGAGGCGATGATGCGCGACGGGCGAGCGCTGCAGTCCGGCACGTCGCACTACATGGGCACGAACTTCGCCAAGGTCTTCAACATCCAGTACGCCGCGGAGAGCGGCGAGCTGGAGCTGTGCCACACCACCTCGTGGGGCATGAGCGCTCGCATGATCGGCGGAGTGATCATGACGCACGGGGACGACAAGGGCCTGATCCTGCCGCCGCTGCTCGCCCCCTATCAGGTGGTGATCGTCCCGATCGGCCGCGGCGAGCAGACCGACCAGGTGCTGCCGCCCGCCCGGGAGCTGGCGGCCCGGCTGCATGACTCCGGCATCCGCACGCACGTGGACGACCGGCCGCAGCTCTCCCCGGGGTTCAAGTTCAACGACTGGGAGATGCGCGGCGTGCCGATCCGGCTGGAACTCGGGCGGCGGGACCTGGCGGCGGGCACGGCTCTGATGGCCACCCGGCTCGGCAACGAGAAGACGCCGGTCTCGCTGGACTCCGCCCCGGCCCGGCTCAGCTTCGAGCTGACCGCCTTCCAGGACCTGCTGCGGCGGCGGGCGACCGAGTTCCGCGATCAGCGGACCGTCACGGTGGACACCTGGGACGAGTTCATGGCGGCGGTCGCGACCGGCTGGGCCCGGGCATTCCACTGCGGCCAGCCCGAGTGCGAGGACGACATCAAGGCTGCCACTTCCGCCACGCCGCGTGTCATCCCCACAGACGGCGAGCCGGAGCAGGGGACCTGCATCCGGTGCGGTCAGCCGTCCGCCTACGGCAAACGCCTCATCTTCGGCCGCGCCTACTAGGGCCAGGCAACCGGGCGTCAACGCGGGCCGCTGCGGGCCGCCGACCGCTGCAGCAGGGTCGTGGGGCTGTGCGGTCTATCCGGGGCGGCTACCGGGGCGTCCACCACTGCCATGAACGCCACTATCGCGTCGGCGACGGTATCCGGGGCTCGCCTGGGCAGGTGATGGCCTGGTCCTTCGACGAGCTGCAGACGGGCGTCGGGCAGGGCTTGGGCGAGCCGACGGGCGGTGTCGACGGGAACCACGGTGTCATAGGGGTCGGCGAGCAGGAGCACTGGCGCGCGGATCGAGGGGACGGCGGACACCAGCTCGTCCAGTTCGAGCAGCAGAGCGCGCTGCTCTGTCAGGAAGGTGCGCCACAGCGGGCCGTGCTGGCTGCTGGCGTGTCCCCAGACGTGCCAGTTGACGTGCTCGCCCGGGCCGGGCGGGCTGCCACGGCGCCGGGCTATCCGCGCCAGCCGGGCGCGGGCGATCCATGGTGTCAGCCGCCAGGCGGCCAGCGCGCACAGCGGGCCGGCGACGGGCGCGGCCAGCAGCCTGTCCCAGCGGCTGAGGCATCCTGGGCCCACGCTCGCGAGCAGAACGACCGCTTCCACCCGGTGCGGCGCGAGGCTCGCGGCTGACAATGCCACCCCGCCGCCGTAAGAGTGCCCCACCAGCACCGCGTGCTGGATGCCGCGGGAGTCCAGGTCATCGAGCACGGTGCGTGCGCCGGCGGCGAACCCGCCGGCGGGCAGCCGGCTGGAGCCATATCCGGGCCGGTCAGCAGCGATAGCGTGGAACTGGGCTGGCAGCCGCCCGGCCACCTGCTGCCAGTCGGCGGCGGAACCTGGCTGGCCGTGCAGCAGTACCAGATCGTGAGCACGCAACATGCCGGGTACGACGGTGGTCGCGGCGCCATCGGCCACGGCGGTGTCCTGTGCACGGGCGGTGCGGCGGGCAGGTTCATCTGCGGCGCTGGCAGCCGTGGTTATGTCGCCGGCCCGCCGGATCGGCCGACCTGCATAGTCTGGGGATGGCAGGGCTCGCGCGGCGGTGTCGCGCCGGGCGGGGCGGCGGTGCCGTAGCCAGAGGAAGATCAGCCATCCGACGGCCGCAACCAGCCAGAAGCTGGCCAGACGGTAGAGCAGGACCGCGGCCAGTGCCTGGCTGGCTCGCAGCCCGGTGGCTACCAGGGTCAGGGCGAGGGTTCCCTCGGCGACCCCGAGCCCGCCGGGCGTGATGTTCAGGCTTTGCGCGGCGATGCCCGAGCCATAGACCAGCAGGAGGACGTGCCACGGCACGGAAGCGCCGACGGCGTCGATGCTCACGGCGAGGACCGCTGCGTCGGTGAGCCAGCTGGTCAGGGCCAGGCCGGTCACCGTGATCCAGCCGCGCGGCGGAAGACGCAGTGAGCCCAGCCGCTCAGCCCAGGCCCGGATGATCTGGCGGGGATCGTCGGCGGGCCGGCGAAGCAGCGCCGACCCGTGCCGTAGCGTCCATGCCGCGGGCCGTTCGAGCGCGCCGCGCAGCCGCGGCCCGCGCGCGGCCGCCCCCAGCGCGGCCAGGGCCGCCACGGCGAGTATGCCGCCAGGCACGGCGACCGCTGTCACCAGGATGTTGCCGGATGTCAGCCCGCCGCCGACCGCGACGAGAGCCGCTGCGGCCGAGGAGACAACCCCGCCGGCCAGCAGCGTCCAGCCGGCCAGCGGGCTATCCGCGCCCTGCCCGGTGAAGCGGCGGAAGGTGAAGGCTGTGGCCAGCTCGGGTCCGGCCAGGGGCACCGAGACCGACAGCGCGTTGGCCGCAAAGGTGGTGGCCAGCATCGGCCGGACACCGACGCGGGCACCACCCGCAGCGAGCAGCAGGCGCAGCATGATCGCGAAGGCGGCCATGGATGCCGATTCCAGGATGATGACGACCGGGATCCAGATCCAGTGCAGATGACCCAGCAGCGCAAAGGATGCGGCCAGCTCGGCCCGCCTAGTCACGCCAGCGCCCGTCAGCGCCGCCACGGCGATGGCAGCGGCCGTGGCGCCGGCAGCGCGTTTGCTGCGCCGTCCGCGAGGCGCCGGGCTGGTGCCCTGGACTGCGCTGGCGCCGATGCGGGCCGCCGGCGCTGGCGGGAGCCAGGTCCGGCGCGCGCCCGCTGATTCGGGTCTGGTGATTGTCATGTCTGCCTGTCTGAGGCTGCGGAGCCGGTGGCGCCGCGGCCGGCTGGAGCGCCCTCATGGCGCGGGTGCTGCCGGCGAGTCTCTTTGGTGGTGACCGGAGGTCCGGGGCGTGGTCGCCGCGGCGCCCCTGGCCGCTGGGCTCCGCCCGAAGGTACGAAAGTCAGCGGACCGGGGCAGCTGGCCGTCTCAGTAGCCGTAACCGCTGCCGGACGGAGCGGCTGGGGCCGTGGCCGCCGCCGCCGAGGACCCGGAGATGATGATTCGTGGGTGTCGCATGGTTAGCTCCTAATGGTTTCGGTTTATCTACTAAGTTTGATAGTAGAAATGTGAGGTTCACCCGGCAGGCGGGTCGTTCTGGCGGTGAGGTGTCGGCGCGGAGGGGACCGGGTCTGATCAGCGGGGCTGGCTGTACTCAGGAACGCGCCGCGCGACGGGCCGGGGCCGCCGGGCCGGGCTCGTGGCGTGGGCCCGAGCCTGCCAGGCGGCGAGCACGACGAGCAGGATGAGCAGCGTCTCCACGCTGAGCGCGGCGATGCCCAGCGGGCAGCGCCAGTTGCCGACATCGCCGTGGTCGCCCAGGAAGCCGCCCACGGTACGGGTCAGCACGTAGCCGCCCATGGCCGAAGCGGCCAGGGCGCCCGCGGCGGCCCACACCAGCCAGTGCGACCGGGCGATCATCAGCGCGCCGACCAGGACCGCGGCGGCGATGATCCCCAGGTATCCGGCTCCGACCAGCGGGATCGCGCCCAGCGTGCCGGGCAGGTCGATCACGTGGATCATCGCCAGGGCGGCCAGGGCCACCGCGCCCACGGCGCGCGCGATCACATCCGCGCTCTGCGCTGCGGGCGCTGGGCCAAGACGAGCAAGCATTGGTGTCCTCCTGTTGTGGGACCGTCCCCGCGGGCCTGGCGCCGCGACGGGGCAGCGGTGGTGTCGCTCTCAACTACTAACACGGTTAGTAGCGACTGAAGGTTCAGGAGGGCCGGGCCGGCCGGGTGCGACATACGTCACACTGCCTCGAGGCGAGCGCAGGAGCGGGATCCGGGCTTACGTGGCGTGATGCAAGCACGCTTCCGGCAGAGGCCGCCGGGTGCGGCCGCCGCCAGCGGCAAGCGACCGCACGGACGGACGACGGACGTGGCGCCGGACGCTCACATGTCCGGTTCGAGGGAAAAATGAGCACGTCATCACGATGCGGCGGCCAAGTGCCGGGACCCACTGGCTGGTTACCCACCGGGAGTCGATTACCCACCTGCTGGCGATGATGACGCGCGGTGGGTCGCCGGGCAGCGAGTCGGGCAGGTCCAGACGACGCATGCGAGCGTGCCGGATCGACCCGCCAGTTGCCGGAGGCCAGGCGCGGTTGCCATCCTGGTTTGAGCTGAATACCAGGCGTCGTGGTGGTCACGGGCATCTCCTTCGCTTGCCGAGTCAGCCAGCCGACGGCTCCAAAAGGCCAGGTGTCCCGCCCGAGTGCCTGGCGGGCTCCTACGGAGCCGATCTTCTACTAACACGGATAGGAGATCCCTTCTGTTCATCTGATAGGAATGGCCGGCGCATCTCAGTGCTGGCGTGGTGCAGCCGGGAAGGCTGCCTAAACCGGGGATCGGCCGCACGGGCTTCCTGCGCGTCGTGCTCCCAGTCGCCGCAAGACCGGGGCGCGGCTTTCATGGACCTATGCGGCAGATGTCTCCGGTGAGCGGAGCGTTCTGCTTATGTCGCTGACGGTGCGCCATTCGCCCCCGCTGGGGGCCACGCCGTTCGTACCTTCGGTATGGCTAGGTGCGCTGAGCGTTCAGGTGCGTGCTCAGGCCAGTCACGCCGCGATCGGCTGGCGCCGCGCCCGCCATGCGGCCTCAGCTTCTCCCATCGGAGTGGAGGCCGGGCCCTGGGCGAAGGGCCAGATCTCCTCGGCAATGGCGCGCCAGTTGGCGGTGGCCGTCAGCTCGCCGAGTACCGCGAACAGACCCAGGTTGATGCGCTGGAGGATCACGTATGACCGCGGGACGCTGATGTACTCGGCTACCGGGCTGCGCACGTCGAAGAAGCGGCGCACGACCGAGGAGGCGTAGTCGCCGGTGATGGTCAGGGGCCCTGGTTCGCGGATGGTGTCGTAGAAGACAGCCAGGTGCTCGACGATCGCCTGGGTGCTGAGCGGCGCGCCGGGGCGCAGGAATCCGGAGTTCTCCAGGCTGCGGCGGAATGCCTCGGGGTCGTGCTCGACGCATATGTTGCGGGCCATCTGCAGGAGCGGCTGCAGTTCGGCCTGGGTGAAGTGCTTGACGAGCCCGAAGTCGAGGAATGTGACCCGGCCGCCGCCATGGAACAGGTAGTTGCCGGGGTGCGGGTCGCCGTTGAACGCGCGGACTTCGTACAGGCTGCGGAAGACGAAGCGGTAGATCGTCTCGGCGGCCAGGTCGCGTTCTCGCTGAGGCCAGCTGGCGAGTTCGGCGAAGCGGGCTCCGCCGGATAGCTCGCTGGTCACCATCCTGCGGGTAGACAGCTCGCTGATGATCCCGGGGACGTGGATAGTGGGATGGCCGTGGTAATAGGCGGCCAGCAGGCGCTGGTTGCCTGCCTCGCGGCGGTAGTCAAGTTCCTCCAGGACCCGGTCCCGCAGCTCGCCGATCAGGGCGTCGACATCCTGGCTCGGCGCGGTGATGCGCAGCATCCGGCGCAGCAGGGCGACGTTTCCGAGGTCGGCGGAGATGGTCTCCGCGATGCCCGGGTACTGGACCTTGACGGCGACCGCACGGCCGTCGAGGGTGACCGCGCGATGCACCTGACCGATCGAGGCGGCGGCTATCGGCTGCGGATCCCAGCGGGCGAACGCCCGTTCCGGCGGCACGCCGAGTTCTTCCTCCACCACAGCCGCCGCTAGCTGCGGGCTCATCGGCGGGACGCTGTCCTGCAGGCGGGCCAGGGTGCGGCGGACAGCAGGGGACAGGCCGTCGTCGACGTAGCTGGCCATCTGGCCGATCTTCATCATGACGCCCTTCATCGCGCCCAGGGTGTCGGCGACGTCCTCGGCAGTCCGCAGGGCCAGGTCCTCTCGCAGCAGCTGGCGCTGCTCACCCGCGGCCGCGAACAGCCGCGGCGCGCTGCCCGCATATCGGACCCCGCCGCGGATGAAGAGCCGGAGTGCCGCGAGCCCGCGGTCGTACCGCGCCCGGCCGAGACTTCGGCGCAGCAGGACCAGGGTCAGGGCCGCGATCGCGCCGCCGGCCACTACCGTGGCGAGCAGCCTCCTGGCCTTCATGCGGGCCTCGCTGCGCGCATCCGCAGGGTGACCCGCTGCCGCGCCTCGAGCACGCCAGGCTCACTGAGGAACATGGCATCAAGGACGCCGAGCGACTGCCGGACTTCCGTCCGGCGGCCGGGTGTCAGGGGCTGTGGCGCGCCGTAGCCGTACAGTTCCCGCGCCCACTCCGGGAGCACGGCGATGGCGGCGTCGCGGACATCCTGCCAGATCCCGGCGATCTCCTCGTCCAGGCCGGGCGGATCGAGCAGGTAGGCCATCGACTCCCTGGCCGCTGGCGTGCAGCGCAGCTCAGCCCGGACCGATGCTACGTACCGGTCAAGGTCCGCGACGCTGGCGGGGGCCAGGGTCGGGGGCACCCCGGCGAGCTCGGCCGCGACCATCATCTCCCCGACATAGCGGTCGCTGTCCTGCGCCGAGAGCGGCGTCCCGAACGCCCGGCCGGCAGCCAGGCCAGACTGGACCATGGCCGAGTGCACCCACAGCAGCAACGCGGGGTCACCCGCCGCGTACGGGCGGCCGGTAACCGTGTCGACGCCGCGGACATGATCATGGATGCGGCGTATCCGGGCCGCGGCCCGCACGGCCACTGCCCGCTCGCCAAACGTGATCGTGGCGAGGTAGGCCGAGGTGGCGGCGAGCCTGCCGACGGGATCCCGGCGCCAGTCACTGTGCCGATCGACACCGGCCATCGCCAGCGGATGCAGTGCCTGCATCAGCAGGGACCGCAGCCCCGCAACCGGCGAAGCCAGGTCAGCACTCACCCGCCACGTGACGCTCGCAGGCCCGAAAAAGCCATCGTCCGCGGCATCTTGCGGCACACCGGACACATACGCAGCTGCCGAGCGCTCGACCAGACCGGTCGTGATCGCATACGGATCTGCCGTCATCGTGGCACTCCTGTGCCAGCCAAGCTAACCAGCTCCTTCTCAGGCTTCGCGGCGCGACCAGGTCTCGTCGCGACTGTCCGACCGAGCTTGCCGGACTTGCCCGACGATCCTCAGCCGACTCATCTACTAACACGGATAGCAGGTGGCAGCTGTTCATGGCAGTGCTAAAGCTGAGCGCGGGCAGCGGCTCGACCTGGCGGTGCGTGGCAGGCGGCGGCGCTTCAGCCGCCGGAGGGTGTTCCCCGCCAGGTCTCTGCCAGGATCGCTAGCTTCTGCAGCGTGGCTGCCGGCGGATGTGCCGTTGCCTCCTGCAGCTCATGAAGCAGCAGCTCGGAGACGATGTGCAAGCCGGCCATGAAGTCGCCAAGTCCCTCCGCGTCCTGCGGGATCAGGTCTTTCACCGCCCACGCCTCCAGCTCGGGTGAGTCGAGACTCGCGGTGAGAAGCCCGATCGCCAGCTGCATGGCGCCGGTCATCGTCCGGACGCCTTCGGCGCCCGCCGCCGGCGCGCGCAGGGCCGGCTCACGACCCCTGCGGCGGCGTGGCCGGCAGCGGTGGCGTTGGGCCCTGCTGTCCGTCGTGTGGTTCTGCAGCCCGGAGGGCGCGCCGGGCAGGCCGTTGTGGCGATGGATTCTCATATCTGGCAACACGCAGGTTGCCGGGGAACTGTTCACCACCTGCCGAGGACCGAGGTCCCGCTGGCGGGCGCCGTTTCGCTGGGGAAACGGCCTAGCGATCCTAATGGTCGCTAGTACAGAACGGCGTGCGGGCGGAGAGGGGGCATGCGGCTGCGGCCCGGCGCGGGGGCTGGTCGTCCCGGGCCTGCTAAGCGGCGGAAACTCGTCCCAGCGCGAGCGCCACCACGGCCGGGGTCAGTGCCAGCAGCACCGGGGTCAGCGCGAGCGCGGCCGCGGTGCCGCGCAGCAGTTGCCGGCGTACCCGGCTCAGCGGCTCGGCCGGGCCCAGCAGACGGTGTATCCGCTGCAGCACATCGGTGACAGCCGCGGCCAGGGCAGGCGCGGCGAGGGC
>Ga0209871_1000033_pt1 | contig 39913 bp, 36 predicted proteins | sample OrgsoiDNA2013045_FD_185795 | JGI IMG/M metagenome (GOLD analysis project Ga0209871, IMG submission 185795) | Permafrost soil microbial communities from the Arctic, to analyse light accelerated degradation of dissolved organic matter (DOM) -... | ecosystem: Environmental > Terrestrial > Soil >... | reverse complement strand
TTCCGGAAAGCCGCCAATCGAACCTGCCGCCATCGACAATCACGCCGCCGATGGCGATGCCGTGGCCGCCGATCCACTTGGTGGCGGAGTTCATCACGATATCGGCGCCAAGTTCGATCGGGCGGCTGAGATAGGGCGTTGCGAAGGTATTGTCGATCAGCAATGGAATTTTTGCATCGTGGGCGATCCGCGCGACGTTGGGGATGTCAAGCACTTCAAGGCCGGGATTGCCGATGGTCTCGCCGATCACCAGGCGCGTATTCGGTTTGATCGCGGCGGCGAATTCATCGAGTGCGCGCGGCTTGACGAACGTCGTGGTGATGCCGAAACGCGGCAGCGTGTGCGCCAGCAGATTAATGGTGCCGCCGTAAAGTGACGAGGAGGCGACGATATGGTCGCCGGCGCCAAGCAGCGTGGCAATCGCCAGATGCAGCGCCGCCATGCCGCTCGCCGTGCAGATGGCGCCGACGCCGCCCTCAAGTGCGGCCAGACGCTCCTCCAGCACCGCGGTCGTCGGGTTCGAAATCCGGGTGTAGATATGGCCGGCACGCTCGAGGTTGAACAGCGCCGCGGCGTGCTCGGAATCCTGAAACACGTAGGACGTGGTCTGATAGATCGGGACGGCCCGCGCGCCCGTCACGGGATCCGGATGCTGTCCCGCATGGAGGCTGAGGGTCTCGAAAGCGGGCGGCTTGGGTGTGGGCATCGCGGCTCGCAAATGATGAGCAGATGATCTGAACGCACAGGTCCGGAAGACCGCCGGAGGTCCGCGTCGTATGCCACAAACCCGAGCGGAATGTTAGTGCCGGCGCGCATGGGAGCAAGTTTTTACCGGCGCTTGCCCGCCCCGCGGCGATCGAGGATATTGAAAAAAACAGAAGACCAAAGGGAGCGAAAACGATGTCCGGGGCCAAAGGCAACGTCATCTGGCGGATGACGGCGGCGATGTTTGCGTTGGCGCTTCTGTCGGCACCGGTCGGGCCGGCTGTGGCCGCCGAAAAATGGGATCTCTACGTCTACAATCCTGTTTCGACGGTTGCGGCCGTCAAGGGCCTGAACACGGTCATCGAGCAGATCGAAAAGGAAACCGGCGGCGAATTGTCGATCCGCCTGCATCTCGGGGGTTCGCTCCCGATCAACACCACCACCATCACCCAGGCCGTCAGCGACGACGTCGTGCAGATGGGCGACGATGGATATTTTCTCGGCAATGTGCCGATCGGCGGCGTGCTGCGGCTGCCGATGCTGCTGCGGACGCTGGCGGATTACGACAAGGCCGCGGCCATCATGAACCCCTATCTGGAAAAGGCATTCGAGAAGAAGGGGCTGCTGGTTCTCGGGCAGTATCTCTACCCTTTCCAGGTGGCGTTTTCGAGCAAGAAGCTGATTTCGCTCGCCGACATCAAGGGTCAGAAAATTCGCGTGACATCGCCCGAACAGAGCGAGTTCATCAGGAGACTGGGCGGCATTCCCGTAACCATCGGCGCGCCGCAAGTTCCATCGGCACTTGATCGCGGCGTCGTCGACGGCGTCCTCACCGCCAGCACCGGTGGCGGCAATATCTGGAAGGACCTGCTCAAATATAATTATCGCCTCGGCATCAACTACTTCAACTCGGTCCTGATCGTGAACAGCGAGCGCTTCGCAAAACTCTCGCCGGATGTTCAAAGCAAGGTCCGCAAGATCGTCGGCGACAACATGCCTTTAATCACCAAGGCCATGGCGGATGATGAGGACGATCTGACCAGGAAATTCGCCGACGGCGGCATGACGGTGACCAAGGAAGACCCGCAGGACATCGAGGCGGGGACAAAACTCATTGCGCCCTACTGGGAAGAATGGGCCAGGACGCAGGGCCCCGATGCGATCGCCGCGCTGAAGCAGGTTCGCACCGCCATCGGGCGATAATCATGGCAACACAGCGGGAGCCGATGGCCGATGGGGTGACGCCTCATGCCATCGAAAACGTCATTCCCGGATCGACGCTGGTCGAGGATGCCTGCGAGAGCATCTGCGCGCTGTTCCTGGTGGTGTCGATTGTGCTGATCGCGGCCGAGGCGATCGCGCGCAACGTGTTCGCGACGTCGTTTCAGATCACCGATGAAGTCTGCGGCTACCTGCTGGTGGCGCTGACATTCTTGAGCATGTCGGTCGCCGAGGCGCACGGCGCGTTCCATCGCGTCGAGCTGGTTCAGGCCCGTCTGTCGTTCGCGGCGCGGCTGATCTCGCAGATGGTGTTCGATTTCATCTCGCTGGTGGCTTCCGCGCTGGTCACCTGGCAGTTGTACCGGCTTGCCGTCAATTCGTGGCGCGCCGGAGACGTCGCGCCGACGCCGCTGCAGACGCCGTTGTGGCTGCCGCAAAGCGCGATGGCGATCGGGATGCTGCTGCTGTGCTTGGCGCTGATACGGACCATGGCGACCAAGGCGAGAATCTTGCGCAGGGGTGATCGGTCATGACGCCGGGCGTCGAATTGATTGTCGTGATGCTGGTCTTCCTCGGCCTGCTCACCGCGGGAATGACCATCCCGTTCGCGATTCTGGTCCCGTCCGTGCTCTATCTGGTGATGCATGCCGGCCTTGCCGGACTGAAAGGCATCGGGCTGGTCAGCTGGGGCAGCATGAACAGCTTTACCCTGACGGCGATCCCGCTGTTCATCCTGATGGCCGAGATTCTTCAGGAGAGCAAACTCAGCCAGCGGGTCTATCGCGGCCTGTCGACCCTGGTCGCCTGGATGCCCGGCGGATTGCTGCAGACCAATATCGCCGGCTGCGCCATTTTCGCCGCGATCAGCGGATCGAGCGTGGTGACCGCGGCGTCGATCGGCCGCGTTGCGCTGCCGGAATTGCAGCGGCGCAATTACAGTCCGCGGCTGTCGGCCGGTTCGCTGGCCGCCGGCGGGACGCTCGGGATTCTGTTTCCGCCGAGCATCGCGATGATCGTCTACGGCACGTTCACCGAAACCTCGGTGGCGAAATTGTTCATGGCCGGGGTCATGCCGGGATTGCTGCTGACCTTCATGTTCATGAGCTACATCGCCGTGCACGCCTGGCTGAAACCCGGCGTCGCGCCGGTCGAACGCGGCGCGCGCTCGCTTGCGGAATTGCTGACCGCCGTTCTCGATGTGCTGCCGTTCGTGTTCCTGATCGGCGGCACGATGGGTAGTATTTATTCGGGGCTGGTGACGCCGACGGAAGCAGCGGCGGTCGGATGCCTGCTGGCCATGGCGATCGCCATGATCTGCGGTGAATTCAATTTCCGCGTCCTCAAGACGGCGCTGCAGACCTGCGTCCGGGTCTGCGGCAACATCCTGTTCATCGTCTATGCCGCGTTCGTGTTTTCCTACGCCATTTCCTATGCCGGCGTCGGCGAGCAGATCACCCAGTTTCTGGTGGATCTCAAACTGTCGAGGCTCGAATTCTTTCTGGCGTTGTTTGTGCTTTACACCGTGCTCGGCTGCCTGGTCGAAAGTCTCGGCATGATGGTGGTGACGGTGCCGCTATTGTATCCGGTGCTGCTGCAATATGGCATCGATCCGATCTGGTTTGGCGTCATTCTCGTGCTGTTCATCGAGATGGGGCAGATCTCGCCGCCGATCGGCATCAACCTGTTCGTCATTCAAAGCATCTGGACCGGCAAGCTGAGCGACGTTGTGATGGGGACCGTTCCGTTCCATCTCCTGCTGTTTGTATTGCTCGGTCTGCTGGTCGTCTTCCCCGACATTGCGATGTGGCTGCCGTCGCGGACGACGGTGGTCCCGTAGCGGTAGCGCCACGGCCGGGCAGTTTCGCGACTGCCCGCCTCGCGTATTCTCGCCGCCGTCAGGTCGCAGCGTTCGAAACTGGATCCGCATCGTTCATCATTCATCGTTCATGGCCGCATATCTCATGGCCGCACCCAGCAGATAAAAGCCCTGGAGGGCAGCAAGAGACCCCATCGATATCGACAGGGCGCGGACCAGCCCGAAACCATAGTGGTAAAGAAGAGCCGCGGAGAGTAGCGCGACCAGCGGCGAAGCGAGAACGATCGCCAACACCCGGAAGAATATAAAGCCGACCGCAAGTCCGATCCAAGCGCTCGCGGCCCATAAATACAAAATAATCATCACGATCAATACCCGTCATGACGGAAGCACTTCGCATCCGGCCAGCGTCACATGAGAGCCGCGCGAACTTCCGTCTGTGTGTTGTCGATTTGCTTATGCCCGATGGGCTGCGCGGCGATATGGCGCCGCCCGCATCAGGCTGCTTCCCCCGATTGAAGTATGCGGGTGCATTTGCCGTGGTCTGCGCGGATACAAAGAGAGATAGAGAGAACAAAACGTTAGCAAGACAGGCAAATGCATTCGACTCTTGCTGTCATCAACGACGGCGCGTCGTCATTGCCCGGATGTCGCGTCTTCGCATCGCGGCCCATGGCGGCTGACAGATCGGATCTCAGGTCGGTGTCGTAAGTCTGCATCGGCCGCTGAAGAAGAGCCCCGACTGCGGTTCTCTCCAACTCGTTGTCGCGCCAGTCCAAGCCGCGCATCGCCGCCGCATTTAGAGTCTGCGCGCGTCGATTCATGTGGCGCGGCGGCTCTTCATATCGGAGGAGGGCGGCGCTCGGTCATTCGGGCCGCGACGCAGCGAAACGCTGGCCGTCGAAAAGCAACACGAAATCGTGCCGCGCAGTCCACGGCTGCGGGCTGAATCGACTGGCGTCTGGAGCGATATCATGCAGAAATTATCGGTAGAGTTGTTGGCCATTGCCGTTCTGATCGAGCTGATCTGCCTCGTCGGCGCCGACCGGCATGCCAATCCTCTCACCGTATCGATTGAGTCGACGGAGCTGTGGTATAATCCATGGCCCGCTCCCGGCGACCAAACGCTTGTTGCTAACGGGCAATGCGGAATTCCGTCGGGCGGTTGCGTTCCCGCGGACAACAGCCAATCCAGCGCCTCCCACGGCGTCCGCGCCGCGTTCTAGGGCCGGCCTCCATCCTTCGAATCGGAGACGGTTGCCTTAAACCCGCGGCGATCGATGGCGCGCGGGCGGTCCTGCCATCGCGCCTTCATTCGCCGATCGCTATCTCGCACTGGCCTCCCTGATGTCGCTGGGCGTCACGCCATGCTGTCTACGGAAACATCGATTAAAGTAGGAGAGATCTCCGAAGCCGACGCTATAAGCGATGGCGCCGACCGGGCGATCGGAAAATTGCGAGTCGCACAGCATACGATAGGCGTGGGCTAATCGTTGTGCGAGCAAGAAGGCGGAAAATGTCGTGCCGTCGGCCTCAAACAACCTTTGAAGATAGCGCGGCGTGACCGCCAGATGGTCGGCGATGACGCCGATCGAAAGGTCGTGCCGGGAACTGTTTTCGACAATGTAAACCTTCGCTGCGTGTAACCGTGCTGCCCGCAGCCCTTCCGCGTTCGCCGCCCCCGCGACGTCGCGCGTTCTGCCGAGCGCCAGCGCGATCAAGTCGTGCACATGATTGACGGCCAGGTTTCGAAGGTAAGGCGCGGCAAGAGCGTTTTCCTCGATCAGCGTCGCGGCATAGCACGTCAGAAGCTTCAGGGTCTCCGACTGTCCCGAGATCGGGCGCATGACGGTATCGTCGACGCCGACCATGATCGAAGAGAGGATCGGGCGCGGCACCCGCAGCGACAGCGATTCGCCGTAGGACAAACGATCACACACCATGACATCATCGCTCCTTATCAATACGCCGTCGCCGGGTGCAAGCGGCACCTCGCGATCGCGTCCCGACACGGTGAGGTGGCCGGTCCGGTTGACGAGCAGCGAAAACTCGTCGTTGCCGTCGGTGACACGCGTCCGCATCAGGCGCGCGGCCGACATCGTGAGCGACATCAAATGCAATGCGGGCAGGATCCGGGAGACCTCGCAGGCCTCAAAAGGGTGATCTTGCGCGGGCTCGATTTCGACGTTGAGTGCCACGCTCGCATGATGGTCCCGCCATCTCGCCACCCGATCCGCCCCGGGGATCTCCTCGGTCGAAAAGCACACTGTCGCGAGGCCATTGGTTCCCTTGGCACAGATGGCGCTGTTGTGTTTCACGCGGGAATGCCACGATAACGATCGATAGGCCACGGTCATGCCTGCAGTTTCCTGATCAGCCCGGAAACGACATTTCGAGCGCCAAAAGACGCCGCGCGTTGGGCATCCGCCGATGGAAGAATTGCCGTCAAAGAACCCACGCGGCAGGGCATGATCGCTATTTTGCACATGCTTCCCTGATATCCGTGGGTGTCACGCCATACCGTCTCCGGAAACACCGGTTGAAATAGGAGAGATCGCCAAAGCCGACGTCATAAGCGATGATGCCTATCGGGCGGCTGTAGAACTGCAAGTCGCACAGCATTCGATAGGCGCGCGTAAGGCGCTGACCGAGCAAGAAGGCTGAAAATGTCGTGCGGTCGGCCTCAAGCAGCCTTTGAAGATAGCGTGGCGTGACCCCCAGATGGTCCGCAACGGCGCCGACCGAAAGGTCGTGGCGGGAGCTGTTTTCGACAATGTAAGCCTTCGCCGCCCGCAGCCGGGACGCACGCAATCCTTCCGCGCTCGTCGCCCCCGTGGCGTTGCGCGTTGCGCCGAGCGTCAGCGCGATCAAATCATGCAGATGATTGACGGCCAGGTTTCGGAGGAAGGACGCGGCCAGCGCGTTGCCGTCGATCAGCGTCCCGGCATAATACGTCAGAAGCTTCAGGGTCTCGGAGTGCCGTGGGATCGGACGCATGATGGCATCGTCGATACCGACGACGACCGGGGAGAGGACCGAGCGCGGCACGCGAATCGACAGTAATTCGCCATGGGATAAGCGGTCATACACCATTGCATCGGTGCAGCTTATCAATACGCCATCGCCAGGGGCGAGCAGCGCCTCGCGACCGCGTGCGGATATCGCGGCGCGGCCGGACCGGTTGACGAACAGCGCGACCTCATCGCTGCCCTCGACGACACGCGTCCGCACGATGCGCGAGGCCGACAGCGTGAGCGACATCAAATGCAGCATCGGCAGGGTGCGGGAAACCTCGCGGGCCTCAAAAGGGTGATCCAGCGCAGGCTCTATTTGTCCAAGGCTTAGATGATGGTCCCGCCATCTCGCGACCCGATCTGCCTCGGGGATGTCCTCGGTCGTGAACCTCAATGTCGCGAGGTCATTGGTTGCTCTCGGGCTGATTTCTCCACCACGATCCATCCGAAGAAGCCGCGACAGCGATCGATATGTTCCGGTCATGCCTGCAGTCTCCCAATCAGCCCGAAGCGGATGTTCGGCGGCGAGCCCGTCGCGCAAAACGACACCGCGTTGGCGATCCGCCGATTCTCGCGGCCGAGCACGCCGTCCGCTGCCGGGTTGTTGAGGTATTGCCGGCCCCGCGGCCTCCGTCCCGAGAGCATGCCTGAGTTCACCACCGTCGCAGTAGTCAGCAGCGGAAATTCCCTGGACTGGTTGGATTTGGTGATGTTGGGATACCGGCGAAAATGCCGGCGCCGAACGCACCGCCCCAGTCCCGGGATCAAGCCACCGCACACGCCGGATTGGCACGCGCAAACTCTAGATGCAGCGGCGACGCGAAACTTGGTCTGGTGCGACGACTATTTGGTAAAAAACGCTATCGGTCTCTTTTCAACGGCTGATGCAAATTTGCGACATGCATCCGAGGCGGTTGATCCGTGGCGTCCGCGGCGAAATGCACCTATCGCGTGCAGCCGTTTCTTTGGGCGATGATAATGTCAAAATCGACATCATGGCATTTGGTGTGCCACCAGATTGTTCATCGAGACGATTCTTGCAGCACGCGAATTGTAAATCGCGATCAGCAACTTCGCTGTCTTTGGCGCATCGGCAGCGCCGCGAACTGCATTGCCCTGCATTGAGCAATTGCTGTCGCTTCTTTCAACTTGCCGCTTGCGGTCGTCGGACTAGTCTTTGTTCATCCATTGCCGGTATAACTCGCAAGGAGTTCCCTGTCATGACCGATCGCCGCCGCCATCTCTTCACCAGGACCGGCAATTCATGGAGCCGCCGCCGCTTCCTGGCAACGTCAGCGGCGATCGCGGGTGGTATCGGCGCTGTTTCGCTGATCGGTTCGAGCGGCGCGCGCGCGGCAACGCCAAAGACCGTGCGTTTCAGCGAGGCGGTGCACAACCTCGGCTACATCAACCTCTATGTCGGAATGCACGCCGGCATTTTCAAAAAGAACGGGCTCGACATGCAGGTGAGCGCCGCCGGCGGCGATACCCAGACGTTTGCGGCGGTGCTGGGCGGATCGTCCGACTTCGCCATCGGCGACGCGACGATGGCGCAGATCTCGCGCGAGAATGGCGGTCCCGGTGTCGTGGTGGGAACCGTCGTGCAACGTGCGCATTACTTCGGCGTGTCGAAGACGCTGCAGCCGATCACCGATCCCATGGGTTTCAAGGGATTGAAGATCGTCACGTCGCCCGAGCCGAACACCAATTACAGCGTCGCGAAACGACTGCTTGAAAAGGCCGGCCTCAAGGTCGGCGTCGATGCCACCATCGTTCCGGTCAATCCGGGTACCGAAATCGCCGCCATGCTGGCCGGGCAGGCGGATATCGCCATCGCATACCAGCCGAGCGTCGCCGCGGCCGAAGCGCAGGGCGCCAAGGTGGTATTCGATTTCTCGAGCTATATCGGCCCGTTCTGCAACACCGGCATCATGGTGCTTCCCACCACGATTGCGAAAGACCCGGATATGGTGCAGGCGCTGGTGACCTCGTTCGAGGAGGCATCGCGCAAGACCTATGCCGATCCGGCTTTCTCCAAGGAGGTCGCGCGCAAGGAGTTCCCGGATTTGCCAGGCGACGTCGTTGACAAGGCGATCGATGCGGAGCTCAAATTTCTCATTCCGGCGCAGTCGGTAGTGACCAAGCAGGATCAATGGAAAAACCTGATGGACATGCAGATTTATCTCGGCAATGCCAAGGGCAGCATTCCCTTCGATCAGATCATCGACAACAGCTTCGCCGACAAGGCGGTCGCCAGTCTCAAATGACGGGAACCGGCGTCAGTCGGAGCGCCGGCAATGCCGAGACAGTCACGGGTGGTGCCGCGATGCCGCCGCTGGTCGTGGAGCACGTGACCAAGAGCTATGAGGTCGGCGGGCGCATCGTGCCGGTCATTGGCGACCTCAGCCTGACGCTTCGGGAAGGAGAGATCGTCAGCATTGTCGGGCCCTCTGGCTGTGGCAAGACGACGCTGCTCAATACCCTGTGCGGGTTGTTGACGCCGGATTCCGGACGCATCCGTTGGCATGGCCGCGAAGTGTCCGGTCAGCCGCAGAATGTCGGATACATGCTTCAGAAGGACTTGCTGCTGCCATGGCGGACGGCGCTCGGCAACGCCATGCTGGGGCTTGAGATCCGCGGCGTCGCGCCGAGCGAAGCCCAGGATCGCGGTCACGCGATGCTCGACCAGCTGGGACTCCATGGTTTTGCCCACCATTACCCTTCGACGCTTTCGGGTGGAATGCGTCAGCGGGTGGCGCTCGCGCGCACGCTGGTCAACGAGCCCGACGTGCTGTTGCTCGACGAGCCCTTTGCCGCGCTGGACTTTCAGAACAAGCTATTGATCGAGAACGATACCGCAGCGCTGGTGCGCAAGAGCAAACGCTCGCTGCTGCTCATCACCCACGACATCGAAGAGGCGGTATCGCTGGCCGATCGCGTCATCGTGCTGTCGAAGCGGCCGACCCGCGTCAAGGCCGTCTACGACATTGCACTTGGTCCCGAACGCACCGACATGATCGCGATGCGCCAGAGCCAGGATTTCAGCCAATACGTCCGGCGGATCTGGGCCGATCTCGACGTGGTCCTGCAATGATCGCGGATGTCGACACCGCAATGCCCCGTTCAACGGACGCGTCCGAACCTGTTGCCGCGCCGGTCGCGGGGCGGCGATGGAAGAAGCTTCGTTCGACGGCGATCGTGCTTGCAACCCAGGTGGCGATCCTGGCCGCATTCCTGGGTTTTTGGGACTACATGACATCGCAGAACCGGGCCGCCGCCTTCATGTTCGGTTCGCCATCGGCGATTGCGGGCTTTCTCGGTCAGATGGCGCGCGACGGCAGCCTGTGGCGCGATAGCTATGTGACCGGGTCGGAGACCTTGCTCGGGTTTTTTGTCGGCAACCTGGTCGGGACGGTGATCGGCCTGTCGCTGTGGTATTCGCGGTTCGTGTCCCGCGTGGTCGAGCCTTTCGTGATCGCGGTCGGCTCGATACCCATTATCGCGCTGGCGCCGATCATCATCATCTGGTTCGGCACCGGTTTGATTTCGAAGGTCGCGATGTCGACCCTTTCGGTGGTCATCGTTGCCTTGGTCACATCCTACAAGGGCGCGGTCGGCGTCGATCCGGACCAGATCAACCTGATGCGGACGCTCGGCGCGTCAAAATTCCAGATCTTCCGCAAGCTCGTGGTGCCTGCCTCGCTCACCGACATCTTTGCCGGATTGAAGCTCACGGTCGGGTTCGCGCTGATCGGCGCGATCGTCGGCGAATTCATGTCGTCATCCGAAGGGCTCGGACACGCCATCTTCAAGGCCGGCTCGCTCTACGTGATTCCAAAGGTATTCGCGGCCCTGGTGGCCACCATCGCGCTGGCGCTGATTCTGACGTTTATCGTCGGCAAGATCGAGCGGCTGCTGATGCCATGGCGCCGGAATCCGTGAATCCTCGAATGGTCGTACAATAGTTTTCGGAGTGAGGCCGATGATCGGCGCTCGGCGGCGGCGCGGGGCACCAAGATCGGCATCGCCAAGTGAGGATTCGAGCAGGTCGGCGCCGAGGCGGCGAAGCGCCTGGCAGGTCTTGGCGCGATTCTTGAATGGATTTCGATCCCGGCGCATCGGACCGCAGCGGCCTGGACGCCGATTGGAACCGAAGTCGGGTGACTGGAAGAGGATTTAGGGACTGGCAATGAGATGATGGCGGTTGCGCATGGCTAATCTGGTCGTCGCGGTTTTCGAGATATTGAGTTTCGGCGCGATCGTGGTTCTGGTCGTCCTTGGGCTCGGCGTCATCGCCAGCATGATGGGTATCTTCAACTTCGCGCAAGGCGAATTCGTTCTGCTGGGCGCCTATGTCACCTACCTTGCCTACAGCCTCGGCTTGCCGGTCTGGCTCGGAATGGTAGCGGCCCCGTTCGTCGTGGGCGCGCTCGGTTTCGTGCTCGAACGTCTGATCGTGAGGCGATTTTATGCGGCGCCGATCGTCGCCATGCTCGGCACCTACGCACTTGGATTGATCATTCGAGAGGTCGTGCGAACGCTGATCGGGGGCCTCTACCGGTCGGTGCCTGAGCCGATTGCCGGATCGCTCGACGTGGGGACGATGCATTTCTCCTCATGGCGCCTTGCGATCGTCATCATCACGGCCCTGGTCATGGTGGGAAGCTATCTTCTGCTCGCCCATACCACGTTTGGCCTGCGGATCCGGGCTTCGCTGGAGAATCCGTCGCTCGCCCGCGCCTCCGGGATTTCCACCAGCGCGATCTATGGCGCGACCTTCGCGTTCGGCGCCGCCCTGGCTGGCCTTGCCGGTGCACTGATCGTGCCGGTGTTTTCGTTATTCGCCGATCTTGGCATTCGCTTCCTGATTCAGGGCTTCGTCGCGGTCATGGTTGGCGGCGTCGGGTCGTTCGCGGGACCGGTTGCCGGCGCGGGCGTGATCGGCACGTTGAGCGCGGCCTTGCCGTGGGTGATCTCTCCCGTGGTCGCTGACGTCTTGGTGTTCGTTCTCGCCATCGCTTTCATCAAGTTCCGGCCGCAAGGTCTCGTCTCAGGAAAAGGGGTTTAGTCCCGATGTCTAAACAGAACAGCAATTGGAGCCGGCGTCGTTTTCTTGGCAATTTCGCCTTTGCCTCCACCGCGCTTGCCACGGGTGTCGGAAGCTGGGTCGTGCGTCCCGATTGGGCCAACGCGGCGGAAGCCCCGATCAAGGTCGGCATCGCCACCGACCTTACCGGTCCGATCGGATATGCGGGGAATGCCGACGCCAACGTTGCGAAAATGGTCGTCAAGGAAATCAACGATGCGGGCGGACTGTTGGGACGGCCGCTGGAGCTGTTCATCGAAGACACCGCGTCGAACGAATCCGTCGCGGTCGGCAATGTTCGCAAGCTCATTCAGCGCGACAAGGTCGATCTCGTATTGGGCGGTATCACAAGCTCCATGCGCAACGCGATCAAGGATGTCATCGTTGCGCGAGGCAAGACATTATACATTTATCCGCAGCTGTATGAAGGCAAGGAATGCACGCCCTACCTGTTCTGCACCGGGCCGACGCCGGCCCAGCAATGCGACGAGTTCATCCCATGGCTGATCAAGAACGGCGGCAAGCGGTTTGCCCTTCCGAGCGCCAACTATGTCTGGCCGCATACGCTCAATGTCTATGCCCGCAAGGTGATCGAGGCTAGCGGCGGCGAAGTGATCTTCGAAGAATACTACCCGCTCGATCAGATCGATTTCAGCTCCACCGTCAACCGCGTCATCTCCAACAAGGTGGACGTGGTCTTCAACACCGTGATTCCGCCCGGGGTTGGCCCGTTCTTCAAGCAACTCTCTGAAGCGGGATTTCTCAAGAACGGCGGCCGGCTGTCCTGCGTCTATTACGACGAGAACACGCTCAACATCAACCAGCCGGCGGAAATCGAAGGACTTGCGAGCTGTCTTGATTATTTCAAGGCGCTGGTTCCGGAAGATCCGGTCAGCGCGAAGATCCAGGCGGCCTATGACAAGCAGTTTCCCGGCACATTCCTGTTTGCCGCGGGAAGTGCCGCGACCGGCACCTATCGCGGATTGAAGCTGTGGGAAGCCGCCGTCAAGGAAGCCGGCAAGCTCGATCGCGACGCGGTTGCCGCCGCCTTCGATCATGCGAAAATCGCTGAAGGTCCGGGCGGGCCGGCGGAGATGGTGCCGGGGCAGCGTCACTGCAAGATGAAGATGTATACCGCCGTCGCGAAGGGCGGAAATTACGAAATTGTGGCCCGCAGCGCCGGTCTGGTCGATCCAAAGGAGTGCTGAAAATTACAGGGCAGCGGACACTCTTGTTCCAGGACGCGTTGTTTCCGGGTTGGGCGGCTTGATGGCCGAGACGACACCCATGGCCAATTTGGCGGTCTCGCCTCGGCAGCGGACCGCTTTCCGATGGCAAAAGCTGCCGATCATGGAACTGATCGTTCTGTTGATCGTCGCGGTTCTGCCGCTGGTGCTTCAGGACTATCTGACCGTCTATGCCACGCGGGTGCTGATCCTGTGCCTGTTCGCACTCTCCTTCGATCTCGTTTGGGGGTACGCGGGGATCATGAGCTTCGGCCAGGCGGTGTTTTTCGGCTCGGCCGGATATGGCGTCGCGTTGCTGGCGCGGGATCTCGGCATTACCTCGATCTTTTTCGTGCTGCCGGCCGGCGTCCTGATCGGATTTACCTTTGCGCTGCTGCTCGGCGGCTTTCTGTTGCTGGGGCGTCATCCCTCCAGCGTCATTTTCGTATCATTGGGCACGCTGACCGGCTCGTACGCCGTCGATCGTCTGGCACGTGGGTGGTACTATCTCGGAGGGCAAAACGGGATTCCGTCGTTCTCCACCATGACGCTGGGCAGCTACGAATTCGAGGAAGGCGCGGTATTTTACTATCTTGCCCTGGGGTTTCTGATCCTCGTCTATTTGTTGTGCCGCTTCCTGACGCGCTCGCAATTCGGTCTTGCCCTGGCCGGCTTGCGGGAAAACGAACAGCGCATCTCCTTCTTTGGCTATAAGGTTCAGCACCTCAAAGCCATCATCTTTTCGCTCAGCGGCGCCATCGCCGGACTTGCCGGCAGCCTGTATGCCTTTCACGAAGGCTTCGTCTGGCCCAATATGCTCGGCGTCGTGATGTCGACCCAGGTTGTGCTCTACGTCCTGTTTGGCGGGGCAGGGACATTGATCGGCGCCGTCATCGGCACCGTCGTGATCGAGTCCGTCAGCTTCTGGCTCTCGAACAACTATCAGGATATCTGGCCCATCATCCTGGGCGTGCTGCTGCTGCTCGTGATCTTGTTTCGCCCCGCGGGGCTGATCAGTCTGGTCCTGAGCGAGCGTGAACGCGTCGGCAACTTTGGCCGGCCACCGAAAAAGGGCAGCGATGGCGCTCCTTGAAGCCCGTGGGCTGGTCAAGATCTTCGGCAAGCTGATGGCGTTGAACGGGGCCGAACTCACGGTCGCCGAAAACGAATTTCACGGCCTGATCGGACCGAACGGGTCCGGCAAGAGCACCCTGATGAAATGCGTGGCGGGCGCGGAAATCCCGACCCGGGGCTCGGTGATTTTTGCCGGGCGCGACATCACGCAGGCCACGCCGGCGGAACGGGCGCGTGCCGGCATGAGCCTGAAATTCCAGATTACCAGCGTTCTTCCGGCGTTGACCCTTTACGATAATATTCTGCTGGCGTTGCAGGCGCAGACGTCATTGTCCAGTCTGGTGTTTTCGCGCACCCGCGGCGTGCTGCACGATCGGGTGATGGCCATGCTCGAGCAATTCCGGCTCGCCGATCGGGCGGATAATCCCGCCGCGGCACTGTCGCATGGGCAACAGCAATGGCTCGAGATCGCGATGGCGCTGGCGCCCGAACCGAAATTGCTGCTGCTGGACGAGCCGACCGGAGGCATGAGCCTGGAAGAGCGCAGGGTTACCGGCGAACTGTTGCAGCCCATCAAGAAAAAATGCTCACTGGTGATCGTCGAGCACGATCTCGATTTCATTCGCGACATCTGCGATCGCCTGACGGTGCTCGACCAGGGCAGTGTGCTCGACTGCGGCTCGGTCCGTGAGATTCAATCCAGCGCCAAGGTGCAGGAGGTCTATCTCCGCCGTGCCTGAAGATAAATTTCTCGATATCAGGGATCTCGATGCCGGCTACGGCCGCAGCCAGGTGCTGTTCGGCGTGACGCTGCATGCGTCCTGGCGCGGCGGCGTCGCCATCCTTGGCCGCAACGGCGCCGGCAAGACCACGCTGATGAAGGCCATCGTCGGCGAGCTGCCGCTGCTGCGCGGATCGATCATGCTGGACTCGCGGGACGTTGGACAACTGCCGACCGAGCAGCGCATCCGGTCGGGCGTCGGATACGTCCCGCAGGAGCATTCGGTATTCGCCCGGCTCTCCGTCCGTGACAACCTCGCGGTCGGCGCGATGACAAACCGCGACAGTCAGGCCGTCAATCGGATCCTCGAAATATTTCCAAAGCTCGGCCAGCGCATGGACCAGGTTGCCGGCACGCTGTCAGGCGGCGAGAGGAAGATGCTGGCGATCGGCCGGGCTCTCTTGTCCGCCCCGAGGCTGCTCCTGCTCGACGAGCCCACGGAAGGCGTCTGGATCGGTGTGATCGAAGAGATCACCGAACGCCTCGTCCTGCTGGCAAAGGAAATCGCGGTCGTCATCGTCGAGCAGCATCTCGATCTCGCCTTGCACGTCGCCAGCCACGCCTACGTGCTCGATCGCGGACGCGTTGCGCTCGCGGGATCTGCGGCGGAGGTTCGCCGCGATCCCAGGTTGCTGCAGTATTTGTCGCCCTAGATATTTTGCTACCGGTCGACTTCAGAAGGAAAAGCTTTGCAAAATTGGGTCGAACACGCGCTGTGGTGGCACGTCTATCCGCTCGGATTTACCGGCGCCGAATCCAGGGCATGCGACCGGTCGGGCGTCGTCCACCGCCTCGGTCATGTCACAGCGTGGCTGGACTACGCCGTCGACCTCGGCGCATCCGGGCTCCTGCTTGGGCCGATTTTCGCCTCGTCCACGCACGGTTACGACACCGTCGACCATTTTGGGATTGATCAACGGCTCGGCGACGACACCGACTTCGACGCGTTGATCGAAGCCGCACACAGCCGTGGTTTGCGGGTCATTCTCGACGGCGTCTTCAACCATGTCGGCCGTGAATTTCCGGCCTTTCAGCGCGTTATCGCCGAAGGACCGGCAGCTCCCGAGGCGGCCTGGTTCCGACTATCGTGGCCGACGACGCCGCGACCGGGGGCGGAGCCGGACTACGCGACCTTCGAAGGTCATCGCCAGCTCGTGGCCTTGAATCATGACGAGCCGGCGGTCGCCGATTATGTCGCCCGCGTCATGAGCTACTGGTTGCGGCGCGGTGCCGACGGTTGGCGGCTGGACGCTGCCTACGCCGTTCCCAGACGGTTCTGGGCGAATGTCTTGTCCGGCGTCCGGGCCGATTATCCGGATGCTTACCTGTTCGGCGAGGTCATCCACGGTGACTATGCCGGCTTTGTTCGCGAGACGGGGGTCGATGCGGTCACCCAATACGAGCTCTGGAAAGCCATCTGGAGCGCGCTGAACGATCGCAATTTCTTTGAACTCGGCTGGGCGCTTGATCGGCATAATTCCTGGCTGGATGCGTTCGTGCCGCTCACCTTCGTCGGCAATCACGACGTTACGCGCATCGCGAGCCAGTTGGCCGACGAAAGGCACTTGCCGCACGCGCTCGTCATTCTGCTGACCTGCGGCGGCACGCCTTCGATCTATTCCGGCGACGAGCAGGCGTTTCGCGGCGTCAAGGAACACCGCGCCGGCGGCGACGATGCCATCCGTCCGGCCTTTCCCGCTTCGCCGGCGGATCTTGCGCCGTTCGGGTGGCCGATATTTCGGCTGCATCAGGACCTGATTGGCATGCGGCGCCGCCACCCCTGGCTTCACAAGGCGCGCACCCGTGCGCTGGACCTCGGCAACACTCATTTCATCTATGAGGCATCCCATGAGGGGCATCGCCTCGTGGTTGCGCTAAATCTGGAAGATTCGCCTGTAACGCGTTCGATCCCCTACATTTGCGTCGTCGTGGCGGGACACGCCATCTGCGATCAAGCGCGACCTTTGCAGCCGCAGATTACACTTTCGCCGCACGGCTGGGCGATCCTGACTGACAAGACTTATCGCGAATAAAATCGACGCACCAAGCCATCTCCCGCCTGGTCTCGAGCCGATCGGGGTCTTGGACGCGATCGCCATCGAACTCGGCCGGCTTTGCCGCTTTGCGTCCGAAGATCCGTCCCAAGGCTATTTCGCTTGCGAACCCAAAGAGCGGGAGCAGTTATCCACGACAATCTCAACAAAAAACCGGACCTTTATGCATCAGCCATCTGCATAAAGGTCCGGTCTGATCATTTGGTGGCAGGACTTCAGCTAGTGCTCCGCTCCGGCGGTCTGCCGTACCGCCCGGAGACGCTAACCAAGCGTGCTGAATGTCTCGTTCGCCAGATTTACTTCTTCTTCTTGGCGGTCTTTTTCTTCGCTACCTTTTTCGCCTTCTTCGCTTTCTTGGCCATGTCACCCTCTCAAAGTGTAAGTTGGTTCAACGAACTCGTGCAGCCGAGAATCGGCGTGCACGGGATCAAGAATACATGACAATCGTAAAATTGATACTGTGTTGCTCAAGCCTATGCCGATGCGAGCGCCTCGATCGGATCGAGCCCCTTGTCGAGAGCAGGCGCGCCGGGACGCACAATTGCCTTCTTGCTATTCATCCCGGATGCTTATCGATCTTGATTTGAAAACTCAGAACGGGAGGCTGCCCTTGCCCAGCACTGTGTTCGATTCCGCACTGTTTCGCGACATGTTCGGCACCGCTGAAATGCGCGCGGTATTCAGCGATGAAGCGCTGGTCGGGCGATATCTGGAAACCGAGGCAGCCCTGGCCCGGGCGCAGGCCCGCGCCGGTGTCGTCCCGCAATCCGCAGCGGACGCCATCCATGCCGCCGCGCAAGCTGTTGTCATCGACTTCGACAAATTACGACGCGAAACCGAGATCGTCGGTTACCCGATTCTGCCGCTTGTCCACCAGCTTTCGGAAGCCGCCGGTGAGGCGGGGCGCTACGTGCATTGGGGCGCCACGACGCAGGACATCATGGACACCGCCAATGTGCTCCAGCTTCGGTCCGCGCTTGATATCGTCGACCGCGATCTCAAGGAGCTGCGCGATTGTCTCGCAGACCTGGCGCGGAAGTACCGCGATACCCCGATGGCGGGCCGGACCCACCTTCAGCAGGCGCTCCCCATCACCTTTGGCTATAAGGCGGCGGTCTGGCTCTCTTCCATCGACCGGCATATAGAGCGGGTCGAGCAGGCGCTGCCGCGGATCCTGGTTGGCGAATTCGCCGGCGCGGCGGGCACGCTCGCGTCAATCGGGGAAGGGGGGCTGGAGATACAAAAGTTCTTCTGCGAGGAGCTCGGCCTTGGCCAGCCCTCGATGACCTGGCACGTCGCGCGCGACGGAATAGCTGAGGCCGTGACGTTGCTGGGCCTTATCACCGGAACGCTCGGCAAGATCGCGACCGACATCATGATGATGTCTGCGACCGAATTCGGCGAAGTGTCCGAACCGTTCGTGCCTGGCAGAGGCGCGTCTTCGACGATGCCGCAGAAGCGCAATCCGATATCCAGCGAATTGATGCTTGCCGCGGCAAAGGCCGTCCGTCAGCACGTCGCCACCATGCTGGACGGCATGATCCACGATTTCGAGCGTGCAACAGGTCCGTGGCATCTCGAATGGGTTTCGCTGCCGGAAAGTTTTCTCCTGACCGCGTCCTCGCTGGCCAACGCCAGGTTCATGCTCGCAGGGCTCGTCGTTCACGAGCGGCGGATGCGGGAAAATCTCGATCTGACGCATGGCCTCATCGTTGCCGAAGCCGTGATGATGGCGGCGGCTCCCAAGCTGGGGCGTCAGCAGGCTCACGACGTCGTTTACGAGGCATGCCGCAAGGCGATCGAGGGAGGCGGCCAACTCGCCGATATCCTGGCTGACATGCCCCAAATCATCGATGCGCTGGGCAGTGTGGAGGCGATTCGCCACCATTGCGATCCCGCCAATTATCTGGGGCTTTCAGGCCAGTTGGTCGATCGCGTCCTGGCCGCGCGACTGCAGGGATGAAAGATAGAGTGGTGACAGGCGTCCAGCCGATCAGATCATCAGAGATCCAGTTCCACCGGCGGAATAGCTCACGCCGGGCCTGCTCCAAGTTGGAAAGCAAATACTATCTAAAATAACCGGGCTGTCGCCGACAACCCTAAGGCGCCGGAGCTCCGGAAGGGAGGCAACAGCATGCGGCAGGATCCGGTGCGCGCGGGATGGCGATCGCTGCTCAGGCGGGAATGGATACCGACGCTCGTCGTCCTGCTGGGCGGCGTGCTGCTGCAATCGATGAACGTGCTGATGCTGACGACCGTGTTGCCGTCCATCGTCGGCGAACTGGGTGGCGTTGCCATGTTGAGTTGGCCGACGACCGCGTTTCTCGCGTCATCCATTGTCGCCGCGAGCTGCGCCGGCATGCTCGCGGCTGCGGTCGGTGCCCGGGCGGCCTATTGCGTTGGCGTAACGATATTCGGCCTTGGCGCGTTGCTTTGCTCGCTCGCGACGACCATGGGCTGGATCGTCGCCGGCCGCCTGATCCAGGGATTCGGTGGCGGTTTGGAGGCGGCCGCAGCCTATGTGGCGGTGCGAGCCACTTTCCCGGAAGCGGTCTGGTCACGGACGATTGCATTGATGTCGACCAGTTGGAGCATGTCCGTCTTGCTGGGGCCGCTGGTCGGTGGAATGTTCGCCCGCTTCGGCAATTGGCGCAGCGCGTTCGTCGCGACCGCGACCGTCGCCGGCATATTGGCCGTGAGCGCCTTTGTCATCTTGCCGCCGAGGACGTCGGGACGCCGGACGCCCGCCGCAGGCATGCCCGCCGGACGTGTCGGCTTGATCTGCTTTGCAATTGCCGCAATGTCTTCAGCGTCGATCGTCCAATCACCGCTTGCCAAAGCCGGTCTGATCGTCTTCGCGATTGGCGCGCTGGTGGCGATGCTGCGGCTTGACCGTGTCTCCGCGGCGCCGTTGCTGCCGAACGATGCGTTTTCGTTGTCCACGCCAACCGGCATGGGGTTGTGGCTGGCGCTGCTGCTTTGCATCACTTTCAGCCCGTTGCAGATCTACGTGCCCATCTTCCTGCAAAACCTGCACGGCCTGGATCCACTGGCGGCCGGCTTCACGGTCGCAAGCGGCTCACTGGGATGGACGATCGCTTCGCTCGTCACGGCCGGCGCATCTGGGGCATGGCCCGACCGCCTGATGTCGGCCGGACCGGCCATGATGGGCGTTAGCCTGATGGCCATCGCCTTGCTTCTGCCAATCCCAGGCTCCGCGGCGACACTGGCCCTGGTCCCGGCCATTGTCGCGCTGGGGATGGGCATCGGCCAATGCTGGCCCTTTGTCGCGCACCGGATCATGAGCGGCGCAAAAGCCGGTGACGAGGTCGTCGCAGCCTCCTCGGTCCCGACCGTCCAGCAGACCGGATTTGCCCTGGGCGCAGCACTCGCGGGCGTGGTTGCAAACGCCAGTGGCTCCGCCGGAATTGCGGATGACAGCATGATGCAAATGGCCTTCTGGGTGCCGGCAAGCTTCGTCGTGCCGGCGGCCATCGCCTGCCTGGCGAGCCTGCGCCTGCGCCATCTGCGTAAGCCCTGAAGGCCTTCTTCAACCGATCCGGGATATCTTCCATCACGCGGAGAAGATCGTGTTTGTGAATTCGGTTCACAGGGCAAGAACTAAGCTTCCACCAGACGAGATGCCGCCTTCGCGGCCTGCGTCAGATCGTCAGAAATGATTTCCACGACGGCCGCCGCCGCGCCCGAAACGATGCGCCTGGGGTTTGTCACCCAGCTGACGGAGCGTAAAATGGCCGGTCGACTGATGACCTGCGCGCGGAGTCGTCCTGCGGAAAGCAGGGGCTTGAGCGCAATGCCGGGCAGGATGGTCACCAACTCGGTTGCCGCAACGATCTCACATACCGCCGAAAGCGTGTCGATTTCCAGTCGAGGCTTGAGGGCAAAGCCAGCCGCGGCCGCGGCATTTTCCAGAATCATGCGGAGCCCGTGGCGTCGCGACGGTATGATCAGATCCAGGCTCTCAAGCCGCTTGAGCGAAACGGTTTTGGGCAACGGCATCTTGTTGCGGGTTCCGCAAGCCAGCATCATCTCTTCGTCGAGGATGTGATGCGCCGTCAGCGGAAGCTTCCGCTGCGGCATGTTGATGATCGCGACGTCCAACTCGCCCGAGACAACCCAATCGATCAACGTGTCGGTGTAACCTTCGCAAATCAGAAGCTGGATTTCCGGATATCTCGCCGCGATCGTCGCGGACGACGCGGCAAGCGTGCTTTGGGCCGCGGACGTGATCATGCCGATGCTGACGCGGCCCGATATCCTGCCGTCGAGGCGTGCCATTTCCTCCCTGGCACGATCGACTTCCTTCGCAATGGTGCCGGCGAGGCGTACCAGGGTTTCCCCCGCCGGGGTCAGCGACACGCCATGCGCGGTCCGGTCGAAAAGCTGCTTGCCGAAATTCCGTTCGAGTTTCGCGATCTGCATGCTCAGGGCGGGTTGAACGATGTTCAATTGGCGCGCCGCCCGTGTCATGTTTCCCTCGCGGGCAAGGCAGAGGAAGTAGTTCAACTGCTTCAAATCCATCGGGTGCGCCCGTATCAATTTCAGTGATTGAAAATATCAATATCTATTATTTGTTTTGATTGCAAAGCACCCCTATCGTTCCGGAGCGAGGAGACAGCGTCGTCCCTTCCCGCAGCACCATTTCTGGCGCATTTAAAATTTCCGGAATCCTGTCATGGACCCATCGCAACGACGCCTGATCGTCGGAATCTCCGGAGCGTCGGGAGTGACATACGGTGTCCGGCTGCTTGAACTGCTCCGCCTTGCCGGGGTTCAGACCCATCTCGTGATGTCGAAGACGGCCGAGATCACGTTCGCTTACGAGACAACGCTCAAGATCGCCGACGTCAAGGCGCTCGCGCACACGGCGCATTCCATCGACGATATGGCGGCTCCGATCTCGAGCGGTTCGTTCCGGACGATGGGGATGATCGTCGCGCCCTGTTCGGTGCGTTCGATGTCGGAAATCTCGACCGGCGTGACGACGACATTGCTGACGCGCGCGGCCGACGTGACCTTAAAGGAACGGCGGAGGCTGGTGTTGCTGGTGCGGGAGACGCCGCTCCATACCGGCCATCTCAGAAGCATGACCGCGCTCTCGGAAATGGGGGCGATCATCGCGCCTCCCGTTCCCGCCTTCTACGCCAAGCCGGATACGCTCGAAGATATGGTCGATCACACCGTCGGCCGCGTCCTCGATCTCTTCGATATCGACGTTGGTGTAGCGCATCGCTGGGGCGAGCAGGAGGATTCCCGGCGTCGTCCCGCGGCAAAGCGGCAGACCTGATGGGCAAGAAACCAGAGGATTCCCGATGAAGAACACAGAATTTGCCTCCGCGGCGGCAGGCCACCATGCGTCTGCCGATCTGAGAAGCTGGCTGCAGCGTCTCGCCGCGACCGGCAGGCTGGCGGTGGCGCGAAACGGCGTCTCGCTGATCGACGAGCTTGCCGCGGTATCCAAGAAGCTCGAGCTTGAGCGCGCCGTGATGTTCCCGCGGCCGGGCGGCCACCCGATGACCGTCGTTTCCAATCTGTTTGTCGATCGAAGTTGGGTTGCGGATTCGATCGGCGTGCCGACCCGAGATCTCCTGGCGCGGTTTCAGCAAGCCGTACGGCGACCGTTGCCATGGACGGAAGTAAAGGATGCCGCCGCGCAGCAAGTCATCCATCACGAGGTTGATCTCCTCAAGCTGCTGCCTGTTCCGAAACACAACGAGCACGACAGCGGGCCGTACATCACGGCTGCGCTGCTGATCGCGCGGAATCCGAAGACGGGCGTCCAGAACGTATCGATCCACCGCTGTCAGGTTTCCGGACCGGACAGGATCGGCGTTCTTCTGCTTCCAAGGCATACCCATCACTATTTCAGGATGGCGGAGGAAGCCGGGGAGGCGCTCGAAATCGCGCTCGTGATCGGCGTCCATCCCGCGTGTATTCTGGCTTCGCAGGCGATCGCGGCGCTCGATGAGGACGAAATGGAAATCGCCGGCGCGCTGATGGGCGCGCCGGTGGAGATGGTCAAGTGCAGGACCCACCAGGTTCGGGTGCCGGCTCACGCGGAGATCGTGATCGAAGGGCGGATTTTGCCCGGGATTCGTGAGCCGGAGGGCCCGTTCGGCGAGTTTCCGCAGTATTATGGGCCGCGTGCGAATCGTGAAGTCATTCATGTCGATGCCGTCACGCATCGCAGGAATGCGATCTTCCATACCATCGTCGGCGGGGGCATGGAGCATCTGGTGCTCGGGGAAATTCCCCGGGAAGCGACCTTGCTGGAGCATCTCCAGAGAAGTTTCCCCAACGTGCGGGACGTGCGGCTGACCCGGGGCGGGATTTGCCGCTATCACCTTGTCGTCAAAATCGACAAGCGCAGCAACGGAGAACCCAAGAACATCATCATGGGCGCTTTCGGCGGACATTATGACGTCAAGCAAGTCGTCGTGGTCGACCTCGACGTCGATATCGACGATCCCTATGAGATCGAATGGGCCGTGGCGACCCGATTTCAGGCGGACCGCGACCTGCTTGTGGTCTCCGGTGCGCAGGGCTCGAAACTCGATCCGTCAAGCGAGGAGGGCATAAGCGCAAAGATGGGGATCGACGCGACGAAGCCGGTGGAAGCTGAAGTGATGAAATTCAAGCGCATCCATGTGAAAGGCTTTGAGGAAGTCGACCTTGATAGCGTGCTGCAGCAGGACGCAAAGGCCGCGTTTGCGAGCCTCACCACGGAGTTTGATGCGCACGCAAGGTCCAATGCCTGACTGGAGCCAAGTGTGCTCTGCGGTGGTGTTGACCGTTGTATTAAATGGCGTTCGACCGAGGGAACTCGCGCTGTCGCTGCACGTTACACCCAGTCAACCAAAGCCGGTTTCCCCGGTCGAACCGCAAAGGATTTCAAATGAATAACGTTGAACAGTTCCAGCAGAAGGCCAAAGAGCAGAGCGATGCTGCGATCGCGTCTGCACATACCGTTGCAGCGAGCGTTCAGGCGATCACAGCTGCCCATGCTGACTATACCAAAAAGGCGCTTCAGGACGGTTCAGAGTTCATTACCAAGCTGGCGAGCCTCAAGGCACCTACCGATGTCATGGCGCTTCAGAGCGAGTATGCAAAGACAGCTTACGAGGCGTTCGTCGCAGATGCGAAAAAAATCTCCGAGCTCTATGCGGATCTGGCCAAGCAGGCCTACAAGCCGCTTGAGGGCTTGGTCGCACAGATGACTCCCTCTCACAATTAACTAAGTATCCACATTCAAGGTTGGAGCCTGGCCCCAAGGCCGGGCTTTAATTTCGACGGCAGATTTGCCACGCGTCTCCGCATCATGGCCCCTGCCGAGGAAGTTTGAAGAGCGCACGCTCCGTAGAAATTTGTCGGATCACCTGCGTCCGAACAGTCCGCCCACCATGCCACCGATCAGGCCACCGGGACCGCCGCCGCTGCCGTGATGATGCGCACCACCGCCGCGATGACGGCGGGCCGGATGGCCGCCATTGATTTCCTCGCCGGGGCTCGCGGGCACCGCCGAGACGGTTTCGGTCAGTAACGCCTTGTGCTGCAGCGTGTTGAGGAAGCCGGTCTTGGGATAGCCGCGCGCCGCTTGCCAGCGCGTGATGACGGCGCGGGTCGACACGTCGAACTTTCCGTTGACCTTGGTGTCGAAGCCGAGGCCAGTCAACCGGCGCTGCACGTCGCGACGTTTGCCCTTGTCGAGGCCGATCTGATCCTCGGTTTCCTGAGTTGCTTCGTCGGTAACGGCCGTCGAATCGACGGATAGCGACAGGTTGCGCGTGGTCGCGCGCGGACCGGTCTCCAGCGCGGCGATCCGCGCCACGGCGATCGATTTGAATTGGCCGTTGGGGTAGTTGGTCAGATAGGCATTGAGTTCTTCAGGCTTGTTCAAATCCTTGATCGAACGCCAGAATTCGAGTTCAACGTCCGAAGTGGCGCCGACGGCGGATACTGGCGTATTCCCCGCGACGACGGCGGGCACGCCTGCGGGTGCCGCGACCGGGTTGAGGTACACGGCGCCGATCAAATTGGTATGCCCCCAGGGCAGTTGCCCCTTCTTGGTCTCTTCGTTGACCTGGGCGCGAACCTGCGTCATCGCCTGCTGAATTTCGACGCCCGGCTGCGTGATATTGGCCATCAGCGCCCGGGTGAACGGGCCATTGGTGCCTCCCTGGCCATCAAGCGCGGTTTGCCCGGGACCGGTGGCGAACGCGATCAGGGTGCCTGCGCCGGATTTCATTTCGGCCAGGCCGGTCTGCACCGAAGCGCTGCGCATGCTTGCGCCGGCCTTGATCTTCGCGGCAAAGGGATTGTCACGGCAGGCATCGAGGAACACCAGCTTGACCTTGGCGGCGTTCATGGTCTGGTCGAGCGTGAGATCGACGTTGATCGCGTTACCGAGCTTGACATCCATTTCGGATTTGATGTCGGCATCGACCGGCAACAGGTAGTTGACGCCGTCGACGGCGATGCCATGGCCGGCATAAAAGAACACCGCGATATCCGCGCCTTGCGTTTTCTGACCGAATTCGAGCAGCCGCTCGGTCATCTTGTCGCGGGTGAGATTGATGCCCTCAACGACGTCGAAACCCGCGTTGCGGAGCACGCCGGCCATCGACTTGGCATCGATCGGCGGGTTCGCAAGCGGCGCCACGTTCTTGTAAGTGCCGTTGCCGACGACAAAGGCGACCCGCCGGTCGGCCTTGGCGGCATCCGCGCTGACGAGAATTCCCATGACTGACAATGCAAGGATCATGAAGCGCATGGCCTATTCTTCCCTGATCTTGAAGTCTCGCATGATTTCGCTTTGAAGACCTTGCCCCGTGAAAGCAGATTGCCGTGAAACTCGGACTTCATGGGGCAACTACAGTTTCGTGGCGAGGCAACTGTTATCCGGATCACTTGTTCCGGAGTGCGCGACGATTGTTTGCAACGCATTGCGCCAAACGATGGCAGTCATGGCGATGACCCGTGAATGCCCTTGATCGCGTAATGCGGGCGTATTCGCGGAAGTGCAGATGTGCTGGGAATCGCTAAACTGCCGACTCGGCCTCCGCCGAAGTGCAGGTCAACTCCAGGTCGTCGTCCGCACAGGGCCGGCTTTGCGCTGGCGCCTCAAGATCGCGGCCAGCAACCGACCGATCTTGTCCGATTTCATCGGATCGGTCGCAACCGTCACGATCTGGGCGTGATCGCATGTGGCGCAATCAAATGTCCAGATGTTGAAGCCGGAAGGCCCCCGTGCGATGTGCACAAGGGTCATCGTTGCATGGCATTTTGGGCAATGCGGACGCGCTATGGCGGCGAAGGACGGGCGGGAAGCCGAAAGCGTCTCCGGCATCAGCCGTCCAACGTGTGCGCGTTCAACCAGTTCTTGTTCTTGAGGAGCCTTTGCAGCGATAAGGCGATCTGCCGGTGCTGGTTGCGCTTCGATCCCGGTGGGAGCGACCTGGCATGAAGCAGGACGTCGCGCCGGAGCACTTGGAGATCGTCCATCCAGTAGAGCGGCAGCTCGGGCGCCGGAATGCGATTGGCAGATGGCATGTTGTTCCACCGTGATGAGGCGGGAGCGTTACCGAACTCTCAGTCACCGGTGGTTGCCGATGGCCGCTCGATGACGAACACGATCATGCCGCAGCGCACCACCGACTCGCTGGTCAATATTGCTCAATCAAGAAAATTTTGCGAATTGGTCTCCAAGATGATTGCTGATCACTGGGAGCTCGGACGGGACGCTGGCAAGATCAGGGATCCTGCGCGATCGCGCTGTTGCTGGCCCGTCATAAGAGGACGAAACCGTGAGTGACGCTATCCTGATACTGAATGCCGGTTCGTCGAGCATCAAGTTTTCGGTGTTCCCGGGACATCAAAGGCCAAGCCGGCAGGGCATCATTTGCGAAGGTGCGTGCGAGGGCATCGGCCACCGCGTTCATTTCACGGCGAAAGACCGCGCCGGAGCGTCGCTGATCTCTGAGTATCTGACAGAGGGCACTACGCACGAAGGCGCGCTGGCCGCACTGCTGCGCTGGCTGGAAGACCGCTTTCTTGACAATCAACTGGTAGCCGCCGGACATCGGGTGGTGCATGGCGGGTCGCTTTATGCCGCGCCGGTCCTTGTCGACGCGTCGGTGATCGCCGAGTTGTGCCGCCTCATTCCGCTGGCCCCGCTCCATCAACCCCACAACCTCGCCGCCATTGCCGCCCTGACAAAGCTTCATCCGGGATTGCCGCAGATCGCCTGCTTCGACACGGCCTTTCATCATACGCAGACCGAGGTCGCCACTGCATTCGCGCTGCCGCGCCGGCTGGCCGCCGAGGGCATCCGGCGGTACGGGTTTCATGGCCTTTCCTATGAATACATCGCAAGCGTTCTGCCCGGCATCCTTGGTCCGGCAGCTGCCGATGGCCGCGTTGTCGTGGCCCATCTCGGCAGCGGCGCAAGCCTGTGTGCGATCCATCAGCGCAAGAGCGTAGCGACGACCATGGGCTTTACGGCGCTCGATGGCCTGCCCATGAGCCGCCGGTGCGGCAATGTCGATCCGGGCGTCATCCTCTATTTGATGCAGGAGAAGGCGATGACCGCGGCCGAGGTGAGCAATCTGCTCTATAACGAGTCTGGACTGTATGGTGTTTCCGGCGTCAGCGACGACATGCGGACCCTGTTGGCCAGCGACGATCCGTCGGCGAAGCAGGCGGTCGCTCTGTTCGTGTATCGGATCGGCCGCGAGCTGGGCTCGATGGCCGCCGCCCTCGGCGGGATCGATGCCCTGGTCTTCACCGCGGGAATCGGGGAGCACGCGGCGGAAATCCGGCGCCGGGTTTGCGAGGACGCCGCATGGCTCGGCGTGGAGCCGGATCAAGGCGCAAATACAGCCGGCCGAGCCATGATCACGCGCGCGGGCAGCCGTACCTCGGCCTGGGTGATTCCGACGGACGAAGATCTGATGATCGCCCTGCATGCATGGACGTTGTTGAACCCCGAGGCGGCGGCTCGATCACCTCAACGGCGGCCGGAATGACCTTCGTGCTATTGCTGCGTCGCAACGCGCGCGCTAGGCTCTGCCGAATTGGTGCAGGAGGCCCCCGTGACCACATCGGACGACAGCAAGATTTCCGAAGATCGCCGCGAAGCGCTGCGCTACGCCCTTGCCATCGGCAGCGGCGCAGCGCTTGCTGCCGCCGTCGCAAGCCCGGCATCGGCACAAGCAACCCCGGACAACACGCTCGATCGCATCCGCGCCAACAAGGTGCTCCGCATCGCGGTACTGCCGGGAGAGCTGCCTTACTTCAACAAGGACCTTGCTACCGGCAACTGGTCCGGCTTCTCGATCGAGATGGCCAACGATATCGCGAAGCTTCTCGACGTCAAACTTGAATATACCGAGTCGACCTACGGAAATTCGATCCTCGACCTGCAATCGAACAAGATCGACCTCGGCTTTGCCCTCAATCCGACCCCACAGCGGGCGCTTGTCGTGGATTTTTGCGCAACCGTATTTCCGCATCCGTTTGGCGCCATGCTCAGGAAGGGGCTGGAAGCCAGAACCTGGGCCGACATCAACAAGCCTGATGTCAACATCGCGGTCGACGTCGGCTCCGCCAACGAGGCCGTTGCGCGCCGTTTCGCGCCCAATGCAACGATCAAGTCGCTCAAGTCACGCGATGAGGTCATGCTCGAGATGTCGTCGGGCCGGGTCGATTGCGTGGTGAACGCGTTGGTGCTTGGTCTGACCGCCATTGCCAAGAACCCGAACCTTGGCACGTACAAGATCCTGCAAACCCCCGCTGTCGCCATCCCAAGCAGCATGGCGGTCCGGCGCGAGCCCGACAAGCGCTGGCGCGATTTCCTGTCCGTGTGGGTCGACTACAACCGCGGCATTGGGCAGATGCGCGAATGGTTCACCAAGGGGCTGTCGCTGAGCGGCGTGAAGCCGGAAGACGTGCCGGTCGAACTCAATATCTGACGCGGTTTTCGAACCGGTCAAGCCTTGTCGTAGGTCAGGCCACGCTCGAACCTCCGCGCGACAAGCGTGGCCGGGAACAGGATCGCAAAGTAGATCAGGGCCACGATCGTATACACCTCCAGCGGCCGATAGGTCTCGGCGTTGATCAGCGTCGCGTTGTAGACGAGGTCGGGAACGGCAATGATGGATACAAGCGAGGTGTTCTTCAGCTGTGTCACCGACTGGTTGACGTAGGGCGCCAACATCGGCTTGAGCGCCTGCGGCAGGATCACGAATCTCAGCACGCGCCATGGTTGCAGTCCCAGGGCCCGCGCCGCGTCCCATTGTCCGTGGTGCACGCTCTCGATGCTGCCACGGACGATCTCGGCATAAAATGCTCCGGCATAGAGCGAGAGCACGCTGACGGCGGCGGCATGTGCCGGTATGTTCACGCCGATGACGACCGGCAAGGCGTAGTAGAACCAGATGATCTGAACCAACAGGGGTGTGCAGCGGAACAGTTCGATGTAGGCGAGCAGAAACCAATCGATCACGGGCAAGCGCCTCAGGCGAAGGATGCCGACGACCAAGCCGAGCCCGGTTCCGAACAGGACGGTGAGAATCGTGTAACCGATGGTCCAGCCGAGCCCGAGCCAGAACAGGTGGCTGTATTTGCCGAGTATCGCGAAATCCCAAATGTAGGGCATGTCTGCTGCCGCCTACTGCGACCCTCTTGTTTGCCGTTTGTCGGCCATCAGAGGTAGCGGCCGGGTGAAAACGGCGCGGCGTCGAAGGATGGCTCGCTTCCCGTGATCATCGCGGCGATCGCAACTCCCGTTGCAGGGCCTGTCGTGAAGCCGATGTGCTGGTGACCAAAGGATAGCCACAGACCGGAATGCCGTGGCGCAGGTCCGATCATCGGCAAGCTGTCGGGCAGCGTCGGCCGTGCCCCACGCCAGGGTTCGCCGACCGCCTCGCCAAATTCGACAACGCCTCGCGCGGCCGGCACCACCTGATCGAGCTGGGCGAACGAGGAGGGCGCATCGCGGGCGGTCAGCTCGACCCCGGAGGTGACGCGGATGCCTTGCTCCATCGGCGTCATGATGAAGCTGCCTTCGGCGTCATGGATCGGACGTTGCAACGAGCGTGCCGGGTTCGGCTTGAATTCCTGATGATAGCCGCGTTCAAAGGCCAAGGGAACACGATAGCCAAGCGGCCGCAACAGATCGGCGGACCAGGGTCCGAGCGCGACCACGACATGGCGCGCCGAAATCCCGCCGCCCGCGAGCACCACGCGCCAGCCCTCGCCATCAGGCACGATCGCCTTGATGTCGGACTGACGGATCTCGCCACCGGAGCCGGCGAACATCCGTGCATAGGCCTTGACCACGGCGCCCGGCGAATCGACAGAGGCGGTCTGGGTGTGCAACAGGCCAACCTTGTAGGCGGGCACGATGTTCGGCTCGAGCGCGGAAATGGCCTGACGGTCGAGAAGCTGGCTCGCGATGCCATATTCGGCCAGAAAGGCCTGCTCTTCCTTCGCCGCACCGACGGCGTCGCTGCGCCACGCCTTCAGCCAGCCGGTCTCACGGAGGCGCTGCGCCGCATTCGCCTTGACGATCCATTCCCGGTGCAGTTTCAACGATGCGCCGATCAGCCCGTGCAGGGCCGTCGCCCGCGGTTTGGTACGAGACGGTGTCGCATTGGCAAGGAAGCGGACGAGCCAGTCGATATTCCGGATCGCCCAGGCAGGATCCCAGCGCAGCGCCGCGTGCCGGTTGGTCATGTAGGCTGGCAGCGCGCTCCAGAGCGATGGCTTGTTGAACGGCAATATCGAGCCGCTAGAGAGAACGCCCGTGTTGCCATAGGATGTTTCACTGCCCGGCTCACGCCGATCGACGAGGACGACCGCCAGGCCCCGCTGCCGCGCTGCGATGGCCGCGGACACGCCGACGATGCCTGCACCCAGCACAATGACATCCGCTTGCTTGCCCGTGACGTTGTCCGACATCAACCTACCCCAAAAGACTCTACATGAGCGTCAGGCCGCCATCGACCGGCAACAGCGCGCCCGTCACGTGTCCAGCCTCCGGCGACAACAGAAAGGCGACCATCGCGGCCACCTGGTCGGGTTCGGCCAATTTTGCCAGCGGATTGGCCTTGGCGACCAATTGCCAGGTCTGCGGGTCCAATGCCCCGAACAGCCCGGCATCCTTGCGCGTATAGCCGGGCATGACGACATTGGCCGTTGCGCCTGAGCTTGCGAGCTCGATTGCAAGACACCGGACCAGCACCTCGAGCGCGGCCTTGGCCGCCGCCGAGCCCGGATAGGTCGCTTCAAGCGTGAACCGATGGGCGGCGAAACTGGAGATGGCGACGACGCGTCCTTGCGATCCGCGCGTCAGGTCCGGCAATGCAGCGGCCGCCAATTCGTGAAACGCTGATGCCATGACCGCGAATGACCGTTCGAGCGATGCACGCGGCAACTGCGTGAAGCCGCGCCGATCCGCAAACCCGGCGGCATGGACGATCGCGTCGACGCTCCCGAACGCGGCGCGCGCCGCTCGAACAAGCTCGGATGCCGTCCCGGCATCTGCCAGGTCACCGGTGGACCACACGACCTTGGCGCCGGCGCGCTCGCAGTCCGCGGCCACTGCCTTCAAGCGCGTCAGCCCTGCCGCGTCGGCCCCTTGTCCATGCAGCATCAGGCACTCGTCTGGAGCTGCCAACCGGCGCGCGACCGCGGCTCCGATCCCGGACCCGCCTCCAGTGATGATTGAAACGCGCATGGATGCTGGTTCTTGATTGCCTTTGATCGCGCAAACTATAGGTGCCGCAAGTGCAAATGCCAACAATCGCAACGGCCTCGGGAGCAATCGCAGCGAAACGGCGCAACCGATGCGAGCCGACGTAAAGGTCGTCAGCGTCATCCCATGTCAGTCGGGTCAAAACCTGACTCTGACGGGAGGTCCGACCGGGGGATCAACCAGCAGATTTGCGTCGGTATCGCCTGCGAATTTCTACTATTGGGCGCAAAACGGAAAACTGCTAAAGGACGCCCGTCAGTTTCGGACCGAGAGGCGATATCGCGTCGAATCATCGCCGGCTCATCTGCGGCCGCCGTCCTGCTTCGCTATTGACCAATCACCACGGGAGGCATCCGCAATGGCAAGGATCAGGATCGGTCTGGCCGGCTGCGGCTTCGTTTCGGAGCTGCACATGTATGCCTACCGGCGTGTCTACGGAATGGACGTCGAGGTCACAGCCGTCGCGGCGAGGGGCGAGCATGTTCTCGATTTTGCGCGGCGGCACCAGATACCGAGGGCGTACCGCGGCTTTCGCGACTTGATCGCCGACGGCGAACTCGATGTTGTCGACATCTGCACGCCGCCCAACTTGCACACGTCGATGATCGTCGATGCGATGCAGGCCGGCAAGCATGTCATCTGTGAAAAGCCGTTTGCGGGTTATTTCGGGCGAGCAGGCGACAAGGCGCCAATCGGCAAGCACGTGCCCAAAGCCCTGATGTACGAGCGCGTACTGGAAGAAATGGAAAGCACCCGCGCCGCGATCAATAAGACCGGCAGGCTCTTCATGTATGCAGAAGACTGGATCTACGCGCCGGCGGTGACCAAGACCGTGGAGATCCTGAAGGCCACCAAGGACAAGATCCTGTTCATGAAGGGCGAAGAAAGTCACAGCGGCTCGCATGCGGCACACGCGGCGCAATGGGCCATGACCGGCGGCGGTTCGCTGATCCGGATGGGATGCCATCCGCTTGCGGCCGTACTCTATCTCAAGCAGGTCGAGGCGAGGGCACGCGGCGAGGCGATCAGCGTTGCGAGCGTGAGCTGCGACGTCGGCAATGTTGCGGCGTGCCTGCGGCCGGACGAACGAGCAGTCCTCAAGGCCAATCCGGTCGACGTCGAGGACTGGGGCATGCTCACCGTCACCTTCTCCGACGGGACCAAGGCGACTGTGTTTTCCGGCGACATGATCGTGGGCGGCGTGCGCAACCTGATCGAAACCTACACCAGCGGCGGCGCGCTGTTCGCCAACATCACGCCGAACACGCACATGATGAGCTACCAGACCAACGAGGAGAAGCTCGCGAGCGTCTATTTCACCGAAAAGGTCGACCGGAAGACCGGATGGCAATACATCTGCCTCGAGGAAGAATGGACGCGCGGTTATTTGCAGGAAATCCAGGATTTCATGGAATGCATCGCGACCGGCCGGCAGCCGCTCGCGGATCTCGCGCTGGCCGTTGAGACGATCAAGGTCAACTATGCCGGCTATTGGGCCGCCGAAGAGGGCCGTCGCGTCACGCTGTGAGAGTCTCGCGCTGCAATCGGCCTGGCTGCTTGCCGAGGCTCTCGACGCCGAGCATCTTGACGCGAACCGGTCTCCACCCCCGGATCACGTCCGAGGGCATGCTTCGCTGGAAAACACTCTAGGCGGAGTAGATCGACGATTTGGGCAGCGGGAAAACCGGGTCCTGGGTGCGGATATTGGTCGGCCAGACCACCGAGATATGCTCGCCGGCGTTTTGCATCACCACCGGCGTCGAGCGCTCGTTCTGGCCCGACAGCGGCGTGTCCGGCGGGAAGAATTTAACGCCGTAGCCCTGGATTGTGCCGCCGGGCGGGATATCCACGTCGAGCGCCGCCTTGCGAACCGCCTCTGGATCGAAACCGCCGTATTTCTCCTTGGCGACGGGCAGGACGTTGTTGAGCAGGACCCAGGTCTGATTGAAGCCCATCGAGCAATGCGGCGGAACGTCGGTCGCCCCGGTCTTCGCCTTGTAGCGCTCGACCATGGTCTTGATCAGATCGCCGATGCCGGGCGCGAGTTTCGAAGGGTCGAGCAATTGCGCGGGCACCGGATCGATATTGCAGAAATTTTCGATGTCGGTGCCGAACGTCGCGCGCAACTTGTCGAGCTGGCTGTAGCCCGCGCCGTTGCCGAACAGCATCTTGAAGCGAAGGCCGTTCTCACGCGCCTGGCGCAGGAGCAGGGTAATGTCGGGATTGTATCCCGCATGCGAGATCACGTCGGCGCGGGAGCGCTTGATCTTGGTCACCAGCACGGAAAGGTCGGGGGTTGAGGCCGAATAGCCCTCTTTCAACACGACCTGCAATCCGGCCTGCTTCGAATAGGCCTCATCCGCGGCGGCAACGCCGACCCCGTAGGGGCCATCCTCATGAATGAGCGCGACCTTGACGTCCTTGGGCTCGATGCCCAGCTTGGCGTTGGCGTGTTCGGTCAGGAAACTCGCAAAGGCCTGGCCGTACTGATCGGAGTGGATCTGCGCGCGGAAGACGTAATGCAGGTTCTTGTCCTTGAACACGGCGGTCGCAACCGCGGTGGTGATCCACAATATCTTCTTCTGCTGCTCGACCTTGGCCGAAAGCGGGACCGCGTGCGAGCTCGCATAGACGCCGTTGATGATGTCGATCTTCTCCTGGCTGATCAGGCGTTCGGCCTCGTTGATCGCAACGTCCGGCTTACTCTGGGAATCGGCGGAGACAGCGGCGATCTTGTACTTGCCGCCAATGCCACCCTTCTCATTGACGAGATCGATCGCAATCTGCGCACCGACGGAGGAGGCGACCGAGCCGCCCGCCGCAAACGGACCGGTCAGGTCGTAGATCATGCCGATGCGCAGCGTTTCGGCTTCCGCCCGCGCGCGGGTCCAATCGAGGCTCAACACGGTGGCCGCAGCCGCGGAATTCCTGAGCAGCGTTCTGCGTGAAGTCGGCATCGTGTCCTCCCCACTGAACCGTCGTTTCAGACTGGCTTTTGTTGTTTTTAGCCAAGTATTTGAAGCAAGTATTTAGAGAATGCGCCGGAAAGTCAACACGCGCACACCCTCGTCCTAGCGGCTCGTCGGGCCGCCGCGAACCGACGCCGTCCTGTGCGGTGTTCTCACATGGCAAGGAGGACATCGCGAAAAACTTCTTTCGCCTTGGCGCCTGTCTGTTTCCGGATGTCGGTTGGGCCGCTTTGCGAGTCCGTGGATAGCTTGAACTCATCGCGGCAACGAAGGCGCTGCGAACAAGTCGGGCTGGCAGAATTTCGTTTCCAGCCCGACATCTTGGCGCGGTCACGTCACCGCTCAGGCCGAAGCGATACAGCGACGAATTGTTAGGCCGCTTCGTGACGTGGGCGGATCAATAACCCGGCCCGGGCTCGCAAGGGACGTTGCCGTTGTCCCAGGGCTGTGTTGCAAATGCGCCTACGCGTGGAGCCGGGTAGCAAAGACGGCCGTCAATGTAACGCGCGGCGGGCGTGGCGCTGCCATAGGTATCCGCCGCGAGGTGCCGCGAAGTTACATGGTGCTGGCGAGCCATGGCGGGAGTTGCGAGCATGGCTGCAACGACCAGTCCAGCCGACAGAAGTTCAAGCTTAGTCATTCAATTTCTCCACGAGATATGAGAAGCCAAACGTTTGGCTTCTCAAAGAACATGAGAGAGGCCGCCGACTGTTTAAAGAGAACAGTTTCTCACGTTGTTTCAACGCCCCGCGAGGTCGGCGCATCCTGCGATCACGAATTCCGGCGCCAGGAAGTTAATGGCACGAGTGAACCGCGCCACTATCGCATTCCTGGATACACGGTTTGTCGTTACTGTCGCGGCCAGAGCCGCTCGTCTGGCGGGGCGATCTCGGTGACGAGATCCCGGATCAAGGCTTTCTTCGGCAACGGCCCAAGGGCCGTCACGCCTTCCTTCAGTCGGACCGTGCAGGCGTAATCGACCCTGCCGTCGATCAGCATCATGCATTCCTTGCAGGCGTTGGCGTTGATGCAGGAGAACCGAAACGCGAGCGACGGATCGACCTCGCACCGGAGCGCGCGCAAGCCGTCGAGCACGGACTGGCCATGCTCGAACGTAACCTCGAAGCTTTCGATGCGTGGCAGTTCGCCGGGCGCGCCGCGCTGGATGGCAAGCGTTGCCTTCACGCCGCGGCCCTCCCGGTCGATGGCGCGCTGCGGCTGAGCTCGATCTTGCCGCGCGAAAGCGCTACGAGCTGATTGACGCACCAGTTGTCATCGAGACCCGGATGGTCCTCCCGCTGATGCGCGCCGCGGCTCTCGGTGCGGGCGAGCGCCGGCAAAGTGACCGATTGCGCGACCAGCAGCATGTTGCGCAGGTCCAGCCAGTCGAGCAGCACAGGATCGAACGCCGCGGCGGACGAAACCGGGATCTCGCCGATGTCGGTCTTCAATCGCTCAATGGCCTGCGCGGCCGAACGCAGCTTCTCCTCGGTGCGCAACGGCCCGACCGTATCGGCCATCAGTGCCTTCAATTCAACAACGACCGCCGCCAGATTGGGGGCGTCGCGCCTTTGCGCGCTGCGCAGCAGGTCGAGTGCGGAACCGGCGGCCTGCGGCGACCAGAGCGACGAGCCCTGCAACGTGCGCCGCGCGGCGTTGCGGCCGGCGCGGGCGCCGAACACAAAGGCTTCGGTGATCGCGTTGCCCGATAGCCGGTTGGCGCCGTTGGCGCCGCCGACCGCTTCGCCGCACGCGTAAAGACCGGGCACCCGTGCTTGCAGCGTCTCGTCGACCCGCACGCCGCCCATGTGATAATGCGCGATCGGCGCGACTTCCACCGGGCGTTTGGAAAGATCGATGCCATTGGCGGCAAGCCGGTCCACCACCGGCCCGAAAGCGCTGCGGATCTCGGCCTCGGGCACATGCTGGAAACTCAGATAGGCGCCTCCAGCCGGACTGCCGCGGCCAGCCTCGACTTCCCTGGTGATTGCGTAGGTCGCGAGATCGCGCGTCAGCACGTAGCGGCCGTCGCTGCGGTTGTCCCGCGTCGCGTAGTCCTGCTCGAATTCACGCAGCTCGGCATTGAGCAGTCTGCCGCCGAGCTTGTAGCGAAACGGATCCCACATGATCGGGTCCATGCCGACAAGCCTTGGCGCAAGGTGGCCAATGGGAAAGAACTGCACGAACTCCATGTCGATGAGCTCGGCGCCGGCGCGCAGCGCCAGCGCATAACCGTCACCGCCCATGTTGGAGGACGCGCTGTTGCGGCGATAAAGTCCGGTCAGCCCGCCTGTTGCAATGACCACGGCCTTGGCGGCGAGCGTCACGGCGCGTCCGGTCGGCAGATGCAGGGCCGTCGCGCCGCAGGCTTCGCCGTCACGAACCGCGATATCAACGACCACAAGCTCGCCGATGCGGCGGACAGCGTTCGCGGCGTTCAGCTGCGCGCGCAGGGTGCGCGATACCGCGGGACCGGTGGCCAGAAAATCGACATAGGCGCAACGCGGTCGATCGTGGCCGGGCGCCTGCGCCTGCTTGATATGGCCGTCCTCGCGCGCCCAGCCGACCTTCCAGCCATCCATCTCGCGCAGCCGCCGCGGTCCGTCCTCGCACAGCAATGCGGCAAGACGCTCGTCGCAAAGCCCGCGCCCGGCCGCGAGCGTATCGGACAGGTGATGCTCCCAATGATCCGGCGTCTGCTCGCCGAGCGCCGCGGCGACCGTCATTTGCGCCATGACCGTCGCGCCACCGCGCCCGATCAGGCTGCGGTCCACCAGAACAACGGCCGCGCCGGCGCGCGCGGCTTCAAGAGCCGCATACATGCCGGCGCCGCCAGCACCGATCACGAGGACGTCGGTCTCTATATGTGTCGGCGGCGCCGCGGCACCGTTGCTTCCGGCAGCAGTCATGTTCGTTCCAGCTTCACGTCGGTCACTCGTTCGCACCGGCTTCCTTTACAATGCGCGCACCGATGGGCGGAAGGCCAGTCTGGGCATCCCAGCGCTGCGTCCCGATGCGCCGCTGGCACGTCCTGATGCGCCGTTGGCGTATCAAGCAACGACCATGCCAGTTGAGATCGGCTTTGACATGCGCGAATCCATCAGGGCAGGCAGCCGACCGATCGCGTTCATCAAGGTCAATTCACGTGCCGGATGTTTTGTGATTGAAATAGCCTCGTCTTCCGATGCACCAGAACTTTCAATCGACGAAGCCGATCGAGGGATGTGATGATCAAAAGTGGCGAACAGCATATTGCAAGCTTGCGCGATGGCCGCGAGATTTATCTCGATGGCGCGCTTGTCGATGATGTCACGACCCATCCTGCCTATCGCGGCGCGGTCGCCTCGATCGGACGGATGTTCGATTTTCAAACTGCTCCCGAAAACCGTGAATTGATGACATTCGAGACCGAGACGGGTACGCGGGCCAGTCGAATCTGGCAGCTTCCCACGAGCTACGACGAACTTGTGACCCGCCGCAAAGCTCTGGAGGCGTGGACCGAATTGCATGCGGGCTTCATGGGACGGGCTCCCGATCACGTCGCATCCTGCATCTCGGGGATGTATATGGGCAGCGAGGTTTTCGAAGCTTACGATGCCGCACGCGCCAAGGCGCTTGCGGACTATTACCGTTACGCGCGGGACAACGACCTTTACCTTACTTACGTGATCATCAATCCGCATGCCGATCGTTCCAGGAGCGCCGCTGCGCAAAGCGATCCGTTTCTGTCGGCCGGATTAGTCGATCGCGATGTGGATGGCATTACGGTGCGGGGAGCGAAAATGCTCGCGACCGGCGGAATGATGGCTAACGAGGTCTTCGTGACCTGTATCCAGCCGCTACAGCCGGGAGACGAGAAATATGCCATCTCGTTCGCCGTCCCAATGAACGCCAGGGGCCTGAAAATCCTGTCGCGAAAATCCTACGAGGCTGCCGCGCCGTCGGTCTTCGACAATCCGTTGGCGAGCCGGTTCGATGAGAACGACGCCGTGCTCTATTTCGACGATGTCAAGGTTCCCTGGGAGCGGGTGTTCATCGTCGACAGCATCGAGATGTGCCAAAAGCAGTTTCATGCGACGCCCGCCCACGTCTATCAGAACTATCAGGCCATGATCCGGCTCTCGATCAAGCTGCGCTTTCTGCTCGGCATCGCCCACCGCACGGCTGAAACCAACGGCACCACCGGATTTCCGCAGGTGCGCGAGACGTTGGGCCAATTGTCTGCCGAAGCCAGCATGGTCGATGCGTTTGTCGTGGCGATGGAGACCAAGGGGCAGCAACGCGGCGGCTATTTCGTGCCTGACCGGCGAATGCTCTATGCTGCGCAGACCCTGACGCAGCAGCTCTACGCCAAGGTCATCAACACATTGCGCGAGTTGGCGGGCGGCGGAATGATCATGTTGCCATCATCGGTGAAGGATTTCAGCAATCCGGAGGTGGCGCGGCTGATTGGAAAGACCCAGCAGTCGCCCGCGGCGGGCGCGATCGACAAGGTGAAGTTCTACAAATTGGCGTGGGACGCGGTCGGCTCCGAATTCGCGTCCCGCCATGCGCAGTACGAAATGTTCTATGCCGGTGCGACCTTTGTGACCAGGGGACATGCCTTCCGCACCTATGACTGGAATGCAGCAACGTCGTTGCTCGACGCGATGCTGTCCAGTTATGATCTGGCCGACGAGGTCGCCGGAAAGACCGGCCGACTTCCCGGCCCGAACGGTCGCCTAACCATTCCCAGGAGAATTCCAAATGACCATCAACAAGAGCCATGGTGAATTCCACACCCTCGACATGTCGAAGGGATGGCAAACTCCGGCCGGTTATCCCGCGGGTATTCAGCAGAAGATCCTGTCGGGAGCGCTCGACGAGACCAACAAGCGCGGCAGCCGGACCCGGCTGTTGCGCTTTGCGCCAGGCGTCTACACGACAACGCCGTTCGTTCACGAATATTGGGAAGAAGTGTTTCTGTTCTCCGGCGACCTGACGGTCGGAAACGATGAGCATGGCAAGGGCGGTGAATCATTCAAGCCGAACACCTATGCCTGCCGGCCGCCGGGCGCGTTTCACGGCCCGTTCAAGTCGGAAACCGGTTGCATGCTGATGGAGATCCATTACTTCGATCCGGCTTGATCGCGAGGGGGATTTGGAAGGTCTCCGCTGCAGGTTGTTCCTCAACGAGCGGCCGGTGTTCGGA
>Ga0209871_1000032_pt1 | contig 40644 bp, 40 predicted proteins | sample OrgsoiDNA2013045_FD_185795 | JGI IMG/M metagenome (GOLD analysis project Ga0209871, IMG submission 185795) | Permafrost soil microbial communities from the Arctic, to analyse light accelerated degradation of dissolved organic matter (DOM) -... | ecosystem: Environmental > Terrestrial > Soil >... | reverse complement strand
GAACGACGTCGGGATCTGTGCATCCAGGTCGGCGAGCACTCCCTGCCCGGCTGGCTCCGCGGCCCTTGTCTCCGAGGTCATCTGCCACCCTCCTCGCTCACGGCACGAACAAATGGGGGCATTCCCGCGACAAGGCAAAGCAATCCTCCACCCGGCCAGGAACACAGCGCGCCTCAGGGCGGCGGCGCGTTGCCTGGGCCGACCATCACGCGCCTGCACCACCCCAGCTGCACCCACTGACGCGCAGCAAGTCTGACGCGCGGCAGTGCGTTCGGTCACGTTTCCGCAGGTGGCCTAACGGCCCTGGTGTGACATGCTCACGCGGGTGGGAGTAACGACGACAAGACTGCGGCGGGGCATCGCAGTGCCGTGCTTCGCCGACGACCCGGCCGAGCTGATCGAGCTCGGCATCGAGGCCGAGCAGGCCGGCTTTGACGGCTTCTTCCTCTGGGATCACATCGTGTTCTCCAATACTGGCGAGGGGCCGCCGATCGTGGATCCGTGGCTGGTCCTGGCGGTCGTGGCGGCCAGGACCGCACGGATCCGGATCGGGACGATGATCACTCCGGTCCCGCGCCGCCGCCCCTGGCAGCTCGCCAAGGTCACCACCACGCTGGACCGGCTCAGCGCCGGGCGCGTCATCATCGGCGTCGGCATCGGCTCGCCCGCCTATGGGGACTTCGGCATTTTTCATGAGCCTGTCGGCGAGCGGGAACGCGGCGAGCTGCTCGATGAGGGCCTGGAGGTGATGGCCGGCCTGTGGAGCGGCGAGCGGTTCTCCTACTCCGGCCGGCACTTCACCGTCGACCCGGTACGCTTCACGCCGCTCCCTGTGCAGCGGCCGCGGATACCGGTCTGGGTCGGCGGAGTCCTGCCCGCCGCCCGGCCGATCGCCAGGGCCGCGCGCTGGGATGGCATGGTGCCGATCCGGTTCTCAGGCGGCAGCCTGATCCGCCCGTCCGCCGCGGAGATTGCCGACGTCGCCGGGCGCGTCACGGCCGCCCGCGGCTCGCCGGACGGGTTCGACCTCGTGGTCTGGGCCGAGGTAACCCCGGTCCCCGGCGAGGTCGCCGACCTGGCCGCCCCCTACCAGGCGGCCGGGGCCACCTGGTGGATCGAGACGGCCAAGCCGGAGCCCGGATGGTGGCCGGGAATACAGCAGCGCGTGGCGGCCGGCGTCTGAAGTGCCCTGCTGGGGCAGCTGGTTTGTCCGGGATGCCCTCGGCGCGCCGGACTGGCGCTGGCTCGGGCTGAATCAGTGCAACGGCGCCCTGACGGCCATCCGCTACAGCGCCGACCGGATGCCGTCGGTGCAGACATTCAACGACATGTGCCACCTGCCGCCGCAGCTGCGCTGGACCGGCTTCCCGCCAGACCTGCGGCTCTGACGCGCCACCTGCATGCGATGCTGAAGGTCACTCGCCGCCGGGCGTCAACGGAGGATGCCGATGAGCAGCCCGCACCGCTGGGCGCGAAGAACGACGACCTGACATCACGGCCCAGACCCGCGCGCCCGGCGTCAGCATGAGCTGTCATCCCTTCGACCCAGCTGCGGGCAGTACGGCACGAGCGTGGCGACTATCGACGACGCGGCCCTTATAGCCCTGGCGCTGCCCGAGGTTACAGAAGGCGAACGTCAAGGCCACCGGACTGTGCGTCAGGGAAAGAGGATCTATACCCGCGGCCATCCCGGTGTTAGGCTCCGCCCGAAGAGCCCGGCCGCTAATTGTGCTGTAACGGGCCCAGCCGACGGCCGGCTCACTGTGAGGTGGTTATTGTGAAGCCGGTCTTATCGCTCATCACAGGAACGCTCCTGGTCGTCGGCGGGACGCTGGCGGCAGCGGGTCCCATGCCAGCTGCGCTAGCGGCGCGAGCGGCGCCAGCTGCGCAGCACATGTCCATCGACTGTGCTTACAGCAGTACGTGCGCCGAGGTAGCCAACTCCTCGGATGTGTTCGGCTCCCACTACGTGGGCCACGACGAGCCGTCGCTGCTCTTCTACTCCAACAAGCCAGGTGCCGGCAACCGGATGCAGTATGACCTGTCGCTGCCTAGGGACCCCTCGCCCAAGCAGCCCAGCGCTGCGGGCAAGTCCTACCAGTTCCAGCTCAACGGCGCGTTCTGGTTTGGCATGGCGCTGTGTGACACGCAGTCGTACCCGGAACAGGTCTCGACCTGCAAGGCCGATAGCGACAGCAACATCGTCGACCCTGCCGCCTCGCCGAATCATCCGGGTACTGCCTTCCTGGAGATGCAGTTCTACCCGCCGGGCTGGATTCCCTGGCCGACGTGGGCGGTCGCCGTCGGGGCGAGCGGCTGCGATCCAACCAAGTGGTGTGCCGCGCTGAACATCGACAGCCTGTCCGAGGACCCGGTCAGCGGGACGACCCAGAACTCTACCTGCGCTGCCAAGGCAGGCATTGAGTACGTCAACTTCGCGTTCATCACCAAGAACGGCGTCGCGCAGGCGCCGGCGAATCCCGTCGATTCCACCCTGGCGACGTTTACGCCGGACCGGGCCAAAGACCTGTTCATGAACTCCGGAGACCACCTGCGGGTGTCGCTGAAAGACACGCCGAACGGCCTGCGGATAGCCCTCAACGACAAGACGACCGGGCAGACGGGCTCGATGACCGCGAGCGCTGCAAACGGCTTCGCCCAGGTTAAGTACGACCCGACTGGCACCAGCTGCACCGCGATCCCGTACGACTTCCACCCGATGTACAACACATCATCGGAGCAGACCAGGGTCATCTGGGCAGCGCATACTTACAATGTCTCGTTCGCCGACGAAATCGGGCACTTCGACTATTGCAACGGCCCTGCGCCTATCCCGGCCAGCCAGTTCGGGGTCGACAGCAGCGGCAACCCGATCGCCTGCCCGGCAGGCGACTCCGAGGGAGCCGGCGCCAGCACGTCGCCGACCGACGGCGAGGACATCTTCTGCTTCCCGGGGACCGAGGCCGTGCTGGTCAAGGTCAATGGCTGCACCTTTACCAATTCTGGCTTCGACGGCGCCTCGTACCTGCCGATCTGGCCGGATGGCAACACCGCGCTGCACCCGACGCCGATCAAGTTCAGCAGCCCGCTGACCGGACGGCATTTCAACGTCAACTACTCGCGGATGGGATTCGAAGCCGACCTGCCGAGGGTCGAGGGGACGTGCAACCGGGCCACTGGCGCGGGCTGCACACTGATCCCGACCACCGATAAGGGCACCCCGGCGGCGTTCTATCCCTTCTTCAGCGCATTCGGGACACACCGGAGCCGCAGCTGCCAGTGGGCAATCGGCAGCGAACTCCCCGGAAGCAGCACCGACTTCGGCCGCAACGCGCAGTATGGCTCGCTGCTGAGCACGACTTATCTCGCCTTCGGCGGGGGCGGGTCCAGCGTCAACTTCATCAACAATTTCCGGCAAATCCTCAACCCGAACCCCTGCCGCGCGTAGCGGCTCTCGCGGGCTCGCCCCGGCCCCCATTGGCCGGGGCGAGCCGCGCAGGTTTCCGCGGGGCGCCCGGTATGTCTTCCATAACGTGCTCAGGGCCGCGGCTGAGGTCTTCTGGCTCCAGGTCGGCGCACAGGTGCTGGACGTGCCGTTCCACGGTCAGGCCGTGCTGGCCTGGGCGACCCGCCGAGGCCCGGCCGTCATCGCCATCGGCGCGGACGGATCCCGGCTGGCCAGCATGAAGCTGAGCCGAGATCCTTTTGAGATCCGGTACCGGCAGCTTCCTCAGTACTAGCCGAGACGGCCACCCTTAACTTCCCGGCAAGTGAGGCTAGGGGAGAGTCAGGATCTCGTAACCGTCGGCCGTGACGACCAGGGTGTGCTCGAACTGGGCGGTCCGCTTCCGGTCCTTGGTGACAGCGGTCCAGCCATCTGGCCAGACGTCGTAGTCGATCGTGCCGAGCGTCAGCATCGGCTCGATCGTGAAGGTCATCCCGGGCTCCATGACGATGCTCACATCGGGGTCATCGAAGTGCGGGACGATCAGGCCGGAGTGAAATGTGGTGCCGATGCCGTGCCCGGTGAAGTCGCGGACGACCCCGTAGCCGAACCTGCGGGCGTAGGACTCGATGACGCGGCCGATGGCGTTCAGCGGGCGGCCCGGAGCGACCGCTCGGATGCCGCGCATCATCGCTTCGTGCGTCCGCTCGACCAGCAGCCGGGATTCCTCGTCGACCGCGCCGGCCAGGAAGGTCGCATTGGTGTCGCCGTGGACCCCGCCGATGAATCCGGTGATGTCGACATTGACGATGTCACCGTCGGCGAGCACGGTGTCGTCCGGGATGCCGTGGCAGATGACCTCGTTGACCGATGTGCACAGGGACTTCGGGTAGCCGCGGTAGCCGAGGGTGCTCGGGTAGGCGCCGTGCGCGCAGAGAAACTCATGGCCGACCCGGTCCAGCTCGTCGGTGGTCACGCCGGGCGCGACGTGCCTGCCGACCTCGGCCAGGGCCTGGGCCGCGATCCGGCCCGCGGTGCGCATCGCCTCGATCGTCGCGGCGTCCTTGACGTCCGGCTCCCCGGTCTTCGGGTTTTTCCTGCCGACATATTCCGGGGGCGTGATGTGCGCGGGAACCTGTCGCAGCGGAGAAATCCGGCCAGGCTGGAGCGTAGTCACCATGATCTGGAAGTGTAGTGGCCATGGACGGTAAGCAGCAGTGGTGGTTCTGTCTGAGGCACATGACCGTGGAGCCCGACGACGGCTGTCCGGGCAAGGACCGGCTCGGCCCGTATCCCAGCCAGGAGGCTGCGGCGAACGCGCTCGAGACCGCCAGACGGCGGAACGAGGAGTGGGACGCCGCCGACAACGACTGACGCGATGGCCAGGACCCGGCACAGCGGTATCTGGCGATCAGCGCTGTCGTCTATCTGGCCTGGATGCGCGACGGCGGGTGCGCTGTCGACCCAGCTGTGCTGCCGGTATCGTTAGCACCAGCGGCCAAACTGGCCGAAAGGGGCGTGCGGTGACTGACGACCGGGCCGGATCGGGGCTCCCCCCCGCTGCCGAGGCGCGGATGGCTGAGATCAGGAGCAGCGGAACCTGGGCCTCGGCGCTGTCCGCCGATGAGTTCACCGCCATCAAGAGCGTCGGATTCGAGCCAGTCGGACAGGTGCTCGGCGCGGCCGTCTACAACGTCGGCTACACCGGGGGATACGCGTGCCCCGGAGCCTGGGCCGGCTACGGAGGGTACGCATCGCCCTACCGGAGTGTCACGACAGTGTCGGGCATGGGGCACCAGGGCTCGTTCGGCCCCATGGTGCAGACGCTGTACGACGCCCGTCACGCCGCGATCGGGCGGATGTCAGCGGAGTGCGCGGAACTCGGCGGGCACGGCGTGGTGGGGGTGGCGCTGACCATCGGCCGCTTCCCGGCCGGCGGCCTTGAGTTCAAGGCGATCGGCACCGCGGTGCGGGCACCCGGCGGGGTGCCGCTGAAGAGGCCGTTCACCTCCGATCTGTCCGGCCAGGATTTCGCCAAGCTGATCATGGCGGGCTGGGTGCCGGTCGGCCTCGTGCTCGGCATCTCGATCGGCGCCCGGCACGATGACTGGCTGACCGTCAACCAGACGAGCTGGGGGATGGGGAACTCAGAGGTGGGCGGCTACACCGACCTGGTCAACCAGACCCGGCACGACGCGCGGGGCCAGCTGGAGCGGGATGTGAACAGGCTGGGCGCGGAAGGCGTCGTCGTGTCGACCATGGACATGCAGGTGCGCGAGCGAGAATGCACGATGCAGGAGCATAGGAAGGACCACATCGTGGAGTGCACCATCGTGGGCACGGCCACAGCGCATTTCGGCCAGCCGCACCGGCTGGCGAAGGGTTCCAGCCTGGCCATCCTGTCTCTCGATCCCCAGCGCCGCCAGGCCGCTCGGGTAAAGCTCGGACGCTGACCGACGGCAGGCACCGGCCTGCGGAGGCTCGGCCCGACCCAGCAGAACGCAGTCAAGGAGAGCAATGACCGATCAGAAGAGCACCGATCTCGGGGTGCAGGGCGTGCCGCAGGATGCGATGCGCCGCCTCGCCGAGCTTCAGCCGGGCCGGCCCGGCTCCATCTTCACGTCGGACCTCTCCGTGAACGAGTTCCTGCTGGTGCGCGAGTGCGGCTTCCGCCCGCTCGGCCTGGTGCTGGGCAGCTCGATCTACCACGTCGGCCTTCAGGTCCGCCGCTGGGGCCAGAACCAGGAACTCGACGTGCTCTCCCAGGCCATGTACCACGCCAGGGAGCTGGCGATGAGCCGGATGGAGGCCGAGGCCTCGACGCTCGGCGCGGACGGCGTCGTCGGGGTCCGGCTGGATGTGGAGATGAAGGAGTTCGGCAACGACATCGCCGAGTTCATCGCGGTGGGCACCGCGGTCAAGGCGGAGCCGGACGCCGGCGGCGGCGGAGTGAAGAAATGGCGCAATAACAAGAATCTGCCGTTCACCTCGGACCTGTCCGGCCAGGACTTCTGGACGCTGATCCGCGCCGGGTACGCCCCGCTGGGCATGGTGATGGGGTCCTGCGTCTACCACATCGCGCACCAGCGGCTCGGCGGGAAGCTGGGCAACATCGGCAAGAACGTGGAGCTGGAGCAGTTCACCCAGGCCCTGTATGACGCTCGTGAGCTGGCGATGAGCCGGATGCAGGCCGAGGCCGAGGAACTGCACGCCGAGGGGATCGTCGGGGTCCAGCTCCGCCAGCACAGCCACACCTGGGGATCGCACACGACGGAGTTCTTCGCGATCGGCACCGCCGTGCGGCCGCTACGCGAGGACCATGTCATCGAGCGGCCCACGATGGTGCTCAGCCTCGACTCCTGACCCCGGCGCCGCCTGGGGCGGTGCCCGGCGGTCTACCGCGCCTGCCCGTCAGGCCGCCCACGGGGCTAGCCCACCGGCGTGCCGCTGACCGCATCCAGCAGCTGCGCGAGCCTGCCGCGCAGGCCCAGTCTCGGCGCTGGGGCGCCCGGATGCTGGCCGGCCCGGCCGCGCCCGCGGCCGTAGGACTCCCCGGCCGCCGCGCTGACCAGGTGCTGGGCGGCGTCGAACGATACCGGTGCGGCTCCTGGCAGGACGGCCAGCGTCTCGTGCGCGATGCCGTCGAGCGCGGGGTCACCCTGGTCGAGGGCGAAGATCGTCGTGCCGATCTTCCTGGCATCCTCGAGCCGCTGCAGCAGCGAGTCCGGCGCGGCATGCGCGCCGACCACCAGCAGCGTCTCGTCTCGCCTGGCCGACTCGAGGCGCTCGATGCCGACGCTCAGATGCGCTGGTGCCCGCGGCGGGGGCGCCCACCGCACGAGCGTGGGCGCGAGCTCGGGGATGCCGGCCAGCCTGCTCTCATCCGCCAGGTGGGCGGTCATGTGCCAGGGCTCCTCTTCCGGCGTCCCGATGATCAGCAGGCCTTCCCGCGTCCGGGCGCTCTCGCGCAGCGCCCGGGCGAACGACCGGGTCTGGTCCAGCCATCCGGTGGGAGCGAGCAGGGCACGCAGGGCTGCCACCTGATCGGCGTTCATGTGCCTATGGTGCCCGACATGGCCGGGCAGCGCTAGATGAATCGTGATCATACGGTCACGGATTGCCGGCGCCTTTCGGGGCCGCAATGCGGGAGTCAGGTGCGGCGCAGGCGCGGGAGAGGCGCGGGGGCAGGTGCGGCGCAGGCGCGGGGAAGGAGTGGGGCAGGCGCGCCGGGGGGACGCGGAGAGACGCGGGGCCCTTGGGCGGGGGCGACGGCGCGGGGAAGGGGCCGTCTGGCAGGATCAGGGGAATGGCCGCTGCCGAGACCCTGCCCAGCCCGGATGAGCGCGCCGCCGACCTGGTGATCGGGGTCCTTGGCGGCACCGGAGATCAGGGCCGTGGCCTGGCCCGCAGGCTGGCGATGGCCGGCAACAGGGTGATCATCGGGTCCCGCGACCCTGGCCGCGCGGCCACCGCGGCGGCCACCGTGGGCTCGCCGCCGCAGGTCACCGGAGCCGCCAACGAGGACGCCGCCCGCGCGGCCGACGTGGTGATTGCCGCGATGCCCTGGGACGGCCATGCCAGCCTGCTCGGCCAGCTGGCCGGCCCGCTGGCGGGCAAGATCCTGATCGACTGCGTGAACCCCATGGGGTTCGACAAGCAAGGTGCCTACCCGCTGCCGGTGCCCGAGGGCAGCGCCGCGCAGCAGGCAGCCGCGGTGCTGCCCGACAGCCGGGTGGTCGGCGCGTTCCACCACGTCTCCGCCACGCTGCTGCTCGATCCGCAGGTCAGCGAACTCGCCCAGGACGTCCTGGTCCTGGGCGATGACCGCGAGGCCACCGATCTGGTGCAGGCGCTCGCGTCGCGGATCGCGGGCGTGCGCGGCGTCTACGCGGGCCGCCTGCGCAACTGCGGGCAGGTGGAGGCGCTGACCGCCAACCTCGTATCGGTCAACCGGCGTTACAAGGCGCACGCGGGCCTGCGCATCACCGACATTTAGCCATAACGGCCCGCAGCCGCCTACTGCCGCCCGCCGCGCCCGCCGACCAGCCAGCCGCTCCGGGGCGGTAGCGACTTGTGATCGAACAAGCATTCCAAATATAAAACTTGGCTGCTAGGATCGGCCTCCAGAATGACCGAGGCGGAGGCCGACGATGAGCAGCTCCACCAAGCCCAGGGGCAGACCCGGACCCAAGCCGAAGGGTAGTGTCCCCGTCCTCGCGGCGGAGCCGCCCGACCGGCTCGATCCCGACGGCCTGACGCCTCGCCAGCGCCAGGTGCTCCGGGTCATCGAGAACTTCAGCCGGCGCCGCTGCTACCCGCCCTCCCTGCGCGAGATCGGCGAGGAAGTCGGGCTGGTCCCGTCCGCCGTGTCCTACCAGCTCTCGAACTTGCGGGAGATGGGATACCTGAGCCTCGACCCGGGACAGGCGCGCACGGCCGTGGTGCGTTTCCCCGGCCAGCCAGCCGTCGGGCCGAGGGCCGGCGAGACCGAGGCGACGCCGATCGACACCGGCTCGCGGGAGATGGCCAATGTGCCCCTGGTCGGGCAGATCGCGGCAGGCGGCCCGATCGACGCCGAGCAGTCGGTCGAGGACATCTTCCAGCTGCCCAGGCAGCTGGTCGGCGAAGGGTCGCTCTTCCTGCTCAGGGTCGCCGGCGACTCAATGATCAACGCTGCGATCACCGACGGCGACTGGGTGGTCGTCCGCGAGCAGCCGAAGGCAGAGAACGGCGAAATCGTGGCGGCCATGATCGACGGGATGGGCTCCGTCGCGGAGGCCACGGTGAAGACATACCGGCGGTCGGACGACCACGTGTGGCTGATGCCGCACAACCCGGCCTACCCGCCGATTCCGGGCGACACGGCAACCATTCTCGGCAAGGTGGTTGCCGTGCTGCGCCGGGTCTGACCGGGGCGACCGGATTCGCGGCGGGGTGTCAGCGGTAGGAGTACTCCTGCGTCGGGAAGGCGCCGGACACGACGTCCGACGCGAAGGACTGCGCGGCACCGCGCAGCACGGACGCGACGTCAGCGTACTTCTTGACGAACCTCGCCGTCTTGGGGGACAGGCCGGCCATGTCCTGCCAGACGAGGACCTGCGCGTCGCAGTCCGGCCCGGCGCCGATTCCGATCGTGGGGATCGTCAGGCTAGCCGTCACCCGGGCCGCCAGCTCGCCGGGCACGGCCTCGAGCACGACCGAGAAGGCACCGGCGGCCTGCAGCGCTTTGGCATCGTGCAGCAGTTGCTCGCCATCCTCGCCGCGGCCCTGGACCCGGTAGCCACCGAACGCGTTCACCGACTGCGGCGTCAGGCCGAGGTGCGCCATGACCGGGATCCCGGCGGCGACGAGGTCCTCGACCTGCCGGAGCACGCGGCTACCGCCCTCCAGCTTGACCGCGTGCGCGCCGGCCTCCTTGAGGAACCTGGCCGCGGCGCCGAGCGCTGCCTGCGCAGAGCCCTGGTAGGAGCCGAACGGCAAGTCCGCGACGACCATTGCCCGCCTGGTGCCGCGGACCACCGCGGCGGTGAGCGGTAGCAGGTCATCGACGGTCACCGGGATGGTGGTGTCGTGGCCGTAGACGACCATCGCCGCGGAGTCGCCGACGAGCAGCACGGGGATCCCGGCGTCGTCGAAGACCCGCGCCGTCAGCGCATCGTAGGCCGTCAGCATCGGCCACTTCTCGCCGCGGGCCTTAGCCGCGGCGATGTCCCGGACGGTGACCCGCCGGGTTCCGCCACCGCCGTAGAGCGGCTCGGGTGCCGCGGTCGGCGGCGTGACCCGGCCAGGATCCGGGCCAGCGAGATCCTGGCCAGCCTGCGCGGGATCCTGATCGGCGGTCCGCGCGGTGGTCGCGGCCAGCACTCGGTCACCCTGATGTGCGTTCATTCCAGCCTCCGCGTCTCGAGGCGCCCCAGCGGCGTCCCCGGACACTCCGATCATGACACGGAGTGCGCGCTGCCGACAGGATGACTTGCGGCTCCTCATTGCGATACGATATCGTTTCGTATCGATACTTGAGGCAGGGCAGCCGTCGCGGCGCTGCATGCCGTGACTACCCGGAACGCCGGACGGGGGGCCTGTCCCTTCCGGTGATCCCGAAAGGCATCATGAACTCCACGACAGCTGACGGCCGCAAGTGGATTATTCTCAGCGTCCTGATCATCAGCCTGACCGCGATCGTGCTGGACAACACCGTCCTGAATATCGCGCTCAAGACGATCTCCGAGCCCAGGATCGGGCTCGGCGCGAGTCAGAGCCAGCTCGAGTGGGCGATCAACTCCTACACGCTGGTGTTCGCCGGGCTGCTGTTCACCTTCGGCGTGATCGGCGACCGGATCGGCCGCAAGCGCATGCTGATGATCGGCATGACGATGTTCGGCCTGGCCTCGCTGCTCTGCTCCTACGCGCAGACGCCGGATCAGCTGATCTGGGCACGCGCGGTGATGGGACTGGGCGGCGCCGCGGTCATGCCGCAGACGCTGTCCATCATCACCAACGTGTTCGAGCCGAGGGAGCGGCCGCGGGCGATCGGCATCTGGGCGGCCGCCGTCGGCGTCGCCATCGCCATCGGCCCGATCGTCGGCGGGCTGCTGCTGGACTCCTTCTGGTGGGGCTCGGTCTTCCTCATCAACGTGCCGCTCACGGCGATCGGCGTGGTCGCGATCTTTTTCCTGGTGCCGGAGTCCAAGAGCCCGTCCGCCGGGCGGGTCGACTACCTGGGCGTGCTGCTGTCGATCGCCGGGCTTGTCCTGGTCGTATACGGGATCATCCAGGGCGGCGACACCGGCTCGTGGATCCGTCCCGACGTGCTCGGGCCGGTCGTCGGCGGGCTGGCCGTGATCGCGGCCTTCGTGTGGTACGAGTCCCGGATCGAGCATCCCTCGCTCGACGTCGCCCTGTTCCGGGATCCGCGCCTGTCGTCGGCGGCCGGCGCGATCGTCCTGGTGTTCTTCGCGCTCGCGGGAGCGTTCTTCTTCACCAGCTTCTACCTGCAGAACGTGCGCGGCTACAGCCCGCTGCACGCGGGCCTGCTCACCATTCCGCTGGCCGTCGGACAGCTGCTGGCCGCGCCCCGCAGTGCCAGGCTGGTCCGGCGGTTCGGCGCCAAGCGCGTCTGCGCGGTCGGGCTGCTCATGGTCGCGGCCGCCCTGGCCGGGTACACCCTGCTCGGCACGGGCACCCCGATCTTGGTGCTCGAGGTGATCTTCTTCGTGCAGGGCGCGGGCATGGGCAACGTGATGCCGCCGGCCACCGAGGCGGTCATGTCGGTCGTGCCCAGGAGCCGGGGCGGCGCGGGATCGGCGATCACGAACATCTGCCGGCAGGTCGCGGTGGCGCTGGGCGTGGCCGTTCTTGGCTCTATCCTCGCCGAGGCCTACCGGGCGCGGCTGACCCCGCACCTGGCCGCGCTGCCCGTCGCGGCGAGGCACGCCGCGACCGCGTCGATCTCGGCGACGCAGGCGGCGGCGCAGCATCTGGGAGCGGCCGGGGCACGGCTGCTGCCGGCGGCCAATGACTCCTTCGTGCACGCGATGCACATCACCTCGGCGGTCTCGGCGGTCATCGCGGTGCTCGGGGCGGGTGTCATCGTTGCCTGGATGCCGGGCCGGCCTGGAGCAGCCGGCGCCGCCCAGCCGGCCGGTGAGCCGGTGCCCGGTGAGGTCCAGCCGGTCGGCGTGGACAGCTGAGGCCGTCATGAGCCCGGCGAAGACACAGCCCGCAGCCGAGGTACCGGCGAGCCAGCAGGCAGCTGAGCCGGCGCCGCACCGGCGGCCAGGACGGCCGCGCAGCGAGCAGGCTGACCGGGCGATCCTCGACGCCGCCCTGAGCCTGTTCGCCGAGTCGGGCGCAGAGGGACTGTGCATCGAGAAGGTTGCCGCTCGGGCGGGCGTCGGCAAGGCCACCATCTACCGGCGCTGGCCGGGCAAGGAGGACCTGCTGCTGGACGCGCTCGCCGCGCTGAAGGCCCCGCTGCCAGTGCCGAGGGGCAAGTCGGTCCGCGCGGACCTGGTGGCCCTGCTCGATGCCATGTGCAAGGAATCGGCCGATCCGGGGCGGGCCCGCCAGTTCGCCCTGCTCCAGGGGGAGGGCCTGAGGTACCCGCGGCTGATGGCACGGTACATGGAGACCGTGGTCGAGCCGCGCCGGGACGTGGTGCGATCGGTGCTGCGGCGCGGAGTCGCCACCGGGGAGCTCCGCGAGGAGACCGACGTCGAGGCCGCGTTGTTCATGCTCAGCGGTGCCGTGCTGGCCCGCGGCGGGTGCGGCCAGAAGCCAGTCGAGGACGGCTACGCCCGGCGCGTGGTGCAGGAGCTGCTGCGAGGGCTCTCCTCCCGCTGAGGCGGCAGGCGGCAGGCGGCGGGCCGCGACCCGCCCGCTCCGTCGTCGGCAACCGTCCGCCGCTCTGTCCGTTGTGCCCCGTAGAATCGCCGGGTGCCTTCTACCGGAACCGGCCCGGACCTGACCGACGCAGTCGGGGTGCTCCGCCGGGTGTTCGGCTACGACTCGTTCCGCGGAGCGCAGGCGGAGGTCATCGGCCACGTCATCGCGGGCGGCGACGCGCTCGTGCTGATGCCCACCGGCGGCGGCAAGTCGCTGTGTTACCAGATCCCTGCCCTGGTCCGGGCCGGGACCGGCGTGGTCATCTCGCCGCTGATCGCGCTGATGCAAGACCAGGTCGATGCCCTGACCGAGCTCGGGGTGCGGGCTGGGTTCCTGAACTCCACTCAGTATCCGGACGAACGGCGCCAGGTGGAGTCCGCGTTTCTGGCGGGTGAACTTGACCTGCTGTACCTGGCGCCGGAGCGGCTGAGAGCAGAGTCAGCGCTGCGGCTGCTGGACCGGGGCAAGATCTCCCTGTTCGCGATCGACGAGGCGCATTGCGTTGCTCAGTGGGGGCATGATTTCCGGCCCGACTATCTCGCCCTGTCCGCGCTGCACGAGCGGTGGCCGGAGGTGCCCAGGATCGCGCTGACGGCGACGGCCACCAGGGCGACGCGGACCGAGATCGCGTCCCGGCTGAACCTGGAGAGCGCCAGGCACTTCGTGGCGAGCTTCGACCGCCCCAATATCCAGTACCGGATCGCGCCGAAGGCCGAGCCCGCCCGCCAGCTGCTCCAGCTGCTGCGCACCGAGCACGCCGGCGAGGCGGGCATCGTCTACTGCCTGTCCCGCGCCTCGGTCGACAAGACCGCCGATCTCCTCATGCGAAACGGGATCACGGCGCTGCCCTACCATGCCGGGCTGGACTCCCGGACGCGCACAGCCAACCAGGCCCGGTTCCTGCGCGAGGACGGCCTGGTCATGGTGGCCACGATCGCGTTTGGCATGGGTATCGACAAGCCGGACGTGCGGTTCGTCGCGCATCTTGACCTGCCCAAATCGGTCGAGGGCTACTACCAGGAGACCGGCCGTGCCGGGCGCGACGGCCTGCCGGCCACGGCCTGGCTTGCCTACGGCCTCCAGGATGTCGTGCTGCAGCGCCGCCTGATCGACGGCTCCGAGGGAGACGTCGCGCACCGCCGCCGCCTAGCGGCCCACCTTGACGCCATGCTGGCCCTCTGCGAGACCATCGAGTGCCGCCGGGCCCAGCTGCTGGCGTATTTCGGCGAGGACGCCGGGGCGTGCGGCAACTGCGACACCTGCCTGACGCCGGCGCAGACGTGGGACGGCACGGTCGCGGCGCAGAAGCTGCTGTCGGCGGTGCTCCGGCTGCTCCGCGAGCGGCGGCAGCGATTCGGCGCGGGGCAGGTGATCGACATTCTGCTCGGCCGGCAGACCGCCAAGGTGACCGAGCACGACCACGGGTCGCTGACCGTCTTCGGGATCGGCGCCGACCTGCGCGAGGCCGAGTGGCGCGGCGTCGTGCGGCAGCTGCTGGCCCAGGGCCTGCTGACCGTCGAGGGCGACTACGGCACGCTGGCGCTGACCGAGGCCAGCAGCGAGGTGCTGGGCGGGCGGCGCCAGGTGATGCTGCGCCGCGAGCCCGAGCGGGCGGCGCGGGCCGCTAAGCCGGCGCGCTCAGCGAAGGTTCCCGGCGCGGCGGCAGCCGAGCTTCCCCCGGCCGCCGTCGCGGTGTTCGAGCAGCTGCGGGCGTGGCGCGGTGCGGCCGCCAAGGAGCAGGGCGTGCCCGCGTACGTGATCTTCCACGACGCTACCCTGCGCCAGATCGCCGCCGATTCACCCTCCACCCTGGCCGAGCTCGGCACGATCAGCGGCATCGGCGAGACCAAGCTGGCCCGGTACGGGCAGCAGGTCCTGGAAACCCTGGCCGCCGCAGGCTGAATCCTGGCCGCGCACCGCACGCCCGCGCGGTGCCGTGCCGTGATCAGCGGGGGGGTATCGGGCACCCGAGCTGCGCCTACATACTGAACCAAGCCTGTATGTGAGGGGCAGGTTCATGGAGTTCCGCCAGCTTCGCCTTTTCGTGACGCTCGCCGAAGAGCTGCATTTCGGACGCGCGGCGGCGCGCGAGCGCATCGCGCAGTCGGCGCTGAGCCAGCAGATCCGGCGGCTGGAGCGCGACCTGAGCGTCCGGCTGCTCGACCGCAGCACTCACCATGTCGAGCTCACGGCGGCGGGCGCGGTGTTCCTGGTCGAGGCGCGGGAGTTGCTCGCGCACGCTGAGCGGGCCACCGCGTCCGCCCGGAGCGCGGCGCAGTGCGCGCCCGTCTTGCGGGCCGGCATCGTCGATGCCAGCTGTGACTCGATGCCACGGATCCTGCGCGAGGTCCAGGAACATCATCCTGACCTTGAAGTCCACCAGGTCGAGGTCGGTGTCCCCGAGCAGCTCAGGCTGCTTGCCGAGGGACTGCTGGACGTGGGATTCGGGCGGGCCGTGCTGGCCCCTGCCGACGTGGCCTCTGCGCTGTTCCGGCTTGACCCGGTCGGCGTTCTGCTCCCGGCCACGCACCAGCTGGCCGGGCGGGCGAGCGTCCCGGTCGAGATGCTGTCCGGAGAGCCGCTGCTGCTGTCACCCGAGGCGCGGGCGCCGGAGTTCAACCAGTTCGTCCTGGAACTATGCCGCTCGACCGGCTTCACGCCCACGCTGTACCCCGGATCGGTGGGGAGCGTCCGGGCATCGGCCGGCCTGGTCGCGCAGGGCCGGTGCGTGACCTGCGTGCCCGCGTCCTGCGCGGTAGCGCTCCCGGAGATCGTCTGGAAGCGCCTGGTCGAGCCCGCCGCGCAGTACCCATGGTCGGTGCTGTGGCGGGCCGCCGACCGCTCCGATCACGTGCAGGCGGTCGTCAGCTGCGCCAGGCGGCTGTCCGGCGAGCTCGGCTGGCTCGACGCTGGCGTGCGGGCGGACGTGTGCCCGCAGGCCCGGCCGGAAGCCGGGCCCGGGGTGCGGCCGGAGGACCGGGCGGAAGCCGGGCCCGAGGTGCGGGCGGCGCGGCACCTCGGCCGTCGGCGCGGTAATCGTCGTGTGTCATGAGTCATGCACGATTTGCCGGTATCCGCGGTTTGCGTGCGGTGGTTGACTGGGCCGTAGCTGCCCTGCGCAGTCTCTGACGGCCGCCGAGCCCCCGCTCCGTCTTCGCCCGGTCGTCCCATCGTAAGAGCCGACGAGCCGCCCGGCTGGCACGTCACGCTCTTAACGAGGAGACGGACGCAGCATGCCCGCACAGGCAGCAGACGCTTGCTACGACGGCACGGCGGCTTTCCCGGACGGCGGCACTTCAGGAAAAGCGATCGGCAGCCCCTTCACCACGCGCCGCTTCGACCGGGCGACCAACCTGTGGCCGCTCGCGCTGCTGTCCTTCGGGGAGAGCTGGCACAACATGCACCACTCCGATCCCGCCTGTCCCCGGCATGGCGTAGATCAGGGGCAGATCGATGTCTCCGCTGCTGTCATCCGGGTGTTCGAGCGCCTCGGCTGGGCGACCGATGTGCACTGGCCGACGTCGGCCCGGCTGGACAGCCACCGGCGCAGTAACGACGCCGCGGGCACCGAGCCCGCGCAGCCGGAGCTGGCCATGGCGCCGGCCGGCCGCTGAGCCCGCGGTGACGCTCGCGGCGGAGCCGGTACCACGCCTCGCGGCAGACTCGGGCCCTGGTCTGGCGGCAGAGCCTGCCCCAGGTCGGGAATCTGCCCTGCTCCCGGCAGCCGAGCCTGCTGCGCCGGAGTCCGCTCCAGGTGCCCAGGGGCATCCGAGGCGCCGCAAGATCGTGGCCGGAGCGCTGTCCGTCCTGATCGTCGCCGGAGTCTTCGGCTTCGCGTTTCCCCGCATCGCCTCCTACGGCGGAGTCTGGGCCAGCCTGACCGCGATGAGCTGGCCGGCAATCCTGCTGATTGCCGCCGCCGCCGCGGTATCCCAGGTCACCACCTGGATGATGATCGGCGCGGTGCTGCCGTCGCTGCGGCTGCGCGACGCCGCGGTGGTGAACCTCGGGTCCAGCGCGGTGGCCAACACCCTGCCCGGCGGCGGAGCGGTGGCCATGGGCGTGAGCTGGGCCATGCTGTCGAGCTGGGGCGTCGGCACCGCCGAGTACATCCGCTACACGCTGGTGTCCGGATTCTGGAATGTCTTCGCCCGGCTCGGCCTGCCTGTCCTGGCGCTGGTACTGCTCGTGATATCCGGCCGGTCCGGTACGGCGCTGCAGGCAGCCGCCTACAGCGGTGCCGCGCTGCTGGTCATCGCCGTGGTCGGATTCCGCGCGATACTCCGCAGCGAGCGCTTCGCCGCTCTGGTCGGACGGATGGTCAGCCGCGTTCTGGCTGCCGCGTGCGCGCTGGCGCGCCGGAAGCCGCCGCAGCGGGTGCAGGGCATGCTGCTCGATTTCCGCGCGGGAGCGTCCGGGCTCCTGGCCGAGCGAGGGCTGCGCATCACCGTCACCACCGTGGCCAGCAACCTGTCTCTGTGGCTCGTCCTGCTGGCCTGCCTGCGCGGTAGCGGGCTGACCGAGGCGCAGGTCTCGTGGCAGGTGTCCCTGGCCGCGTTCGCCTTCGTCCGCCTCCTGTCGGTCCTGCCGGTCACCCCCGGCGGGATCGGCGTTGTCGAGCTCGGTCTCACCGGCCCGCTGGTCGTGGGCCTGGACGCCGTCGGCGCGGCCAGGGTGGCCGCCGCGGTGCTGCTCTACCGCGCCGTCACCTACCTGCTGCCCGTACCGCTCGGCGCAGGCGCGTACGTATGGTGGCGGCACACGCGCCGGGGCTCGGCAGGGGCCAGCAAGCTCACCCGCCGCCTGTCCGGGGCCACATCCTCAAACGCGGCGCGTGCCGGGGCCCGTCACGGTGACGACCAGCTACCGCGCACAGACGTGGCGGCAGGTCCTGGCCGCCCAGCCGGCCTGGCGCGCTGATAGGTTTCGCCGGGAACCTACGACCGGCTGGAGAAGCGAATGCGGCTGACAAAGCTGGGGCACGCCTGCGTGCGGCTGGAGAAGGACGGCGCGGCTCTAGTAATCGACCCGGGCATCTGGAGCGGACCCGACGCCGCGGCCGGGGCGAACGCGATTCTGATTACGCACGAGCACGCCGATCACCTGGACGCCGACAGCGTGCGCGCCGCCCTGAGCGGCGATCCGGGGCTGCATCTGTGGACCAATGCCACCGTCGCCGCCCAGCTGGCCGACTTCGGCCCCCAGGTCCACGCCGTGGCACACGGCGGCACCTTCACCGCGGCCGGGTTCGATGTCCACGTCTACGGCCAGGACCACGCGCGGATCCACCGCGACATCCCGCTGGTCGCGAACACGGGGTTCGCGGTCGACGGGGAAGTCTTCCATCCCGGCGATGCGCTCACGATTCCCGAGGATCACGTGCCGACGCTGCTGCTCCCGGTCAACGCGCCGTGGCTCAAGGTCTCAGAGATGATCGACTACGCCCGCGAGGTGGCGCCAGCGCGCGGCTATGCGATCCATGACGGGCTGCTGAACGCCAACGGCCTGGCCCTGATGGGAAACCTGATCAAGCTGGCGGCGCGGCCCGACGGCGGATCCTTCGCCCGGCTGGAGCCAGGTACCAGCCTCGACCTCTAGCGTCCTAGATCTCTAACGTCCTCGACCTCAACGTCCTAGATCTCCGGCGTCCTAGATCTCCGGCTGGGCACCGGCGTCGTTGCGGGCACGATCGCGATGCCGGTCCTCAGGTGCCTGGCGAGTCGGAGCCGGGATCATCGAGCCTGGCTGCCAGGCCGCGCGGCGCCACCACCCGGTAGGAGTCCTGGACGAGTTCCGCGATCGTGGCCCAGTCGACCGGCACATCGAGCCAGACGCCGATCCAGCCGCGGCCTCCCACGTAGGGCGGGACGAAGAACGCCTCGGGATTCTCGGCGACCAGGGCTTCCTGCGCGCCATGCGGGGCGGCGCACCAGAACGCCAGCCGGTCATCATGATGGTGATCGGCGTAGCTGACGAAGGTCTTCTTGCCGCGCACGAACCAGGTCGGCTCACCATGGCTGAGCCGCTCGGTTGTCTCTGGCAGGGCCAGGCAGATCCTGCGCAGCCGCTCCTGCGGATCGTCCTCCACGAGACTATCTTCGCGCACGTGCTCGCGGATGCTCCCGCGGCGAGCCGGCGGCCGCCGCTATGAGGCAGGGACGTTATAAGCCCGTCTGACGGGGCAACGGTGCCATTCAGCTCGCTGCTGGCGCTTGGCCGATGGCCGCGGCTGTCTGCGCTGGTGATCGCGGCGACGCTGGCGCCCACCACCCTGGCCGGGCACCGGTTCTGGGAAGCCGAGAACGAGCGAGGGCGCGCACAGCAGCGAGTGCACTTCCTCAAGAACCTCTCCATGCTCGGCGGCCTGCTGATTTACCGCAGCGGATACCGCCGCGAGCCCGTCGCTCGCCTGGCGTGGCCGCCACGCGGCCCGGTCCGCCCGCCGGGACGTGGCCCTCGAGGCTGGCGGCGCTGCGCATCCGCGCGGGGGTACCTGCCTTGGCAGTAGCGGTCCGTCACGGCAGCCGTTGCAGGCCGTCCAGTACGCGGGCCAGGATCTGTAAGGCTGGCGGTGACTTTCTGGCCGTCGCGATGGGGACGATGCCGGGAGTCCGCTGGGGCAGTTCTGGACGTCCGCCAGGGTCTCGGCGGTCGTCCTCGCCCGTGCTGCCGAGCTCCCGGGTCGTGTTGCTGTCCTGCACTGGCAATTCCTCTCGTCTGGGACCGGCCCGCGCTGTCCTGGTAGGCCAGCCGGCGCGGGCCGGGGCACCGGGGGGTGTTACGGCGTGGCTCGGAGCGTGCGGGCGGCGGCCGGTTCGGCCTGGTCCATCAGGGCGGAAAGGTCGGCGGGTTGCTCGGCGCTGAGGCTGACGGCCGCTGCGTGTAGAGCGGGTATCCGTGGTAGCGCCCGGTCTGGGCGAGCCATTGCACGACCCATTGGGGATGCCGGCGCCTTAGCTCTGCTAATGCATGCTGTCGCGCCGCTTGCTGACCGGATGCCGGGGCACTGCTGGAGTCGGTGGCCAGGCTGGGGTCGGGGGTGGCGTCGGTCATGGCCGGTTTCCTGTCATGGCGGTGGCTGCTGCTGGCCGGGAGGGCGCGGCGGTTGCTGGGCCGGGTGCGGGCTGGCGGCCGGAGGCGGGCCAGTCGAGCCGTGCCCAGACGACCCGGCCGGTGCGGGCGTCGCCGTCGGTGCCGTGGTCGTCGGCGAGTTCGCGGATGATGTCCAGGCCATGCGGCCGGCCGTCGCGGCGCGGGGGTTCCTGCCACGGGCCGCCGTCGTCTTCGACCTCGACGTGCAGATAGTCGCCTTGGTGTATTTCGGCGCGGACGGTGAACGTGCCGCCTGGCTTCCTGGAGTTGCTGTGCAGGACGCTGTTGGAGGCGAGTTCCGAGATGCAGAGAACGGCATCGTCGGCTTGAGGGCAGCCCTCCAGGGCGGTGCGGAGGAATGCACGGGCCTGGCGGACCTGATCGGCTCGGGCCGGGAACACCTGCTGATGTATGCGCGCAGGCGCAGTGACGACGGCGGTTGGCCCGGCGGCGACGGCAAGTATCCGGGCGGCGGGATCGTCTGGGGCTTGCGCTGAGCGGCTGACGGCGTTGTCGCCGGGGGTCTGCATCATGGTCCCTGGAGGTGGGGGCGGCCGAGTTCGTCTTGCTGGCGGATGCGATCAGCGAGTTCGTCGGCGTTGTCGGCATGGATGAACGGGACGCATCCGGCGGTGCGTTCTTCGGCGGTGAGTGCGTTAGTGCGGGTGGCCCACCACCAGCCGGTGTCGCTAAGCCAGACGCCCCAGCGGCCGTCAAAAGCGGCCTCAATGGCTGCGACGGTCGCGGCTAAGCTTGTGTGCTGCTCGTTCATGTTCTCTTCCGGTTGCAGAGTGTGGTCGCTAGAGAGCAGCATGGAAGCGATGCCGTGCCGCGAAGTTTCAAATCGTTTGAATGTCTGTGGTCAGGGGTCACATGGCTGATCAGGATCGGATTGGCGCGAGGATCGCGGTGATCCGCAGGACGCGCGGCTGGACAGCCCGGGAGCTGGCGCGCCGCGCTCATGTGTCCTACAGCCTCCTGGCCAAGGTCGAGTCCGGGGCGGCGCCGGCCAGCCCGGCGCTTATCGGCGCCGTGGCTCGCGCGCTACGGGTTGACGTGCCGCGTATCACCGGACAGCCGTATGAGGAGCCACGGGGCCGGGCGGCGCGGTTGCATGAGGCGATTGGGCCGATCCGGCGCAGTGTGGACACCTATGACTTGCCTGATGAGAACATCGTCCCGAGGCCGTTCGCTGAGCTGTCCGCAGACGTGCGGCGTATTTCCGCTCTTGGGCAGGCGGCTAAGTACGCGCAGATCGGCGAGGAGCTTCCCGGCCTGCTGGACGAGCTTGCGGCCGCTGTGCACACCGCCAGGGAGGCTGACCAGCCACCGCTGTTTGCGCTGCTAGCAGAGGCGTATTCGGGGGCGTCGGCAATCGCCAGCCTGCTCGGTTACCTTGACCTGCGCGGTCAGGTGGTCGACCGGATCAGGTGGGCGTCCGACAGGTCCGGAGACCCGCTGCGTGTGCAGCGGGTGCGCTGGCAGCGCACGGCGTCGCTGATGGCCGTTGGTGCCTACGGTCGGGCCCTGACGCTGATGCAGCAGGTACGGGACGACCTCGGCGACGACGTGTCTGCCATGAGCAGGCCGGCATTGTCGGTGTACGGGTCAGCACATCTGCGGTCGGCGATCTTGGCAGCGCGTGCAGCGAAGACGAATAGCCCGGGACTTGCGCAGGAGTCATGGGCGCATATTGACGCGGCCCGGATGGTCGCCTTGCGCGTGGGAGCGGACCGCAATGACTACGGGCTGGCGTTCGGGCCGTCGAACGTGGCGCAGCACGAGGTGGCGGTTGCCGTCGAACTGGAAGACGGCGAAGAGGCCGTGAGGCGTTCCCGGCGGATCCGTCTAGGGCCGGCGGTGCCGTCGGTGCGGCGGGGTCATCATTACATTGACCTGGCTCGCGGCTATGTGATGGCCGGGGACTACGCGGGAGGACTGCGCTGTCTTCAGGAAGCACGCCGGGTCGCGCCCCAGCAGACCCGCCACCATCCGATGGTCCGCGAGACAGTCCTGGCGATCGCGTCGGCGCGGCGAACCCGCGAGGACTTGAGCTTGTTCGCGTCCTGGCTTGGCCTGGGGCGGTAAGCAAGGTCACTACGCAACGACTGGCCACCAGCGGGGACTGCAAACTGGCCGTTGACAGCGCCAATGCGAGCAGAAAAGCTGTCAATGGCGTGATTGGCTCCGGGGAAGGGGAAACTAGCTAGACACGCTTGGCCCTAAGGCTAACCGTGATCTCGTCAATGCTTAGCGACCGATACAAAGGAAATGTCAATGCGGTGAAACAAGGCCCTTGGAAATCCGCTACAGGGCGCAGGTCATCATCGTGGAGAGGCTAGCCTGCCCTGTGGGATCACTCGCGTGGATCACCGGCGCGGGATCACCCGCGCAGTAGCCGAGGACCGGCCGAGAGCAGCCAAGGAGCAGCCGTGGAGCTAACGGACGAATGGACTCCGATGCTGCGGACCGAGGCGGCCGGGTATGCCCGGGTGGCGCTCGCCAACATCGGCAGGGAGTTCCCGACGGTCGTGCATCAGGTGCTGACCGGGCCCGGCCACCTGGCGGTCCGGCCGAGGGACCTGACGCCGGTCTTCTACGGCAGCTTTGACTGGCATTCCTGCGTGGAGATGCACTGGCTGCTGGTCCGGCTGCTGCGAGTAGCCGGGGACGTCGTGGCCGCCCAGGAGGTAAGAGCCGCGCTCGACGCGCAGTTCACCGTCGCCGGCCTGGCGGCAGAGGCGGAGTTCATCGCCGGCCGCAATGGCACCAGCGAGCGCCCGTACGGCTGGGGCTGGGCACTGGCCCTGGTCCACGAGACGTCGACCTGGGACGACCCGGACGCGCGGTGCTGGTCATCGGCCATGACGCCGCTCGCCGATGCGCTCTGCGACAGGTTTCTCGGCTGGCTACCGAAGGCGACCTACCCGATCCGCTACGGCGTGCATGGCAATAGTGCCTTCAGCCTGTCGCTGGCGCTGCCGCACGCGATTGCGCGGGCGCGGGCCGGAGGCGGAGGCGGAGACTGGGCGCTAGCCGATGCGATCACCGCCAAAGCCCGTGCATGGTTCGGCGGTGACGAAGGCTATCCGGGCGGCTACGAGCCGTCCGGCCATGACTTCCTGTCGCCGGCGCTGACCGAGGCAGAGCTCATGGGCCAGATTCTCCCGGCCGAGGATTTCTCCGCCTGGCTGACGGGATTCCTGCCCGAGATCGCCTCTGGTGAGCCAGTCTCGCTGTTTACCCCGGCAGTGGTCTCCGACTCCAGTGACGGCCAGATGGCGCACTTGCACGGCCTGAACGCCAGCCGTGCCTGGTGCTGGCGCAGGCTGGCTGAGATCCTTCCGGCCGGCGATCCGCGTATCGGGCCTGCGCTCGGCGCGGCGCGGCGGCATGCGGCGGCGGCTCTGCCGCATGTTGTCGGCGATGACTATATGGTCGAGCACTGGCTTGCGGCCTACGCGGTGCTGCTCCTGACCTGACCTGACCTGACCTTGGCGAGATCGTGCACCGGCGGGGCCGGGCGCTGAGCATAACGGGGTCGACGGGCCGAGGTGACTCAGGCCGTGCTTGCGCATGAAAGCGTTGTCCGCGCTGACCGCCTCGGTGAGCGCGTGCAAGACCGGGCCCGCTCGCAGTGGGTTGGCCAGCGTTTCGGACTGGCCAAGCTGACTGAGCACCGCCCGCAGGTAGTTCTGCTGCCTGGCCTGGAGGTCCCTAGCCGGCATATTGGTGCGCTGGCGGACTAAAGAGATGAAGCAGCCATTAAGCTCTGGGCTCGCGCCAGCGGCTGGTGATCGGCAGGCGCCGGTCGCGGCCGAAATTCTTCGCCGAGATCTTCGGGCCTGGAGGGTACTGGCGCCGCTTGTACTCGGCCCGGTCGACCATCCGGATCACCCGGTCGACGAGGTCAGGGTCGTGCCCGGCGGCGACCAGCGCCTGCGCGCCCATGTCCTGCTCCACGTAGTCATCGAGCAGCGCGTCCAGGACCTCGTAGTCCGGCAGTGAGTCGCTGTCGAGCTGGCCGGGCGACAGCTCGGCGCTCGGCGGCTTGGTGATCGAGTTCTCCGGGATCGGGGGAGTCTCGCCGCGCTGCTCCGACTGCTGGTTGCGCCAGCGGGATAGCTGCCAGACCAGCGTCTTGGGAACGTCCTTGATCGGCGCGAACCCGCCGGCCGAGTCGCCGTAGAGGGTGGAGTAGCCGGTGGCGATCTCGCTCTTGTTCCCCGTGGTCAGCACGAGGTGGCCGTCGGCGTTGGACAGCGACATAAGGATCATGCCGCGGATCCTGGCCTGCAGGTTCTCCGCAGCCACGCCGTGCAGGTCCAGCTCCCCGAAAGCGTCAACTATGGCCCCGATCGGCACCGTCCTGGCGTGCAGGACCTGGCGCTTGGCCAGGTCCTCTGCGTCGCTGACGGAGTGATCGGAGGAGTAGCGGCTTGGCATCAGCACCACGTGGACCCGGTCCGGGCCGATTGCGTCGGCGGCGATGGTGGCGGTCAGCGCCGAGTCAATGCCGCCCGACAAGGCGATGATTACCGAGCCGAAGCCGTTCTTGCGGACGTAGTCGCGCACGCCGGTCACCAGGGCGGCGTAGACCTCGGCGCAGTCGCGGAGCCTGGGCGGCAGCACGGGAGGCGGCAGCACGTCAGGCGCGGCAGGCAGTGCGGGAACGGGTGCCGGACCAGCTGCCAGGTCGAGCCGGTGAATCGTGATGACCGTGCCGTCCGCCGCGTCCGCCGGCGTATCGCCGGGGCCGTGGGCCAGGTCGGCGGCGGGGAGCTCCAGGTCGGTCACGATCAGCGCGTCCTCGAACTGCGGGCCGCGGGCCAGCAGGCGGCCCGCGGCGTCCACGATGATCGAGTCGCCGTCGAAGACCAGTTCGTCCTGCCCGCCGACCATATTGACGTAGGCGAGCGCCGCGCCGGCCTCCCTGGCGCGCCGCTGGCAGAGCGCGAGCCGGGTGTCGTCCTTGCCGCGCTCGTACGGTGAGGCATTGGGCACGACGAGCAGGGCTGCGCCCGCCGCGCGGGCCACCGTGACCGGCCCGCCCTCCTGCCACAGGTCCTCGCAGATCGCGATCGCGACGTCGACCGGGCCGCCGTCATCGGAGGGCAGCCTGAAGACAGGCAGGGTGTCGCCCGGCACGAAGTACCGGTACTCGTCGAAGACCCCGTAGTTCGGCAGGTGATGCTTGGCCGACGTGGCGGCCACTGCTCCGCCGTGCAGCAGCGCCGCCGCGTCCAGCGGCGCCCCGGCCGGGAGCCCTACCCGCGGCGCCAGGCCGGTTCTGCGGTCCAGGTAGCCGGTGACCACGGCGATGCCGCCAAGTCCCTCCTGCGCCAGCCGCGCCGCCGTGGCTCGCATCGCCGCGACCGAGGCGTGCACGAACGACGCACGCAGCGCGAGGTCCTCCACAGGGTAGCCGGTGATCATCATCTCGGGGAATACCACGACACGGGCGCCCTGCTCCGCGGCCTGGCGGGTCCAGTCCACGACGAGGTCACAGTTGCCCGCCAGGTCGCCGACGGTGGCGTTGATCTGGGCGAGCGCGATGCGCAGCTGGGGCACACCGCCAGCCTATTGCCAGCGCGTGCGGTGCGGGCCCAGGCCTGGCACTGGCCCGCCCGCGTAACGCGCAGGAAACACCCGCCGGCCAGACTGTCGCCGTGGACAGGCAGGAAGAGTTCGTTTTGCGCACCCTTGAGGAGCGCGACATCCGTTTTGTCCGGTTGTGGTTTACCGATGTGCTCGGCTACCTCAAGTCGGTAGCGGTAGCCCCAGCCGAGCTTGAGGGCGCCTTCGCCGAGGGCATCGGCTTCGACGGCTCGGCCGTGGAGGGCTTCGCCCGGGTCTACGAGGCGGACATGATCGCCAGGCCGGACCCGTCGACCTTCCAGCTGATGCCGGTGGGCGACGAGACCGCGGGCGTCGGCCGGATGTTCTGCGACATCGCGATGCCGGACGGATCGCCGTCCTACGCCGATCCGCGCCACGTGCTCAAGCGCGCACTGGCCAGGGCCGCAGGGCTTGGCTTCACGTTCTACACGCATCCGGAGATCGAGTTCTTCCTGCTCAGGGAGAAGCCGGAGCCCGGCGTCAAGCCGCAGCCCATCGACTCGGGCGGCTACTTCGACCACACGCCGCACAGCATCGCGCATGACTTCCGCCGCAGCGCGATCACGATGCTGGAGAGCATGGGCATCTCGGTGGAGTTCAGCCATCACGAGGGCGCGCCCGGCCAGCAGGAGATCGACCTGAGGTACGCCGATGCCCTGTCCACGGCGGACAACATCATGTCGTTCCGGCTGGCGATGAAGGAGGTCGCGCTGCAGCAGGGCGTCTACGCCTCGTTCATGCCCAAGCCGTTCACCGATCACCCCGGCTCCGGGATGCACACGCACATGTCGCTGTTCGAAGGCGATCGCAACGTGTTCCACGAGCCAGGCGGCGAGTTCCAGCTCTCCAAGCTCGGCCGCTCGTTCATCGCGGGCCTGCTCACTCATGCGGCGGAGATCACCGCGGTGTGCAACCAGTGGGTGAACTCCTACAAGCGCCTGTGGGGCGGGACCGAGCGGATCGCGGGGGCGGGGGGAGAGGCGCCCGCGTATATCTGCTGGGGCCATAACAACCGGTCCGCGCTCATCCGCGTCCCCATGTACAAGCCGCAGAAGGGAAATGCGACCAGGATCGAGTTCCGCTCGCTCGACCCGGCCTGCAATCCCTATCTTGCCTTCGCGGTCATCCTCGCGGCGGGCCTGAAGGGGATCGAAGCCGACTACGAACTGCCGCCGGGCGCGGAGGACGACGTGTGGGCACTGACCTCCGCCGAGCGGCGGGCGCTGGGGATCGCGCCGCTGCCGCAGAGCCTCTCGGACGCGTGCAACGTGATGCAGGGCAGCGAACTCGTCGCGGAGACCCTCGGCGAGCACGTCTTCGACTTCTTCCTGCGCAACAAGCGTGCGGAATGGGAGGACTACCGCCGCCAGGTCACCGAGTTCGAGCTGGACCGCTACCTGCCCACGCTGTGAAGGCGCACAAGCTACCGTCGCTATCCCGGCCAGGTCCGTTACGCTGACAGGCCTACCGGATCCGAAGGCGAGAATCCTCCGTTTGTTATTTGGAAATTAGGTAGCAATGCGTGGCAAGACCGAGCCGTGCAATTCGGCAGCATTCTGGCGCGCGGCAGCCCGGCGCGCGGCAGCCCGGCGCGCGGCAGCGGGCGTGGGCTGCCTTGCTCTGGCTATGACAGCGGCCGCTTGTACGGGGCATGCGGCCAGGCCCCGAGGCCATGTGAGCTCGCTGGGCTGCTATATCGGGTCAGTCTGGCTCCAGGCCAGCCCGAGTTCGGCGCAGGCTGGCACGCTGGTCGCCATCACGGCCGAAGGGCACTGGCGCGCTCGGCGCGCCCGTGACGTGGGAACGCAGACCTGGGGTCTGCTTGGCACGGCGGCGGAAGGTCGCTTTGTGGCAACCTATAACCTTGCTGCCATTGTGCCGGGCATTTATCATCAGCAGAATGTCCCGGCTGGATCCGCTGCAGCCCTCGACAGCCTGGGCCTGCCGAATATCGGCTTCCGCGTGCAAGTGCCACCGGTGCCCAGCGGAAACTATCTCATCAAGTTCACCTATTCGGTGACACCGGAGGCCGTGGGCACGGCACCCAGGCTGTACGACCTTTGTACCGCCCTGCATGTCAGCGGCTGACGCGCAGCGCGCCGCCGGGAGCCGGCTAGGCCGCAAGATCCTTTACCATTGGGTCCTAACCGCAGTCCACAGGGAGGCCGTGATGCCCCGATTTGGCTACATCCCGCTGATGATCGTGGTGCTGGGCGGCGCCGTGATCGTCCCGGTGCAGGCGTCATCAGCGGCGGTGCGACCAGCAGTCGTCCTGGTGAACCAGCCCCGTGCCTCGGTCTGCGTCGGCAAGACGTTCACGGTCGGCGTGTGGTTCCAGCAGTCCGGAGGCTCGCGGGCCTACCGCGTCGCGGTGTACAGCCCCAGTGGTGCGCGCATCTTCTACCGGCACGGCCGGGCTCCTGCCGCGCACTGGAAGTTCTGGAAGATCCGCGCGAGGCGAGCTGGCACGTACCGCACCGTGTACTCCGGGCACTGGAGAAAGCCCTCGGTGTGGACCAGGTACCGGGCCGTCACCAAGGCTCGTCGCTGTTAGCGCCGGCCAGGGGGTGATCGCCTTGAGCTAACCAGCCGCCGGGAGATCAGATGGCCACCAGCCAGGATTTCTGGTAGCCGCCAGCCAGGAGATCACCCGACCGCCCACCCGGACTTCCTGATGGCCCTTGACAACCGCGGAGCTGAAGTAGGGATGATGAGCGTCGGGGTGGCTCGCCAACACGCGGGGTATCACCGGCCAGATCGAGAACTGCCAGACGGTGGTGTTCTGCGCGTATGTGACCGCCCGTGGTTACAGGGGATTGCCATGAGGGCTGAACCCGACGGGCCCGGGCAAGGCTGCGTGTCCAGTTACGTCCGGCTGTTGACGAAGGCTCGGGCGTGCGCGTCGACTGCGGCGGCGAACTGATGGAAGTTGAGAGTGTCGGCGGGGAAGCTCACCCGAGTGGGGCTGTCCTTGGTCGCCAGGGTGAGGCAGGCGGCGGTGTACTTGCGCTCCAGGACAAGGCGCTGGAGCAAGACTTCGTACCGCCGTGCGTATGAGGCGCCCTTGAATACCGGGTCGACCGGGAAGTAGGGCTCGGAGCTGGCGACGGGTGCGTGGACCCTGGCGCAGTCTTCGAGGAGGAAGAAGTATCCGAGGAAAGGCGCTCGATGGCTGCCGAACCGGCCTTCCCGGTAGGCGGTCCAGATGTCCTCGGCGTTACCGATGGCCTCCTCGGTGCGGTTGTTGAAGTTGTTGCCGAAACTCGGGCCGACCTGGGACTTGAACTCGACGGCCACCAGGAGCTGACGGTCGGCGACGACGAGCAGGTCCCACTTCTTCTCGGGCCGGTAATAGCCAGGGAGCTCCAGCGCCGTGCGCGCGCGGATGTCGGATCGGGGCAAGCCCGCGTCGACGAGCATGTCGGTGAGGAGGGTTTCCAGAGCGCCCATCTGTGTGCCGCCGGTGACCGCGCCGCGGGTTCCGGCGTCGATCTTCGCGGCCGTGACCTGCTTCTGCTGCTGGCGGTCCCTGGCGTCCCAGAAGGCCTGCACGGCGTCATAGAACCGTGCGCTGGCGCCTGCCAGCACGACAGGACCTCGGCCAGGTCAGCGATGCCGTACGCCTCGATCGCCGCCGCGGTCGCCGCCGCGGCGTCGCGGGAGCGGAATGCCTGGCGGAGCCGGTCACATACGGCTTCGGGGACGCTGGCGGGATCAGGGACTCTGATGCGGCGCAGGTACTGGGCCTGGAACCGCAGCGTGCCGCCGCGCATCTTGACGCAGTACGCCTCGATGAACAGCTGCGCCACGCGGGAGAGCAGCAGGCCGCCCAGCACCTCCAGGTCCCATGCCTGGGAGGTGAGGTAGTACAGGTTGTGGTGCGGGTAGGTCTCGCCTCGGTCCAGGACCGGGTTACTGGTGAGCTTCATGTCGGGGAAATACAGCTTGGGCCGGCCGGTGAGCTTGTGATGGACCGGGTCGATGGTTCGGTACCAGTCCCTGGGGATGCGCTGGGCTATGTGGCGGCCCTGGAGTTCTTCCTTGCGGTTCTGCAGGTAGGCGCTGAGCCGGGGGTAGGCGGCAAGATCGACCAGTCCGCCGCCGGTCTTCCACGGGTCTACCAGGTAGTGCCCCGACCACCGCAGGGCACCCTGCCGGGTGTCGGCGGTCATCGCGAGAGGCACGATCCGGTCGGGCTCGACCACGCCGGGGTCTCGGGTGATGAACACCCGGTCCGCGCCCGTGGCTACCCCGATACCGACCTTCGTGCCGGTCATCTGGTCCTCGAGCGGGCCGAAGCGCTCCTCTAGCCGCTGCAGCAGGCTCAGCTGGCGCGGTTCCAGCGAAGGCCACGGGCCCGTCCCGCGGAACCACCGCTCGACCGTTGTCGCCGCGAAGCCCCCTACAGCGACCGTGCGGCCGCGGGCCAGGCCCGTGACCGCATCCGCGAGGCTCCCGCCATCTGCGAGCGGCCCCGCCCCGGCGCCCGCGCTGGCGACGATCGCCCGGCCCTGCTGCGCCCGCCGGATGATGATCACCGCCGGGTAAGCCGCCACATCATCATCGAACGCGGGCGCGTCATGCATCTCTATGACCGCCTCGACCCCGAACGCGGCAGAGATCATGCGCCGCAGCTCCGAGCCATACGCCGACCGCATCCACCGGTCCGCGCAGATGAAGCCCAGGACTCCGCCAACCTTGAGCTGACGCAGCCCGGCCTCGATGAAGCCCACGTAGATGTCACCGCGGCCGACCATCGACGGGTACAAGCACCGGTAGGCCGCCAGCGCCTCGCCAGGCACGTCGTCATACCGGATGTAGGGCGGGTTGCCGACCACGATGTCGGCCCGCCTGTCCTTCGGGGCCATCAGCAAGTAGTCGCCGACGCTTACCCAGCCCTCGGCCAGTTCCCTGGCCTCTCGCGCGCTGGCACCGCGCAGCAGCAGTTCTCCCTCCGCCAGCTCGACGGCCCGCGCCGCCGAATCAGCGTCGAGCTCACAGGCGCGGATCGACCCCAGCGCGTCAGCGAACACCCGCCCGCGTGCAGCCATCGACGCGAGCAGCCGACGGACCATCGGCACCAGGAAGGCGCCCTCGCCCGCCGACGGCTCCACCGCGTACAGTGCCGCGAGATCCTCCTCGGGCCGGTACCCGGCAAGATCCAGGATCAGGTCCACCACCCACGGCTGGGTATAGACAACACCCCTCGGCTCCTTCGCAGCCGCAAGCCGCGGAGACCCTTCCAGGAGCCCCGCACCGGCGATCCCCTGAACCGGCGCGATCGCCTCGATACCCAGATCGAGATGGGCCTGGGAAGCGGTCATGCCAGTCCACATCCGTCGCCAGGAATAACGCTCGAACGCACCACAGCGGAGGCAGCGACCATCGGGATCAGCACGGATCGATGATACGGACCAGGTCCGACCCCCACACGGACATGAAGCCCTCGCGCCACGATTAATTAGGACGCTGCGCAAGCTCGCGCGCGAACAGCAGCATCGCTCAGCCCGTCAGAAGTAGCTGTCGCCCATGACTCGCTGGCCCTCGCCGGGAGACTGGCCGATGGCGCCCTCTCTAGGCACAGGTCCTTGCTGCCGCAGCAGCGGCAGCAAGATCAGCACTGAGGGGGCCGTCCCCCGGAGAAGAAACCGGACTGTAGTACCAGGGGGCCTCGGGTCTACCAGCCGACGCTTCTGTCAATGAGCTCGCGGAGAAGGTCGGCGTGCCCGTTGTGGCGGGCGTACTCCTCGATCATGTGGACATAGATCCACCGCAGCGAGTACGGCCGCCCGTGCCGGTCTCCGGTGTCATCGAGCTCGCGGGGGGCGGCCGCCTGACGGCTCGCATCGCACTCGGCCTGCCAGGCCGCCAGGTCAGCCTCCCAGTCAGCGTCGTCGAGCGGGACGAGCTCGCTGTCCTCGACCGCTGGGTCGTACCAGAGAGGAGGCGCGTCAGATTCGCACAGGAGCACCTGACGGAACCAGATCCGCTCGACCTCGGCCATGTGACGCACCAGGCCGTGCAGCGACAATCTTGAGGTCGGGACGGCCCGGCGTTTGCGGCCGGCATCATCGAGGCCCTCGCACTTGAGCAGCAGCGTCGTGCGGTGAAATTCCAGCCATGCCTCGAGCATCTGCCGCTCGCCGAGGACGGACGCGGGCTCCTGCCGCCTGGGATCATCGAGATCTGCGACCATCTGGCACCTCCTGACTCGCCGTAGCACCATCGGCATACCTACCCAGAGGATGGCATGCAGATCGACGGAAGCGCCGCAGCCTGGGCCGGTATCTCACCGCGCTGTTGCCCGGCTATTGGGGGTTTGATTCAATATCACGAATGACCACTCCTCGCGGCCCTGGCCGATGAGCGCGACGCTCAAGGCCAGGCGGCCGCTCGGTCGTTCGGTCCTCACGGTCCCGAGGGTCGCCCTCGGCTGCGGCAACTTCGGCGGGGTCGGCTCGGCGCCGGAGTTCTTCGGCCAGGGGCTGACCGAGGACCAGGCGCTCGAGCTGATGGACGCTGCCTGGGAGCTGGGTCTACGCCACTTCGACACCGCCGACGCATACGGCGGCGGCCGCAGTGAGCGGGCGATCGGCCGGTGGATCGCCTCGCGCGGGGTTCACCCGCAGCTAACGACCAAGACCTACAACCCGATGCAGGCCGGGGCCGACAGCGGCCTGAAGCCGGAGCGGATCGACCGCCAGCTGCGCGCGAGCCTCGAACGGCTCGGGGTCGACCACGTCGAGCTGTATCTCGCGCACGAGTTTGACCCGGATGTGCCGCTGGCGGAGTCGTTCGGTGCCTTCGATGAGGCCCAGGCCGACGGCACGATCCGCGCCTACGGGGTCAGCAACTTCGGCCCTGCGCAGCTGGCAGCCGCGCTGGCGGCGGGGTCGCCGCAGGCAATCCAGAACTGCTACTCATTGCTGACGCGCCAGGACGAGCCTGAGCTTCTCGCGCTGTGCGCGAAGCGGGAGGTCGCCTATCTGGCGTTCAGCCCGCTGGCCGGCGGCTGGCTCACCGGCAAGTACCGGCGCGGCGCGCCGTTCCCGGCCGGCTCGCGGATGACCCAGCGCCCGGAGGGGTACCAGGAGTTCGTGACCGAGCGGACCTTCGACGCCCTTAACCGGCTCCAGGCGATTGCCTCGTCTCGCGGCACGTCGATGGCCGGCCTCGCGCTCGCCTGGCTGCTCGCCGACGAGCGGGTGACCCAGATCGTGGTCGGCCCCGGCCGCCCGGAACACCTGGCGCCCGTCGGCGAGGCGCTCGAACATCCGCTCGCCGACGATGAGCGGATCGCCGTCGAGAGCGTGTTCGCCTGATGCGGGTGCTGGTCCTGAGCCACCGAGACGTGCTGGCCGCGCTCCCGCCGGCGGAATGCGCCGAGGCGATGGCCGCCGTGCTGGCCGAGCATGCCCGAGGCGAGACATACATGCCGTTGCGGTCGGTGATGATCCCGCCGGACGCGGCAGGCTTCATGGGGCTGATGCCCGGCTGGCGCGGGCAGCGCCCCTCGAAGGCCGCGGCGTTCGCGCTGAAGGCAGTCTGCATCATGCCCGGCAATCCCGCGCGCGGCCTGGACGCACATCAAGGGCTCGTCACGCTTTTCGACGGGGAAAGCGGAGTGCCGACCGCGATCCTGGACGCCTCTGCGATTACTGAGATCCGCACCGCCGCGGTCACCTCGGTGGCGACCAGCGTTCTGGCCCGGCAGGATGCGCGGACGCTCGCGATCCTGGGGGCAGGGACGCAGGCGCGAGCTCATCTTCGAGCGCTCCTGCACGTGCGCGACTTCGAGCAGGTGCGCGTCTACGCGCCCACCGAGGCGCACGCGCGCGCGCTGATCGGGCAGGCCGGCGAGGGGCGCCCGGAGCTGAAGATCGCCGTGAGCGCGCAGGAAGCGCTCCGCGACGCCGACGTCGTCGTCACGGCGACCAGCTCGCGCGAGCCAGTGCTCCGCCGTGCCTGGCTGAAGCCCGGAGCCCACGTCAACGCGGTCGGCGCCAGCAGCCCGCAGGCGCGGGAGATCGATACCGCCACGGTGGCGGCGAGCGCGCTCTTCTGCGACAGCCGCGAGTCGCTTCGCAATGAGGCCGGCGAGTTCCGGCTCGCGGTCGCCGAGGGCCTGATCGCCGGCGAGGAGCACGTCCGCGCCGAGCTCGGTGAAGTGCTCGCGGGAACCGCGCCGGGGCGCCGAGACGCTGGCGAGCTGACGCTGTTCCGCTCGCTTGGCCTGGCCATCGAGGATCTCGCCGCGGCGCAGTGCGCGATCGCGGCAGCAACGGCGCGTGGCCTGGGAACCGAGGTGGAGCTGTGATAGAGCTGGCGGCGATCGAAGCGGCCCGCGAGCGGATCGCGGCTGCGGCGATACGGACGCCGCTGGTGCGCCTGCACGTCGAGGATGCCCCCGCGCAGATCTACCTCAAGCTCGAGAATCTCCAGCCGATCAACTCGTTCAAGATCCGCGGCGCGACCAATGCGATCATGCTGGCATCCGCCAGCGAGCGGGCGAAGGGACTGGTCACCGCCAGCGCGGGCAACATGGCGCAGGGAGTCGCGTGGACGGCGCGCGCACTGGGCATTCCCGCCACGATCGTCGTGCCCGAGCACGCGCCCGAGGCGAAGCTAGCGGCCATCAAGCGCCTGGGCGGCCAGGTGCTGAAGCTGCCCTACGACGACTGGTGGAACGTGATCGTCACCAGCCGTCTCGACGAGGTCGAGGGTCTGTTCGTGCACCCGGTCCAGGACCCGGCGGTGATGGCGGGGAACGGAACGATCGGGCTCGAGATCCTCGAGGACCTGCCGGACCCGGACGCGGTCGTGATCCCCTACGGCGGGGGCGGGCTGACCGTGGGCATCGCCAGCGCGATCCGGGCGCTGCGGCCGGATACCAAGATCATCACCGCCGAGCCCGAGACCGGCGCCGCGCTGGTCGCCGCGCTCGACGCCGGAGCGCCGGCCGATGTCGACTACCGGGCTTCGTTCGTGGACGGCTCCGGCAGCCGCCGCGTGCTGGACAGCATGTGGCCGCTGGTGGCACCGCTCGTCGACCGCGCCCTGGCGATCCCGATCAACGAGGTCGCCGCCGCCGTGCGCACCCTCGCCGAGCGCGTCCGCGTGATCGCCGAGGGCGCGGGCGCGCTCGCGCCCTCGGCAGCCCTCAGCGGCCGGGCGGGGACTGGGAAGGTCGTGTGCGTCGTCTCGGGCGGCAACATCAACCTGAGCAAGGTCGCGGAGATCCTGGGCGGGGCCGCTGGGTAGGCGGCTACGCCCGGCGCGCTGCCGCCAGGGCCTCGACGAGCCGGTCGACCTCCTGCGGCGTGTTGTAGTGGATGAAGCCGATCCGCACGGACTTGTCCGCGTAGCCGAGGCGCTTGTACAAGTCCAGCGAGTACCACGAATCGTGCGCCCAGACCCCGATCTGCGCGGCGGCCAGGCTGCGCGCCACGTCCGCCGCCGGCACGCCGTCGACATTGACCAGAAACGTCGGAACGCGACCGGCCATCCCCGGCAGCCCGTACACGGTGACCTCAGCTGAGATGCCGTCCAGGAACCGCTGAGCAAGCGAGCGCTCGTAGGGAACGATCGCCGCGAAGCCCCCGATCGAATCCAGGTAGTCGATCGTCGCATTGAATCCGGCGAGCAGTTCGTAAGGCTGTGTGCCGGTCTCGAAGCTGCGCCCGAGCGGGCGGGCTGGCGCGGGGCGCGCCTTGTAAGGCCGCCAGCGCTCGATCACCTCGGCCCGGCCGTAGGCCAGGCCGAGATGCGGGCCGCAGAACTTGTACGGCGAGCAGATCAGCACGTCGGCGCCGATCTCGCGCACGTCGATCGGCTCATGTGCGGCATAGTGGACGGCGTCAATCCAGGCGAGCGCGCCGGCGTCGTGCGCGAGCGCGCAGACGCGCCGGGCGTCCACGATCGTGCCGACCGCGTTCGACGCCCACGCAAACGCGACTACCTTCGTGCGCGGCCCGAGCTTTCGCTCCAGATCCTCGAAGTCGAGCGTGGTGTCGTCATTCAGCTCGATGTGCCGGATGACCAGGCCGGTGTCGCGCGCAAGCTCGAGCCAAGGCGCGACGCCGCCGTCGTGATCCAGCGAGGAGACGAGGATCTCATCGCCTGCGCTGAATCCTCGCCCGGCGCTGCGCGACAGCGCGAAGTCCAGCGACGTCATGTTCGGCCCGAAGATCACCTCATGGGGCTCGCAGTGCAGGAACGCAGCCGCCTTGGCCTCGGCCTGCTCGAGGATCTCCCCGACGCGCAGGCTCGTCGCATACCCGGCCCCGAGGTTGGCGCTTGCCTCGCGCAGGGCGCGCGCGATCGCGTCGCCGACCTCGTCGGGGACCTGTGAGCCGCCAGGAGCGTCAAAGAACGCGAAACCTTGCCCCAGCGCCGAGAAGCGAGCCCGGACGGCGGCGATGTCCACGCTCGGGCTGAGTGTCTCGGTCATCGGCAGCTCCCTCGTGCGCGGGGCGCCGACGGACGCCGCCCCGATGGCGATCGGCTTGACAGCTGCCAACCGAGTCCCAAAACTACATCCCTTGCACTAGCGTGCAGGGCAATGGTTTGATCAGCGTACAAATTCGAGCGCCGGGGGAGGGCGTCTTGAGCTTTCGAGTTGTCCGCAGCGCCCAGGCCAGCTGGCAAGGAACCGCGCCGGAGGGGACTGGCCGGATTGCGCTCGGCAGCGGTGCCTTCGACGGGCCGTATTCACTACGGGCGCGCGTCGAAGAGGGAGAGCACGCCACTAACCCGGAGGAACTGCTGGGCGCTGCCGAGGCCGGCTGCTTCACGATGTCGCTCGCGAGCCTGCTGGGCGAGGCGGGGCATCCCGCGCGGGATCTGCGCACCACCGCGCGAGTGACGCTCGCGCAGGTCGGCGCGGGCTTCGACATCACCCGTATCGAGCTGCGTACGGTCGGCGACGTTCCCGGCGTTGATCACGCTTTGTTCACGAAGCTGGCCGAGCAGGCGAAGAACTGCACGGTCGCGCGCGCACTGACCGGCACCGAGATCACGCTCGAGGCGAGCCTCGCAAGTGGCTGACCAGGGGGAATCCGATCTGGCAGCCGGGCCCGCAGGCCCATGCGCGGGGCAAGACGCAGCTGCGCTCTGTCATCGGCCAAGGTCACGGACTGGACACTGGCCCACGCGGGACGGCCTGGCTTGACACCATCTGACTCCAAGGCAACGAAGGATTCCGGAAATGGAGGGCCGTGTCCATGAAAGGACGCATGAGCATCGCCGCGATGGCGCTTGGCGCGCTAGCCGTGGCGGGCTGCGGCAGTAGCGGGACGAGCGGTACCGGCAGCGCGAGCGGCGGCAGCAAGGCGTGCGTCGCTTCGATCGGATTCGAGGGCCCGATCACCGGTCCGGTAGCGGTTCTGGGAACGGAGCAGCTGCACTTCGCGGAGCTCGCGCTCGCCATGGACAACCAGGCCAACAAGACGAAGATCTCCCTCGTCCAGGGCGACACTCAGCTGCAGCCCGCGCAGGCGACCACCGTGACCCAGCAGTTCACCTCGAACTCGAAGATCCTGGCCGAAGTCGGGCCGGCCGGCAGCCAGGAAGTCACGGCCGTCGGTCCCTTGTTCGGCCGGGCCGGGGTGGCGTTCATCTCCGGGTCAGCGACCAATGCGGCGCTCACCACCGGCCCGAACCCGACGTTCTTCCGGGTCGTCTCCAAGGACAGCGTGCAAGGACCACAGGACGCCAACTACATCGTGAACAAGCTGCACCCGAAGGCCCTGATGATCGTCGATGACCAGGAGTCGTACTCGACCGGCCTGGTCGCGGTGATGACGCCGATCTTCAAGGCGGCCGGGATCAAGGTCGATCACGAGTCGGTCCCGCAGACCACCACCGACTTCTCCTCGCTGGTCAGCAAGGTCACCGCCGCCACGTCGGTCGTAGTGCTGCCCTGGCAGGTGGCCGCCAATGCCCAGCAGTTCGGCCGCGACCTGGCCCAGCAGCACAAGAAGGCCCTGATCTTCGGCACGGACGGCCTCTTCTCGCCGGGCACGTTCACGATCAGCGGCTCGTATGTGTCCTCGTTCGGCCCGGACATCACCGCGATTCCCGCCGACGCGGCGATTGCCTCGGCCGCGAAGACGAAGTACGGCAAGTTCGGCACCTTCGGGCCGCCGGTGTTCGCGGCCACGCACGTTATCGACGAGGCGATCTCCTCGGTCTGCAAGGCCGGGCAGACCCCGAGCCGCAGCAACGTGCTAGCGGCGATCAAGAAGACGAACGAGCCGACCTCGATCCTCGGGCAGCCGATCACCTTCGACTCGCACGGGGATCTGATCAACGGCAAGTTCTTCCTCTTCAAGATCGACGCCAAGGGCAACTACCAGCTGATCCCCAGCAGCTGACCGGCTCCTTTAGATAGCTGCCGCGGCGCGCGCCGGCCACGAGCCGGCGCGCGCCGCGGCGACAGGTTGGGCGGGACTCCCCTGGTATGGACTTCTTTGTCCAGGAACTAGTGAACGGCCTGACCACGGGCGCTTTGTACGCGCTGGTGGCGCTCGGCTTCTCGATGGTCTACGGAGTGCTGAAGCTGCTCAACTTCGCCCACGGCGACCTGTACATGGTCGGGGCGTTCGTGGGCTACTTCGTGATCCAGTGGTTCGGCGGCCCGACCGGGCTGGCGATTCCGGTTCCCGTGCTGCTGGTGATCATGTTCGTGCTGGCGGCCGCCCTGGTGGGCGCGCTGGGCGTAGCGATCGAGCGTTTCGCCTACCGGCCGCTGCGTGACGCACCGCGGATCGCGCCGCTGATCACCGCGATCGGCATCTCGTTCTTCCTGGAGAACTCGGTACTGCTGCTCTTCGGCGGCCAGACGAGGGTCTACAACACGCCGGACTTCATCTCGCTCTCCAGCGGGATCAGTATCGGACCGCTCAACATCGACACCGTGCAGATCATGGTGCTCGTGCTGGGCGCCGCACTGATGATCGGCCTGCAGCTGCTGGTCAACCGGACGAAGCTCGGAAAGCAGATGCGGGCGGTGTCCGCCGACCGGGAGGCCGCCGAGATGCTCGGCATCAGCGTGAACCTGACGATCGCGGCCACGTTCTTCCTCGGCTCGGCGCTGGCAGGCGTGGCCGGCGTGATGGCCGGGCTCATGTTCAACCAGGTGACCAACCTGATCGGGTTCATCGCGGGCCTCAAGGCGTTCACCGCTGCCGTCGTCGGCGGGATCGGCTCCATCCCCGGCGCGATGCTCGGGGGCCTGCTGATCGGCATCGCGGAGTCGTTCATCACCGGCTACATCTCCTCGACTTACACCAACCTGTTCGTCTTCGCGATCCTGATCGTCGTGATGCTGGTGCGGCCCAGCGGGCTGCTCGGCCGGGCGCAGCTGCAGAAGGTATGAGGCTGTCGTGAGCGTCGATCCCGAGCCCCGCCCGGCGGCCGGACCGCAGGTCGGCGTCGATGAGTGGGTCGCCCGGCAGGCACACCGGCGCGAGTACCTGCCTGGCTGGCGGGGTGACGCGCAGCGCGCGGGCGACCGGATCGGCTGGTGGCCGCGGCTGGCGGTGGCCGGCCTCGCGGGCGCCGCACTGCCGCTCTTCCTGGGCGGCTTCCAGCTGCAGGTGGGGATCAACGCGCTGCTGCTCGCGCTGCTGGCGCTGGGCCTGAACGTCGTGGTGGGCTGGGCCGGGCTGCTTGACCTCGGCTATGTCGCCTTCTTCGGCTTCGGCGCGTACGGCTTCGCGCTGCTGTCCTCGGCCAAGCTCGGCTCCAGCGGGATCCACCTGCCGGCGCAGGTGTCGCTGCCGATCGTGATAGCCGGCGCCGCGATCCTCGGGCTCCTGGTCGGCCTGCCCTCGCGGCGGCTGATCGGCGACTACCTGGCGATCGTGACGCTGTTCTTCGGCGAGGCGTTCCTGGAGTTCACCAACAACGTGGCGCCGACCACGCTGGGCGGGCCGAACGGGATCGTCGGGATCGACCCGATCCAGGGCTTCGGAGTCCAGATCCTGACCAACAAGGGCTACTTCTACCTGCTGCTGATCCTGCTGGTGCTGACGATGGCGGTGCTGAAGCTGCTCGATGCCTCGCGCACCGGACGGGCCTGGCGGGCCGTGCGCGAGGACCCGCTCGCGGCCGCGGCGATGACGATCCCGGTCAACCGGGTGAAGCTGATGGCATTCGCGTTCGGGGCCATGATCGCGGCGCTGGCCGGCACCGTCTTCGCCGCGCAGCAGGTCAGCGTGTTCCCGCCGGACTTCAACACGGCGTACCTGATCCTGATCTACGCGGGACTCATCCTGGGCGGTGCCGGCAGCATCGCCGGCGCGGTCCTCGGCGGCCTGGTCGTGGTGGTCATCCTCGACGGCCTGCTGCGCAGCCCGACCGACGCCGGCTACATCTTCTACGGCCTGATCCTGCTGACCCTCGTGGTCAAGCTGCGCCCGTGGCGCAAGCTCGGCGCGGTCCTCGCGGCGACCATCGCGTTCGGGTTCGCCGCGCACGCCATCGCGGCGGCCGTGTCGGCGAGCGTGGTCGCGGGCGGTCCGCAGTCGACCGGCTGGATCGCCAGCGCGCTGCGCGACTGGGTGATCGTGCCGGGCAACCCGGAGGTCCCCGGCAACATCGGGTACGTGCTGCTCATCTGCCTGCTGATCGCGCTGGTGCAGCTGAAGGGCCGCTGGCGGACGCTGCTGCTCGTGCCGACGATCTATCTCGCCGCGTGCGTGTGGGAGGCCAGGCTGGTCGTGGAGCCCTCGATCACCCGGCAGATCCTGATCGGCGCGATCCTGATCGTGATGATGAACGCCCGGCCGCAGGGGCTGCTCGGCACGCGGCGGGTAGAGGTCGTGTGAGGTGAGCGCGGATGGTGAGCAGGTGGGCTCGGATGGTGGGCAGGTGAGCGAGGCACGAGATCAGCTGGCGCCGTCTGGGCGCGGGACCGGGAGCCCCGCGGACGAGCCCGTTTTGAATCTTGATCGGGTTTCCCTTTCGTTCGGCGGCCTGCGGGCGCTGTCCGACCTTGAGCTGCATGTGCGCGATGCGGAGGTCGTCAGCGTGATCGGGCCTAACGGCGCCGGCAAGACGACGGTCTTCAACGTGATCACCGGCATGTACGAGCCGAGCTC
>Ga0209871_1000031_pt1 | contig 41461 bp, 26 predicted proteins | sample OrgsoiDNA2013045_FD_185795 | JGI IMG/M metagenome (GOLD analysis project Ga0209871, IMG submission 185795) | Permafrost soil microbial communities from the Arctic, to analyse light accelerated degradation of dissolved organic matter (DOM) -... | ecosystem: Environmental > Terrestrial > Soil >... | reverse complement strand
CGGCACTTGGACGGCCATCCCGAAGTCTGACCCCCTACGACGTGCTCCAAGCGGACGACGCCGGGAGCCTAAGAACGCTGCCGCGCGAAGATTCCGCGGCGGACGCGAGCTGAGAGAAATAGACCCAGTTGTCCGTCCTAGGAAGCTTCTCGACCGGGAGGCAACGGGCAGCCGGCTTCAGCGGGAGGCGCTATGACACAGAACCAAACGGCCCCGATCCGGCACGATCCTCGCGCCAAGCTCAGCCGGTTAAGGCGTGATCACCCGCGGTATGAGATCCGGCTCATGGCCACGGAGGTATGGGAAGCGGTCAGCCATCCGGCGCCAGGCCAGACCGTGGTGCACTGCGCGGGCACGCTCGACGAGCTGCGCGTCAAGATCGAGGGCGATGCGCCGTGAGCGACCCGGCGGGCACCGCAGCGGCGGCCGTGCAGGCGCACATGCTGCTCGCTGAGGGACATCAGCCTCTGACCATGACGCCCGGCGACCTGCGCACCCTGCTGGCCCGGTATCAGCGTCGCTTGCAGGAGCTTGCCGACGCCGTGGAGCCGGTCACGGCCGTTGAGGGCGCGGACGCGGACCGGGACCCAGGCCTGCTGTTCACCCTGCGCGCGCACCGGCCAGGCGACTATTACATCAAGGTCGGCGACCGCACCGACGTCAGCGACCCGGAGGCGCGCTCGGCGCGCGACATGCAGAGCCGGCTGACGGACCTGCCGCACGGTCATCCCTCGTCCCCGTACAACGAGGACGGTACCCGCAAGCCGCCCGTTCTTCGGCTGCACGACATTGGGCTACCGGATACCTGAAGCCGCTCAATGGCACCGAACATGCAGAGCGCGTTCACGCGATCCCAGAGGCCAGCCCGGAGCCCACCCGGAACGCGCGAATCGGGATATTAATCCACGCGCATAGACGCGCGTGACGGCCGGGTGTACTAATAAACAGCAATGGTCGGCAGACCAATGGGCGCGCGGTGCCGGGCGGCCGAACCCGGGGGAGTGTCACATGGCCGACAGCGAACTGGGGCTCGTCGGGCGCGCCGTGTCTGAGATTACCGGCGAGGTCACAGCCGTCGCCCTGGAACTGCTCGACCCGGCCTGCAGGCAACTGGTCGAGGAACTGCGGGAGAAGTGCCCCGATGCCCTGGCCTGTGCACCGGTCAAGCTCCCGCCCGGCGCCACCGCTCCGCCAGTCGTGATCGACCCGAAGCGCTCGGCCGCGTTGTTCACCATCGCGTTCACTGCCGCCGCGCGCGCTCCTGCTGGAGCGGCAGGGCAGGCGGCAGCAGTGGTCTGGGCCGACGGCGAGCACGAGCTGCTGGTCTACCCTGGACGGACACGGGTGCTATTCCAGGACGGTTTCGTGCTGGTCGGAGTCGCCGTCTTCACCGAGCAGAGCGGCGCCGTGGAGATCAGCGTGCCGTTCGCGGTGGGCCGGGCATCCGCGCCGACCGGCCTGATGATCGCCACTGAGCCGGTGCCCCGCGGGCCGGCGCTGCTGGTCGAACGCTGGGGTGATCAGCTGATAGCGGCCGCCTGGCAGGCGCTCCTGTACGTCGCCAGCGGCGCTGCCGCCGCGGCCGGCACCGATTCGACCGGGCAGCCCTTGATCCCGGCGGCCGTTGCCGCAGGCGACACGGGACTGACCGTGCTCCCGCAGGCCACACCCGCCATCGCCGGTGCCGGCGCATGAGCATCGACGTCCAGGGCCTGGGTCCGGTCCTTGAGCTGGCCACCGCGATCGGGCTGGTCGGCGCCGACCAGCAGCTGGATTCAAACTGGTTCGCCGACCCCGGCGGTCATGTCGGCAGGATGCTGCGCGACTCCGGTCAGCGCGAGGCCCTGCTGGGGGTAGTCAGCGGGCTGCTCGGGCAGGACGCGCAGAGCAGCACCGACGTGCTCGGGCGACGCTGGATCGAGCTGGCAGCACACGGCGGCGTGTCGCTCAACGCGGTGCTCAGCACCGCCGGCGCTACCACCGAGCTGGGCCTGGGCGCCCGGCTGTCCACCACTAGCCCGGACAGCCAGGTCACCGTTTACCTGCCGCTCCTGCACATTCCGCAGGCCGGTCCGCTGACCGTCGCGCTTACCGACGGCACCGGCGCGGTCAGCCTGGACGCCGAGGTGTCCTTCGGCTCGAGCCCGGCACCGGGCGAGCCCGGGCTGACCGGGCTTGCGGTAACCGGCACGGTCGGGCTGAGCGGCGCCAACCCGGTCCTGGCCGTTACTCTGCGCGGGCTGCAGCTACCAGGCCAGCAGGCGCCAGAGGACCTTAGCCTCTCCGGCACCCCGGCGCAGCTGGCGGACCAGGGGCTACGGGTCGTTCTGGGCCTGGTTCAGCAGGCAGCGGCCGGCGCGTCCGGCGAGCTGGTCGAGATCCTGGCCCTGCTCGGCATCGGCGCGGACCCAGCGATCCCGCCGCTGCCCATTGCCGATCTGCTCGCCCACGGCCTGCCTGCGTGGCAGCAATGGCTCGGCACGCTGCTGGCCGACGCTGGCGCGCTGCAAGCATGGCTGGGCCACCTGGCCGCGCTGGCCGGGCATACCGCGACGGTCGAGCCGGCGACGGCCGGCACCTACCGGGTGACCTGGTCCCTGGCCAGCGGCCTCGACCTGGCCGCGGTACTGCGGGTGGACCGCACGCCGGCAGGTGATCCGCTGCTCGAGCTCGGGGTCGAGGCCAGTATGGCGGCTGGCGGCACGCTTCCCGGCGGCATCGAGCTCAGCGCAACGATGGCCCGGATCACCCTCGGCGCCACTGCGACGGTCGTCGGGCTGCCGAGCTTCGCCTGCACCGGCCGGATCGGGCCGCCGCTGCAGCCGTCCGGAACCGTCGCTCCGGCTGCCCGCCTGTTCGACCTGCCCGATCCGGCGCCGAAGATCGGCGCGCTGCGCGCGGGAGTGACGCTTGGCGCCGGGCACCAGGCTGGGCTGGTCCTGGCGGCGCTCGACGTGGTGGTGGGCACACATCAGTACCCGGTGCTGGATCTGACCAACGCCCAGACGCTGGCCGATGTCGCCGGCTCGGCCCTCAGCGATCTGATGAGCCAGATCCTGGCCAAGCTCGGTCCTGCCGGGCAGACCGTCCAGGTCCTGCTCGGCCTGGCCGCGCCGGCCGGGCAGGCCAGCTGGCCGGTGCCGCTGACCACCTTCCCGAGCATGCTGGCCGATCCGCTGAAGGCGATCGTCGGCTACCACAACGCCGTCCTGGCCACCGATCCGGCCGGTTATGCCGCCGTCCTTGACTCCCTGCGCCAGCTGCTGGTCGAGCCGGGCACCACGCTGCCGGCCAGCGGGACCGGCACTGCGGATGATCCGTGGCGGCTCCCGCTCACCGACGGGGTGGCGATCGTCGGCTGGGCCGCGGCCCAGCGGCTGGAGATCGGGGTGGCGATCGACCGCGACGTGGTCGACCTCGGCGGCGGCTGTCCCCGGGTGACGCTCGATCTGCTCGCTCAGGTGCTGTCGGTTGGCCTGGACGGCAGCGCCAGCCACCTGCTGTCCGGCGTCCGCCTGGCGCTTACGTTCGGCGCGCGGGGCGGCGTGCCGCTGCGCATCGGCGAGGTGGACGCCGCGATCGTCGCCGACTCAGCCGGGGCCGAGCTGACCTGGTCGCCGAGCGGCGGCTTCGGCGCGGGCCTCGTCATCCCCGGCCTGGCCGCCGAGATCGACGGCGCGAACGTGCCGATCACCCTGCCGAGCATCGGCTCGGGCGGCGCGCTCACCGGGGACATCCCGTGGCGGGCCCTGGAACTGCTCTCCGGTCACCTGCTCACCCGGCTGGGCCTCAGCTGGGCGACAGAGCTGGTCGGGCTGGTCGGCTGGCTGCCCAGCGAGGCAGCCAACCAGCCTTACCTCCCATTGCAGAGCCTGGCCGCTGACCCAGTGGCGGCGCTGCGCGTGTTCCTGACTGAACTAGTCCGCGGCGGCCTGGTCGGTGACCTGATGCGCCGTGTCGCCCTGCTCATCACCGGCGCGGCGGGCACCGGCCTGCCCGGCGGCGTGCTGCGCGGTCGCGGCGACGCGGTATCCCCGATCGCCGTCCCGCTGGTCGGGGCGGCCCCGGACGCGGCCCTGCGGATCGAGCTGCTGGCCTGGGCGGCAGGTACTACCCCCGATCCTGGTGCCGCCTACCAGCCAGGTGACCTGCTGAGCTGGCTGAACACCCCCGCGGGGGCTGGCGCTACGCCTCCGGCGGCAGCCCGCATCGCCGCCGCTCTGCGGACCGCGGCGGGCGTCGATGCCGCAGTGGACGACCTGCTGGCCGACCGGCGGGACCTGGCCACCGGGCTGACCGGCCTGGCCGCCCGCTGGAGCGACACCGACGGGATGGTGCTGGCCGCCAATGCGGTATTGCCCGGCGCCACGGTGCACGACCTGACCGGCGTCACCCACGCCGACTTGCCCGCAGCCGCCGACCTCACCGCCCTGGCCGGGGTGGAACTTGACGCGGGCGCCATCGTGGCAGCAGGTCCGCTCGGGCCGGTCAGCTGGCCAGGAGTGGCCAGCGACCACATCCTGGACCTGCGGGCCGCGGGCCTGACCCCGCAGGCTTTCGACCTCAGCCAGGTCGCCGCTGCCGACGGACCCTGGCTGGTGCTGCTGCCCAGCCGAGCCGCCGCCGTCGTCGCCACCGGCGACGATGGTGCGGGCCTGCAGGCGCAGCGCCTGGCCAGAGTCGTTGACGCGGTTGTGACCAGGGTCGCTGGCGCCAGCCCGGTCACGGTGATCGGCTATGGCGCCGCAGGGCACGCCGCCGCGGCGGTCGCCGGCCAGCCCGGCGTCACCACGCTCGTCACGATCGCCACCCCGCATGGCGGGCTCGGGCTGGACATCCTGGAGGCGCAGCCGGCAGCCGGCGCGCTGCTGCTGCTCGCAGCCCTCATCCCGCCGGCCGATCCTGACGTCCCCGACGATCCGGATACCGCGCGCGGCCGAGGCCTGCTCGCCCCGCTGCTAGCCGCCTACGACGCGACTTCGCCGCTGGCCGACCTGACGCCGCCGACCGTCGCGCCGGCGATCCCGGACACCGTAGACGCGCACTGCGTACGCGGCCGGTGCGACGACGTCACGGTCTCCAGGGCGATCTGCGGACTGGTGGTCACCGGGCTCACAGCCGCGCAGCAGTCCGCGCAGCCGCCCCCGGCCGGGATCCCCGCGCAGACCCTGGGCCTCGGCGTGAATGTCGCGGTGGCGCCGCCCGCTGCCCCGGGTGCCATCGACATCTCGGTGGACCTGGCGCTCACCTCGCAGCTGCTGGGCGGACCGGCCGAGCCGGGGATCCGAGCTCGGATCGCCGTCGGCCGGTCCGGCGGCTGGCTGGCCGGGGGGCCCGATCCGGCTCGCGCCGCCGGAGTGTCTCGCCACCCGTCGTTGCGGCGGGCCACGCTCGAGCTGGACCTTCCGGCCAGCGGCGCGGCAGCCACGCGGCTGATCTTCCACGAGGCCAGCGCCCTGGGCGTGGCCAAGGCGCGGTGGGTGGTCAGCCCGGACGACCTGCCGCTGCAGCCGGAAGCCGGGCTGCTGGCCGGCCGTCTCGCCGCGGCTCTCGGGCCGCTGCCGACGAGCGGGCCGATCCGGCTGCTGGCCGACCTGCTCGGCGCGCTCGGGCTGGCCGACCCGGGCAGCACCGCCGCCGGGGCGACGCTGGGCCTGTCAGCTGACGGGATACGCCGGCTCCTGATCGACCCGCGGGGCCTGCTGGCCGCCGCCGCTCCCGCGAGCCTCGCCACTGCGCTGGCTGATCTGCTCGGCGCGCCACCGCCGGCCACGTCGACACCAAGCCAGGTCACCGCCACCTTCGGCGCCGGGGCGACCGGCACGGTCACCGTCCAGGCCGATCTGGCGGCACGGACGGTCTCGGTGCAGGCTGCGGCCCTGGCCACGGATGCGGGTGTCCAGATCGGCGGCCAGGTCCACCTGGGCGCGAGCGGGAATGTGTCCGGCGCGGTCACCCTGGCCCTGGGCACCGGCGCCGGCCCGAATGGCCAGCCGGTGCTCACGATCGGGGTACAGCCGTTCGCCGTGGCCCTCGCCTTCACCGGAGCAGGCGGCGCGCTGCCCGCGTCGGTGCAGCTCGCACCGGTCCCGGACACCGCGGGGCTGTCCCGGCTGGTCACTGCCGTCGTCCCGGCTCAGATCCTGTGGGCGGGGATTACTTTCCTGCGGTCCCTGCAGCCCGGCGCTGTCGCCCTGGTCGACCCCGTGCTGAGCCTCATCGGCCTGCTCGACGGCGACCGCGTGGTCGTCCCGGTCGGGCTGCTCGCCGACCCCGGCCACTGGCTCACCCACCCGTCAGTGCTTGGGGACGGCTCCGGCGGCCTCAACCCCGCCAAGCTCGGCCCGGCGATCGACGTCATCGCGGCGATCTTCGGCCTGGCCCAGCCGGGACCAGGGCGGGCCGCGCTCCCCTACGGCCTGGATCTAGCGGCGGGGCTGACGAGCGGGCGACCGAGCCTCACGCTCAGCCTCACCGAGCCGGTGCCGGGCACGAGCCTGCGGGTAGCCGGCGCTGTCGGGCTCCTGCTCGGCGCCGGCAAGGCGCCGGCGCCAACCGCGCAGCTCACCTTCGCCCTGCCCGACGGAACCCCGCTCACCTCGGCCGGACGCGCGGAGCTCAGCGTCGATCCGAGCGGCCTTTCCGCGCACCTGATCCTGCCCGGCAGCGGCATCGACCTGCAGCTGCTGCCCACATGTCCCGGGCTGGCCGCGCTCGGCACCGCAGCAGTGCAGTACGCGCTGCCGCTGGTGCTGGACGCCATCGCCGGCCTGGACCCAGCCAACCCCGCGCAGCCGGTCGGCATCGCGCTTGGCGAGCTCGGCGACCTGACCTCGCTTCGGCAGAACGGGCACTTCTCCGGAACCGAGCTGCAGGCCCTGGCCGCCAACCCCGGCCCGGAGCTGGCCAGGAGGCTGGCCGCCAACCTCCCGGCGGCGCTGGACGCGCTGTCCAGCATGCTGGCGGGCGCGATGCCCACCGGGTACACCCTGGCGCGCAGCGGCAGCGACCTGGTGTTCGCGCACAGCGGCGGGACCATCCCGTTCGAACTGCACCTGACCGTTCCGGGCGGCGGCACGCCGACCGGCGTGCATGTCAGTGGCACGGTGTCGGGCATCGTCCCGTTCCCCGGCGCGACTCTGGGTGCCACGCTGGTGATCGATCCCGGTGGCCTCACGGAGGCGAGCGTCACCTTCGCCGTCGACTACGCCGATGCCATCGCGCTCGGCCCGCTGAAGCTTGCACCCCTGGCCCAGATCGCGATCGGCAGTGCGCCGGCCGGCGGTGCGCGGGTCGCGGTGGGCCTGTCCGTGGACGGCACCCGCTCGGTCAGCGGCGTGCTGCATCTGGGCAGCACTCCGACCTTCGCGCTTGAGGCCGCCGGCGGCCCGCTGGCCGACGTGCTCGCCGAGCTCATCCTGCCGCCCGCGGTCGACCTGGTGCTGTCTACCGCGCCGGCGCAGGAGCTGCTCGCTACGACGGTGCTCGGCGGGACCACCGTCGAGGCCCTGCTGGACCAGGTGGTGTTCAGCAGCGGGACCTTCGACCCGAGCGTGCTTGACCCGAGTCAGCTGCTGGCGCGCCTGCTGCGGCTGGCCGCCAACATCGCCGCGCACTCCCCGGCACTGCCGATCAGCCCGCTGACCGTCAAACTGTCCGAGCGCAGCCCGGGAGATGGCAGCACGGTGTTCGGCATCGCGGTGTCACTGCCGCCTGGCCAGCGGTTCAGCCTCGCCTCCGACGACGTCACGGTCAGCATCGAGGTCGACTCGTCCTGGATCACCGGGCCGGCCGGGGACGACGGCCTCGTCGTTGAGCTGCTGCGGGTGGCCGGCGGCACCCCGGCGCCGTTCTTCGGCATCGACATCCGGGGCGTGGGGGTCCGGGTCGGGCGGGCCAGCGGGCCGCTGCTCGACACCTTCCTGACCGTCGACTCGGTGGCCCTGCACAGCCTGATCGCCATCGATTCCGCGAACGGGGTCACCGATGCCGGCGGCCAGCTGGAGCTGACCGGGCTGCGCATCCCGATCGACTCGGCGAGCGGGGACAATCAGGTAGCCACCGGCCTGCTGCGGGACAGCGCCAGCGACGGCGAGCCGCCGCATCCCGCCTTCAGCCCTGCCCTTGCGCTGCAGCGCCACGGCGGCGGCGCGCTGCAACTGGACCTGCGGGCCGGCGACGGCGACGGACCGTGGTGGGTCGGAATCCAGCGGTCCTTCGGCCCTGTCTACATCGAGCAGGTCGGCTTCGGGGTCACCAAGGCCGGCGACAAGGTCGTGGCGGCCAGCATTATGGTCGACGGCAAGGTCACGCTGCTCGGCCTGATCGTCGCGGTGGAGGACCTGGCGATCGGCGCGGCGTGGCCGCAGCAGCCCTCTGACCCGCCGGTCTACTCCCCGGCCGCCTGGACGGTCGGCCTGGACGGCCTGGCCGTGGCCGCGGACACCGGCGGGGTGCAGATCTCGGGCGGCCTGCGCAAGGCACCCGGGTCGGTGCCGGACTACCTCGGCATGGTCAGCATCAAGTTCAGCGTTTACGGGATCTCCGCCTACGGTGGCTACGCGGTCGTCACCGACTCCCAGGGCAGCTTCACCTCGCTCTTCCTCTACGGCGCGCTGTGCGCCCCGATCGGCGGGCCGCCCGCGTTCTTCGTCACCGGCATCGGTGCAGGCGTCGGGGTCAACCGTCAGCTGCTCCTGCCCTCCGACCTCAACCAGTTCCCGTCCTATCCCCTCCTGCAGGCGCTCGATCCCGACTCGGCGCTGGCCGACCCGGACACCGCGCTGACTCAGTTGCGCTCCTATTTCCCGCCGGCCCGAGGCGTGTTCTGGTTCGCCGCCGGGATCTCCTTCACCTCCTTCGCCCTGGTCCAGGGCATCGCGGTGCTCGGCATCGAGATCGGCGACGGCCTGGACGTCAACCTGCTCGGCCTGGCCAGGGCGGCGCTGCCCGCCCCGGAATTCCCGCTCGCCCAGATCGAGGTCGCCCTGGTGGTGCGCTTCTCCACCACCGACGGGGTGCTGTGGGTGCAGGCGCAGCTCACCGACAACTCCTTCCTGCTGACCAAGGACTGCCGGCTCACCGGCGGGTTCGCCTACGTGATGTGGTTCGGGGGCCCCAACGCCGGCCAGTTCGTCATCACCCTCGGCGGCTACCACCCGTCGTTCCAGCACGACGGCTATCCGGTGGTACCGCGCCTTGGCTACGTCTGGAATATCCAGGACATCCTGGTCATCAAGGGCGAGAGTTATTTCGCGCTGTGCTCAGAAGCCATCATGGCCGGGACGAAGTTCGAGGCCTCGCTCACGCTCGGGCCGCTATGGGCATATATGCGCCTGGGCGCCGATGCCATCGTCTATTTCGACCCGTTTCATTTCTCCGTCACTGCCTTTGCCGAGCTCGGCGCCGGGATCGCCATCGACATCGACCTCGGCTGGTTCGGTCATGTGCGGATCACCGTCTCGGTGAACCTGCATGCCGACGTCGACCTGGAGGGCCCGAATTTCAGGGGCAAGGCCACCATTGACCTGGACGTGACCAGCGCGACGATCTCCTTCGGCGACTGGTCCGACCATTCCACCCAGAAGCTCGTCTGGGCCGACTTCGAGACCAAGTACATCCGCACCGGCGGGGCCAGCCCGCTGACCGCCATTCCCGGCGCCGGCGCGGTGCCGCCGAGCCCGAGCGCGAGCAAGGCCGCCCCGACCGGCGGCTCGGGCGACCCGTTCCTTGTGCTGCCCGAGTTCACGCTGACGGTGACGACCACTGCCGCCGCCTCCGCCGTCACCATCGCCGGTAACCCGGTCCCCGTTCCCGGAACCGTGGTCCTGGCCATCGGCCCCATGCAGCTAGCGTCGGTCACGTCCGTGCTCACCGTCTCGATTATCAGCGACGAGGAGCAGACCGACTACGCCGGGCACCTGACGCCGACAGCGCTGATCGGCCAGTTCCCCAAGGGAGTCTGGGCGCCGCAGGCGCAGACCGAGCCCAAGCCGATACCGACCGGCGATACCATCCCTGGGGTCAACGGGGTCGCCCTGGCCGCCTTCGCCCAGATCTCGCCAGGCACCGTGCCCATCGACGCGCACCAGGTCGAGGTTGGCCCGCGGCACCAGCTGCCGTTCCTGTCCGAGTCGGCGGTCCGGGCCCAGCGCGCCGCCGACGTGGTGGCGGCTGATGCCCTGGTCGGCGCCGAGCCGTCGACGGTCGGCGCCGTGCTGGATCAGGCCAAGATCTACCTCATGGCGGGCGCGAACGGCAGGCCGCTCACCCCGCTCGGGTCAGCGGTTTTCACGGGCGACCGCTCAGCACCACCGCAGCTGGTCCCGCTGACCTACCGGATGGCTGTGGACCCAGGGCCCGCTCCCGCGGTTCCGCCGGCCGCATCGCCGCCCCCGCCCCTGGTGATCGACACCACCGCGCACCCGCTGGGCCTCGACAGCCTGCTGACCGTGACGACGGTCGGGGCACCAGCCGGCGCCGCGGCCGGCCAGGCCGCCACCACCGTCGGCTCGGCGGGCAAGGGCATCTCCCGCGTCACCGCGGCGCGGCTGGCCGACGTCACCGCCGCCGTCGACGCACGGTATCCGCTGCAGCTGATCACCGTCAGCGCGAGCGCCGCGCTCAGCGAGCCGGCCGCTGCCACCGCGGCGGCAGCGGCGACGGGGCCGCCGATCCCCGCGCCCGCGCCGCACCCCGAGCCGACACCAGCACCAGCACCGATGCCAGCGCCGCCACCCGGACCCGCACCGGCACCCGCACCGCCACCAGCACCAGCACCAGCACCAGCACCAGCACCAGCACCAGCACCAGCACCAGCACCGGGCCCACCGTCTGCTGCCGCGGCTGGCACGGTTATCGCGGCTGGCCGGTCACCCGCCTCCGGCCGCGCCGGCAGCGGCACCGAACTGCGCCGCGGTGTCGGCCAGCCGCCCGCCCAGCTCCAGTGGCTGGATGAGCTCACCGCCCAGCTGCAGGGCGACGGGTTCGACCTGCTGGCCGGTGAGCTGGCCGTGCTGACCACCGATAACGGGCACTACGACATCCTGGCGGAGCGGCCGGCGCTGGCGATCAGCGGCGATCTGCCGGTCCGCGTGGTCGCGCTGGACACCACCGGCCAGCTGATCCTCGACCAGTCCGGGGCGGCCGCGGCGGGTGCCGTGCTCACCCTTGAGCTGCCCCCGCACACCGAGCGAGCCCTGGCGCTCGGGGGGGCGGGGCCGCTGTCCGGCGCGGCCGGCTGGCACGCGGGAACCTCGCTTGCCCAGGCCGGCCCGCACACCCTGATCGGGCCTGGATGCGTGGTCACCTCCAGCGCGCTGGCCTCGCGCCGGGCCGGCACCCCGGTCGCCACAGCCTTCGTGACCGCCGCGGCCGCGGTGGCCGGCTACTCAGTAGTGACCACCACGCTCCCGGCGGCCGTCACCGCGGTCGCCGTGATCCTGGAGGAGGCGCCGCGGATCGAGGACGACCGCGGCGATGCGCTGGACCTTGGCCTGGCCGGTGCGCAGCGGGCAATCAGGCCAGACGGGTCGCCAGAGCCCGCGCAGATTATCGTCTCCGGCGGCCGGACCATAGCCGTCTACTCGGTGATCCCCGACGGCGGCCCGGTTGCCGTCACCATCGCCAGCGGCGAAAACCTGCACCTGTCCGGGGTGATCGGCGGCACGGCTGGCGCCGCAGCGCTCACCGACACGCTGCGCAGGCACGACATCTCGACCGTCCTGGCGCCGCTGTGCGGGGTGGCGTCCGGTGCTGCCCTGCTGCGCTGGGTCCCGCAACCCGCTCCGGCCGGCCAGCCGCACATCGAGGAGGCCTAGCGATGGTCGCACCCGGACAGTTCGTCCTGCACAGCCACGTGGTGCCGGACCTGCCCGCCGGCAGCTACACCGTTACAGTCAACCAGCAGATCTCGGCGCCAGACGCCACCGCCGAGACCCTGGACGCGCACCTGCGGGTGACCGCGCCGAGGTTCGCGCTGCCCGCCGACCAGTTGCTGTCGACCTTCCCGCCCAACCAGGGACAAGGCGCCTTCTCGACCCGCCTGCCGCAGGTTGTCCTGAAGCGCCGGACGCTGCCCTGGGAACGCGAGGTCATGCCCGGCGCGAGCCTGTCGCCCGAGATACCGTGGCTGGCCCTGGTGGTGCTTGCCGACGCCGAATGTGAGTTCAAGGGAGGCGTCCCGGTCGCCCAGTGCGTGACCACGGGAGTGACCCTGGGCGGGCCGTCCGACACCGCGACCGGCGACTGCATCGTGGTCACTCAGGACGTCGTCGACCAGGTATTCCCGACCAAGGCCGAGCTGCCGCTGCTCGCCCACGTCCGCCAGGTCGACATGTACGACACCGAGCTGAACATGGGCGACGACGACGGCTGGCTCGCGGTGGTGCTGTCCAACCGGCTGCCCCAGCCCGGAGTCCGCTACCGGGTGTGCCTGATCTCCCTGGAAGGCCAGTACGACAAGCTGCCCGACAGCGCCGAGGTCGACGAGGGCTTCGGCAGCATCTATGTGTACCCAGGGGCCGTGGCCAACCTCGGCACCCTGGCCTACGCGTCGGGCGGGGCGGTCGACGGCTCGGGGTCCGCGATCTCCGGGATCTTCTCCGGGTCGGCGGCCGTGACCGAGACCAGCGCGACCGAGACCAGCGGGACGGGGACCGGGCCGGCCCTGGCGCGGGCGGCCGATATCGCGCAGGCGCCGACGATCCGGCTGCCCGGTGCGACGGTCGCCGCGTCCCGCTCGGTGACGATCGCCGACGCGTGGTCGGCCCCGGCCGACTCACACGCCCTGGCGGTCACCCAGGCCGCGCCGGTGGCGACCACCAGCCACCTGATAGGGGACATGCACGGGGTCAACATGGCAGTGATCGCCCCGTTCGCGCGGCAATACACGTTCCCGGTGCTGGCCAGCTGGCAGTTCACCTGCGTCGGCGCGGGCGACTTCCGGTCCCTGATGCAGAGACTGGACGTGGGGATGCTCGGCACCCTGCCGCAGCCCGCGCCCACCCCGCTGCCCGGCCAGAAGCCCCCGCCCCCGCCGGCCAGGCCGGAGCCCGAGGTGCTCGACACCGGGCACATCGCGCTCGCCCACACCAGCCGGGCAGGGGAGGCCGACATGGTCTGGTACCGGGGCCCCCTGGTGCCGCGGCCGATGGACCGAGAGCAGCCCGGACCGGACGGCGTGCTGCCGCTGCTGCACTCCAGTGACCAGGCCCGCCGGGTCGGCCCAGACGGCCGGGAGAATCTGGCCCTGGCAGCCGCTTTCGAGATCGGCCGGCTGCTCGCGCTCGCCGATCCGAGCGTCGTCGCCGCATTGCTGGCCTGGCGCAAGGACGGCTTCGACGAAGCCCGCCGCAGCGTGCTGATCGGCCTCGAGCCACTGCTGTCGCAGCTCGGGGTTACCGACATCGGATCCGGCTTCGGCGCTCGGGCGGGCGGGTCGGTGCTGGCCGGGCTCGGTGCCGACGGCGCGGCGCGGCTCGCCCCCGGCCGGCCCCTGACCGATCCCGGCCGGCCGATCACCGGGATCGACGGCGTCGACCCGGTGTCGCTTCTGGCCACCGGCCTGCAGATTCCCGCGGCGATCGTCAGCCAGCTGATCGAACCGACCGCCCGGCGGGTCGCCATGACCGTGCCGGTCGCCGCCCAGACCGCGAGCCTGGACCTGCTAGCCCGGGCCGCGCCCACCGAGCTGGCCGGCCTGCGCGCCGCGTCCTACGGCGCTGCCGCGGCGATCACCGCTGACGTGCTGGCCAGCGCCGCCGGGGCGGGCCCGGCCGCCGGACCGCAGCTACAGCCCGAAGGAGAGCAGGGGTGATGGAACGCGCCGCGTATATGACTAATCCGCTGATGCTCCAGGCAACCCTGCAGGCCACCGCGGTTCACCTCCAGCAGGTGAACGCGGTTCCGCTCGGCCAGATCCTGCCGGACAACGTGCGGGGCTGGCTGGCCCAGATCCGGCTGCTCGGCGGCGTCCCGTTCGCCCATCTGGTGGCCGACTCCGAGCTGCTGCCGCCCGAATCGGTCCGTTTCTTCTACCTCGATCGCGAATGGACCGACGTGCTGGTGCAGGGCGCCCTGTCGGTGGGCACGATCACCACCCTGGACCGGGACAACCTGCAAGCGCTGCACGCGTCTATCCGCGCCGAGGTTGACACCGAGGAACGGAAGATCCGGCTGGCCGGGGCGGACGACACGCCGGGCACCGGCCCGGCCGGGGCGATCACCGGCTTGCTGATGCGCTCCCGTGCGGTGTCCGGCTGGCCCGCGCTGCACGTCCGCGCCTACAACGCCGAGATCGGCCCCGACGACGGCACGGTGGACGACGACGATCCCCGGCGACTGCGGCTGCTCCGGCTGGAGCGGCTCGCGCCGGCGGTCCTGCTTGCCCTGTTCGACGGAATCCCGCAGGTGGTGCAGATCGAGGAGCCGCGGCAGGGGATCCAGTTCGGGGTCGACGTCTCGCCCGGAGATGCCGGCACCACCACCGCGACCCTGCCGCTGCGCAACATCCAGGACGCCACGCTGCTCTCGCAGGAGCAGCCGCCGCCGGCCGGCGCGCAGCAGGTGTCGGTGCCGTTCCGCCGCGGCGCGCCAGGACTCATCCACGTCACCGAGCTGGCCAGCCGGATCGCCGCGCAGCCGGCCACCAACGTCACCACGCTGGAGGGCAGCGTGCAGAGCGCGGAATTCGCGCTGGAGATGCTCCGCTTCCCGTTCCGGCAGGTCTTCGGCGATCCGAGCCTCGGCGGGGTCGGCGGCGGCACGCCGCTCGGTTTCGACGAGATCTTCCGCCCGCAGATCGGGATCTCGGTCATCCGGGAGTGGATGGGCTCATGACCGATGTGACCCCAGGGCAGGTAGCGACCACGATCCTCACCCCCGGCTACGCGCTGCGGGCCAGGGCACAGCTGACCACCGGCCAGCTCAGCACCTGGTCGCCCGGCCTGCCCAGGGACACCCGGCTGCTGGTGCCGATCGACGTGCAGGCCCTGGTCGTGACTCCGGAGGCGGGCCAGCAGGCGGTGGCGACCGAAACTGTGATCCCGCAGTCCAGCCCGGGCGACCCGGCGGACAAGGTACTGCCGGTGCCGCCCGCGCCGTTCGGGACCCCGGCCGACCGGCCGCCAGGCGTCCACCTGCACTGGGCGATCCCGGACGGGCTGGCCAAGGGCGACGCAGGCTCGGTCAGGTCGGATCCGGTAGCCGCGGGCAACCCGACCGGGCTCCCGGCGCTGCCCGACCGCTGGGTAGTGGTGCGCCTGGTCCACGGCAGCGCCACCGTCCGCTCGTTCGTCCTGCTGGCCGACCGGGGCGAACACCACGATCTGGCCGGGTGGACCGACCCTGGAGCGCCGGCGGCCGGCCAGAGCGTCGGGGCGTCCGGGCAGCGGGTCATCGCGCCCGATCAGCTGACGGCGGTCGCCGGCGGCGATCACGCCTGGGCGGCAACCTACGACGCTGTCGTGGACAGGTTCGCCTTCTACGACGACCTGTCCGATGTCGGCGGGGCCGGGACGGCCAGCCTGGTGCTCTCCTACCTGGTGGCGGGCTGGTGGTCGGTGCCGGCCAACGACCCGCTCGCTAGCTGCGAGTCGGCCGGGGACTACCAGCAGCGAGCCGGCTGGCTCGGCTGGCTCGCGCCCGAGCCCGACGGGCTGACCGACACCACGTCCAACCAGGAGGCCGTGCGGGCCAGGCGCGCGCACGTCGAGGTGACCAGCCCGCCGCTGAGCACGAGCGGCCGCACGGCCACGGACCTGTCCGGGGCCGAGGGCGTACCGGTCACCACCGCCCGGCCGGACCTGATGGACCCGGCTGCCCTCCTGCTCACCGTCCGGGGCCCGGCGGTCCCGCAGCAGACCATGCTGCACGGGTCGGTGCTTGGCGCGGCGCTCGCGCCTGGCCAGCCGGACCTCGCGCCGGACGCCGAGGCCCTGTCGGCCGCGGTCGGACCGTCCGGGTTCGGCGCCCTGTCGGCGCTCCTGGCCGAGGGCGGCACCGCCGATCAGCGCGTGTCGTCCGAGCGCCTGCTGGCCGCGTTCGCCGGCAACCTGCTGCCCGTCATCGATCAGAGCGGCGGCCTGGCAGACGTCGATGAGGACCGGCATGCCGCGGCGTTCACCGCCACCAGCGGCGGCAGCCGCGACCAGCCCGACCGGATCGCCGAGGGCGACATCATGGCCGGGAACCGGCCGGCCCCGCCGCAGGACACGCAGTCAGCGGCGGTCAGCGCGGGCGGTCCCGTCGCCCGCCGGCAAACGGCCGTGCAGTCCATCCTGTTCGCCAGGGAGGAGACCAGCGTCCAGCGCGCCGCGGTGATCAAGAGGTTCGGCTCCTCCGGGCTGGGCAGCGGGCCGCCGACGCCACGGACCTTCCGGGACATCTCGGTGCCGCTGCCGCGCCTGTTCCAGCCCGCCGACCTGTCGGTGGTGATCCGAGGGGCGGTGCGCTCACTGCGGCACGGCGGCGACGGCCGTTACACCCCCAGCGGGGAGCTCGCGTGCCGGCTAGCCAGCCAGGTAGTGCGCGGCATCGCCGGGATGCTGGACGGCAGCCAGCTGCCGGCCGGGCTGCAGAGCGTCGGGAACGGATCGGTGCCGCCCGAGGTGGACCTGCTGCTGCAGGAACTCGCGCTCACCGACCCCTACCGCTGGCCCGAGCAGATCACCTGGGTCACCGCGGCGCGCGCGCTGCCCGCCGACGCGGTGGGCAACCGGCTGCGCGCCGAGCTCGCCATGCGCTACGCCCTCAGCGCTCCGCCCGCGAGCACCGCGAGTCCCGCGAGTCCCGCGAGGCCCGTGCATAGCGCCGTCAGCGCCGTCAGCGCCGTGGCGCCCGACGTGACCGCCGGGGCCGCCGATACGCTGCGGCGAGCCTCGCTGTGGGAGGGCACCGACGTATCCCCGGTCGGGGTGACCCGCTGGGCCCAGCCGTGGGTGCCGCTGTGGTGTGACTGGGAGGTGGAGCTGGCGGTGGACGCCGATCTCACCCGCTGGTCACTCGGCCCGATCGACCTGGAGACCGACCAGACCCCGGACGCGGCCAGCACCCAGATCATCCGGGGGCGCACCCCGCTCATGTCGGCGGCCGCCCGCGCGCTGTCCGGGCGGATCCGCCAGTGGCTCGCCGACGAGGCCAGCCGCCAGGCGGCCGGGCAGGGGGAGATCGGCTCCCTGGACCAGGCGGCCCTGGCCGACGCGGCCACCGGCGCCGCGGGCCAGGATGTGCTGGCCGGCGCCTTCCACGGCATTCGCGAGACTCTGCTCGGGCTGGACCCGGTCGACGCCGCGCGGGCCAGCATCGACCCGGCCGGAATCCCGGCCAGCACGCCGACCGCGATCGCGGTGCCGCAATTGCTGGCGGGCGGCGGCGCGAAGATCACCAGGCTGCGCGTGGTGGACGCGTTCGGCCGCTGGATCGACCTGCCGTCTGACCGGCTCACGGCGCTGGATGTCGCCACCACCAGCACTCATCCGGCGGGCCCGCCCGCGCTGACCCTGCCGCCCCGCTTCCAGCGGCCCACCCGGCTGGCCCTGCGGTTCGTCGACCCGCACACGCAGGACGGGGCACCCGACGTCGACGCCCGGGTCAACCAGCAGGACCCCGCCCAGCAGGTCAGCCCGCTATGCGGCTGGCTGCTGCCGGATCACGTCGACGCGTCCCTTGAGTTCTTCGACCCCTCCGGCCTCGCCCTTGGCCAGCTGCGGGAGGACGACATCACCCGGGCAGTCGGGTGGGAAGGCGCGCCGGGACGGCCCGGGCCGATCGGCGCTCCGCCGGATCCGGGCTCCGACACTGCCGCGCGCTTCCTGACTCGCCTGGCCACCGGGGCGATCACCGCGGATGCCGCCGCACGCAACGACCCGGCCGGGCCGCCCGGCGAGAGCGCGCTGAGCGCGCTGCTGCGCGCCGTCGACAGCACCCTGTGGACCATCGACCCGCTCGGCACCGTGGGCACCGGTGCGGTCGCGGGGCTGGTCGGCCGGCCGATCGCCGTGCTCCGGGCCACGCTGAGCCTGGATATTCCGGACGATCTGGCCCAGCTCAGCTACGCCAGCCCCGCCGACCAGGCGGCCCGCGCGCAGGCGTATGCCGACCTGGCCGCCAGGGCCATCGCGGTGCGCCTGGGGGAACTGACCCGCACCGACGACGGCCTGCTGGCCTACGCCGTCGATGACAACTACCTGACACTGCGGCCGGTCGCCCCCGAGGTGCTCACCCAGGCCAGAGCGAGCGGGCCGCTCGCCGGGCAGCTGTCCGCTTACGGGCGCGGCTCGCAGGACACGCCGGACGTCATCCCGATCACTCATCCCTATCTGAACGGGCCCGCCGAGGTGACAATCCACCCGGGCCAGACCGTCCACCTCACGCTGCTGCTCAATCCGGGCGGCAAGGTGCACGTCACCAGCGGAGTGGTTCCGCGCAAGGCACTGGCCCTGGCCCACGACTGGTTCCATGACGGCCTCACTGCCCTGTCACCGTCGTTCCGGTTCGGCCCGGTGCTCGTCGACCCGACCACCGTCCGCCTGCCCAAGGTCACCGGATTGGACCCGGCGCAGGAGTTCACCCGCCGGGACACCCCGATCAGCTGGCGGGACGACCCCATCACCGCGGCCACGCAGACCGCTTACCTCCCCGATCAGCCCACCACCCTGCAGGAGGGGTGGATCCGGGTGGCCCAGACGCTCAGCGCCGGAGAGACCCCCCAGCCCAGTGGCGGGACCAGCACGCCGGCCAGCGGGACCGGCACGCCGGCAGGCGGGGGGACGTCATGACCGAGACCTGGCCCCGGTCCGCGCCCCCCGATCCGGCCAATCCGGCCGCCGACCAGTGGGTCGCGGCCGGTCCCGCCGTGACCCTGAGCGGCGCGGCGGCCGGGCACCCCCGGGTCTGCGGGACGATCACTAGCCTGCAGGTGAGCACGGACGGGCAGCGGATCTACGCCGGGACGACGCTCGGCGGTGTCTGGTACAGCGGCGACGGCGGCGTGCACTGGCAGTCCCTGGACTTCTATGCCTCGGTCAAGGACGCCTCCGGCGACCTCGTGCACACCGACACCGCCCCGGTCGGGGCGCTTGCGGTCCGGTTCGGCACCGACGCAGCCAGCGACCTGGTGGTTGTCGGCCCCGGCATCCGCCCGGCGGTCGGCCGCCAGAAGCCGGTCACGACGGCGCAGGGCATCGGCCTGCGGGTCGCGACCGGGCCAGCGAGCAGCGCGGCCGCCTCTGGCGCCGCGGCTGCCGACCCCTGGCGGGCCGAGGCGACCAGTCAGACCGGACTCGCCGTAGCCGCGCTCGCCTTCGACCGGGTGACCGCTGACATGGTGTGGGCGGCCACCAACAAAGGCCTCTACCAGCGCCAGGCGGCCGGCAGCAGCTGGCAGCACATCGACCCGGGCCTGGGCACCGGGCCGCTGACCGGCGTGGTCGTGGTCGCCGGGCTGAACGCCGAGCCGGAACGCGTCTACGTGGCCTCCGCCGACGGGCACGTCGCCCGCACCACCGACGGGAGCAGCTGGCAGCAGGTGACGCTGCCGGCGCATCCCGCGGTCACCGCCGCCGTCCCGTTCGGGCGCCTGGTGCTCGCCGCCGGGAACGTTCCCGGCCACGCGGTGGTCTGGGTGCTGGCCGGCGGCCCCCGGCTGTGGCGGATCGACGGCGATACCGCCAGCGCGGTCAGCGGGCTGCCGGCCAGCCTGCTGCTGCCGAACGGCACCGGCGCGATGTCCATCGCGGCCCACCCGCTCACCGATTCCGCGCATGCCGACATGATCGCGGTCGGCGGCGGCGCGCTGCTCTACCCGGCGGGCGTCGCCCAGGCCCAGCTCTACCTCGGCCAGGTCACCCCGGTGGCCGGCCCGCTCACCTTCCCGCAGACCGCTGGCCCGGCCGGCCAGCCGATCGCGGAGTGGATCGGCGCTGGCGTGCCGGCCGCGGTGGGCGCCCTTGCGTTCGTGCCCGGCACCACGTCGGCGCAGCTGTGGGCGGGCTGCGGGGCCGGGGTGTTCCTGTCGGCCAGCGGGGGCACCGCGGCCAGCATGATCCCGCGGCTCACCGGCCTGGCGTCGGTCGAGCTCAGCTCCCTGGCCGTGCATCCGTTCAGCGACGGCGTGCTCGTCGCCGGCGCCAGGGACCTCGGCGTGCTGCGCCGCGCCAGCGCCGAGACCTGGCAGGTCAGCCGGGCCGGCGCCGCGGGCGGAGTCGGCTTCGATCCGGCCGATCCGCGCCGCGTCTACGCACAGTCATCCCTGGCGCAGTGGAATGTCTCGGTCGACGGCGGCCTGACCTTCGCCGACCTCGGTTACCAGACGCCGGTGCCGGCGGGTGCCACCACCGCGACGATGGCGGCCTGGTCGGCCGCCCAGTCCGACGAGACCGCCAAGTCGGCCGTGGCCAGCCGGATCACGCTCACCACCGGCTCGAACGGCAGCCAGGTGGCGCTCGGCACCGACCGGGTCTGGTACGCCGACGCCGCGGCGCTCGCCGCCGCGGCCGGCGGCAATTCGGGCTGGGTGACGCTCCCCGCGGCGACCGACCCTTACGACGCCAGCAAGGCCGCACCGGACCGGGCGCAGGATCAGCTGGACGGCCCGGTGCTGGCGCCCCGCTGGGCCGGCCCCGATCACCTTTACGCGCTGACCCGCACCAGCGTGTACTCCTTCACCCGGGCCGCTGGCGCCTGGACCCGCGCGCAGCTGTATGACCAGGTTCAGGTGCACCGCAACTGGAAGGGCAAGGTGCCGAGCGGCCAGATCCCCGACGACACCCCGCTGCTGGAGCTGGCCGTGCACCAGCCGGGCGTCGGCACCGGCACCCTGTACGTCGGCACCGGCGGGCCGTCCGGGGAGGACCACCTGTGGTGGTACGACGGCACGAGCACGTGGCGCCCGGCCGGGCTGCCGACCGATACCGCGGTGCACGCCATTACCGTGGATCCCGCGCACCCCGAGATCGTCTACGCCGGCACCGACCTCGGGGTCTGGAAGGGCACAGGGAACTTCGGCTCCGGCTCGCCCAGCTGGACCTGGGCGCATTACTCCGACGGGCTGCCGGAGGCGCCGTGCGCCGACCTGGCCGTGTTCGCCCCGGCGGGCGGCGCTACCCGGCTGCTGCGCGGCGCCTTCGCGGGACGCGGCGTCTACGAGGTCGCACTGGACGCGCAGGCCCAGGGTCCTGAGGTCTACCTGCGCGCCGACGCGGCGTCCGCGCGGCGGGGAGCGGTGACCGTGGGCGGCGGCCGCGACCCGGCCGGCATGGCCGGCGCGCAGCTGCGCCTGGACGCCTCGCCCGACATCCGGATCTGGCGGACCCCGGCCGCTGCGCCGGCCGAACCGCTGGCGCTGCCGGCCGGCGCCGGATCGAGCACGTTCGACATCTGGGTGCTCCAGTCGGCCCTGCGTGCCGCCGGAGAGACCCTGGAGACCGACGGGATCTGGTCGGCGCAGGTCACCACCGCGCTGGCGCACCGGGTATCGGTGCTCGGCCTGCCGAGCACCGCCACCGCGCAGCAGGTATGGGACGCGGTCGTGACCGGCAACGCAGTGCCGTACGAGTTCACCCCGCCCGACGCCTGCGACCTGGTCGCGCATCTGCGCGAGGAGCCGGACCGGTGGCCCAAGTCCTCTCCGCCGTCGTGCGTCAACGGGGGCCAGACGAGCGGGAACACCATCACCGCACGGTGCCAGGTCGTCGTGCACAGCAGGCACTGGCATCCCATCCCGGCCGCCCGGATCTCGGTAGCCCTGCTCAAGACGCCGTACGGAGGCCGGCCGAACCTGTCCGGCTGCGCACCGCTGCCGGCCGGCTGGGCGGCATCCCTGGCCGCCGACCGCACGGCCGCGCCCGGCGCGGGCGGCGCCTGGCTGCAGGGCACCTCCTGGGCCTACGTCGACGCCAGTCAGCCGTTCCGGCCGGTTCCCGGCTCCGCTGACCCGGCCAACCCGCAGGTCGCGACCTTTGACGCCGACCTCACCGGCGGCGGCAGCAGCACATGGGACTGGCCGGGCTGGGTGCTGCTCGCCGTGGTGATCGCCGACGACGACCTGGTCGCGACCGCCGAGACCAGCCTCGCCCGGCTGGTCCGCAGCGACAGGCACGTGGCCGCGCGGTCCATCCGGCACGCGAACATGCCCGCCGAGCCGCCCAGCCGGTACGCGGCCATGGACGTGGGCGCCTATCCGGGACGAGCCGTCATGGACGCCGCCTGGCAGGGCTCCAACCTCCAGGTGACCGGGATGTACCTGGATTCCCCGGCCCCGGTCACGGGCGAGGCCCCGCTGACCAAGTCGGTCAACGGGCACAACCGCATGGGCGGCATCGGCGCCAATCCGCGCGGCGCGTGGATGGAGGGGTGGCGGGACCTGCACCCCAAGTGGGGGATCCTGACCATCTACTGGGGCCAGCAGGACCCGGCCAACTCCCAGGGCCCGGTGTCGATCAGCCAGCCCGCCAACATCGCCGCCCTCAACGCCGCCGACGCCGCGGCCAAGGCCGCCTTCTCCGGGATCTCGCCCGGCGCGGTGATCTACCTGGACTGGGAGGTCGGCGGGAATTCCAGTGCCGGCGGCCTCAGCTACTGCACCGCGTTCTTCCATAGCCTGGCCGAACTCGGCTACCGCCCCGGCGTCTACTGCCATCCGCCGTCCTCCATGACCCTGCGGCGCGCCTGCCCTGGCCTGTTCTTCTGGAACGTCAACCTGTCTCATCCGCAGGCCGGGGACATGCGGGTGGTCAACCACCAGGTCCTGGTCCGCCCGATCGCGATCAACACCCCCGGCGAGCCCGTCGACCCGGACATCGTCGCCCGCCAGTACGAGTTCGGCGTCACCGTCGGGGGCAACCCCATCGCCGGCTTTCCCGGCATCGACCTGGACGTCGCGATCGCCGCCGATCCCGCCTTCCCCGAGCGGCGCAACCTGCCGCTGGAGATCCGTACCGGCCACGCCGCCACCACAGCCGATCCGGCGGGGCTTGCGGTCTATGCGGTCCGGCGCGGCAAGCCGATCCGGGCCACGTGGGCCGCGGGAGCCACGACGGCCGATCCCAGCCTGGATTTCAGCGCCGCGCCCTGCCTCTGGAACCCCTTCGCTCCCATCACCGCGCTCCACACGGCGGCCCCAGCGGACGTCCTGCTCGCGCTCGGCGTCACCACCAGTGACCCCGATAACCTCTGGCGGGTCCAGGCGATCCGCCGCGAGGCCGGCGGCACCCGCTGGCGCCAGCAGACCGTCCCGCACGGCGACCTGGCGATCGATCCGTTGCCGGGAATCGTGGCCAGCACGCGCGGCGACGAGTCGATCGAGGCGTTCGTCGTCGACATGGACGCGGGCACGCTGGCGGGCGGCCGCTTCGATCCGGCGACCGGGTCCTGGTCGGCGCTGGACGCGCTGACCGCGCCGGCCGGCCCGGCCACGACGCCTACCCAGCGGACCAACCGGGCTTCGGCGGTCAGCCGCTCAGCCAGCCTGCTCGACCTGTTCTGGGTCGGCACCGACCGCCTGCTCCACACCTCGTCGTCGTCCGCGCCCGGCACCTGGGCCGACCCGATCCAGATCGGGGATCCCACGGTCCACCCGCACCCTATGGCCAACCTGTGCGCGGTCAGCCGCTCCCCCGACCGCATCGACGTGCTATTCATCGGGCGCAGGGACGGCGACACAGCCTGGCGGCTCTACGACGTCTGGTGGGATTCCGCCGGTGGCTGGGGCGCTCCGCCCAACACCGTGCTGGTCGGCGGGACCGCGCTGGATATCGAGCCGCTCAGCCCGATCGCCGCGTGCGCGCGCACCGCCGATCACGTCGATGCGTTTGCCGTCTCGTCGAGCGGCGCGCTGCTGATCACCTCGTTCGATCGCGTCGCCAACTCCTGGTCGGCACTGTCGGCCATCGGCGGGCAGCCGACCACGGGCGGCCAGCCGCTTCGCCTCAGCTCCATCGACGGCGCGGTGTTCCGCGGCGGCACCGAGGTCGCAGTGATCATAACCGGCAGCGACCAGAACGTCTGGGCCACTCATTTCGACCCCGCCGGTCCCGGCTACACCCAGCTCCAGCGGATCGGGCCGCTCGATGCGGCCTGAGCAGCCAGTGGCGGGCGCCTCCGGTTTCCGCGCCGCTGCCAGCGACCAGCCCGGCTATTGCCCGGCGGCGAACTCCTGGAAGGCGGCGTAGGCGCGTGCGCCCCAGACGGTGCCGGGACCGCCGTTCATCAGGATGGCGACGCCCAGCGTCTCCGCCACTTCCTGGGCGGTCGCGCCCTGGCGCGCGCAACTGCGGGCATGCGCCGCGATGCAGCCGTCACATTCCCGCGTCACCGCGATGGCCAGGCCAATCAGCTCCCGCATCTTGACGGGCAGCTCACCGCCGTCGCCCATGGCCGCGGCCGAGAGCCTGGCGTAGCCGGAGTAGACCTCCGGGATCGCGTTGCGCAGCTCGCGCCCGGCGGTGGTGAGCTCATGGAGCAGCTCGTGGGCCGTGGCCATAATCGCGGGTCCCATCTATCGTCGGTTTCTGTCATCACAGCACGGCGCCGAGGGCTGCGGGGCTGGGCACGCCGACCGGAGGCCGGGAAAGGAGAGCCGCGGTGAGCACGGTGGATGCGGAGCTTGAGATACGCGGACGGCCCGTTATGAGTGGGGGGCTTGAACTTACCAGTTCGCGGGATGCACGGGTGGGCGACATGACCGTGCGCAGGCTCCTGCCACTGCGGCTGCGGCGCAGCGTCGGGGCGTGGTGCTTCGCCGATCATTACGGGCCGATGTCCGTCGACGGGGTGGCCGGAATGGCGGTGCCGCCGCATCCGCACATCGGGCTGCAGACCGTCACGTGGCTGATCTGCGGCAATGTGCTGCACCGGGACAGCCTGGGCAGCGAGCAGATGATCAGGCCAGGGCAGCTGAACCTGATGACAGCGGGCCGCGGGATCGCGCATTCCGAGGAGTCGCCGGCCGAGCACGACCCGCAGCTGCACGGAATCCAGCTCTGGGTCGCCCTGCCCGAGGCGGCACGGCTGGCCGAGCCCGCTTTCGAGCATCACGCGGACCTGCCGGCGACGGGCGTCGACGGATTCCAGATCACCGTGTTCCTCGGGTCGCTGGGCGGCGCCGAGTCCCCGGCGCGGGTCTTCTCCCCGATCGTCGGCGCTGAGATCGCCGCGACCCGAGACGCGCGCGGCATGATCCCGCTCGCGCCGGCCCATGAGCACGTGATCTTCGTGACCGACGGGTCGGCACAGGTGGAAGGGACCGCCGTGAGCCCCGGAAGCCTGCTGTACCTGGGCACGGGCCGAGAGCAGGTTCCGGTGGCTGCGGCTACTGGCAGCCGCATGTTCCTGCTGGGCGGCGTCCCGCTCGGCGAGCCCCTGCTCATGTGGTGGAACTTCGTCGCGCGCACGCCGACGCAGATCGCCGCGGCGGTCGCCGACTGGCAGGACGGGCGGTTCGGCAGCGTGGGCGGGTACGACGGCGATCCGCTGCCCGCGCCGCCGCTGGATGCCGGGCGGCTGCGCGCTGCCAGGTAGGAGCCGCGGGCGACCGACCCGGCCCGCCCGACGGGGCGCCGTTGCAGGTAGAAGTACTCAGCGGGATCTGAGTACTTCGGATCGGGCCCGTCGGCACCGGTGCGGGGCATGCTCAGGACATGAAACCTGGCCCGCTCTCTGACTACTCGCCCAGCGCCGAGCCCCCGCTGCGGTCCATCTGGGCTGTCATCGGCATCGTCCTCGCCGTCGTCCTGGTTATCGGCGGCCTGGCGTTCGTCGGCGCCATGGTGCTGGCGGTGGCCGGCATGAACCACTGGGCGAGCAACAAATGATCCGGCGGATCCGCCTCGTCGTGCTGGTGGCGCGCCCTGCCGTCATCATCCTGCTCGCGATGTTCGCCGGCGTCGGCCTGGCGCAGGCCGGTCACGCGGCGGACAAGGCGCTGCTGGCCAGGACGCTGGTCGCAGTGACCGGCTTCCTGCTCTTCTCGGTGGCCTGCAACGACCTGGCCGACGAGAGGATCGACAGAGTCAACCTGCCCGGCCGCCGGCCGCTGGTGACTGGCGCGGCCAGCAGGCGGGAGTTCACGATCATCGGCGTCACTGCCGGTGCCACGGCGCTGGCGGCCAGCGCGACGCTGCGCTGGCCTGCGGTGATCGTCATGGCCTGCGGCCTGGCGCTCAGTGCGGGCTACTCGCTGCGGCCAGTTCGTCTCGCCGACCGGGGGGCCGTGGCCAGCGTCGTGCTGCCCGCGTGCTATGTCGCGGTGCCGTACCTGACCGGCATCTTCGCCGCCCGCGCGTTCGTACGGCCGGATGAGGTGTTCCTGCTGGCCGGGCTGTACCTGGGTTTCATCGGCCGGATCCTGCTCAAGGACTTCCGTGACGTGCGCGGGGACGCGCTCTTCGGCAAGCGGACCTTTCTCGTCCGGCACGGGCGGCGCTGGACGTGCGCGTTCAGCGCCTGCTGCTGGCTGGCCGGGACGGTCGTCCTGCTGACGGCCGTGCCCAGAGCGACCGCGGTGCTGGCCGTCGCCGAGGCGGGATGCCTCACTGGGGCGATGGCGCTGCTCGCGGCCCTGTCCCGCCCGCGGGGGGCGCGGCGCGACGAGGCCCTGATCACCGCCATCGCGATCATCGGGCGCGGCATGATCCTGCTGCTGCTCGCGCACCTGTCGATGGTCTGCGCCGGCTGGTCAGCGTTCCGGTACGACGCGGTGATCGGGATGCTCGGCATCGTGACCGCGGGCCAGGCCGCATCGATGGTCCGGCACGGGCCGATCACCCGCCGCATGATCCCCGTCGAGGACCAGCTGGCCGCTCACCGCGAGATTCTCGTCGGCTCGAGCTCGTCAGGCTTAACTTCTTCGCGGGCCGACCCAGAAACGGCCGGGCCGACATAGCGTCACTGTCATGGCCGAGCAGATGTGGCGGGTGGTCGCGGTCTTCCGCATCGTCACGTTCGCCTATGCCGGGATACTCATCATCGCCAACCATGACCACTACGCGCATCCGGCGGCCGGCCTCATCGTGCTGGCCGTCATGGTCGTGTGGACCGCCGTGACCATAGCGGCCTATGCGCGCCCGGCCGGGCGCGCGCGATGGGTGATCGCCACCGACGTGACCTTCGCGGCCGCGGTGATTCTCAGTACCAAGTGGATCGAGACGGCCGCCCGGATCACGGCCGGCGTGCCGACATTGCCGACAAGCTGGGCGGCCGCGCCGATCCTGGCCTGCGCGGTGGCCGGCGGCCCGTGGACCGGGCTGGCCGGCGCGGCTGTCACGTCGGCGGCCCTGTTCGCCGAGCACCCGAGCCTGCCGCAGAGCACGTTCAGCGGCATCGTCTTGCTGCTGATCGCCGGCGGGGTCGGCGGCTACGTCATGCGCCTCGGGCTTGCGGCCGAGGCCGCGGTGGACCGGGTCGCGCGGCGCGAGGCGGCGATCGCGGAACGGGACCGGATCGCCCGTGGCATCCATGACTCGGTGCTGCAGGTGCTGGCCCTGGTGAGCAGCCGGGGGCGGGCACTCGGCGGCGAGGCGGCCGAGCTAGGCGCCCTAGCGGCCGACCAGGAAGGTGCCCTGCGAATGCTGGTCTCCCGCAGCGCCGCCGATGACGACCCCGGCCATGGGCTGCTCGATGTCCGCGCGCTGCTGGAGCCGTTCGCCACCTCCGGGATCTCCGTGTCGTGCCCGGCGACCGCGGTGCTGCTGACGAAGACCGCTGCCCTGGCGGTGGCGGCGGCGACCAGCGAGGCGCTCGACAATGTCCGCCTGCACGCGAGTCCCGGCGCCAGGGCGTGGGTGCTGGTCGAGGACGAGGGCCCGGCGGTGACCGTGAGCATCCGCGATGATGGCCGTGGCTTCGCGCCTGGCAGGCTGGCCGAGGCCGCCGGGAGCGGGCGGCTGGGAGTTTCGCAGTCGATCGTCGGGCGGATGCGCGACGCGGGCGGGACGGCCAGCCTGACGTCCTCGCCAGGGAACGGGACAGAGGTGGAGCTCCGTGTCGCCAGAGACTGACCCGCCAGCGCCAGCACGGATACTCGTCGTCGACGATCACCCGATCTGGCGCCAGAGCGTCGCCAGGGACCTGGCGGAAGCGGGCTGCGCGGTGGTCGGCACGGCGGGCGACGGCGCGCAGGCACTGCGGGTAGCGAAGGCGACGCGCCCGGACGTGGTGCTGCTTGACCTGCACCTTCCCGATATGTCGGGCGCAGACGTCACCCGCCGGCTGCTGGGTTCGGATCCGTCGATCCGGGTGCTCGTGCTGTCCGCGAGCGGCGAGCGGCAGGACGTGCTCGATGCGATGACGGCCGGTGCTACCGGCTACCTGGTGAAATCCGCCGAGCTCGGCGAGCTGATCGCAGCGGTGCGGTCAACCGCGGCCGGCCATGCGGTCTTCACCCCGGGACTGGCCGGCCTGGTCCTTGGCGAGTTCCGCAGGCTGGCCACAGACGCGGGCCCGCGAGAGCCCGCGGTCCCGGCCCTGACCGAGCGGGAGACCGAGGTGCTGCGGCTGGTCGCCAAGGGACTGACCTATCCGCAGATCGCGGACAGGCTCGTGCTGTCGACGCGCACTATCCAGAATCACGTGCAGAACACCCTGGTCAAGCTACAGCTGCACAACAAGGCACAGCTCGTGCGGTACGCCATGGAGCGCGGCATCGAGTAGTACGGGCCTTACCGGGTACACAGGGCCGAATGGAACTATATAGCTATTATTAGAGTAGTTATAGTAGGCTTATTTTAGCCCGGACATCTTCCGCCTAGCTCGAGCACCTGTTCCCTCGCTCCAGCACCTGTCCCCCGAGGAGAGACGGTGACCCTGCCGGAGTTTTTCGTGGCCGGAGCGCCGAAGGCGGGCACCACCGCCGTGCACGCGGCGCTCGCCCGGCATCCCTCGCTGTACATGTCGGCGGTGAAGGAGCCCAAGTTCTTCCTGACCGACGGCCCGCCGCCGGCCCGCGGCGGTCCCGGCGACGTCCGGACCTATCGCGAGCACGTCTGGCGTCGGGAGGACTACGAGGCGCTGTTCGCCCCGGCACCGCCCGGCGCGCTGCGCGGCGAGTCGACGCCGTTCTACCTGTACAACCGGGACGCGCACCGGCGGATCCGGGAACTGGTCCCGGACGCCAGACTGATCGTGATCCTGCGCGATCCGGTGGAGCGGGCCCACTCGAACTGGACCCACCTGTGGTCGGCCGGACTGGACCCGATCGGTGACGTAGTGCTCGCCTGCGCGGAGGAAGAGCGCCGGATCGCCGCGGGCTGGGCCGACTTCTGGCACTACACCGCGCTCGGCCGCTACGGCGAGCAACTCGAGCACCTGTACGAGGTCTTTCCCAGGAAGCAGGTCTTCGTCTTCCGGTACCGCGCCCTGGTGGAGAACCCGGCCCAGACGCTGGACCGGATCTGCGCCTTCCTCGAAATTCCGCCGGGCCTGGTCACCGAGGTACCCCGAGAAAACGTCACTGCCCATCCACACGAAACGCTCCGGCACCGCGCACTGTCGCGGGCATTGCGGATCAGTGCCGCCGCGAGCACCCTTCTTCCTGGCATGGGCGCCATGACCGGCTCGCTGGAGCGGATCGTTCAGCGGGACAGCCCGCCCAGGCGACCGCTGACCTGGAAACAGCGCCGGGCACTGATCCCGGCGTTCGAGGCCGACATCCGGCTCCTCGAAGGCCTAACCGGCGAGGACTTCAGCGACTGGCTGCGACCACGCGGCGACTCGGGCGGCCTGGTCGGCGTCCGGCCGGCCGGGCAGCGCCAGGCCCGCAATGGCCAGCCACGCGCGTTCTGACGTTGCCGTCAGGCCGCTTCGGCTGGTGGCCCGTGGCTGTGCAGGGTGCGGGTGCCGTCAGGGCTGGTGGCGGTGGTGGTGCCGTCGGGGTGCAGGGTGATGCCCCAGCCCCACCGGTGCACCGCGATCAGATGGTGAAAAGTGCACAAAAGGAGCATATTGGTCAAGCTGGTTGGGCCGCCCTTGGCCCGGGGGATGATGTGGTGCGGATGGCAGGCGGCCGGCGGCTGGCGGCAGCCGGGGAACCGGCAGTGCCGGTCCCTGGCGGTGACCGCGCGGCGCAGGTGCACCGGGATGGTCTCGGTCGCGGTGCCGATGTCCAGCGGCAGGCTGACCGAGGCGACCAGGCCGTCCAGGCCGGTGCGCAGGTAGAACGCCAGCCCGGCCGGGCCTGAGAGCAGGTCCGCGGCCGCGCGCAGGATGAGTTTCGCGGCGGCCCGCTCGGACCGCCGCCGCCGGGCCGCCGGTATCTGGCCCGCCCCGCCGGCGCTGCCCGCCCCGCCGGGGGCCGCCTGCCGCAGGCCGGCCGCCGCCTGGCAGGAGCTGCTGGGCCAGGCCGCCGGGGTGCCCTGCAGCAGCGCGGCGGCGAGCCGGTCCAGGACGCCGTGGTCAACGTGCCCGGACACCACCGGGACGATGGAGGCATCGCAGGCCGCGCCTGCGGCGCCGGGCCCGGACAGCCAGCCGGTCATGCTGGCCCGCTCGGACGCCCACGCGTCCTCCGCCCGGTCCGCGCCGTCCAGGCCGCGCAGCTCATCCAGCGACATGTGCAGCTGGATCTGGGTAGGCTGCCCGGCCCGCTCGGGCAGGCAATCGGCTGCGATCAGCCGACGGCACGCCTCTTCCAGCGCATCATGATCCCGCTGCCGCTTCGTCCGCACATCCTCCGGGCCCGCCTTCTTCGCCAGCGAGTCCAGGACGGCGGACAGCGCAGCCGCGCAGGCAGGCGTCAGGTCACCGTCCAGCCTGCCGGCGCCGCGGAATGTCGTTTCCAGCCGAACCCACCGGCCCGCGAACCCGTCGTCCCCGCCGTCAGCGTCCGGGCGGGCGGTGCGCTTGCGCATCTCCTGAGCCAGGGCGGCCAGGTCCTCCAGTTCCGCGCCGCCGGCCGCGGCGGCCAGCAAGATCGCGTCCGCGTCCGCCCGGTGCGCCTGCGGCAGCTCATCGCTCCACTGGCAGATCTGCCGGGCGAACGACACCGACACCTGCCCGGACGCCAGCGCATCGCGGACCGCCGGGTGCGCGGCCAGGCGGCGCCTCCAGCCCATCGCCGCGGCCGCGGCACCGACGGTGATCTGGGTCTGCCAGCGCAGCCACGACTTCGCCGATCCCTGCCCGTCATCCTCAAAACCGCCGCAGGCGGCAAACGCACTCAGAGTCGTGGCCCGCGCGGCGGTATGCATGGACTCAATCCGCTCCAGCGCCTTCAGGCAATCAGCCTGCTCGGCCGCTGTCAGCGACGCCACATCCGCCTCAGCCAGGAAGGCCATGCCCACCTGCGCCATCGCGACCGCGTCAGCCGCGGTAACAGGCCCAGCGGGCCCAGCACACCCCGCAGGCCCCTGACCGGGTAAGCACATCGGGGACCTCCTTCACGCAGCTGGGCAACCGGATCCAGCGCGATGGCCGGAAGCTCAAGCGATGACTGAAGCTGAATGCGCGTCCTGACGACGCGAGCGCGATGCGAAGCGGAGGGGCCGCTGACCGGGGCCTAATCCCTGCAGAAGGGCTCTGGGCAACTCATCTGGCCAGCTGCTGGCCAGATTTCTGACTACTGCCCCGGTAACGCCATCTCTCGAATTCTTGTTCTAAGATTAGCACTAGCCTAAGACAAACTCGCGCATGACGCGCGACACGCGGCAGGCGGATTCATCCCAGACACGGGCCGACCTCACTGCAGCAAGTCACGGCTGCGATGCAGGTCAGCCGGCGCGCTGATCGGCGCTGGCCGCCCGCACCTTTGACCGATGGTGCAACTCCTAGGAGACTCGCGGCACGTCACGCGTGTCCGGCTTCCTCCTTCATCTCCTGCAGCTCCTCCACGACCTCCTCCAGCGCCTGTGCCATCTCGCTGGCCTGCTCAGTGGTCGCCTCCGCCTCCGCCTCTGCCGACTGGGAAGCCTCGTCCAGGGCAGCATTCTCGGCTGTTATCTCCGCAGCCGTGGCCTTCGCCTGGTCAGTCTGCAACGTCATGCCCGGATCCTCAGTCTGAGCCGACGGGTCCGGGTGTTCGTTCGATGTCGTCATGCCCAGAGGCTACGCGCGGCCGGTTCCTGACGAATCAGCGGATACCGGCCAGGAGGCAGCCGCTCAGTTGCTGCTGAGCCAGTCATTACTGAACGCGCCCGAGCCGTCGATCGATCTGGTGTCCTTTGAAGGCTCCGCCGCAGCCGGTCACCGCGTCAGCGCAGGCGGATCACGTTGCCGGTGATCAGCTTGGCCGCGTCGCTGGCCAGGAACGTTATGACCTCGGCCACCTCGGCAGCCGAGGCGACGTGCACCAGGGTCGGGCTGGCGGCGACCGCCTCCGACACCTGGTCGGTCACCCACCCGGTGTCGGTGACAGGCGGCTCCACCGCGTTGGCGGTCACTCCGAGCGGGGCGAGTTCCCAGGCCGCCGAGAGCGTGTAGTCGACCAGCGCAGCTTTCGCCGCCCCGTAGGAGACCTCTTCGGGGAAGCCGGCGCCCGCGCCGGAGGTCAGCGAGATGATCCGGCCCCAGGTGCCGTCCCGGCCGGCATGGCGCCGGGCGAACTCCGCGATCAGCAGGGCCGTTGCCCTGGCGTCGACGGCGAACTGCCGGTCGATCGTCTCGGCGGCCACCGGCTGCAGCGACCGGCCGAACCTGTCGACCGCGGCGGTCTTGAACGTGTCGGCCAGCCACGCCGACGCGTTGTTCACGAGGATGTCGACGGCGCCCAATTCCCGTTCCGCGGTATCAAAGAGCATCGGCGCCGTGGCTGCATCGGCCAGATCGGCCTCGACCGCCAGGACGCTGCCGCCCGACGCGCGGATCTGATCGGCGACCCCTGCGGCATCATCGGCGCGGTTGCGGCGGTAGGGCTCGGGAATGCCGGGATCGGGGGCCGCCTCCAGGCGCAGATAGCTGGCGAGCACCGCGATGCCACGGGACGCGAGCGCGGCCGCGACGGCCGCGCCGATGCCGTGATTGGCTCCGGTGACGATCGCTACATGCGCGGGCTTGGTCACGAGCACGGACTATAGGCCCTTTCTCGGCACCACCGGGGCCGGACAGACCGGATCACAGCGCCGGGCCAGCGCCCAGCGGCCGCCTTCGATGACGGCGACCGGGTCGTCGCGGTCGTCGCGCGCTGGCACGACGCGGGCTGAGATGAACTCGCCCTTCTGCGGTTCGGGCAGGCCGAGGGCCGCGGCCACCAGCGGATCGTTCTCCTGGTGCCCCAGCACGAGAATGCCCTCCGGCCGGAGCTGGGTCCGCGCGCCGCCGTTGCCTCGCGCGCGCTTCATGAAGTCATCCTGCTGCCCGACGGTGGCCAGCTCAGCCCGGCGGATGATCCGGCGCTGCACCGATCGGAAGAGCTCATTGGTCCGCGCCTGGCCGTGCTGCTGGCCGCGGGCGGCCCTGGCGCCGAAGATGCGGGCCCGGATGTCGTCATCCAGATGCGCGAAGAGGTTCTCGGGCAGGTGCCCGTGAGCCGGCCATAGCTGGCGGACGCGGCCGCGGCTGGCCGCGGTCAGCTGGCGTTTGGAGTCCCGGTTGGGCGCGCCGCGCAGGTAGGACTCGCGTACCCGCAGCAATCCGGCGGTCCACGAACTGGGGGCCTCACTCGCCGTGATGACCAGGCACAGGTGATCGATGGCCTCCGGCGGCAGCTCCCAGCCGCCGTAGGACATCGAGTACTTGCAGTCGACCTCGATGCCCGCGATCCGGTAATCGGTAGCGTCACCGTCATCGAAGCCGAAATGCCGGTGCAGGTTGATCTCGACCAGCGTGCCCATGTGCGTCTTCTCGGTCTTGCGCAGCTGGTCGTATTTCCAGCGGCCCGAATGCTGGCCGTCGTACAGCTGATCTAGAGTGTCGCGCAGCACCCTGGCGACCGTGTCACCGGTCGGGTCGAGGCGGCCGAGCTCCGCCTGCACCGCGTCAAGCTCGGGATCGGCACCTTCGGGCGGCGGTGGCTGCCCGACAGCGCCCAGCTCGGGGAACATCAGCAGCTGATACAGGGGCTGCATCGGGCCTCAGACGGCGCGCAGCAGGCGTCCTGCGGCGGACGGCGGGGCTGATACCGGCGGCGGGGCCGATGCCGGCGGCGGGGCCGATGCCGGCGGCGGGGCCGATGCCGGCGGCGGGGCCGCGGCCGCGCGGGCGGCCTCGATCGCGCGGGCGGCCTCGATCGCCGCGCGGATGCTGGTGCCGACGGCCAGCGCGGCGGCGGCGTGGGCGAAGCCCGCCTGCTCCAGGCCAAGAGACTGACCGCCCGCGCCCGCGCAGATCTCCAGGCAGGTCAGCTCGCTCACTTGACCCCCATCGCGTCGAGGCTCGGACGTGGCCGCGGCGCGGATCCGGCAGCGCCCCTGGTGGTCCTGCACTCTACCGAGCCCGGTGACCGGTTTCTACGAGGTGATCGCACAAGCGTTCGACGTGTCGGTCAGCGCAGACGGGAGAGCCTGCCAGCGAGCCCGGTCGAGATCCGCGAGGGGTGGAATCGCGAAGCCGCGCCGGGCTGGCGCCCGCTTCCATTTCAGCCTCTGCCTGACCGCGTCCGCTGAGGGCAAGCGAAAGGGCGGCGTTCGTGCCGAGTGCCCGATTGAACGCGGCCACGGCCTCAGGCGGATGACCGTCATACCAGAGTGCGTATCCGGACGCGATCGGCGCATCGGGATCACGGGACGCGTGCACGAGAGCCTGAGCGCTGAAGTAGGCGGCGTTCGTAAAGTCGTGGGCAAGGAAGTGCATCTCGGCGAGAGTCACATACAGGCGCACGACTGAGCGGGAGTCATCGACCGAGCCAGACCGCGACTATCCGGCAGAAGGCCCAGGCAACGACGACGAGGGTGCTAGCTGTGCTGCTTCCCACATCGCCTCGAATCGAGCCACCCAGTAGGAGAACCAGCGCGGCGATTCGTGTCTGCCGATGATGATGTGCATGCGGTCGGCGATGTTCTCGTCTTTGAATCCCTGAGACTCGAAGATCACGTATCCGCTCGATTCATTCGCGTTTACAATGACCAGGCTGAAACCTGGGTTGGCGGCCAGCTTACGGTAGCTGAAACCGGGTTCGGCCGCGAGCTTGCTCAGGGTGGCGAGCGAGCTGTGCAAGGTACGGGCCAGGTCCAGGTTGTCGTCGAGTTGCTCGGCTGTCTGCGCGACTGCCTCGGGACTGTCGTCTTGAACGATGACGCGTACTGCGCCTCCCTGATTGAGAACGAATCGCCTAATATCCGCAGCGTTCACCAGGACATTCACTGCTGTCGGGCCATAGATTCTCAGGTCCCGAACGCCAGGGAGAAGCTTGCTGAAGGTGCTGAAGGCCTCACGGCTGCGGAGCACCTGATCGAGGGCAGGCTTGCGATCCGACGCCTCAGCTGCGGTATGGAACACCAGAAAGCTCAAGGCAAGCAGGATCGTGCTGAGCAAGACCTGGGAGCTCGCCAGGCCCACAAGCCCCAGAACGACAAGCGCGACTCCAACCAGGAACAGCGCGTAGGCCTCTCGATGCCGACCATTCCGGACATCCTCCAGGGTCCGCCTGGATAACCCCAACAAGGTCGCCATTAAACTCGCTCCCTATTGAATAGACCACGACGGTCGGCCGGCAATCCACATCTAAATTAGGGAGTCAGCGCCCATCGGACGCCCCCCGTCCCATCATGGCGCACAGTCATCAGGCCTGGCTATGGATGGGGCTATCCCAGAAGCGCAGCTGTGGTCACGTCCGTGGTGAGCCCTATCCGCAACCAGGCCCGCCAGTTCTGCGCGCATCAACCGGCGCACGCATTCGGTCGGCGGCATCGTGCGGCGGCGCCGGCAGGCGCCGGCAGGGGCTAGCCAGGGCCGGCAGGGGCCGGCAGGGGCCGCCAGGGGCCGTCCTCCCTGAAGGAGTGCGGCCGCCACGACAGCGGGCCGGTCCCGCACCGTGGCGGCGGTAACCTCCCGGCCGATCCGGGGCTGGCCAGCGCCGCCCGGCCATCTCCACCGCCAGACCAGCCGCTGAAAAATAAAGTGAATATCCTCAATGTTATTGTTTGAGACAATATAAACTGTCACATTTAATATCATCACACATTATAGTAATCTGACAGATTGCTCGGGAAAAAAGCCGTCATGCGCTAAACTGCCGAGACGGCCTTTTATCTACGGGGGTAGGGAAATGTGCCATTTAGGACTCGGTCTCGAACTATCGTTCTCGCAGCGCTGACGGCAGCCGGAGCCCTCGCAGCCCCGGCCATCTGGGGAATGCTGCCCGCCGATGCGCATTCATCCGTAGTTACGTATCCTGTCATGGTCCGCCCGCATAACGGTCATTGGCAATGGCTCATACGGGCCAGTGACTCGGGCGGGCCGGCCACTACGTCCTTCGTGTACGGCAAGGTGACAGACATCCCCGTGGCCGGCGACTGGACCGGCAACGGGTCCATTGATCCGGGCGTAGTGCGACGAGCCGGCGGCAGCTGGCAGTACCGGCTGCGCGACAGTGACACCGCAGGCAGCGCTGATGTCGTCGTCCGGTACGGCCGCAGCGAGACCGACATACCCGTCGTCGGCGACTGGGACGGCAACGGCACCTTCACGCCCGGCGTCGTACGGCCCGACGGCGCCAGCTGGCAGTACCTGCTGCGCAACAGCGACACCAGCGGCCGTCCTGACCGCAGCTTCCGGTACGGCCGCAGCGGCACCGACATTCCGGTCGTCGGCGACTGGGACGGCAACGGCACCTTCACGCCCGGAGTGGTCCGCCCCGACGGCGCCAGCTGGCAGTTCCGGCTGCGCGACAGCAATACCAGCGGCAGGGCCAGCACCGTGTTCACCTACGGGCAGACCGCCACCGACCTGCCTATCGTCGGCGACTGGGGCGGCAGCGGCAGCTCCACTCCGGGACTGGTACGCCCGGACGGCACCAGCTGGCAGTACCTGCTGCGCGACAGCGACACCAGCGGCAGCCCCGACGTCAGCTTCCTGTTCGGCCGCACCGCCACCGACATGGCCGTGGCAGGCGCCAATCCGGCCAGCGGTGCCGGGCTCACCCCGCGCCAGTGGCCGGCCCGCGGCGGCCCCATGGCTGCCGACAGGTACTACGGCTATCCCTACTCTGATCCGCCCGCCTGCACTCATGGCGGCGCGTGCGTGGTCGACAGCCTGTCCTTCTACCAGGGCCAGTGCGTGTCCTGGGTCGCCTACCGGCTGAGCGAGCTCAACGGGATCGCGTTCACGGACTTCTATGGCGGCAAGGGCAGGTGGGGAGATGCCGCCACCTGGGGACCGCACGCGAAGAAGCTCGGCATCGCGGTCAACGCCGCGCCGGCGGTCGGGAGCGTGGCCTGGTACTCCTCGGACCACGTGGCCTACGTGGAAAAGGTCAGCTCGCCCACCTCGGTCGTCATCTCCGAGATGAACTACGACACCGACAACGGATTCCGGGTGCGCACCATCACGACGGCCGGCGGCTGGCCGACCGCCTTTATCCACATCGCCGACCGGTAGCGGACGGCCGCAGCGGACCGCCGGCAGCGGCCCGCCGGCAGCGGACGGCCGGCAGCGGGCCGACCGGCAGCGGACGGCCGGCAGCGGACCCCGCGGGCAAAGGGCCCGCGGGCGCAGGCTCGCCGGGAACCTTCAGGCGCCGACTAGCTCGACGGCGTCGAATTCCCAGAAGGCGCGCAGCGCGGCCAGCTTGCCCGCCCCGTCGCTGCGGTAGGTGTAGACGCCCCGGACGACGGCGACGTGCTTGCCGCCCGCCAGCGTGGTGCGGATCACGCCCACGTCGGCGACCTCGTCGCCGCACAGGTACGAGTGCTCGATCTCGAAGGTAATCCGCTCGCTCGGGGCGATCACGGTGTCGTAGAAGGCGGCGATGGCCTTGCGCCCGCGGTGGCCCTTCCCGTCAGGGTCGAACGGCGAGGGGCCGATCGGATCCTGCACGACGGCATCAGGGGCGAACAGGTCCAGCCAGCGGTCGCGGTCCTTCGCCTCGACCGCCGCCTGGGACAGCCGCCCGAGGTCCCGCGCGGTCAGGTCCTGGTCTGCCATCGGCTCATCCCTTCGGGGCGCGGCTACGCTATCGGGCTACCTTGGCGATGACATCGTCGGCGTACCGGCGCAGGCTGGCGATCTTCTTGGCCAGCGGCTCGAGGTCGGGGCCGACCTCATAGGGCCAGCGGAAGCCGACGATCACGTCGGTCACTCCCTGCTCCTCCAGCCTGCGCACCCCCTCGGCGCTGTAGGCGTCCATGGAGATCACGTGGACCTCGAACGGCCGGTCGGCGGTGCCCTCCCGGCGGCGGAGCTCGCCGAGCCGGGCCAGCAGGCCGGGCAGGTCATCGGGATCTCCGCCGCCGTGCAGCCAGCCGTCCCCCAGCCGGGCGGCACGGCGCAGGGCGGCGCCGGAGTGTCCGCCGACCAGGATCGGGACGGGCTCGCTCGGCACCGGGGCGATCTTGACGGCCGGCAGGTCGAAGATCTCCCCGTGGTAGGAGAAGTAGCCGCCTGCCGCCAGCCCGCGGATGATCGCGATCTGCTCGTCCATCCGCTGCCCGCGGCGTTCCCAGGGCACGCCGAGCACCTCGTAATCCTCGCGCCACGGGCTGCTGCCGACGCCCAGGACCAGCCGGTTGCCGGTCAGCACGGCCGTCGATGTCGCCTGCTTGGCCACCAGCACCGGATTGCGCACCGGCAGCTTCAGCACGAAGGTGACGAACCTGAGGCGCTCGGTGATCGCGCCCAGCGCCGGGATCAGCGAGAACGGCTCGAGAAAGGGCTTGTCCTGCAGGAACTCGCGGCTGCCGTCGGGACTGAACGGGTACCGGCTGTCGGCGTGCTCGGGGTAGCAGATGCTGTCCGGCACCACCATCGAGTCGTACCCGGCCTCCTGCGCGGCGCGCGCGAGCGGGGGGTAAAACGACGGGTCGGTCATCGACTCGGCGTAGGAGAAGCGCACGGGAAAAGTAGAACAGGTTCTTGCTGAAAGTCAATCGGCTGTCCAAGCTAGTCACATGGACCTTGTCGCGCTCGAAGAGATCCGCCGGGTGAAGTACCGCTACCTGCGCTGCGTCGACCTGAAGCTGTGGGAGGAGATGGCGGAGGTCTTCACCCCTGACGCCACCGCGGACTACGGCTCGCCGGCCACCGGCCAGCCGCTGAAGTTCGGCAGCGCCGATGAGATCATCGCGTTCCTGCGCGACAAGCTCGGACCGGACATCATCACCCTGCACGCAGCGGGCCAGCCGGAGATCGACATCGACGGCGACGCGGCGACGGGCACCTGGCGGTTCGAGGACACCGTGATCGCGACCGAGTACCGCGTGCTGATCAAGGGCGCGGCTTACTACGAGGATCGGTACGCCCGCGGCGAGGACGGCAGGTGGCGGATCGCCCATACCGGCTACGTGCGCATCTACGAGACGGTGCAGTCGCTGGATGACCTGCCGAGCCTGAAGTTCACGGCGAATCACTGGGCGGCGCAGACGGCGCGGTGACCGGATGAGATTCCCGTCATTGACCTGTTTCTAGAACTCGTTCTACTCTGATCCGGTGCTCACCCAGCCGTTCGCGGACGCGGTGGTCGAAGCCGAGAAGATCATCACCGGCGCGCCCCACATCCGGACCGATCAGGACCTCGTCGAGGGATACGACTACCTCGCGGGGAACATCCGGGCGTCCCTGCAGCTGGCGTGGGCGTACCAGCGGGACTTCCCGTACTTCGTCGCCTCGACCGGCCCGTATACGAAGATGGGCCTGGACAACCCGGACACCCTGTACTTCCACTCCTATCTGCGCGATGACGCGGAGTACGTCGTCACCGGCCGCCGCGGCACGACCGCCGACCTGAGCTTCCAGGTCCTGAACGGCGACTACTCCCCGGTCGAGGTGCCGGACAGCCTGGCCGCTTTCGATGACCGGGCGATCGAGATCGGCGCGGACGGGTCGTTCGAGCTGAGGTTCGGTCCGCCGAAGGACAGCCCGCCCGGCCGCAACTACTTCGCGCTCGGCGCCGGATCGGCGATGCTCCTGGTACGCGAGGTGTACAGCGACTGGGACGGCGAGCGGCGCGGCACGATCGGCATTCACCGCGCCGACCGGGCCGGCTGCGCGCCGCCCGCGCCGGACACTGGCACGCTGGCCAAGCGCTACGGCGTGGCCGGCAGGATCCTGCTGTCGCGGCTGCGGACGTTCCTGGCCTTCCCGCAGTGGTTCTACCTGAAGCTGCCGGTCAACACGATGACGCGGCCGCGCTCGACGCCGGGCGGGCTGGCCACCCAGTTCTCGTCGGTCGGCCACTACGATCTGTCCGACGACCAGGCGATGATCGTGACCGTGCCTGCCGCCGGCCAGGGCACAGCGCCGTATCAGGGCATCCAGCTCGGCAGCATGTGGTACATCTCGCTGGACTACATCAGTCACCAGACCAGCCTGACCGCCGATCAGGCGCGGACCGACCCGGACGGCATGCTGCGTTTCGTGATCAGCGAGCGCGATCCTGGTGTCGCCAACTGGCTGGAGCGCACCGGTCACCAGCGCGGCTACGTGCAGATCCGCTGGCAGCGGCTGTCCAGGGATCTCGGGCCGGACGACGGACCGCAGGTCGAGGTGGTGCCCGTGGCGGACCTGGCGCGCCTGCTGCCGTACTACCAGCAGGCGCGGGTGACCCCGATTCACTACGCAGAACGGATCGCCGCGCGCCAGGCCGCCGTCGCCGCGAGGATGCTGGGCTGATGACGCTGCTGCGCGACACCGTGGTCGTGGTCTCCGGCGTCGGCCGTGGCCTGGGCCGCTCTATCGCGCTGCAAAGCGCGCGCGCCGGGGCGGATGTAGTGCTGGCCGCCCGCACGGCGTCCCGGCTGGACGAGGTGGCCAAGGAAGTCACCGCGCTCGGGCGGCGCAGCGTGACCGTCCCGACAGACATCACCGACGGCGAGTCGGCGCAGCGGCTGGCACGGGCCGCGCTGGATGCGTTCGGCCGGGTCGACACGCTGGTCAACAACGCGTTCGCGATACCGCCGCTGACTGGCCTGGCCGATGTCGGCCTGGACGCGATCCGGGCCGCCTTCGAGACCAACGTCGTCGCCGCCCTGCGGATGACCCGGCTGTTCACCCCGGCGCTCGCCGCCAGCGGCGGATCGGTCGTGATGATCAACTCGGCGGTGCTGCGGCACTCCCGGCTCACCTTCGGCGGGTACAAGATGGCCAAGTCGGCCCTGCTCGCTCTCGCGCGGAGCCTGGCCACCGAACTCGGCCCGCAGGGGATCCGGGTCAACTCGGTGGCGCCGGGCTATATCTGGGCCGACTCGCTGAAGTGGTATTTCGGCTACCTCGCTGACCAGCGCGGCGTCGATGCTCAGCAGATCTATGACGAGACCGCCGCGACCACCGATCTGGGCAGATTGCCGGAGCCTGACGAGGTCGCCGACGCGGTGGTGTTCCTGGCCTCGCCGATGGCCCGTGCCATCACCGGCCAGTGCCTGGACGTCAACAGCGGCGAGTACCACCA
>Ga0209871_1000030_pt1 | contig 41884 bp, 41 predicted proteins | sample OrgsoiDNA2013045_FD_185795 | JGI IMG/M metagenome (GOLD analysis project Ga0209871, IMG submission 185795) | Permafrost soil microbial communities from the Arctic, to analyse light accelerated degradation of dissolved organic matter (DOM) -... | ecosystem: Environmental > Terrestrial > Soil >... | reverse complement strand
GTTGACTACGGCTTGGGTCCCGGCGCGGTGCACGCGGTCAGGGACGCCGACCTGGTGCTGCGCAGCGGAGAGGTGCTCGGCCTGGCCGGCGAGAGCGGCAGCGGCAAGTCCACGCTTGCCTATGCCATCACCCGGCTGCTGCGGGCACCCGGAATGATCACCGGCGGAAGCGTGCATTATCACCCGGAACCAGGCCGCACGGTGGACCTGCTCGCCGTCGGCGAGCACGAGCTGCGCGTGCTGCGCTGGTCTCAGATCTCGGTAGTGATGCAGAGCGCCATGAACGCGCTGAACCCGGTACTGACCATCGGCTCTCAGCTCACCGACGTACTGCACGCTCACATGCCGGCGATGAGCAAGGCCGAGCGCCGGGCGCGGGCCGCCGAGCTGCTCAGGATGGTCGGCATTACCGGCGACCGGCTCGGCAGCCATCCGCATGAGCTGTCCGGCGGCATGCGGCAGCGCGTGATGATCGCGATGGCCCTGGCGCTCCAGCCGCAGATCGTCATCATGGACGAGCCGACCACCGCGCTGGACGTGGTGACTCAGCGGGAGATCCTCGGGGAACTGATGGAGCTGCGTGAGCGGCTCGGATTCGCCGTGCTCTTCATCACCCACGATCTGTCGCTGCTCATCGAGATCGCCGACTCGATCGCCGTGATGTACGCTGGCCGGCTGGTGGAGCGCGCTGATGCGGTCGCCCTGTTCCGCGCCCCGCGGCACCCCTACAGCCTGGGGCTGCTCAGCTCCTTCCCGGCACTGCACGGGCCGCGCCGGCACATGACCGGCATTCCCGGCTCCCCCCGGACCTTCGGCAGCTTCCCGGCGGATGTGTCTTTCACCCGCGTTGCTCCTATGTCATGGACCGGTGCCGTACCGACGTGCCGCCGCTTGCGCAGCTCGACGAGGCCAGTGTGCGGCTGGCCGCGTGCTGGCTGCAGGACGGCTCGGCGCCCGCGCCAGCTGAGCTAGCAGTGCCGGTGTCCGACTCCGGGCAGCCGTCCGGGCAGCCGTCCGGGCAGGCGTCCGGGCAGCCGTCCGGGCAGGCGCCGGCCGCGCGCCTGGCCGTCGCGGGCGCCCCCGTGGGCCCCGTCGCCGCGCGCGGCACCGATCCCGCCCCGCCCGGCCCAGGGAGCCAATCATGACCGAGCTCGGCACGACCGCCCAGGCTCCGGCTACCGGCACGCCGCTGATGGAGGCGCGGGGACTCACCAAGCATTTCCCCGCGCACGGGGGTCTGCGCGGAGCTCGCGGCAGGCTGGGCGCCCGCAGCGCCGCCGTGGTGCACGCCGTCGAGAACGTCTCGCTCTCGCTGCCGCAGGCGCAGGTCACCGCCGTGGTCGGGGAGAGCGGCTCGGGCAAGTCGACGCTCGCCAGGCTGCTCGCGCGGCTGATCCTGCCGACCTCGGGCCAGCTGCTTCTCGACGGCCAGCCGATGCCAGCATCCGACCGTGGCCGCAGGCAGTACGCGGCGCAGGTCCAGCTGGTGCTGCAGGATCCGTTCTCCTCGCTTAATCCTGTCCACGACGTGCGGTACCACCTGGCCAGGCCGCTGCAGCTGCATGGCCTCGGCGAGGACGGGACGGCCCTGGATCAGTCGATTACGGGCCTGCTCGAGCGAGTGTCGCTGACGCCCGCGGATCAGTTCCTCCGCAAGTACCCGCATGAGCTGTCCGGCGGGCAGCGGCAGCGAGTGGCGATAGCGCGGGCACTGGCCGTGCGGCCGCGCGTGCTGCTAGCCGACGAGCCCGTCTCGATGCTGGATGTCTCCATCCGGCTCGGCATCCTGAATCTCCTCGGTGACCTGCGCGAGCGCGACGGGCTCGCGATCCTCTACATCACCCACGACATCGCCTCAGCCCGGTACCTGGCCGACACGATCGTCGTGATGTACGCCGGCCAGGTCGTCGAGTCAGGACCGGCGCAAGCGGTCACCGACCAGCCAGAGCACCCGTATACGCAGCTGCTGCTGAGGGCGGCTCCGGACCCGGACCGTGCCGAGCCGCCCGCGCTCGCCGGGCGGGGCGCGCCGCCGAGCCTGGTGACGCCGCCGCCTGGCTGCCGCTTCCACCCGCGCTGCCCGCATGCGATGGCCGTCTGCGCCGATACAGCGCCGCCAGCGCTTCAGGTGGCCGCCGGTCATCTCAGCGCGTGCTGGCTGCACGCTCGCGACCTGGACACCGCCCAGTCGAGCCCCCTCGACCCGGACACCGCCCGGTCGAGCCCCCTCGGCCGGCCTGCCGCCGGCGGGCCAGGCCGGCCAGCCGTGATCAGTTCCGCACCCGATCCGGGAGAGGAGACGTGATGAACCGGGATACCTCATAGCGGACGCCGCGATGAACATCAAGGACGGCACAGGAGGCACGCCGGAGCCGGGCAGCGCCCGGCCGGCCGCGCCCCCCACCGATAACTGACCCCGACAGGTCGCTCGCAACAGGCCGGCACGAGCCGGCCAGGCACAACGGAGTTTAAGCTAATGAATCGCAAAGCCATGAAGAGCCTGGCTGTGACTGCCATCCTCGTACTCGGGGTAGCAGCCTGCAGCTCGGGCTCCAAGCCAAGCAGCAGCGGATCGCCGGCAGCGGGAAAGCCGCTCGTCATTGACGACACCCCGCTGTCGCCGATGACGCAGACCTTCAGCCCCTACGCCGCGACGTCGACCGGCTATGTCGTGAACGCGCAGTCTCTCTATAACGAGCCGCTGTTCATCTGGAACACGCTGAACCCGAACCAGGCGCCGTACGACATCCTGGCCACCGGCTACAGCTGGTCGAACGGCGGCAAGACCCTGACCCTCGCCATCCGGCCGGGAGTCAAGTGGAACGACGGCAAGCCGTTCAGCGCCAGCGATGTCGCGTTCACCTTCAACATGATCAGGACCGCCACGGGCCTGCAGACCGACGGCACCCCGGTGCCGGTCAGCGCCACCACGCCCAGCCCGACTCAGGCCGTGCTGACCTTCAGCCAGGCGGAGTACGCCAACCTGTTCCTGATCGGGCAGACCTTCATCGTCCCGCAGCACATCTGGTCGAAGGTGAACCCGGCTACCTTCGCCGACCCGAACCCGGTCGGCACCGGCCCGTTCATGCTCGACAAGTTCAGCCCGCAGGGCTTCACGCTCAAGAAGAATCCGAACTACTGGAACTCCAGGGCGGTGCACGTCCCCGAGATCTCCTATCCCTCCTACACCCAGAACTTCAACATCGTGAACCCGCTGGCCTCCGGGCAGATCGACTATGCGGGCAATGACATCGCCAATGTCCAGAACGTCTACCTGGCCAAGAGCTCGGACAACCACACCTGGTTCCCGCAGGCGCCCTACCTGACCGCCAACAACGTGGTGTCGCTGTTCTTCAACGTCACCAAGGCGCCGCTGAACGACCCGGCGGTGCGGCGGGCGGTTAGCTACGGGATCAACAGGCAGCAGCTCTCCTCGCAGGGCGAGACTGGCTACGAGCTGCCGGAAACCTCTACCAGCGGGCTGCTGCTGCCGGGAGCCAACAGCTTCCTGACCTCTTCGCTGGCCGATAACCTGCCGTCGACCGGCGACCCGGCCAAGGTCAGCTCTATCCTGACGGCCGACGGCTGGAAGAAGGTCAACGGCAAGTGGACCAAGAACTCCAAGACGATCAGCTTCAAGATCGCCGACCCGATCCCCTACAGCGACTACTACCTCGACGCGCAGGACATCGCCAAGCAGCTGAGCAGCCTCGGTTTCAACGTCACCGTCGACGGCATCGGCGACCCGACGGTGTGGGCAGGCGACGTCGCTAACGGCACCTTCGATGCCGCTATCCACTGGAGCAACCAGGGCCCCTCGCCGTATGACCTCTACGACAACTGGCTCGACTCCACGCTGAGCGCGCCCGTCGGCAAGCCTGCCGCGGGCGACTCAGGCCGCTTCAAGAGCACGGCGGCGCAGGCGGCGCTCGCGCAGTACGCGGGCACCAACAGCGCCTCCGCGCAGAAGGCGGCGATCACCAAGCTGGAGACCATCATGGACACCCAGGTCCCGGTGGCCCCGCTGCTGACTGGTGCTGACTGGTATGAGTACTCGACCAGGGACTACACCGGCTGGCCGTCGGCGAGCAACCCGTTCATGAACCCGACGCCCAACTCGCCGTATATCGAGGAGACGGTCCTTCACCTCAGGCCCGCGTCCTGACCAGGGCACCGGACCGCGAGGAAGGACGACTGCAGCCGTCATGACCACCTCATTCGAGGCGCGCACCCCGCCCGGCCGGACCTCCGGCCGGGCGGGTGCGGGTGCCCAGACTGCCAAGATCAACGACATCGACCTCCCGGCCGCGCTGTCCGTGCAGGACAAGGTGCTCCTGCTGACGGGCGCGGATAGCTGGCGCACCCAGGGCGCCGAGGCCCTGGGCCTGCGGCAGATGACCACATCGGATGGGCCCGCCGGGGTCCGGGGCGTTATCAAGGACGAGCGCCAGCCATCCTCCAGTCTCCCCTGCCCGTCAGCGATCGGCGCCACCTGGGACACCGAGCTCGCGTACGAGCTCGCGGCCGCCCTGGGTGCCGAGGCAAGAGCCAAGGGCGTCGACGTCCTGCTCGCGCCGACGATCAACCTCATGCGCACGCCGCTCGGCGGCCGCGGCTTCGAGTGCTTCTCCGAGGACCCGGTCCTCACGGCGCGGATCGCGGTCGCCTACGTACGCGGCGTTCAGGATGCTGGCGTCGCCGCGACGATCAAGCACTACGTGGGCAACGACTCGGAGACTGAGCGATGGAGCTACGACGCCCGGATCGCCGAGCACGTGCTGCGCGAGCTCTACCTGGTCCCGTTCGAGGCCTGCGTGCGCGAGGCGGGCGCGGCCCTGGTGATGGCCGCCTATAACTCGGTCAACGGGATGCTGATGACCGAGAACGAACGCCTGCTCAAGGATGTCCTGAAGGCCGAGTGGGGCTTTGACGGCGTGGTCATCTCGGACTGGCATGCAGCCCGCAGCACCACACCGACGGCGCTGGCCACGCTGGATCTGGCGATGCCGGGACCGGACGGCCCCTGGGGCGAGCAGCTATCGGAGGCGGTGACCAGCGGTGCGGTGAGCCGGCAGGTGCTGGACGACAAGGTCGTCCGCCTGCTCCGGATGGCCCGCCTGGTTGGCGCAATGGACGGCAGCGCCAGCGGCCGCGGTGACAGTACCGCCCAGCCGCTGGTCGACCAGGGCCTGCTGCGCAGGGCTGTCGCCGCGTCCTTCGTCCTGCTCCGCAACGAGCAGGAGGCGCTTCCGTTCGCTCAGCTCCGCAGTCTCGCCGTGGTCGGTCCTGGAGCCATCTGGCCGACCATCCAGGGCGGCGGCAGCGCGGGCGTCGTGCCGGTCAGCGTGTCCACGCCAGCCGGCGCGCTGCGCGCCGCGCTGGCCGGACAGGCGCACGTGACCACCGCTCAGGGATGCCAGATCTGGACTACGGTGCCCGAGCCGCCGGAGGGGGCCTTGCGCGATCCGGTCAGCGGCGAGCCCGGCCTCCGGCTGGAGTTCCGCTCCGCGGACGGCGCACTGCTCGGCTCCGAGCACAGAACCTCCTCCGTGCTGACCTGGTGGGATGGCGTCCCGCCCGGCGTGGGCTGGGGCAGCAGCGGGCGGATCGTGCTGCTCGCCACCATGCGCACCCAGGCGTCGGGACCCTACCTGCTCGGCGCGGCCGGTGTGGGGCACCTCATCCTGGCGGTGGACGGCGTTGTCATCGCCGACGAGGTGACCGCCATCCCCGCCGACCCCGTGGAGGCCATGACCAGGCCCGGCGAGATCCGCGCCGCCGTGGAGTTCGAGGCCGGGCGCGCGGCGGAGATCCGGCTTGAGTTCCGCCCCGCTGCTGATGGCGAGGGCCCGCTCGCGGTCCGCCTGGGCATCGTCCCGGCCGTGCACGAGGAAGACCTGCTGGCCGAGGCGGTGCAGGCGGCGAGCGCGGCCGAGGCCGCCGTGGTGGTGGTCGGCTCGGCGGACATGACGGAGAGCGAGGGCTTCGACCGCGACACGCTGGCCCTGCCGGGGCAGCAGGACGAGCTGGTCCGGCGGGTGGCAGCGGTCAATGCCAGGACGGTCGTGGTGGTGAACTCCGGCATGCCCGTGCTGATGCCCTGGGCCGGGGACGTCGCGGCGGTGATCTACGCCTGGCTGCCCGGCCAGGCGATGGGCGAGGCGCTGGCCGACGTCCTGCTGGGTCATGCCGAGCCCGGCGGGAGGCTTCCGGTCACGCTGCCGGCCGCCGAGGCGGACTGCCCGGTGCTGCACGCCGCTCCAGACAACGGCGTGCTCAGCTACGACGAGGGATTGCTGATCGGCTACCGCGGCTATGACACGGCCGGGACTGTCCCGCAGTTCCCGTTCGGGCACGGCAGCGGCTATACCGTCTGGGCCTATGAGTCGGTGCTCGCGGCCACGGGAGACCTGGCGCCCGGCAGTGACCTCGAGCTGCGGGTCATCGTCAGGAACGCCGGGGCCCGGGCCGGCCGCGAGGTTGTCCAGGCCTACGTGGCGGGACCGCCGGGCGACCCAGGGCGGCCCGTGCGCGCCCTGGCCGCGTTCGGCACCGCGTCGGCTGAGCCCGGCGAGGCGGCCGAGGTGGTGCTGACGATCCCGGCCAGGTCGTTCGCCCGCTACGACGAGGAGGCAGGCGGCTGGACATGGCCCCCTGGTCAGTACGCGATCCATGTCGGCAGGTCCTCGCGTGACCTGCGGCTGTCCGTGGCACTGATCTCCGGCCGACCTAGCCCTTAGCGGGCAGTGCGACCAGCTCGACCTCAAAGCCGTCCTCGTTCTCGAGGTACGTCGCATAGTGATGCTCGCCACCCGCGTACGGATGGCGGTCGGCGAACATCAGCCGCCAGCCATGGGCCGGCGCCGCGGTGGCAAGCTCATCCGCCTGCCCGGCGCCTGCCACGTGGAAGGCAAGGTGATTGAGGCCTGGCCGGCGGCGCTCATGGCCGCCGGGCATGAGGTCCGGCGACTGCTCAACGACGATGTAGGTATGCCCGGCCCGCCAGCTTTTCCCGCCGGGCCAGTCCTGGTACAGCTCGTAGCCGAGGGTGGTCAGCAGCCACCCCCAGCTGCTGGCCGCGCGGTCCAGATCGGCCACCCAGAGCTCGACATGATGCAGTGTCCCGGCGACGGGCTCGTCCATGCGGGCTAGCATGCACCCATGCCGAGCCACGAGGCCGCACCGGCCGTGAATCCGGTGCCTGAGCACCTGCACACCGTCACCGCACGCCTGGTCGTGCGCGACGGCGCCGCCGCCATCGACTTCTACCGCGACGCGTTCGGGGCGCAGGAGGTGGGCGATCGATTCACCGGGCCCGACGGCAAGCTCATCCATGCCGAGGTGCGCATCGGCGACTCGATCGTGATGATCACCGACGAGTCGGACAACGGCGCCCCGGCAGAATCCCCCCCGTCGCCGGGCGGCGCCGTCAGCGCCGTGATGGCGATGTACTGGCCCAACGTCGACGCAGCCTGGGACCGAGCGGTTGCCGCCGGCGCCGAGGTGATCTACCCGCTGGCCGACCAGTTCTACGGCGAGCGCGGCGGCCGCCTGCGGGACCCGTTCGGCCAGCAGTGGATGATGAGCCAGCGCATCCAGGATCTGACGTCCGAGGAGATCAGCCACCGGGCAGCCGAGCTGTACGGCTCCGGCTGACGCTGCCGGCCGGGAGCCGACCATGCGGGAGCGGACCGTGACCCATATCCCGGCGCTGACCGTGCGCAGCCTGCGGGTCAGGCCGGTCGCGCTGACACCGGACCAGCCGGTGCAGACCGCAGCCGGAACCATCACTGCGACCTGCCTGGTTCTCATCGACCTGCTCACGGAGGAAGGCGTCACCGGGCGCAGCTACCTGCGCTGTTACAGCCCCCTCGCCCTTGCTCCGCTTGCCGCCCTCACCGGCAATCTTGCCGAGCTCCTGGCTGGCCAGGCCGTTACGCCACAGGCCCTGAACGACCGAATGCACGGTCACTTCCAGCTGATGGGCACACCTGGCCTGGTCGGCACGGCTATGCCCCGCGCCTTGGACGGGAAGTAGTGCCGGAGCGCCCCGTTAGCATGGCCGCCATGAGCGATTACGAACTGGCCCACACGTACGAGACGATCAGCCTGTACCGTGACGGGGCCGCCGCGAAGATCGAGCTCAATCGCCCCAACAGCCTGAACGCGTGGGACAAGCAGCTGGGCCTCGACCTGCTTGCCGCCGTGCGGGCCGTCAGCGAGGACTCGGGTGTCCGCGCGGTGTTGATCACCGGCGCCGGGCGCGCGTTCTCCAGCGGTGCGGACCTCAAAGCGGATCGCGAGCTGACGCCGGCCGGGCATCGAGACGTCTACAGCGTGCTGACCGAGCGCTATCACCCGATCGTGGTCGGGATCCGCGAGATGCCCAAGCCGGTCGTGGCGGCGGTGCACGGCGCCGCCGTCGGGATCGGCCTCTCACTGGCGCTCGCCTGCGATCTGGTGGTCGCGGCCGAGTCAGCGTACTTCCTGCTCGCGTTCGTGAATATCGGCCTGGTGCCCGACGGAGGCTCGTCGGTCTTCGTGCCCGCGCGGGTCGGCTTCGCCCGGGCGACCGAGATGGCGATGCTGGGCGAGCGGATCGGCGCCATGCAGGCGCTGGAGTGGGGGCTGATCAACCAGGTCTGGCCGGATCAGGAACTGGCCGTGCGCGCCGGCCATCTCGCGTCCCGGCTGGCCAGCGGTCCGACCAGGTCCTACGCGGGCGCCAAGCGCCAGCTCAACAACTGGCTCTACGACCGGATGGACAGCCAGCTGGAGTTTGAGGCCCAGATCCAGCAGGAGATGGCAGCCTCCGGTGACTTCGCCGAGGGTGTCTCGGCCTTCACCCAGAAGCGCGAGGCGCGATTCACCGGCACCTGACCGGGCGCCTGTACGCGGCGGACAGCTCCAGCCATGCTTCAGGTGCGGGGAGACCGGCCACCGGGCCTCCGGCGGACTCGCTTTTCTTGATCGTGGAGGATCCGGGGTGCTGGAGCCCTGCAGATCCTCCACGATCAAGGAACGGGGTCAGGTGCTGGCGGGCTGGGATTGGCGGGCTTGCTGGGCGCGGATCTGGCCGGCCAGGGTGCCGGGGTCGTCGGCGTGCAGGAACGGGACGCATCCGGCGGCCACGTCAGCGGCGGTCAGCTCGACTTTGCGGAATGCCCACCATCGGCGGGTGTCGCTGACCCAGATCGTCCAGCCGGGGTACTGCTGCCGGATCACTGCGGCGGGACCGGGCGGAGTGGGCATGGGTGGTCTCCGACCTGATCGGAAGAGGCACGGGGTGTGGTGCCACCGCCCGGGTGTGATGCCGGGCCGTGGAGTCAGAAGGGGGCGGCTAGGTGTCTAGGTGCCGTGATCGGGGGAGGGCTGGCGGGTGGCCTGCTCGGCCTGGTCCATCAGGGCGGCTAGCTCGCTGATGGTCGGGGCGGTCAGGTCGGGCCCGCGCGGCGCCCGGAACAGCGGCCCCGCGCTGAACCGGCGCAACGGAGGCGACCAGACGACTACCCAGGTAGGCCGCTGGCAGCGCAGCTCGATAGCGGCCTGCATGTTGGCGGCGTCCTGTTCCGCCTGGTCCGGGCCGGTGTCGTCCGGGCCGGGACTGGTCTGCGTCACGGCCGGTCCTGTCCTGCGGCGAGTTCTGCGGACCGCGAGGACGTGAGCGCGGCGCGCAGCTCGCCGGGGTCGCCGGTGATGACGGTGTGCGGGTTCAGGTCCAGGTGCGGGCTGCGGGCTATGTAGCGGACGCGGTCCCACAGGGTCTCGCGCCATATCCGGAAGGCCGGGAACTCGGCTCGCAGGGCGGGCAGCGGATCAGGTAGCGGGAGGGTGCCGTCTTTCGGGTTATGGCCTGCATGCGGGGAAACGCTGGCGTCGGCGGTGTGCTGGGTGCCTGGATCGGCGTTGCTCACGGTGATTCCTGTGATTGCTCGATGCTTTGCTGGTGACTTCCCACAGCGTGCGGGCAGGGGATTACTCTTGGGAAGAAAACAGGGGCCGTTGTGACGGCGGCTGGAGCTGATGTGAAATTCTCTGCCGGCAGGTGCGGGGGGTGTGACAGATGGTGAAGAATCGTGACGGCCGTGATTCCGGGCTGGCCCTGTTCGCCGCTGAGTTGCAGGCGGCTCGCTCTGCAGCGGGCTTATCCAGGGATGAGCTGGCCGCGCGGATTAATTACAGCGCGTCGCTGGTCGGGATGATCGAGAGCCTGAGACGCGTGCCCAGCCTGGATCTCGGGCAGCGGTGCGATCAGGTGTTCGGCACGCCGGGGACGTTCGCGCGGCTTCAGCAGCATGCCCGGACGGCGCCGCTGCCGTCGTGGTTCCGGCCGTATGCGGATATCGAGGCCACGGCGACGCAGATCCGCTCATGGCAGCCGATGGTCATCGACGGACTGCTCCAGACCGAGGACTACGCGCGGGGACTGCTGTCCGTCCGGCCGAACACCACCGGGGAAGAGCTTGACGAGCTGGTCGCCGCACGGGTGGCGCGGCAGGTGATCCTGGATCGCGCCGCGCCGCCGCTGCTGTGGGTGCTGATGGACGAGGCAGTCCTGCAGCGGCAGGTAGCAAGCGCCAAGGTCATGCATGATCAGCTGCTGCATCTCGCCGAGATGTCCGAGCGTCCGAACGTCACGATCGAGATAGTGCCGCTCAGCGCGGGTGCGCACGGCGGGCTGCTGGGGGCGTTCGCTATCGCGGAGGCAGAGGAGACAGCGCGGGTAGGCTACCTGGAGACGGTGACCGAAGGGTTCATCGTCGAGAGCGCATCGGTGGTCTCAGAGATCATGCTCACCTTCGATACGCTCCGCTCGGAGGCGCTGACGCGCGGAGCCTCGCGAGACCTGATCATGAAACGAGCTGAGGAATATGGATCTGAGCAGGGCTATCTGGCGTAAGAGCAGCTACAGCGGCAGCAACGGAGGCCAGTGCGTGGAGGTCGCGCGCAACTTGCCGGGCGTCGTCGCGGTCCGTGACAGCAAGGATCCGGCCGGTCCGGTGCTGGGCTTCGCGGCTCTGGAGTGGAGCGCGTTTACCGCTGCCGTGCGCAACGGCGAGTTTGACTTGCCCTAAGCGGCCCTGAGGTCGCGAGGGTCCCCAAAGGGGCACCGGAGCGTTTGCGGTGCTCCTTTGCCATGCAGCGTTACTGCATGTGACCATGCGGTCGCAAACTAGTTCCTGCCATTCCTCATTCACGTGGCGTTGTGCCGGTGCCGTGGTTTCGGTCCGTGCTAGGCGATGTCCGTCTTGGCGTGGCTCGCGGCATGACCATTTAGCGGTCGTGGTTTTTGCGGAGGTCCTGGTTGCGGTGTAGCCGAGCCTGGAGGCGCCGGCATTGGTGCTCGTGTTGTTCTGGGTCGGTGGCTGCGAGCTGCTGGTAGATCGTGACTGCTTCTTGGTCGGCGGCGAGGGCCTCCTGGTGCTGGCCCAGGTTCCGCAGATCAACACCGAGGTCCTCGGGGTGGGGCCGCGCGGGTGCGCTTGGCGGGCGGCTCGCTGGCTGATCTCCTGTCGGTTGTCTGCTGTAAGTAGAGGCTCTGGTGACTCTGGTTTAGAGCGGGGCTGTCCACTCAATGATCAGTCGGCGGCTTGAGTCGGCTGGATCGCCTATTTCGGATTTGAGATGACACCTGGGACCGGTCGTATCCTCCACGATCATGGACAGGTGCGGGGAGGACTGGGAGCAGCCACCCGGCCGTAGCGACAGCCCCTGATGGGCTGGCTTCGCCACCACGACAGATACAGCACGACACGGCCGTGACCGACCAGGTCCTCGCGAAGCAGGCAATACTCGAACCGCTCGGCGACCGCGACCGCGCGACCCTGGATCGTCTCTTCTCGACGCTCATCCACCACCTCGCCCGGCTGGACGGGGCCGACGGGTCATCAGGCTCTGCCGCTCGCCGCTACGACAGCTCTTCCACGTCACGCTGCAGGCTGTTCATGCCGCGCAGCCAGCGGTCTGTCTCGGCCGCCCGTCCGGCGTACATGCCCGCCACTTCCGGATGTGGCAGGATCAGGAACCGCCCGTCCGCGATGCCCGCGATCACTGCGTCGGCGACCGCATCCGGCTGGATCACCGAGTCGCCCAGCAGCTTCTCGGCGACCGGGTTGCTGCCGTCCAGCATCCCGGTCCGCACTCCCATCGGGCAGATGGCCTGCACGGTGATGCCCCGGTGCCCGTAGGTGATCGCCATCCACTCCGCGAACGCCAGCGCCGCGTGCTTGGTCGCCGAGTACGCCGCGGTGCCCAGCATCGACAGCAGGCCCGCCGCGGACACCGTGCTGATCAGGTGCCCGCTCCCCCGCTCCAGCCAGGGGTCGATGAGCAGCCGGGCGGCGCGCACGTGCGCCATCACGTTCACCTGCCATGAGGCATCCCAGTCGGCCTCGGCGGCCTCTGGCCCGCCGGTAGTGGCGATCCCGGCATTCGCGCAGTACAGGTCGATCTCGCCCAGCTCGCGCCGCGCGGCGCAGATGAGCGCGGCGACGCCCTCCTCGCCCGCTGCGTCCCCGCCCACGGGTACGGCACCGGCGCCGCACGAGTCGGCGACCGTCCTGGCCGCCTCGGCGTCGAGGTCGTTGACCACCACCCGGGCGCCCTCGGCGGCGAAGCGCCGCGCCAGGGCCGCGCCGATGCCGCTGCCGCCGCCGGTCACCACGACGCCAGCGCCGGTGACGGACTTCATCGCGTGCTTCCCGTGCCCGGCGCCGCCGGACGGACGGAGTTCATCGCGAGGCTCCCGTGGCCGGCGCGGCCGACGCGGCCGGCAGGTTCGCCAGCGCCCCCAGCGAGCCGCGGTGCCGGTCCGCCGTGCCGAACCCGATCGACCCGCTCTTCCCCCGCTTCAGGTACAGGTGCGCCGGGTGCTCCCAGGTGAAGCCGATGCCCCCGTGCAGCTGCACCGTCTCCTGGCCGGCCTTGACCGCGGCATCACTGCACGCGGCTTTCGCCAGCGCGATGGCCAGCGGAGCGTCGGGATCGCCAGTGGCCAGGCACGCGGCCGCGTACCTGGCCGCCGCGCGAGCCTGGGTCACCGCCACCCACAGGTCGGCCAGCCGGTGCTTCAGCGCCTGGAAGGAGCCGACCGGACGGGCGAACTGGCGCCGCTCCTTGACATAGGCCACGGTCATCTCCAGGCACCGCTCGGCCACGCCGAGCAGCTCGGAGGCGAGCATCGCCGCGCCGGCGCCCAGCGCCGCCGCTACCGCCTGCTCGGCTGCCGCCCCGGCGGCGATCCGCCGGGCGGGCACGTCATCGAGGGTGAGGTCGGCAAGCTGCCGGGTCGCATCCAGTGACACGACCGGCGCAAGAGTCACGCCCGCCTCGTCGGCCGACACCGCATACAGTCCGTACGGCACGCCGTCGGCGGGCACCAGCAGGATATCGGCAGGCAGCACGTCGGCTATGCCGCGCACCGATCCGCTCAGCCGGTAGGTGCCTGCCGGCTCGTCGTCGTGCGCGGCGCTCACCCGGATGGTCGGCATGGGCCGGGCGCCCGGAGCCGCGGCGAAGGGAACCGCCAGCGCCGCGGTCGCCCGGCCGGCGGCCAGGGCGCCGAGCAGCTCCTCCTCCTCGCCGGCCGACAGCAGGGCAGCCGTCGCCACGATGGCACTGCCCAGATACGGAACGGGAGCCACCGCGCGGCCAAGTTCCTCCGCCACCACTGCCGCCTCGCGGTAGGACGCCCCCGCGCCGCCGAGGGCCTCGGGCACGATCAGGCCAGCGCAGCCGACATCGGCGGCCAGTGCCCGCCAGAGCCCGGTGTCGTACGGCTGGCTGGTCTCGGTCCTGGCCAGCACGTCCCGCCAGCCCGCCCGGTCCGCCAGCAGCGCGCGGACGGCAGCGCGCAGCTGGCTTTCCGCGTCGCTGTACAGCAGGTCAGGCATTCCGCTCGCGGACCCGGCCGCGGGACCGCCGCTCGCGGACCCAGCCGCGGGACCTCCGGTCGAGGCACCGCCAGCCAGGGGACTGCCGGTCTCTGTCTGGGTCGTCTGGCTCAACGCGGCAGGTCCTTCCATGGCACGTCTTTGTCCAGCCGGACTTCGGCTGGCAGGCCGAGCACCCGCTCGGCGATGATGTTGCGGAGGATCTCGGAGGTGCCGCCCTCGATCGAGTTGCCCTTGGCCCGCAGGTACCGGTATCCGGGATCCCGGCCGTAGAAGTTGGCCCCGTCCGGGCGGCGCATCGACCAGTCCTCGTAACGCAACCCGTCCGGGCCGGCCAGCTCCACCTCGAACTCCGAGATCTGCTGGTTCAGCCGGGCGAAGACGAGCTTGGCCGCGGAGCCCTCCGGGCCGGGCTGCCCGGCGGCAAGCTGCTGGCGCAGCCGCGCGCCCGCCAGCCTGGCCACCTCGGCGTCTGCCCACAGCCGCAGCACAGCATCGTGCAGTCCGGGCGTGCGCAGCTCCGGGTGCTCGCGCCAGGTATGCGCGGCCGAGGCGATCATGCCGCCCTCCCTGGGCGTGGCCGCGCCGCCGATGGCCACTCGCTCGTTCATCAGCGTCGCCGTGGCGACGCGCCAGCCGTCGCCGACCGTGCCGATCCGGTCGGCGTCGGGAATCACCACGTCGGACAGGAACACCTCGTTGAACTCAGCCTCGCCAGTGAGCTGCCGCAGCGGCCTGACCTCGACTCCTGGCGCGGTCATGTCGCAGGCGAAGTAGGTCATGCCCTTGTGCTTGGGCACGTCGGGGTCGGTCCGGGTGACCAGCAGCGCCCGCTTGGCCAGATGCGCCGACGACGTCCAGACCTTCTGCCCGTTCACGACCCAGTGGTCGCCATCGCGCACCGCGCGGGTGGCGAGCCCGGCCAGGTCTGATCCCGCGCCCGGCTCGCTGAACAGCTGGCACCAGATCTCCTCGCCGGTCCAAAGCGGCCGGAGCCAGCGCTTCTTCTGCTCCTGGCTGCCGCAGGACAGGATGGTCGGGGCGGCCATGCCCAGGCCGATCCCGTTTCGTTCTGGATTGTTGGTCGGTGCGCCCGCGGCGGCGAACTCGCCGTCCACGACCTGCTGGAGGCTGCGCGGCAGCCCCTGGCCACCCAGGCCGCCGGGGTAATGGACCCAGGCGAGCCCGGCGTCGAACCGGGCGCGCAGGAAGTCGAGCCGGTCGGCCGCGGCCAGATCGTGGGCAGCCAGGAAGTCGCGGACCTGGCTGCGCAGATCGTCCTCGGCTAGCACAGCGGGCCGCCCGCGACGTAGATGACCTGGCCCGAGACGAAGCCTGCGCCCTCGCTGGCCAGGAACGACGCCACATGCGCGACGTCATCGGGCTGGCCGACCCGGCGCACCGGGATCTGAGCGGCCGCCGCCTTCTGGAAGTCGGCGAAGTCCATTCCCACCCTGGCCGCGGTGGCGGCGGTCATGTCGGTGGCGATGAAGCCCGGCGCGATCGCGTTGGCGGTGATGCCGAACTGGCCGAGCTCGATCGCGAGCGTCTTGGTGAAGCCCTGCAGGCCTGCCTTGGCCGCGGAGTAGTTGACCTGGCCGCGGTTGCCGAGCGCCGAGCTGGACGACAGGTTGATGATCCGGCCGAAGCGCAGGTCGACCATGTGCTTCTGCGCGGCCCGGCTCATCAGGAAGGCGCCCCGCAGATGCACGCTCATGACCGTGTCCCAGTCATCCTCGCTCATCTTGAACAGCAGGTTGTCGCGCAGCACGCCGGCGTTGTTGACCAGCACCGACGGCGGCCCGAGACCGGCGGCTACCGCATCGACCGCCGCCTTGACCTGCTCGGAGTCGCTCACGTCCGCCCCTACGGCGAGCGCCGTGCCGCCCGCCGCGGTGATCGCGTCGACAGTCGCACCGCAGTCGCCTTCCTTCAGGTCGAGCACGGCGACCGCCAGCCCGTCGGCGGCCAGGCGGCGGGCAACGCCCGCGCCGATGCCGCGTGCGCCCCCCGTGACCACGGCGACCCGCTGTGCTGTCTGAGACATGTGACCTCCTGCTTGGTGTGTTCGTCAGCTCGCGGCGTACTTCTTCAGCTCCCGCCATGCGAGCGAGCGCTTGTGTACCTCGTCGGGGCCGTCGGCGAACCGCAGCGTCCGGGCGCCGGTCCACAGCTGCGCCAGCGGGAAGTCCTGGCTGATGCCGCCAGCGCCGTGCGCCTGGATCGCCTTGTCGATCACCCACTCGGCCATCGCCGGGGTAGCGATCTTGATGGCCTGGATCTCGGTGTGCGCGCCCTTGTTGCCGACCGTGTCCATCAGCCAGGCGGTCTTGAGCACCAGCAGCCTGGCCGACTCGATCCGGACCCTGGACTCGGCGATCCAGTCCTGGATCACGCCCTGCTCGGCCAGCGGCTTGCCGAAGGCGGTGCGGTCGGTCACCCGGCGGCACATCAGCTCCAGCGCGCGCTCGCACATGCCGATCAGGCGCATGCAGTGGTGGATCCGGCCGGGGCCAAGGCGGGCCTGGGCGATGGCGAACCCGTCTCCGTCGCCGGCGATCAGGCTGTCGGCCGGCACCCGCACGTCGCTGAACTCGATCTCGGCGTGCCCGCCGTGCGTGCCGTCGTCAAACCCGAAGACCCGCATCCCGCGCTTGATCGTGACGCCTGGCGTGTCCCTGGGGACCAGGATCATCGACTGCTGGCGGTGCCGCTGCGCGTCCGGCGCGGTCTTGCCCATCACGATGAGGATCTTGCAGCGGGGGTCCATCGCCCCGGACGCCCACCACTTGCGGCCGTTGATCACGTAGCTGTCGCCGTCGCGCTCGATCCTGGTCGCGATGTTGGTGGCGTCCGATGAGGCGACGTCGGGCTCGGTCATGCAGAACGCTGACCTGATCTCGCCATCCAGCAGCGGCCGCAGCCAGCGCTCCTGCTGCTGCGGGCTGGCGAAGTCCGCGAGCAGCTCCATGTTGCCGGTATCGGGGGCGGCGCAGTTCAGCGCCTCAGGCGCGAGGGCCGGGCTGTGGCCGGTGATCTCCGCCAGCGGCGCGTACTGGAGGTTGGTCAGGCCCGCGCCTTCCGGGTGATGGATCAGGAACAGGTTCCACAGGCCCAGGCTGCGCGCCTGCTTTTTCAGCTCGTCGATGACCGGGGGGCGCTCCCAGATCCGCCCGTGCGCTGCCGCGTCCGCCACCTGCTCGGCGAAGACCCTCTCCGCCGGGTAGACATGGGCGTCCATGAAGGACAGCAGCTGCCCGCGCAGATCATCTGTTCGCACGTCGAATGCAAAATCCACCTGGCGCCTCCTGGCGAGTCCGGACAAGACTACCTACCGGCCGGTACGACTCCACGCTACGGTCATCACATGGCGCAGGTCGAGACGATCCGGGGTCCTATTGACGTGGCCAGCCTGGGGACGACGCTCATGCACGAGCACGTGTTCGTCCTCAGCGAGGAGATCCGGCAGAACTACCCGTCCGGCTGGGACGAGGACCTGCGGATCGCCCATGCAGGCCGCCAGCTGAACAAGGCGACCGGGCGCGGGATCGGCACGATCGTCGATCCGACGGTGATCGGCCTGGGCCGGGACATCCGGCGGATCCAGCGGGTAGCCGAGCTCACCGACATCACCATCATCGTGGCGACCGGTCTGTACACCTTCACCGAGGCGCCGTTCTACTTCCGCTACCGCGGCCGGCGCAGCGGGTCCGACGGCGAGGACCCGATGACGGACATGTTCGTCACCGACATCACCGCCGGGATTGCCGGCACCGGGGTCAAGGCGGCGTTCCTGAAGTGCGCGATCGACGAGGCCGGCCTCACCCGCGGGGTCGAGCGGGTGCTGCGGGCCGTGGCACGGGCGCACGTCCTGACCGGCGCCCCCGTGACGGTGCACACCCACCCGGCCAGCCAGTCAGGCCTGGTGGCGCTGCGCGTGCTGCGCGAGGAGGGCGCCGATCTGAGCCGGGTGGTCATCGGCCACAGCGGCGACGGCGCTGACCTGCTGTACCTGGCCGAGATCGCCGACGCCGGCTGCCTGCTGGGGATGGACAGGTTCGGCGAGAACGGCCCGCCGTTCCTCGATCAGCGCGCGGACACCGTCGCGGCGATGTGCCACCGCGGCTATGCCGGCAGCATGGTGCTCTCGCACGACGCCGCGTGCTACATCGACTGGTTCGACCACGACGAGGACGGCGCGGGAAACTACACCTACATCCACGACGCCGTGCTCCCCGCGCTCGCCGAGCGCGGGGTCACCCCGGAGCAGATCGAGACGATGCTGGTGACCAACCCGCGCCGCTACTTCACTCCCCCGGCAGATCCCTCGGGCGCCGGGGATGCAACGGCAGGGCGCAGGACCTCAAGGGACTCAGGATGGGCCCGCCCGTAACCGATTCCGGCCAGGCCAGCGGCGGTCAGCAGCACGCCTGCCAGCAGATAGGCGGCCGGCACGCCAAATACGCCGGCCACGGCGCCGAAAGCGACCGCTCCGACGCCCTCCAGCACGATCAGGCTCCCGATCATCGTGCTGGTGACATGAGCTATCCGCTCGGACGGTATGACGTGAATGAACGTCGTCTGCGCCGCCACGATCCAGCCGAAGCCCACGCCGATCGCCAGGTTTCCCGCCACCAGCAGCAGCGGGTCCAGGCGCAGCCCCAGCGCGGTCAGGCCGAACGCGACCCCGCACAGCGTGATGTACCAGAACTGGCCGAGAACCCGCTCGCTCAGCCTCGTCCGGCCGACCACGGTCGCGGCGACGGCCGCGCCTGCCGCCGTGGCCGCCAGGGCCGCGGGCACCCACCCGCGATCGGACTTGGTCAGGGCCGCCGCGGCCAGGGTCTGCGGCACGGCGCCGAAGGCGAGCCCGATCCATGCGACCGGCGCCAGCACCGATAGCGTCCGGTCACCGAAGATCGCGCGGATCCCCGTCGTCATGGACCCGCGCTGGCGGGACCGCACCGGCGGGGGCAGCCGCAGCCCGGTGATCAGCAGCGCCGCGGCCACGAAGGTGGCGGCATCGGCCGTGAGCGCCGGTCCGGCGCCGATCGCGATCGCGATCGCCGACCCCGTGAGGTAGCCGAGGACCTCTGATACCTGGTTGGACACCGACACCAGGGCGACCAGGCGGCCCCGGACGTCACGTGGCACGCCGTCGGCGATGGCCCCGGTCCTGACGGCATTGAATGCCGTCCTGACCCCGCCGAGCATGGCCGCGGCGGCGAGCACCGGCCACAGTCCGGACAGGACTATCGGGAGACTCAGCGCCGCCGCGCCCGCCAGGCACAGCCAGACCAGGCCGGCCCGGCGCGGGATCCGGTCCAGCCAGGGCCCGATGCCCGCCGACACCGCGAACGCCGGCACTGCCTGCACCCCGAAAACGGCGGCGGATCCCAGCGGGTGCCCGCCGGAGCGGCTGTAAGCGGCCAGCAGCAGTGCGCCTAACCCGACGAAGTCACCGACGTAGGAGATCGTGGCGGCGACCCAGATCCGCCACCCGACCGGATCAGTGAAAACCGCCCGGTACCGAAGCGATCCGCCGTCCACTACCCGCGCACCTCCGCAGCCGCGTCCGTACTAGCGTGAATGGGCATATTTGGGCGGTGTAATGATACGTACCACGTACTCGTCCGACAACTCCCGGCAGCTAGCTCGTGACGGACAGCGCTGAAAGGGGTGACCTACCTCAGCAGCAGGCGGCCGATCCTGCGGCCGGCGACGTACAGGCCGGCCAGGCCCATCAGGGCCAGGTACAGCACGTACCAGAGCAGGCCGGGACCGACAGCGCCGAGGGTGAGGCCGCGCAGCAGGGTGACGCCCTGGTACAGCGGCGTGCACTCGACGGCGATCTGGATCGGCCTCGGGTAGACGCTCAGCGGGTAGAACGTCGTGGAGAACAGGAACATCGGCAGCGTGGCCAGGGTCACGAACTCGAAGTGCTGCCAGCTGCGCATGAAGGTGGTGGCGGCCATCCCGGCGCCGGCGAAGGCGAAGCCGATCAGCAGCGCGCCAGGCAGCGCCGCGACGGCCCAGGCCGAGTGCACCAATCCCATCGCCAGCATGACCACCATGAACGCCGCGGCGTACAGGCCGCCCCGGATCAGCGCCCAGCCGATCTCCCCGAGCGCGATATCGCCCGACCGCATCGGAGTAGCCAGCGCGGCGTCGTAGAACCTGGCGTACTTGAGCCTGAAGAACACGTTGAACGTCGAGTCCAGCACCGCGCCGTTCATCGATGAGGTCGCCAGCAGGGCCGGGGCGACGAAACTGGCGAAGGCCACCGGGTGCCCGCCGGGCCCCGTTACCTTGCCGACGAGCTCGCCGAGGCCGACTTCGATGGACAGCAGGTAGAACAGCGGCTCGAAGAAGCCGGACGCGAGCATCAGCCAGCTGTGCCGGTACACCCGCGCGTGCCGCTCGATCAGATGCACGCTGCCGCGCCCGCCCAGGCCGGACCGGGCCAGCAGCATCGAGGCCGGCAGGATCCGCAGCGGGATCTCCCGCAGCGACGGCGCGGTCATCTGCCCGCCACCTGCCGGTCAGGCGTCTTGCGGGCCGGCCCGGAGCCCACGCCGGCCAGCACGGAGCCCACGCCGGCCGGCACGGAGCCCACGCCGGCCGGCATCGCACTCTGGTCAGACATAGAGCCGCCGCCGGTAGGTGCGCTTCCCCGCCGCTACGCCGATCACGGTCAGCGCGCCGAGGTAGCCGAGGTGCACCAGCGCACCGGTCAGGCCGAGGGTGCCGAGGCTCAGCGACCGGCACAGCGCGACGCCGTGCCACAGCGGGGTCGCGTAGGCGACGGGCCGGATCCAGGCAGGAAGCTGAGAGACGGGGAAGAACGTGCCGGAGAACAGGAACAGCGGGATCATCCCGAACCGGAAGATGATCGCGAACGAGGTGTCCTTGGTGACGGTGATCGCCCAGGCCTCGATCGGCGCCGCGAACGCGAGGCCGGTCAGCACGCCGACGGGCAGCGCCGCGAGCACCCAGGCCGAGTGCACGGCGCCGAACGCCGCCGTCACGGCCAGGAAGATCGAGCAGTTCATCGCCAGCCGCATCGCGATGAACAGCAGGTGCCCGGCGAAGATGTCGGCCGGGCGCAGCGGCGACGACGCCGCCGCCTGATAGGTCTTCAGCCACTTCACCGACGCCATCACCGGGTAGGTCGACTCCGCGACCGCCGTCTGCATCGCGGTCGCGGCCAGCAGCCCGGGGGCCAGGAAGGTCAGGTAGCTGACGCCGCCGATGCGGGCCAGGCCGTGCGCGTCGACCAGCGTGCCCAGGCCCAGGCCCATCGCGCCCAGGTAGAGCACCGGGTTGAGCACGCTGGAGTAGATCGAGCCGCGCCAGGTCCGCCGGTAGTTGGTCAGCCAGAACCGGAACTCGCGCAGCGCGAACGACCAGCCGGAGGCCGGCGGCCTTCGGGCTGCCCCCTGGCTCGCGGGCACGCCGCCTCGCACGGCCGTCACTAGTCCTCCAGCCGTCGGCCGGTCAGGCGCAGGAAGACATCCTCCAGCGTGCTGCGGCGGACCAGGGAGGTCAGCGGCTCAAGCCCGAGAGCCCGAACGGCAGCCAGCGCGGCATCGCCATTGGCTATGTAAAGCAGAATCCGGTCGGCGAGCACTTCCATCCGCTCGGCCGGCGCGTCGGCCAGCTTCTCTGCCGCCTGCTCATGCGCGGACACGTCGAAGCGGAGCTCCAGCACCTCCGGCGTGGAGTACATCGCGATCAGCTCGCGGGGCGACCCCTGCGCGGCGATCTGGCCGCCGTCCATGACCACCAGGCGATCGCAAAGCTGCTCGGCCTCGTCCATGTAGTGCGTAGTCAGCACGAGCGTGACGCCCTGCTGCTTGAGCCGGTACAGCCGGTCCCAGACCGCGTGCCTGGCCTGCGGGTCCAGGCCGGTGGTCGGCTCATCCAGCAGCAGGATGTCCGGCTCGTTGATCAGCGAGCGGGCAATAGTGAGCCTGCGCTTCATCCCGCCCGACAGCGGTTCCACCTGGTCGTTCGCCCGGTCAGTGAGCTGGACGAAGTCCAGCAGGCGGCCCGTGCGCTCGCTGATGACATCCCTGGCCAGGCCGAAGTAGCGCCCGTAGATGAGCAGGTTCTCCCGCACGGTCAGCTCGACATCGAGCGTGTCCTCCTGCGGGACGACGCCGAGCCTGGACCGGATTGCCGGGCCATCGGCGACCGGGTCCAGGCCGAGGATGGACAGGTCCCCGCCGCTCGGCGGCGAGACGCAGCCCACCATCCGCATCGTGGATGACTTGCCAGCGCCGTTCGGGCCGAGGAAGCCGAACGCCTCGCCCTGGCGTATCTCGAAATCGATCGCGTTGACCGCCGTGAAGCCGCCGAACTTCTTGGTCAGCCCACGAGCACGGATCAGGACGTCGGGATCGGGCACGCCGCGAGACTACCTGGTCCGGCTGACATTTCCGAACGAAATTTCCGGCCTTCCGGGCAACCCGAGCAGCCCGGAAGAGGGCAGCCGGAGGGCAGCGGGAGGGCAGCAAGTGAAGCGGGAATGCCCTGGTCCGGCACGCCGCCCGCGACAGGACGGTATTCTCGCAGGCGGGCCCTGGCGCGTGCAGGCAGGTGCCGCGGGGAAACGGGGGATGCGCGCCCGCACGTGCTACGGGAGAGGAAGGTCGGCCAGGTGAGCTTTGCCCACGGGCTGTACGAGCGGTTCCGGCACCTGATCCACGAGATGGCCAAGTTCGGCGTGATCGGCCTGATCGGCGTCGTCATCACTGACCTCGCCTACAACCTGCTGTACTACAGCGTCGGCCTGGGGCCGCTCACCTCCGTCACGATCGCCACCATCGCCGCGACGTTCTTCACCCTCGTCGGCAACCGCTACTGGACATTCCGGCATCGCCAGGGCAGCGGCGCCGGCCGCGAGGCCGTCATCTTCTTCGGCCTGAACGGGGTCGCCCTGCTCATCCAGTACGCCTGCATCGGCCTCACCAACTACACGTTCGGCCGGACCGACAAGCTCTCCAACAACATAGCGCTGCTGATCGGGATCGGGCTGGGGACCCTGTTCAGGTTCTGGTCGTACCGCAAGTGGGTGTGGGCGGCGGTGCCCCCGGCTCCGCGGGCCGCGGGGCGGCCCGCGGAGCCGGCCATGGGGCCGGCCGGGGGCACCGCCGCCGAGCCGGCCAGCCCGGTGCTCGCCGCGCGTTCCGGCCGCGAGCCCGCCACCGTCCCGCCAGGCCCGGCCCGCGCCGCGGCTGACGGTGCGGCAGGAGATGAGCCGGGACGCTCCCGTTAAGAATGAATGTTGATTCAGGCGCCGCAGCCGTGGCCTGCGTTCGCTACCAGGCTCGATAGCGGCACGGCGAGGGCCGCGCTGGCCTGTGCCTGGGTCAGGGCGCCGGTCGCCACCAGCCGCCCGATGACGTGCTCCTCCCTGCCGCGGGCCTGGCGCGGGAACTTGAGCGGGTCGTCCGCCGACGGGCCCTGGACCAGTCCGGCCAGCAGCGCAGCCTGCGGCCAGGACAGGCGGTGCGGGGACCTGCCGAAATATCCGCAGCTCGCGGCGGCCATGCCGTAGAAGCCGTGGCCGAAGTAGACCACGCTGGCGTACATCCGGAGGATCTCGGGCTTGCTGTAGCTGAAATTCAGCTTGACGGCGAGGGCCACCTGCTTAGCCTCGTCCCGCGGGGTGGAGTTCCCGTGGGTGTAAAGGACCTTGGCCAGCTGCTGGTAGAGCGTCGCGCCCCCCTGGTCGCCCTTGCCGCTCAGCCAGCCGACGAAGACCCGGCCGACCGCGATCGGGTCAAAGCCGGGCTCGCTGTTGAACCGGTGATCCTCCGTTGCCTCCAGCGCCGCGGCGAACCGCGCGGGGACCCGCGGGCCCGGGTAGGCAGCATGATGGGCCCGGTTCTGGGCCGCGACCAGTGCCCTGGCGTTGCCGACCGACGGCGTGACGAGCAGCAGCCCGCCGAAGGCGAGGACGCACAGCAGGATGACGGTGAGGACGAGCGCGGCGGTAGCACGTACCAGGGAGCGCCCGCGGCCCTTCCTGCGCTGCGTGCCCGGTCTGGCGCCAGGGCCCGCCGAGCGCAAGCCCCCCGCCCCCGGGCCGCCGCCCGCCCCCGGGCGCTCCGGCAGGGGCAGGGTCACATCCCAGTGGCGCGCGCTCTCACCAGCCGATCCGCGCACCGTCATTCCCTTCATTTCGGGCAATGTCCCTGACCTTGGCTATGCCTGCGGGGCCAGCACCGTTGCGGGAGTTACGCCGTCCGTATCCGACAACGCCAACGATCAAGGCACCCGCTTTGTGCCCGGGCTCGCCGCGGCTGGCTCGCCGCGGCTGGCTCGCCGCAACCCGATCGATATGGCTCTGAACGGGTTGGGTGCCGCTCAAGGCACATCGAGCGGGCTGGGTGCCGCTCAAGGCACATCGAGCGGGCTGGGTGCCGCTCAAAGGCACATCGAGCGGGCTGGGTGCCGCATTTCCTCGCCGCCGGCCGTCGCGGCCGGCTATGGCCGGCTACGGCGCGGCGAGCTGGTCGAGGTGAACGGTGACGTCCTGGATCCGGGTGCCCGGCCGGTGCCGACGTGGCCCGGTGCCGCCCCGCTGCCAGGGCCGGGGACCATCGAGCGGCCGGTACTCGACGCCGGCGGCGTCCAGCCGGCGAAGGTGCGCGGCCACCCGGCCGTCCAGCGCCGGGCGCACCCTCATAGCAGGGCTGGCGACACCGGCGACACCGGCAGGGCTGCCAGGGCTGGCGACGCCGGCGGGGCTGCCGGGGCTGCCGGGGCCGTCCTGGTCCCACGCGGCAGGGCCGCCGATCCAGGCCACCTCCGCCAGCGCGCAGGCGCGCGGGAACATCATGTATTCCAGCGACCGGCTGTCCCGGATGTTCTCGGTCCATACCTGGAATTGCGCGCCGAGCAGCCGGGCCGCCGCCTGGTCCGGCCAGCCGTCGCCGGCCGGGCGCATCGCCGCGACATCCTGGACTCTGATCGGGCCGCCGATCGCAATCGGCTCGGCGTCGTCATCGGCCTGGTAGTAGTCGAAGTAGGTGGGCAGCACGGGCGCGGCGATCACTTCGTGGCCCGCCTGCGCAGCGCGCCGCGCGATGTCCATCCCGCGCCAGGCCATCACGATGGTGTCCGGCCGCAGCGTGCCGCGCGGGCCGCCGGCGCCGGTCACCGCGCTCGCGAAGCCCTCGTCCCAGACGACCGCCCTGGCACCGAAGGTGTCGGCCAGCATGTCCGCGATCTCCCGCAGGAAACCGGCGTGCAGCTCCTCCGCCGTGGCGAGCCCGAGCTGACGGCGGTAAGCCTCGATCCCGGGATCATCCCGCCATGAATCCAGAACGCATTCGTCCCCGCCGATGTGCACATACTTCGCCGGGACGGCGCCCAGCAGCTCTTCGAAGATCTCGCCGAGGAACTCCCGCGTCTGCGGCAGCGGCGACATCAGGTGCGGGAAGATCCCCCAGTCCGGGCTGACCGCGTAGCCGCCGTCCGGAGCCGGGCCCGAGCCGAGCTGAGGCATGGCCGCCAGCAGCGCCGATGCGTGGCCGGGAACCTCGATCTCCGGCACCAGCGTCACCATCCGCTGCGCCGCGTAGGAGGAGATCTCGGCCAGGTCCGCCAGGGTGTAGTAGCCGCCGTGCGGAATCTCCTCGTAGACGGCCGGCCGCTCCTTGTTCAGGCTGATCCTCGTCCGCGGCCGGTGCGAGCCGATCTCGTGCAGGGCGGGATAGCGCCGGCTCTCGATCCGCCAGCCCTGGTCATCGGTGAGGTGCAGGTGAAACCGGTTCAGCTTGAGGGCGGCGAGCGTGTCGATGATCGCCAGCAGCTCGCGCTTGGGGAAGAAGTGCCTGGCCACGTCCAGGTGCGCGCCGCGCCAGGCCAGGGCCGGGGCGTCTTCGATCTGCCCGCAGGGCAGCTGCCAGGCAGGCCCCGGCACCGGCGCCGCCCGCCACGCCCCGTCGGGCAGCAGCTGCCGAACTGTCTGGGCGGCGTAGAACGCGCCCGCCGCTCCCCCGGCCGTGATCCGGATCCGGGCCGGGCCGATCAGCAGCCGGTACCCCTCCTCCGGCAGGTCCTGGCCGACGTCGATAGTAATCTCCCCGGCGGGAGGACCGGATGTTTCCCCGGCTCGGTGACCGGGCGCCTGCGCGGCGGGGAGGCCGGAGGCTCCCCCGGCTCGGTGACCGGGCGCCTGCGCGGCGGGATGGCCGGAGGTCTCCGGCCAGGGCAGCGAGGCGAGTACCCGGCGGAACGCCGTCGCGGCCTGGGCGGCGCCGGGCCCGGCGGCGACCGCCGTATCCGGGCCGATCGGGAACCAGCCGGGCTGCGGGCGGACGGTCTGCGGAAAGGGAAGCAAGGACGCAAGGTGATCGTTCACGTCCCAAGGCTTCCAGACAGATGCAGTTTCTGCCGCACGGCCAGCGTCCTTTCCGCCGCACGTGCCAAGGCCGGATGATCAGCTCGCTACCTCGCTACCTCGCCAGCTCGGTGATTGCGTCGCCCAGCGGGGTGCGGTGGTAGAGCACTGAGCGTCCCGACCGTGCGCGGTCAGCCAGGCCGGCCCGGCGCAGCACGGCGAGATGGTCACCGACCGCGCCGGTCGACAGCCGCAGGCTGCGGGCAAGCTGTGTCGTGCTGGCCGGCTCGGCGAGCGCGACGAGCAGCTGCGCGCGGGTCCGCCCGATCAGGTCGGTCAGCGCCGCCGGCTCGGGCGCCAGCGGCGTCTCCCACAGTCCGGCGATGCCGCGGGCCGGATAGATCACCGATTGCGGCCACGCGACGTCGGTCTGCGCGCCCAAGCTGGGCCAGATGAAGACCGACGGGACAAGCAGAAGACCTTGCTCGGCTACGGTCACCGTGATGTCCTGCGAGGCGCGAGCGATTTCCATCACGCCGTCACGCCAGCGCAGGTCCGCATGCAGGCCTCGCAGCGCCTCTGCCCAGCCAAGCCGTCCGAGCTGGCCGGCTCGGTGGACCGCGTCGCGTTCGCAGATCGCCCGCAGCTGCGGCCAGTCGGGCGCCAGCAGCTCGAACCATGCCCGGTGCAGCGTGCCGGCGATCTGCTCAACAACGTCGTCGCCTTGCAGCACCCAAGCGGCCCGGCCGCCCGGCGCCGGCTCGCCCTGCAGCGTATGGCTGATCTGCGCACGCGCGTCGTCCAACCGCGTAGCACGCACCTGGGCGAGGTCGGCTTCGATGGTCTGGCTAAGGTCTTCGGGCGGCGGCGCGATGAAATCGGCGCCGTGCGTCCTGGTCTGCAACGCCAGGACAGCATCCAGTGCCGTCTGCCGGCGCAGCCGCTGGTAGACCGGCAGCAGCCGGGCATGCCATGCCCGCGGCAGGCGCTGCGGCGAGCGGCCGGAGAGCTTGCGCAGCAGCCCGTCAAGCTCGAACAGCGGAGAGATCGCGAAGCGGGTGCGGGCCAGCGCCTCCACGCCGATCGTGAATCGGAGCACGTTCACGACCTTACGCTGCTGGACGAACCTTTCGACCCTGCGTTGCATGGCTCCCAGGATGAGGACTCATGACAGGGTCAAGGTATGAATCCCAGGCCAGTTACCGCCAGTTGTGGGCGGTGCCGGTGTTCCGCGTGCTGCTCGCCACCCGGTCGCTAGGGACAGCCGCGGACACGCTGCGCACGGTGGCGCTGTCGGTTCTCATCTATGTGACTACCGGGTCCGTGTTGCTGGGCGCGCTCACCTACGGAGTGTCGTTCCTGCCGCAACTGCTCGGCGGAAGCCTGCTCGGTGCGCTCGCCGACCGGCTTCGTCCCCGGCGGCTGATTGCCGCGGGATATGCGGGAGAGTGCGCCTGCGCAGCGGCACTTGGCTTCGCGCACCTCCCGGCGTGGGCCAGCCTCACCGTGGTGGCCGCGGTTTCCTGCCTGACCCCGGTATTTACCGGGGCCTCCAGCCGGGTGATGAGCGACGTGCTGACCGGCGACGCCTACGTCCTGGGGCGTGCCCTGTCCAGTATGGCGTCATCGGCATCGCAGCTGATCGGGCTGGCCGGCGGCGGGGTAGCCGTCGCCGCACTAGGCCCACGGCATGCCCTGCTGGTCAGCGCGGTATGCCACCTGATAGCTGGCGTGGCCGTCCGGCTGCGCCTGCCCGACCTGCGGCTGACTGACCCAGCGGCGCCCGGGCAGCGGAAGCCCGGGCGTAGCGGCCAGGAAGCGTCACGGTCGGCCGTGCGGCAAAGCTGGGTCGGCAATATGCAGCTTCTGGCTGACCCTCGCGTCCGTGTCCTGCTGCTCGCTCAGTGGCTGCCGCCGATGTTCGTGACCGGAGCTGAAGCCCTGATCGTTCCCTATGCCGGCAGCCGGGACCTCCCCCGCGGCTGTGCCGGCTGGCTGCTCGCGTGCGTGCCCGCCGGAATGATCTTTGGCAACCTCGTGATCGGGCGGTTCGTCCGCCCGGCAGCGCGCGAGCGACTGCTCGTCCCGCTCGTGGTTGTGCTGGGGCTGCCGCTGACGGCGTTCGCCCTGAACCTGCCGCCGATCCTGGATGGCGCCCTGCTCGCGCTGACGGGAGTGGGCTTCTCGTACGGGCTGAGCGTGCAGCGCCGGTTCCGCGAGATCGTGCCCGTTTTGGCCAGGGGCCAGGCCTTCACCTTGCTGTCGACTGGCCTGATGACGTTGCAGGGCATCGGGCCCGCCCTGTGCGGCGCGGTCGCTGAGGTGGTGCCCATCGGCAGCGTCATCGCCCTGACCGGCGCGGCGACGCTTGTCACTGCCATGTTGCTGTGGTTCCGCCTCCCGGATGTCATGGGCGGCCCGGCTGGAGCAGCTATGCCGGATTCGGGACATCATCACGCTCTGCGGAGCGCCAGGGCGGGCGCCACGGCGGCTATCGTGCCGGAACGTCCTCCCGGCTGAACAGCTCCAGTGCATCGTCTCGTCGGGATGCGCCGGAATCGTCCGCTGGCTGGCCGGAGCCGACCGAGGAGGGCATCGGCTCAGCCGAAGCTGAGAATTTCAGCAGAGAACTGAGGTCTCCGATAATGTACTTGGAATAATTGCGCAGGAGAACCATGACGCGTCCGGCAAGCACCCGGCTGGGAATAAGGTACATAGTGAGATTGCCGTTCAGAATGAAGAAGTAGTCTAGCGCATCTGGATCGTAGGGAATCAGTCGTCCACGATTACCTACGGAATATGGACGTCTGCCAACTTGCACGCGAATAGCACCGGCGGCGGTCACGCCCAGCCCAAGTTCGCGCATGACGCCGCGCCACGAGCGAGATGCCGCCACGGCGGCGGTTAACTGAGAGTCGGACCAGGTACGTTTGTCGAGAGAGTTTTCTGCCATACTGCAAAGTTAGCAACGACCTCTGACAAAATGGTCGCCGACAAAACCGACGGCCACTTCTTCAGTCGGGACGCCGGGATTTGAACCCGGAATCTCCTGCCCCCCAGGCAGGCGCCATAACCAAGTTAGGCCACGTCCCGTCGTCCGCTTGGACGCTCAAAATGATAGCGCATACCGGGCGCACGCGAGCCGCAGGGACCCTCCGTCGAGCAGACGCCTCGCACCGGTGTCACCGAGTTTCCCTAGTCGGACCATCTGCGGGATGTCGCCGAGCAAGGCGTCGTCAGCGTCAGGGCTTGCGGGCGATGCCGCCGTAGATGGAAACCTCAGCGTCGTAGGCCGGGTCGCTGGGGCGGGTAGCAGCGGGATCGGGCCGCCAGCGATTGACCAGCTCGACGCCGGGCTCGACCAGGTCCAGCCCGTCGAAGAAGCGCTCGATCTCGGCCTTGCTGCGCGGCACGAGCGTCATGCCGCGCTGCCGGAAGCTTTCCGACACCTTCCGGAGCCGCTCGGGTGCCAGCTCGTCGCTGAGGTGAGTGAGCACGAGGTAGCTGCCGGGCGGCACGGCCGCCACGTACCGGCGAAGGTAGCCGTAGGCCTCCTGGACATCCTCGATCAGGTGCAGGACGGCGATGAGCATGAGGCCCACGGGCTGGCCCAGGTCCAGGACCCCGCTCAGCGCGGGGACGCCCAGAATGCTGTCCGGCTCGCGCATATCACCGTCGATGTAGAGCGTCTTGCCCTCGGGGGTGCTGCTCATCAGCGCACGGGCATGGGCGAGCACGATGGGGTCGTTGTCGGCATAGACGATGCGCGAGCTGGGGGCGGAGGACTGCGCGACCTCGTGCACATTCGGGGAGGTGGGGATGCCCGTGCCGATGTCCAGGAACTGGCGGATGCCCGCCTGCGCCGTCAGGTACCGCACCGCCCGGACCATGAACGCGCGATTCTCCAGGGGACCGGCCCGGCCGGTCGGATTGACCGCCAGTGCCTCCTCGGCCGCCTTCCGGTCAGCCGCGAAGTTGTCCTTGCCGCCCAGCATGTAGTCATAGACCCGAGCCGGATGCGGCCGGTCGGTGTTCAGGTCCACCGGCTCCGCCTTGGCGCCCTGACCCTGGTTCATCCAGTCCGTGCTGCCTGTCATCCCAGCCCCATCCGCCACCCGCTCCGTGACCAGTTCGGATGATATGCCCACCGCTGCAAGGCCGCTGACTCGGGATCGGCGGCACCGGGTCCGTCGCGATCACGGGTAGGCATCGCCACCGTCTTTGGCTCCAGGTGGATCCCGGTGCCGATCGTCATCCCGCGCAGCGGCATGCTCTGCCCGAACTGCGCCGAGATGCTGGCCAGGAGGCGGCAGTTGCCCGTCACCCACTCGATACGTGCTGTCACCCGGCTCCCTCCAGTCAACGGGTTTCGCTGCGGGATCACAGGCCCAGCTGATGCGGGCAGCGGACATCGCTACGATAGCTGGCTGAAACGTGGTGAGCGCGGGGCTTTCCAGGCGTCTTGTGAACGGCTGCCCAGCCGGGCGGCCGATCGAGACGAGCCACGGACTGTCGCAATGGACGGCGATATGAGGTGGTCAGATGCCAGCGCACCACCGGACAGCCCGCAGGCGCCCCGGCAGCAAGGCCGCGACGGGGGCAGTGCTTGTCCTCATCGCCATTGTCACCGGGAGCATCTACGTGGCCGTCCATGGCGGCTGGGCGCGCAGCGCACAGGCCAGCGACGCCGCGGACACGACGGCGCGGACGGCAGGGTCCTGCGCCACACCGGGCGCTGCCGCATCGGGCGCTGCCGCATCGGGCGCTGCCGCATCGGGCGCTGCCGCATCGCCGCGATGCCCGGACCGATCCCCGGCCGCCGCGAGCGCCCGGCCGGCAGCTAGCCCGAGATCTGCCGCGCGGCCCGGGAAGCGGCACGCGGCGGGGCACGCCCGCACGCCGAAGCCGCACTCGCCGCCTCCTCTTCCGGCGCCGTCGGCCACGCCGAAGCCGAGCCCGCCGCCGCCACCGTCCCCGACCGCCACGCCGCCGGGCGCCGCGTCGGGATCGGCGGCCGCACAGGTACTTGCCCTGATCAACCAGGCGCGTGCCCAGGCGGGCCTGCCTGCCTACACCATCACCGCAGGGCTCGATCGCAGCTCGGCAGCGCACAACCAGAGGATGGCCAGCGGCTGCGGGCTGTCGCATCAGTGCACGGGCGAGCCGAGCCTCGGCGCGCGCGAGACCGCGGCGGGCGTCAGCTGGACATCGGCGGGCGAGAACATCGGCGAGGGCGGCCCGGAGCCCGACACCGCAGCGGCCATGGCGGGGATGGCCGTGACGCTCACGCAGAGCATGCTGAACGAGAAGCCGCCGGACGACGGGCACCGGCTGAACATCCTGAGCAGCGCGTTCCACCACGTCGGCATCACGGTCCAGGAGGACAGCTCCGGGACCGTCTGGATGACGCAGGATTTCTCGAACTAGGCCATGGCGGCAGCTGAGGTTCCAGGCAGCGGCACTGACGTTGCGGCGGCGGCAGTGACGTTGCCGGCGGCGGCATGACGTTCCAGGCGACCATGGGCGCGGCACCGCCGGTCGACCGGGCGTGGCTGCGCTCGCGCCGCTGGGATGCCGTCATCGTCGGCGCGGGCCATAACGGCCTCACCGCGTCGGCGTACCTGGCCGGGATGGGCTACGCGGTACTGGTGCTGGAGACCCGCGACCGGGTCGGCGGCGCCTGCACGCTGCAGCAGCCGTTCAGCGATCCCTGTTACCTGGTCAGTCCCTGCGCCTACGCCGTGGGCCTGCTGCATCCGCTGGTCGTGGATCAGCTGGACCTGCGCCGTCACGGCTACGGCGTGCACCTGGTCGATCCGCACCTGTGGTGCCCGTTCGAGGACGGCACGGCGCTCACCTTGTGGGACGACGACCAGCGCAGCGCGGCCGAGGTAGCCCGGCTCGCGCCCGGTGACGTGGACGGACTGCTGCGCTATCAGTCGCTGTTCGCGCGGATCCGCCGCCTGCTGCGCGAGGGGGCACGCGACACCTGGCTTGGCGACGCTCCCAGCCGCGGCGAGATCGAGGAGCTGCTCGGGCATGACCAGGAGCTGATCGATGTCGTCTTCACCGCGTCGATCGCCGACGTCGTCGAGCGTCATGTCCGCGACGAGCGGCTGCGGACCGCGCTGCACGGGCAGGGCCTCACCGGGACCTGGGCCGGGCCGCGGGATCCGGGCACGGCGGCGATCCGCCTGATGCACAGCTCCGGATCGATCGAGGGCAAGGGCGGGGCCTGGGGCTACGTGCAGGGCGGCATGGGCCGGATCTCCTTCGCGCTGGCCGACGCGGCGGCCGAGCGCGGCGCGGTTATCGCGACGGGCATCGGCGTGGCCGGCATCGTGCCCGGCGAGGGCGTGATCCTGGACGACGGCACGCGGGTGCTGGCACGCTGCGTGGTCAGCAACGCCGATCCGCGGGCCACGGTCGCCCTGTGCACCTCCGATGTCCCGGCCGCGTTCGGCCAGCGCGTGGCGGACTGGCAGATCGAGGGACCGGTTGTCAAGGTCAACTGCGCGCTGAGCGAGCTGCCCCGGTTCACGGCGGCGGAGTCCGCGGACGCGCCGCACCGCGCGATGGTGACGATCAGCCGCGGCATCGAGGCCACCGAGCTGGCGTACCGGGCCAGCCGCGCGGGCCAGCCGGCACCCGAATGGTGCGAGCTCTACTTCCACACCGCGTATGACCGGAGCGTGGCGCCGCCGGGTAAGCACATCATGAGCGTTTTCGCCCAGTACGTCCCGTACACGCTGGCCGAGGGCAGCTGGGATGAGCGGCGCGAGCAGATCGGTGACATGGTGATCGCCGCGATCGCCCGATTCGCGCCGGGGCTGGGCGCGCTGATCGAGGAACGGGAGGTCCTGGGACCTCCAGACATAGAGCGAAACGCAGGGCTGACCGGCGGTCACATCTTCCAGGGCGAATGCCTGCCCGGCCAGATGTGGGAGCGCCGGTTCGCCCCGCGCACGCCGATACCCGGTGTCTACCTGTGCGGGGCCGCGACCCACCCCGGCGGCAGCGTGATCGCCGCCAACGGCCGCAACGCGGCAATGGCGGTGGCGGCGGACCTAGCCGCGCCCTGAGCTGCCCCCCCGGCGAGCCGGGCCGGCGGACCTGGCCGCGCACCGGTCTGGTCGTTTCGGCCGGATCGACAGACCCGGCTACCCGGCCTGGCTGAAGGTACGGCGGTAGGCCTGCGGCGAGGTCCCCCACCGGCGAGCGAAATGCCGGCGCAGCATCAGCGGCGCCAGTCCGCACGCGGCCGCGATCTGCTCGATGCTGCTGTCCTCGTGCTCGAGCAGTTCCTGGGCTCTCATCAGGCGCGCTCTGGTCAGCCACTTATGCGGGGTGGTCCCCGTCTGCGCCAGGAAGTGCCGCGCGAAGGTCCTGGGTGACTCCAGCGCTCTCGCGGCCAGGTCAGCCACGGTGATCGGCTCGTGCAGATGCTCGATCGCCCACTCGTGCAGGGCGGCCAGGCTCGCCTGCTCGCCTGCCTCATCGACGAGCACCGGCACGTACTGAGCCTGCCCGCCGTCCCGGTGCGGCGGTACCACCATCCGGCGCGCGACCGCGTTTGCCACCGCGGCGCCGTGCTCGAGGCGGAGCAGGTGCAGGCAGGCGTCGATCCCGGCGGCGGTGCCGGCGCTGGTGATCACCTGGCCCGCATCGACGTAGAGCACGCGGGGATCGACATCGACCGACCGATAGCGGCGGGCAAGCTCGGCGGCGTACTGCCAGTGCGTGGTCGCCCGGCGGCCGTCCAGCAGCCCGGCGGCGGCGAGGACGAACGCTCCGGTGCACTGGCTGAGCACCCGGCCGCCGTGCCCGACGATGCTCCGCAGCGCCTCGAGCACCGGCGGCGGCGGGAGCGCGTCTATCTCGCCCCAGCACACGACGATGCCCAGGTCAGCGGAGCTGAGCCGGTCCAGGCCGGCCTCCACGATGATCGGCAGGCCGACATCGGTACGCATCGTCCCCGGCGCCGCCGCCACGACCGCGTACTCGTAGGACGGCAAACCCTCGGAGCTGCGGTCGCAGCCAAAGATCTCAGCGGTCACGCCGAGACCGAACGTAGACACGCCCTCGTAGGCCAGGACTGCCACTGATGACAACATGAAGCTATCTTGGCAGAAAAGTACCTGAGAATGTTAATCCTGCCACTTACGGTCGCGGCCTGGCTAGGACAAGCTGGAGGCATGAGACAGGAGCTTTCCGCCGCGTCAGCTTTCATTGCCCGCCCCCATGGACCGCCCGGCCCTGCCGCGGCGGGGCCATGGCCAGGCAGGACGCTGCGTCCCCGGATGGTGGCCTGGGCCGCGCTGCTGGTGGTGTGGGTGGTCTGGGGCTCGACGTACATCGCGATCCGGGTGGGCGTTGAGAGCATCCCGCCGCTGGCCATGGCCGGCATCCGCTACCTGATCGCCGGCGCCGTGCTCTTGCCGTTCGCTTTGCGCAGCGGAGGGCGCGCGCAGCGGCGGACGGACCGGCCCGGGCTCGAGCAGTGGCTGGGGACGGCGGTCGTCGGGACGATGCTGCTCGCCTTCGGCAACGGCGCCGTCTCCTACTCCGAGCGGACGCTTCCGGCCGGCCTGGCCGCCCTGCTGGTCGCCAGTGTCCCCATCTGGATGGTGCTCGCGGACCGGCTCATCAACGGCCGGGCCATCCCGCCCGTCGCGTGGGCTGCCCTCGCGATCGGGATCGGCGGAGTCGCCATCCTCGCCCGCCCGCACGGGCACGGATCGGTGGTTCCCGTTCTCATCGTGCTGGGCGGCAGCCTGAGCTGGGGCACCGGCTCGATACTGGCGGGCCGGCTGCCGACGCCTGCCCGGCCGCTGCTGGGCAGCGCGATGGAAATGCTGGCCGGCGGCGTCGTGCTCGCCGTGCTCGCGACTGTGACCGGTGAGCTGGGCCACGTCGATCCCGGCCAGGTCAGCGGCCGGTCATGGCTCGCGCTGCTGTACCTGATCGGCCCAGGCTCGCTGCTGGCGCTCACCTGCTACGTGATCGCCCTGGGCCGGCTGCCGACGGCGACGGTCTCCACCTATGCCTACGTCAACCCGGTAGTAGCGGTCGGGCTCGGCGCGCTGCTTCTCGGCGAGCACCTCACCCTGGCCTCCCTGCTCGGCGGCACCGTGGTCCTCATCTCGGTCGCGCTGCTGCTCCTCAAACGGGCTCCTGCCAGCCATTCTCCCGGCGACGTGGTCTCCGGCGGGCCTGCTGACGCCTAGCGGGCCTCACCTCCCGGCGCACCCGCGTCCGAACGGCGTTCTATCGTTGCGCTCAGGCGGCTCAGGCCGTCAGCCGCCCAGGCAGCAAACCATCCGGAGGATCCGCATATGGCCAAGACACCCGACGTAGGTACGGCAGCGCCCGATTTCACCCTGCCCGGGGTCGTCATGCTGACGGGGAATGCCACTCGCGGCGACTACACGCTCTCCGCTCAGCGGGGCAAGCCGCTGGTGCTGGCCTTCTACCCTGGCGACGACACGTCCGTCTGCACCAAGCAGCTCTGTTCCTATACCGCGGACCTGAGCAGCTTCACTGACCTGGGCGGGGCGGTGTGGGGCATTAGCCCGCAGGACGTGGATAGCCATGAGCGATTCGCCCGCAAGCACAGCCTCACCATGCCGCTGCTCGCCGATGTCGGGCTGGCGGTCGCCCGGCAGTACGGCATTACTGCATTCGGCGCGGGATTGCGCAGATCGGTGTTCGTCATCGACGGCAACGGAACCGTCCGGTGGAAGCACGTAACCCTGGTTGGCCTTACTTTCCCGAGCGCTGAGACCATAACCGGCCAGCTCACGGCCCTCGCCAGCTAGGTGGGTAGGGCATCGGGCGGCCCGGCCCGCCGGGCCGCCCTCCCGCTACCCCCGGCGGGTTTAACGCACTGCCATAACCGGGTTTAGCTCAATACCCCCACCCGGTTTAGAGAATACCCGCATGGGGTTTCCTGGATAGCTAATCAACGACCACTCGCAGGTTGTGCGGGCTTACTGTGATCTATTAATCTCATGCCGATAGCGCCTCGTGCACAGCTGCGCGGGACCATCCTTGCGTTTCGCGACGCTCGCCCAAGCGTCCGGGCCAGGCGACGGAAGGGGCATCGGCGATGAGCGCGGCCAGCACCAGTACCGGTACTGGTGCTGGTACTGGTACTGGTACTGGTACCGGTACTGGTACTGGTGCCGGTGCTGGTGCTGACTGGCTGGGCAGTGCTGGCGTCACATCGCGGGAGCGCTGGGTTCCGCCGGATTCGAGGCGGCGGCTGCAGCTGGTTCTGGCCGGAACCTGGCTACTCGACGGCGTCCTGCAATATCAGTCCTTCATGTTCACCAAGGGCTTCAGCCAGATGCTCGGCGCTGCCGCGCACGGTAATCCGGCGATTGTCGCCGGTCCGATCACCTGGTCCGCTCACCTCGTCGGCCAGCATCCCGTGGTGATGAACACGATCTTCGCGACCACTCAGCTGCTGCTGGGCCTCGGCATCGCATGGCGTCCCACAGTGCGGCTCGCGCTGGCTGCCTCGATCGCCTGGGCCCTGGCCGTATGGTGGCTCGGCGAAGGGCTCGGGATGGTGCTGACCGGCAGCGCGAGCCCGGCTGACGGAGCCCCGGGCGCAGTCATCATCTATGCGCTGCTCGCCGTGCTGCTCTGGCCTGCCAGCCACGATCGCCCGGCGCCGTTTGTGGCGGGGCGCAGCGTGGGCGCGCGGGCGGCCCGGCTGCTGTGGCTCCTGCTCTGGGGCAGCCTTGCCATCCTCGCGCTCCAGCCTGGTGCCAGGGCGCCGCGGGCGCTGAGCGGCCTGATCTCGGGAATGGCGTCCGGTGAGCCGGGCTGGCTGGCCGCGGCAGACGGTCGCCTCGGCGCCCTGCTGAGCAACCACGGCACGGCTGCGGGCGCCGTGCTGGCCGCCGTGCTCATCGCTGTGGCGGCGGGCGTATACCTGCCGCCGGCGGCTGCCAGGGGCGCGGTGGCCCTGGCCATCACCCTGGCCGCCGCCATCTGGATCGCCCAGGGGCTCGGCGGCATGCTGACCGGTGCCGGGACCGACCCGGACTCGGGGCCGCTGCTCGCCATTCTCGCGCTGGCCTACTGGCCGGCGACGCAACCAGGGCGCACCAGCCCGAGACCGCTGGACGGCAGATGACCATGGCGGGACCATTCTGGCTGGCCGGCACGTTTGCTGCCGTCATGCTCGCGACGTCGGCCTACTGCGTCAGCCGCCTGGTAGCGGCGCGCCGGTGGCACCGGGACACCGAGCGCGATGTCGACGCCGTGCATGTCCTGATGGGCGTCGCGATGGCCGGAATGCTCGTGCCGCGCCTCAATCCCTTCTGGGATGGCGGCTGGGAGGTGGTCTTCGCCATCTGGACTGCCTGGTTCGCCGGGCAGATGATCCGCGCGTCCCGGCACCAGGGCGGTGCCGGGCACGGGCCCGCTCATCACGTGCCGCACCTGCTCAGCAGCGGCGCGATGCTCTACATGCTCCTGGCGGTCACGTCGGCAAGGGCCGCAGGCCCCGCGCACGGCGAGTCGATGACGCCGGCGGGAGGCACCGCTCGCCTGCCTGCCCTGACCCTCGTCCTAGCCCTGGCGATCCTGGGCCATGTCATCTGGACGACGGACAGGATGACCTCGCTGGCGCCCGCCGGCGGGGCGGGCCCACGGATCCCAGTGCACGTGCCGGCCGGCCCGGCCGCGAACCCGGCCGGACCAGGCAGGGGCACGAATGGCCCGGCCGCGGGCGCAAGCACTGAGCCGTCCGCGAGCGCAAGCACTGAGCCGGCCGCGGGCGCAAGCGCGCCGGTCCCTGCCTCCCTGCGCGCGAGCAGGCCGCCGATCTCACCGCGCCTGGCCGCGTGCTGCGAGATCGCGATGGGCGTCACCATGGGTTACATGCTGGTCCTGATGGTATGAGGGTCAGCCTCACGGCAGGCTGGGCGGTCGTCCTAGAATCAGGCCCAGCATGCGGATACTGATCATCGGCGGCACGGCATTCGTCGGCCGGCACATCGCGCAGGCGGCCATCGATGCCGGGCATGATGTCACGCTGTTTCATCGCGGTCGTACCGGCGCGGGCCTGTTTCCCCAGGCCACCCATCTCACCGGTGATCGCGATCACGATCTGCGCGCACTTGCGGGCGGCCAGTGGGATGCGACCATCGATGTCTGCGCGTACTTGCCCCGCCAGGTGCGGGCGCTCGCGGGCCTCCTCGACGGGCGCGGTGGCCGGCAGCTCTTCATCTCTACGACCTCGGTCTACCGCACGCCCGTGGCGCCGGGATTCGGTGAGAGCGCGCCGCTGGCCGAGCTTGCTGACCCTGCGGTCGAGGAGATCAACGCGCAGACCTATGGCGGTCTGAAGGTCCTGTGCGAGCGTGCCGTCGCCGAGGCGCATGGTGCCGACACCACGATCATCCGGCCCACCTACGTGATCGGCCCGCATGACCGCTCCTACAGGTTCACCTGGTGGGTCGAACGGCTGGCTCGGGGCGGCGAGGTCCTCGCCCCCGGCGGCCCGCAGGATCCGATTCAGGTCATCGACGCCCGCGACATGGCCGGATGGGCCATCGGCCTGCTGGAGCGGGCGGTTGCCGGAACGTTTCACGCGGTCAGCCCGGCTCCCCCGTTCGGCTTCGGCGACATGCTGGAAACCATCGCGGCGCAGGTCGCCCTGGCCGGGACCAGACTGACCTGGGTGGGCACGGACTACCTGCTCGCTGCGGGCGAGAATGACGCCAGCCTGCCGCTGTGGCCGGGCGGGGATAGTGAGAGCGACATCAACGCCGCCAATCCCGCGGCCGCGCTCGCGGCCGGGCTGCGGCCGCGGCCGCTCGGCCAGTCGGTGACGGAACTGCACGAGCACGAGATGCGCGTCCCGACCGCAGTGCCCGCGGGCACCGGCGTTACCCGGCAGCGCGAGGCCGACTTGCTGGAAGCCTGGCACCGGCAGTAGGCGGCTCCCCGCAGTCCGAACGCCTCCGCAGTCCGGCTCCCCGCAGTCCGAACGCCTCCGCAGTCCGGCTCCTCCGCAGTCCGCCCCCTGCGCAGCCCCGGCTCCCGGTCCGCCCGGAGACGGAGTTGCGCCGGACCGCGGCCCTTCCGCCAGCACAGCACTGGCATAAGGACCGCGGTCCGGCGCAGGTCCCGCGCCGGCGAGGCGCGGTACGTCCAGGGAGGTCAGGCTGCCAGGACGGCCTCAATCTCCAGGTGCAGGACGACCTTGTCGGCGACGACAGCGCCGCCGGTCTCGAGCGCGGCGTGGAAGTTCACGCCGAAGTCACGCCGGTTGATCTCCGTGGTAGCGGTGAACCCGGCCCGGGTGCCGCCGTACGGGTCCGGCCCGAAGCCGTTGAGCTCCAGCGACAGGGGCACGCTCTTCGTGACGCCCTTCAACGTCAGGTCGCCGTCGAGGATGTACTCGCCGCCCAGGGCACGAACGCCCGTTGAGCGGTAGGTCATCGTCGGATAGCTCTCGACCTCAAAGAAGTCCGCCGACCGGATGTGCGCATCGCGCTGCTCGTTGCCCGTGTCGATCGATGCCAGGTCGATCTCGGCAGTGACAGCGGAGCTGGCCGGGTCCTCACCGGTGACGATCTGCCCGGAGAAGGTCGTGAACTTGCCGCGGACCTTGCTGACCATCATGTGCCGGACAGAGAAGCCGACCTCGGAGTGCACCGGGTCGATAGTCCAGGTCCCGGCGATGTAGCCGGGGATGGTGGTCGCGGTGGTGGTTGCGGTCATTGGTCACTCCCGATGTAGTTGGTTGAATGCTCAATTACTATCACGGGCTGCCGATGGTTGTCAAATGTTCAACTATCTCGGTGATCCGGGTATCCTGGCTGGGTGACCACACCACAGACGCGGTGGCTGTCCGCCGACGAGCAGCAGGCATGGCGGGCGCTCCTCACCGCATGCCAGACGCTGTTCGGCGCGATCGACGCGCAGCTGCAGCGTGACGCCGGGCTCCCCCACGGCTACTACGAGATCCTGGTGCGCCTGTCTGAGTCGCCGGGCCGGGCGCTGCGGATGAGCCAGCTCGCCGAGGCATCAACCTTCAGCAAGAGCCGCCTGTCGCACGCGGTCGCCCGGCTGGAGGAGCGCGGCTGGGTCAGGCGCACGAGCTGCCCGACCGACCGGCGCGGCCAGGTCGCCGAGCTCACCGACCAGGGCTTCAGCGCGCTGGCCGCCGCGGCTCCGGGGCATGTCACCCAGGTCCGACGTTCTCTCATTGACCAGCTCAGCCCCGAGCAGGTCCGGCAGCTCGGTGAGATCAGCGCTCTGATCGCCGCTGGCGGCGATCAGGGCGAATCCTCAGGCGGGTGCTGACCGTCCCAGCGCGCCGCCGTGCCTGAAGCCCGGCGGCGCGCTGGCCCGTTCGAGGGCAGCGAATGCATTCCGCCCCCGGCCGCGTCAGCCGGCCGGGCCCGTGGTCAGGGTCACCGTAGCGCTGTGACTGGCCGCCGCCTGGTCCGTCCAGGTGATGCTCACCTTGTTGCCGGGGTGGTAGCCGCTCAGCACCGACCGGATCTGCGCCGGCGAGGTGACATCGTGACCGCCCAGCGAGGTGATCGTGTCGCCGGCCACTAGGCCCGCTTTCGCCGCGGCCGTGCCGCGGGCGACTCCGGCGACCTGCGCGCCAGTGCCCGTCACGGAGCCAGGTGTCCCGCCCGACGGGGAGGTGCCCGAGGAGCCGACCGCAACGCCCAGCAGCGCGGTGGAACCGATGTGGACCGTGGCCGAGGACGTGCCCGCCTCGATCTGGTTCGCGATGGAGAGCGCCTCGTTGATCGGGACCGTGAAGGCCTGGGTCGTGGAGGCGGATCTGAGCTGGAGGCTGGATCCAGACGACGCCGCCGTATTGAGGCCGATCACCTCACCGTGGGTGTTGAGCAGCGGTCCGCCTGAGTCCCCCGCCTGGATGCCCGCGTTGGTGCGGATGAGCCCGGTCAGCTGCTCGGACGTGCCGGACGACTCGTCGCTGGCGGTGATCGACTGACCCAGGCCGGTGACCTGGCCGACCGCAACCGACGGGGTACCGTTCTGGCCGCCGGCGTTGCCTACGGCGACGACCTTCGCGCCGACGCCGACCTTGGACGAGTCGCCGAGGGACGCCGTCGCGAGGCCCGATGCTCCCTTCAGCTGCAGCACCGCTATGTCGCGGGCCGCGTCGTAGCCGGTCACGCTGGCCGTGTAGATGCGGCCGTTGCCCACGTCCCTGACCTTGACGGAGGTGGCGCCGTTGATGACGTGGTTGTTAGTGAGCACCTCACCGGACGACGTGAGCACGATCCCGGTGCCTGCCGCCTCGCCACCCTGGTAGCCGAGTGCGGACACCACATCGACCACGGCGGGGTTGGTCTTGGCGACGATCTGAGAAGTCGTCAGGACGTTACCTGCGCTGGCGCCCAGTGCCCAGGCCGAGCCCGCTCCCGCCGCCAGTGCGACCGCAGCGGTGACAGCCAGCAGCCGGATGCGGCGCCGCCTGGGCGGGCTGCCTGGATGCCCGGCTCCTGGAGGACCGCCCGGACCAGCCGGCCCGTAGCCTCCCGGGCCGTAGCCTCCCGGGCCGTAGCCTCCCGGGCCGTAGCCTCCCGGGCCGTAGCCTCCCGGGCCGTAGCCTCCCGGGCCGTAGCCT
>Ga0209871_1000029_pt1 | contig 41985 bp, 31 predicted proteins | sample OrgsoiDNA2013045_FD_185795 | JGI IMG/M metagenome (GOLD analysis project Ga0209871, IMG submission 185795) | Permafrost soil microbial communities from the Arctic, to analyse light accelerated degradation of dissolved organic matter (DOM) -... | ecosystem: Environmental > Terrestrial > Soil >... | reverse complement strand
TCAGCGGCGCCGCCCGGCTTGCGGTCAGCGGCGCCGCCCGGCTTGCGGTCAGCGGCGCCGCCCGGCTTGCGGTCAGCGGCGCCGCCCGGCTTGCGGTCATGAGCACGGGTGACGAGGCCGACTCCGGAGGTGGAGAGGATGCAAGCGATGGCGGGCCCGATCCTGCCTGGCCCGTAGATGTGGACCTGAGCGGCATGCCGCCGGGCCAGGCAACGCGCGCCGCCATCGCCGTCTCCGCGGGCCAGCGATGCGCTGGCGAGCTCAGCCGCCAGACCCGCGCGCACCTGCTGCGGCAGGACCCGTAACGTGCTCGCCGGGAAGTCATCAAGGGCGCCGCCCGCTGCGAGCAGCGCAATGACCCGGTCAGCCATGTGCGCCGACATGCCGCGCTCACTGGCAGCGGCGATCACCTGAGCGCGATCGCGGCTGCCGTCCAGCAGGCTGATCAGCCACCCGGCCTGGCCCATCCCGGTCAGCGCCACGGCCCGCCGCGGGTCGATCCCGACCTGCAAGGTGTCGCGATCGCGCCATACGGGCAGGAGGCCGGATTTCAGTGCTGGTCTCACGGCAGCAAGAGTGCCAGCACGTTCCGACAGTCTGGGGCGGCCCGACGCAGAGCCTGGGCCTAGTGGCGACGAAATCCCCCGGCCGGAAGCCGCGCGACTGAGCATGGGCTCCGGCAGGCGCTACCGGGGTGACCCTGTCCACCGGCTGTGGACAGAGATTGCACGGCTCGGGCGGCCGCTAGCCGTTCTGCGCCGGCCCGTCTTCTGGCGCCGCGCCGTCGCCGGGCCCGGGATCGTCTCCGGGCTCGGGCTCGTCCGCCGGCTCGAGGCTGCTGTCCGGGGCGGGGCTGCCCTGGGCGGATGCTTGCTGCCCGCCATTGTCCAGGCCGGAGATATCCAGCTCCGGACGCCCGCGCACGAACCCGTCGGGGTCGTCGAAGTCGTCCGCCGTGGGCAGCAGATCAGGATGCGCCCACACCGCGTCCCTGCCGTCGACGCCGCGAGCGTCGGTGAGGCCGCGCCAGATCGCCGCCGCCTCACGCAGCCGGCGCGGCCGCAACTCCAGACCGACGAGCGTCGCGAATGTGCGCTCGGCAGGGCCGCCGGTCGCCCTGCGCCGCCTGATCGCCTCGGCTAGCGCGACGGCCTGCGGCAGCCGGTCCCTCGCCGCATCTTCCACGGCTGTCGCAACCCAGCCCTCCACGAGCGCGAGAATCGTCTCCAGCCGCAGCAGCGCGGTCTTCTGCTCCTCGGTATCTTCGGGCTGGAACAAGGCAGCGCCGGATAGGGCCTCATTCAGCGCTTCCGGGTTGGACGGGTCAATCTGGGGCATCGCATCGCGCAGCGCGGCGGCGTCGACCTTGATGCCCCTTGCATAGTCTTCGACGGCGCTGAGCAGCCGCGAGCGGAGCCAGGGCACATGCGCAAACAGCCGGTGATGCGCCGCTTCCCGCAAGGCGAGAAACAGCCGCACCTCGTCCGCGTTGATCGACAGTCCGTCGCCGAATTCAGCGACGGCGGACGGCAGCAGCGCGGCCGTGCCCTCGGGGCCGAGCGGCAGGCCGACATCGGTCGAGCTGACGACCTCCTGGGCGAGTGCTCCGAGAGCGGCACCGGTCTGGCCGCCGACCATCATCCCGCCGATTCTGCGCATCATCTCGCCGAGGCCGCCGAGCGGGCCGAGCCCGCTGGTCATGGCCGTCATCGCCGAGCGCATCTCCGGCGGGAGATCGCCGCTCAGCTCCTCGGGATCCTCAGCGAGCATCCCGCCCATGGCCTCGACCGCGCGGGCCGCGATCGGGTCGCACAGCTTGGACCAGACCGGCAGGGTGGCTTCCACCCACTCCGACCGGCTCCACGCCTGAATGCCCCGGATACCCGTCGGGAAGGTGGCGGCATCCTCCAGCCAGAGATCGGCAAGCCGGATCGCGTCGGTGACCTTGCTACGCTCAATGTCGAGAACGCTGGGGTCGCCTTTTGCCGCGATTGTCTGCCGTGCCACGTTCTTGGCCAGGTCCCAGTTGACGGGGCCGCCCTGCCAGGACATCAGGTCGGCGAACTGCCGCAGGGCATCGGCGAACTGCTGAGGGTCACCGAGCGGGCCGAGGGGGTTGGGGGGCTGACCGCCCCGGCCGCTGCCGGAGCCGCCCTGGCCGCTCCCGGAGCCGCCGGAGCCCTCATCGGGATTGCCGGGCACGCCGAAGCCGAAGGGAGGGTCAGTCATCTCCGCGGCCTCTCAGGCAGGATGGTAAGGGTCACGTTCGCCAAGTTATCCCAGGAGCAGTACACGGTGAGCAACCGAGTCGGCAAGGTTCGCCAAGGGCTGAGGCCGCAGGACCCGCCGCCAGGCGGTCTGGCCGCCCCGCATGACCCTGCGGGACAGCGGGATGAGTCTGCGCACCGGGCGGCAGGCACCGCGCCGCGGGGGGCGCGGTCGGCTGCGCAGCCGACCGCTGATCCCAGCGAGCTGGCGGGCGACCAGGGCGCACGCGGGCCGGGTCCCATCGTTGCGGTTACCGGGGCGGCCCGCGGCGTCGGGCACGCGCTGACGGCCAGGCTCGCCTCCTCGGCCAGCATCGGCCGGGTCGTCGCGATCGATGATCACCGCGGCGACGTGACCGGAGTGACCTGGCGCGTCGTCGACGTTCGCGACCCGGCGCTGGCCGGGCGCCTGGCCGGGGTCGACGTCGTCGTGCATACCGACCTCGACCTGGACCCGGACTCCGACTACAAGACCAGGCGCGCGTTCAACGTGCGCGGCGCGCAGACCGTCCTGACGGCCGCAGCCGCGGGCGGAGTCGGCCGGGTGGTGCTCGTCACCAGCGCGATGGTGTACGGCGCGAGGCCGGACAACCCCGTGCCGCTGGCCGAGGACGCACCGCTCGGAGCGGATCCCGATGGCAGCGTGGTCGGTGACCTGCTGGAGATTGAATATCTGGCTCAGCGCTCGCCGCGGACCCACCTCGGCATGGCCATCACGGTCGTACGGCCCGCCGCGCTCGTGGGGGAAGGCGTCGACACGCTCGTGACCAGGCACTTCGAGGCACCGCGACTGCTGACGGTCAAGGGCTGCGCGCCACGCTGGCAGTTCTGTCACCTCGATGACCTGGTATCCGCGCTTGAGCTCGCCGCCGCTGGCGAGGTCAGCGGCGAGTTCGCCGTCGGCTGTGACGGGTGGCTGGAGCAGGAGGACGTCGAGGAGCTGTCCGGGCTGCGCAGGATCGAGCTTCCGGCCGGCCTGACCTTCGGGACGGTGCAGCGACTGCACCGCGCGGGCATCACTCCAGCCCCGGTCACGGACCTGCACTTTGTCGTCTATCCGTGGGTGGTGGACTGCCAGAAGCTGCGTGCGGCGGGCTGGCGGCCGACGTACGACAACTCCGGTGCGCTCCAGGCGCTGCTGGACGAGCGGGCGGGCCACCATGCCGTGGCGGGCCGCCGCCTGGACCGGAAGGATGCGACGATCACCGCGGCCGGCGCGACGGTGGCGGTCATCGGGACCGCGGCCATCGTGCGCAGGGCCCGGCGGCGGCGGCGCGGGACGTGAACGGGGCACGGTAACTTGGCACGGTGAACGTGATCCGGCTCGCTGAGCTGCGCGAGAGCCCGCTGTCTGTCGACGAGGTGCGGGCCGCTGTGATGGATCCGGCGGCCGGGGGGATCGCCCTGTTCGCCGGCGCGGTACGCGACCATGACCAGGGCCAGGACGTGGTCCGCCTCTCCTACAGCGCTCACCCGTCCGCGGAAGCCGAGCTGCGCCGGGTGGCCGAGAAGGTCGCTGCCAGCTTCAGTGTCAGGGCGCTGGCCGCCGTGCACAGGCTGGGTGACCTGCAGGTGGGCGATCTGGCGGTAGTGGTGGCTGTTGCCTGCGATCACCGCGGCGAGGCATTCGACGCCTGCCGGAGCCTGATCGATGAGCTGAAGGCGAATGTGCCGATCTGGAAGCATCAGCAGTTCACGGGCGGCAGGAGCGAGTGGGTGAACAGTGCGTAACGTGCCCGCCGTGTCTCGCCGCGGCCTGACGCTGCTGATCGCGGGGGCCGGGGTGCTTGCCGCGCTGATCGCGGCGGCAGTGCCCTCGGTCCCGTATGTCGCGCTGACTCCCGGCCCGACGCTGAACACACTGGGCACCGCGGCCGGCCATCCGCTCATCCAGATCGACGGCCGCCGCACGTACCCGGCCCGCGGCCACCTCAATATGGTCACGGTGTCCTTCCTGGGCGGCCCGGGCACCGACTTCAACATCTTCGCAGCGCTGCGGGCGTGGCTGAGCCGCAGCGACGCGGTCGTGCCGGAATCGGTGATCTTCCCGCCCGGCCAGTCGCAGCAGCAGGTGGCACAGCAGGACACCGAGCAGATGGTGGGCTCGCAGCAGACCGCAACGGCGGCGGCGCTCTGCCAGCTGGGCATCAGCTTCACGACGGTGGACACGATCGAGGGGACGGAGAAGAGCATGCCGGCCGCCGGCGTGCTGAAGCGTGGCGATGTCATCTCCGCTGTCGACGGCACCCCGGTGACCTGCCACGGTGATGCGGCCGCGCTGATCCGCGCCCGCACGCCGGGCGCCCCCGTGGAACTCACCATCCTGCGGCACGGCAAGAGCGAGAAAATTCATCTGGCGACCCACAACGTCCAGGGCCGCGCGGTGGTCGGCGTCGACGTGGTGGAGAGCTTCGTCTTCCCGTTCTCGGTCAAGATCAGCATCGGCAACATCGGCGGCCCGAGTGCGGGGATGATGTTCGCGCTGGGCATCATCGACAAGCTCACTCGGGCGAACCTGACCGGCGGCGCCTTCATCGCTGGCACCGGCGAGATCGAGGCCAACGGCACCGTGGACCCGATCGGCGGAATCCAGCAGAAGATGATCGGCGCCCGTGCCGCAGGCGCGACGGTCTTCCTGACTCCGGCGGCCAACTGCCCCGACACCGCGGGCGCCGTGCCGGCCGGGCTGCGCCTGATCAAGGTCAGCACCCTGAGCGGGGCTGTCGGTGATCTCGACGCGCTGAAGCAGGGCCGGCCGGTCCCGTCCTGCTGACTCCGGCGGCCGGGAAACCCGGCGCGCCCTCGCCAGTCGCCGCCAATCTCCCGCGGGGCGCCAAAACCTGGCCAAAACCTGCCGTGACGCTGAAGAATTGCTCAAGGACGGCCCAGAGACCCGGGATGCGCGCAGGAACCTTCCGGTATCCCGGTAAGTTTGCCGTCTAGGACATGCACGCTTGCGCGATCATGTGGTGACAGTGCCGCTGCGCGGAACTACCGCTGCCGGGCGCCCGAGGTCAACGAAAGGGGAGGCCGTGGCCTTCCGATCTCCTGGCCAGTCACGGCCGGCCGGCGGCCGGCCGATCGTGCTGCCCCGCTGGCCCAGGTACCTGATCCCGGCCGCCCTTGTCATCATCGCCGCGATCATCGTCATCTCCGTTCTGGCCGGCGTGGTGACGGACTTCCAGTGGTTCAGCTCGATTGGCTACAGCCGCGTATTCGACACGACCTACGGCACCAAGTGGGCGATGTTCATCGTCGCCGCGCTGTTCATGGCCGCGGCGATCGGCGTCAACGCCTGGATTGCCTACCGGGTCAGGCCCGAGCAGCGCCCGGTATCACCCGAGCAGCAGGGCCTGGAGGCCTACCGGCAGGTCATTGACCCGCATCGGCGGCTGGCCCTCGGGGCAGTGCTCGGCCTCATCGGCTTGATCTCAGGACTCACCGCCGCGGGCAACTGGCGGACATGGATGCTGTTCGCCAACAGAGTCCCGTTTGGGGTTAAGGATCGTCAGTTCAAGCTGGATGTCTCGTTCTTTGTTTTCGTCTATCCGTTCATCCGGATGGCACTTTCCTATCTTTTCGCGGCGATCCTGCTGTCGCTGCTCGTTTCCGGGGCCGTCCACTACCTGTACGGGGGCCTGCGCCCGCAGCAGCGTGGCGACCGTGCCACGGCCGCTGCCCGATCCCACCTTTTCGTTCTGGCGGGCATCTTCGTGCTGCTCAAGGCCGTCGCCTACTGGGTCGACCGGTACGGCATCAACTTCTCGCAGCGCGGCGTGGTGACAACCGGCGCCTCGTACACCGACGTGAATGCCATCCTGCCCGCCAAGACAGTGCTCGCCGTGATCGCGCTGATCTGCGGCGTGCTCCTCCTGGCGGGCGCCGTCCGGCGCAGCTCGATGCTGCCGGCGATCGGATTCGGGCTGCTGGTCTTGTCCGCCATCATCATCGGCGGGGTGTACCCGGCGATCATCCAGCAGTTCGTGGTGAAGCCGAACGAGCTCGTCAAGGAGAAGCCCTACCTGAGCCGCGAGATCGTCGCCACGCGCGCCGCCTACGGCGTGGGGGGCACGCGGGAGATCCCGTACTCGGCCGTCTCCACCGAGTTGTCGGCGGACCAGGCCAGGCAGGTGACCGGCCTGCCCGACGACAGGCTCCTCGACCCGGGGGTGGTGTCGTCGGCCTTCCAGCAGCTCCAGCAGGTCAAGAGCTACTACAAGTTCGCCAATGTGCTGGCGATGGACAGGTACCCGGTCAAGGGAAACGCGCAGCCGCAGGACACGGTGGTCGGGGTCCGCGACATGTCCGGGCCGCCCGCTGGCCAGGCGAACTGGATCAACTCCCACCTGGTGTACACGCACGGATTCGGCTTCGTCGCGGCGCCGAGCAGCAACTCCTCAGCCGGAGGCGGCCCGGCGTTCACCGAGAGCGACATCCCGCCGACCGGATCCCTCGGCAGTTTCCAGCCCCGGGTGTACTTCGGCGAGCAGGAGACGAGCTACGCGATCGTCGGCGGGCACCAGGAGCTGGACTACCCCAACCAGAGCACAGGCGGCCAGCAGAACAACGTCTACCACGGCGACGGCGGAGTGCCGGTCGGCTCCGCCCTGGACCGGCTGCTGTTCGCGGTGAAGTTCCGCCAGCTCAACATCCTGCTGTCGGGATCCATCGACAGCAGCTCAAGGATCATGTACGTCAGGGATCCGCTGTCGCGGGTCACCAAGGTCGCGCCGTTCCTCACCCTGGACGGCGACCCGTATCCGGTGATCGAGAACGGCCAGGTCAGCTGGGTCGTGGATGCCTACACCACGACGGACGACTACCCCTACTCCGAGCGCCTCGGCCTGCAGCCGACCACATCCAACACCTACAGCCCCGGCGGGTCCGCGTTCGGCCTGGGCGGCCAGGTCAACTACATCCGCAACTCGGTCAAGGCAGTGGTGAATGCCTACACCGGCAAGGTGAGCCTCTACCAGTGGGGCGGCAACGACCCCGTGCTGGACGCGTGGATGAAGGCGTTCCCCGGCGTGATCAAGCCGGAGACCGCGATCCCGGCCGCCCTCAAGCCGCACCTGCGCTACCCGGAGGTCCTGTTCGACATGCAGCGGCAGGTCCTCTCGCAGTTCCACGTGCAGGAGGCCCAGGAGTTCTACGGCGGCCAGAACTTCTGGTCGATCCCCACGGACCCGACCCAGGGCAGGCAGACCACGATCAGCCAGCCGCCGTACTACCTGACGATGACCATGCCCGGCCAGGCACAGCCGGCCTTCTCGCTGACCACGTCGTTCACGCCGCGCGCCAGGTCCAACATGGCCGCGTTCATGGCCGTCGACAGCAACCCGCTGAGCTCGGACTACGGTCAGATCCGTCTCCTCGAACTGCCGCAGGACACGGCCATACTCGGTCCGCAGCAGGTGCAGAGCAACTTCGAGTCGGACACGACCGCGTCGAAAGAGCTCTCGCTGTTCCGGTCGGGCGGATCGAAGGTGACCCTCGGCAACCTGGTCACTCAGCCGGTGGGCGGCGGCCTGCTGTACACCGAGCCGGTGTACGTCTCGGCGTCCGCTACCGGCAACTCCGGCTCCTACCCCCTGCTGAGGCGGGTGTTTGCCTACTATGGCGGGCAGGTGGGCTATGGCCTGACCCTGCCGGATGCCCTCAACCAGGTATTCACCGGCCTTGGCGCCCCGGCGACCACGCCGCCCAGCCCGGGCGGGAGTCCGGGCGGCTCGGGCGGGACCTCGGGTGGCGCGCCTGGGACGAAGGCCAGCGCGGCCGTGCTGAAGTTCGTGCAGCAGGCGGAGCAGTTCTACGCCAAGGCCCAGGCGGCGCTCAAGCGCGGCGACTTCGCCGCCTACGGCGTCTACCAGAAGGATCTGCAGACGGCGCTCACCAATGCGCAGAAGGCGGCGCAGGGCACGGGCACCGGCAAGACCCCCGGCCCGTCGCCCACGCTGTCGCCGTCACCGTCACCCTCGTCGTAGCCAGCCGGGCGGGGGCAGCGCCACCAGGGCGGCGGCCGCAGCGTCGCCGCTTGGGTGATCCGCCGGCCGTGGCGGCGGGTGCCGTCGGCTGTGGCGGCAGGCGCCGCGAGGGACCTGCCGCATCTTGCGGGAATTCCCGGCGGCGGGAGCCGCCGCGCGGACACGGCGCTGATGCTGAGGGCGTACGCTCGGTTCTGACGGGACATCCAGAGCAAAGCGCGTCTCCGGAGTCGCCGCGCGTCCCAGCAGGGCCTACGGGAAAGGAGTCAGACCGCAGTGGCGCCTCGTGTGCTCGTTGACGCGACCGGCGTGCCCGCTGACCGCGGTGCGCTCGGCCGTTACGTTGACGGACTTGTTAGCGCGCTAGCCCAGGCCGGAGCTGATCTTGCCGTCGCCTGCCAGCGTGCCGACGAGGAACGATACGGGCGGCTGCTGCCCGAGGCCAGAGTGGTCGCTGGGCCGCCGGCCATCGCGCACCGGCCTGCCCGGCTCGCCTGGGAGCAGAGCGGCCTGCCGCTGGTCGCGCAGCAAGTGGCCGCCGATGTTATCCACGAGCCGCACTACTCGATGCCGCTGCGCCCCGGCGCGCCCACCGTCGTGACCATCCACGACCTCACGTTCTTCACCGCGCCAGATGCCCACAGCCCGGTGACCGCAACGTTCTACAAGGCGGCGATCCGGACCTCCGCGCGCCGGGCCACCCGCCTGATCGTGCCGTCCAAGGCGACGAGGGACGAGCTCGTCCGCGTTCTCGGTACCGATCCGACCAGGATCGACGTGGCCTATCACGGTGTTGATCACTCGCTGTTTCACCGGCCGGATGAGCACCAGCTGCGGCAGGTCTCCGACCGGCTGGGCCTGCACGGCAAGCCGTACGTCGCCTATCTGGGCACGCTCGAGCCGCGCAAGAACGTTCCCGCGCTGATCGCGGGCTGGGCCGCCGCGGTCGCGGATCTCAGCGAGCCCCCGGCGCTGGTCCTGGCCGGCGGGAGCGGCTGGAGCGACGAGGTGGACCAGGCGGTGGCCGCCGTGCCCGCGCACCTGCGCCTGGTGCGCCCCGGTTACCTGCACTTCACGGATCTGCCCGGATTCTTCGGCGGAGCCCTTGTCGTGGCGTTCCCCAGCACCGGCGAGGGCTTCGGCCTTCCCGCGCTGGAGGCCATGGCGTGCGGAGTTCCGGTACTCACCACCCACCGGACATCACTTCCGGAGGTGGGCGGCGATGCCGTCGCCTACACCGAGCCCGACTCCGGCAGCATCCAGGCGGCGCTCCGGTCGCTTCTCGATGACCCGGAGCGCCGGCAGGCACTGGGCGCGGCAGGCCACGCCAGGGCGCTGGAGTTCAGCTGGGCAGCCTCGGCGGAGGCTCACATGACCTGCTATGAGCGTGCGGCCGCGCAGGGACGCGAGTAACCTCCCTGCACATGCCGAGTGATTCACCCGATCCCGGGTATGCCCAGATGCCGGCCCGCGGCGAGACGCTGGAGGCGATCATCCTCGTCGGCGGGCAGGGCACCCGGCTGCGGCCGCTGACCATCGGAACACCCAAGCCGCTGCTGCCGAGTGCGGGAGTGCCCTTCCTCGCCCACCAGCTGGCGAAGGCAGCCACGTCAGGGATTACCCGGGTGGTGATGGCCACCGCCTACCGGGCAGAGATGTTCGCCGAGGTCCTCGGCGACGGGTCGGCGTTCGGCCTGGAGATCGATTACGTGCACGAAGACGTCCCGCTGGACACCGGCGGCGGGATCCGCAACGCGGCAGCGATGCTGCGCAGCGGCCCGCAGGACCCGGTAGTCGTGCTGAACAGCGACATCCTCTCCGGTCATGACCTGCGCGCCCAGCTGGACCTGCACGAGAAAGCCGACGCGGCGGTCACGCTGCATCTCGTCGAGGTGCCCGATCCGGCGAGGTTCGGCTGCGTGCCGACGGACTCCGGCGGCCGGGTGACAGCGTTCCTCGAGAAGGTCCCGGAGCCCGTCACGAGCCAGGTCAACGCCGGCTGCTATGTCTTCAGGCGGCGATTCATCGACCAGATGCCGGCCGGGCGGGTGCTCTCGGTAGAGCGCGAGACCTTTCCCTCGCTCATTGCCTCGGGCGAGATCGTGATGGGCTACCTGGATACCGCGTACTGGCTCGACGTGGGCACCCCGGAGGCGTTCGTCCGCGGCTCGTGCGACCTGGTGCTCGGCAAGCTGGCCTCGGCTGCCCTGCCGGGGCCGTGCGGCGAGTCACTGCTGCTGCATGGTGCCGTCGTCGACCCCGGCGCGCAGCTGTCGGGCGGGACCGTGGCCGGCGCCGGATGCATCATCGGGGCTGGCGCGCGCCTGGACGGGAGCGTGCTCTTCGACGGCGTGACCGTGGGCGCCGGGGCCGTCCTGACGGCCAGCGTGGTCGGCAGCGGCGCGCGGATCGGCGCGGGCGCGGTCCTGGACGGCGTGGTCATCGGAGCCGGGGCGGAGATCGGCGAGGGCAACGAACTCCGCGGCGGCCTGCGGGTCTGGCCAGAGGTGACTCTCGGCCGCACCGCGATCCGGTTCTCCGCGGATGCCTGAGCCGGCTGAGGCGGCTGAGGCGGCAGCGTCGCCTGAGCCGGCTGAGCTGCCAGCGTCGCCTGAGCCGCTGACCCGGCAGTGGCACGCGCCCTTCCCCGTGGACGTGCGGACTGTGCTGTCGGTGCATCGCCGGGGTCCGCGTGATCCGGCGTTTCGCATTGACCCGGCCGGCACGGTGTGGCGGACGTCGCTGACCCCCGATGGCCCGGGCACGCTGCGCGTGGCGGCCCGGCGGCCGGCGGCGGCCGGCCCGGATGCGGCTGCGCCGCGGGCGGCGGCCGGCCCGCTCGCGGATGCGCCGGGCGCGGATGCGCAGGGCGTCCTGGTCACCGCGATGGCCTGGGGACCGGGCGCGCCATGGCTGCTGGAGACGCTGCCCAGCATGCTCGGCGCCCAGGACGACGCTGAGGGCTTTGCTCCCGCGCATCCCTTGCTCCGCGAGATGGCGCGCCGGCATCGCGGTGCCCGGGTCGGCCGGTCCGGCCGCGTGCTGGAGGCGCTGGTCCCTGCCGTCCTGGAGCAGAAGGTGGTGAGCCTGGAGGCGCACCGTGCCTGGCGGCGGCTGCTGCTGCGGTTTGGCAGCCCAGCGCCCGGGCCAGCCCCGGCGGGCATGCAGGTCTTCCCGGCACCGGCTACGTGGGCGGCGATCCCGTCCTGGGAATGGCACACCGCAGGAGTCGAGGCTGTCCGCGCCCGCACGATCGCAGGGGCGGCGCGCGTGTCCGGCCGCCTGGAGGAGATCCTCGCCATGGCCTGCGCCGACGCCGATCGCAGGCTGCGCGCGCTGCCCGGCATCGGGCCCTGGACGTCCGCCGAGGTCAGGCAGCGCGCCTGCGGCGACGCTGATGCGGTGACGGTCGGCGACTATCACCTGCCGGCGGCGGTCGGCTGGGCGCTGGCCGGCCGGGCGGTCGACGACGCCGGGATGCTGAGGCTGCTCGCGCCCTACGCCGGCCACCGGCACCGGGCTACCCGGCTGGTCGAGCTGAGCGGGGTCCGCCCGCCGCGGCATGGCCCTCGCCTCGCCGCTCGCGACTACCGCGCGATCTAACCGGGAAAGGCACTGCCGCCGCACCGGGCGCTCATCGGCAAGCGCCTAGGGCGCATTCAGCATGTGTAACTGTGAATTCGATGAAACAGTCTTTAGCGTAACGTGATTATCAAATACCATGACATCCGCGCCTTGTGCGAGGATGCCGGTCGCGGATTTGTGATGTGCAGCCCGGACAGGCGCTAACCGGCCGAGGCGCTTGCGCCCCGGCGAGCCCGTGTGCGAGTACCGAAGGTATCGCCGTGCGACAGACGGACAGGGCAGCGCTCGCCCCGCTGGCACTGAGTGACGCCGTGCTTGACGCTCGGCAGCGAGCCGGGCGGTTCGACGTCCTGGTGGACGCGGGGAGGCGCGCCTACGCTGTGCCGGCGTCAGCCTCGCGGCACCTGGTGCCGCGGACAAAGCCGGATCTGCAGAGCGCCTGGCAGCCGCTGCTGGCGATTCTCGCGCTCCAGGCCGTCCTGTCGATGCGCCTGGCGTGGTCGAATACCGCCTTTCAGGATGAGGCTCTGTACTTGTGGAGCGGCCACCTTGAGATCGCGCACCTGCTGCACGGCACACCGGTACCGGCATTCCAGACATACTTCAGCGGCGCGCCTGCTCTCTACCCCGTCCTGGCCGCGGCGGCCGACCACGTGGGCGGCATCGCCATGGCCCGGCTGCTGAGCCTTGGCTTCATGCTCGCCGCGACCGGCCTGGGCTATGACGTGACAAGGCGGCTCTACGACCGCCGGTCCGGGTTGTTTGCCGCCGCCCTGTTCGCGGGCACTGGCTCAGCGCAGTTCCTGAGCGCGTTAGCCACCTACGACGCACTCGCGCTCTGCCTGCTCGCGGCGGCCACCTGGCTGGGCGTGCGCGCCGCCTGGTGCGCGCCGCGGGTTCGCGCGGCCCTTCTCGTCCTGGCGTCCATCGTGCTGGCCCTGGCCGATGCGGCCAAGTATGCCGCCGTGCTCTTCGACCCCGTCGTGGTGGCAGTCGTGGTACTTGCCGTGTGGCGGCTACGCGGCCGCCGTGCCGGGCTCGCGACGGCCATCTGCATCACCGCTCTCACCGCGGCCATCCTCGACGCGGCGCTCAATGTCGCAGGGCATTCCTACTGGGAGGGCATCACCTTCACGACGCTCAGCCGGGCAGCGGGCACGTCGTCTCCGCTGGGCATCTGGTACGTCAGCGCCGGCTGGGTCGGCGCGATCATGGTCCTGGCGGTTATCGGTGCTGCGGTCACGGCCCACTACGGCGCCCGCCTGACGACTGCGCTGGCTGCGACACTGGCCGCTGCCGCGTTTCTGGCTCCGGCCGAGCAGGCGCGCATCCAGGTCGCCACCAGCCTCTTCAAGCACGTTGGCTTCGGGGCCTGGTTCGCTTCCATCGCGGCCGGCTACGCGTTGGCATCACTGGCACGCGCGGTGCCTGCCAGCAACGGCACACGAGCCTGCCGGCTCTGCGTCACGGCCGTGGTGCTCTGCGCGGCTCTCGGCGCGGCGCTGTCGGCTGGTCATTTCGGTCAGTGGCCTGATTCCGCTGCCTTCATCGCCCGGCTGCGCCCGGTCGTCGCTGCGTATCGCGGGCCGGTACTGCTGGAGAACGAGAGCGTCCCCGCGTACTACCTTGGCTCGGATTTACCATGGCGGACGCTGCACGACACCAACTACTTCGACTACGTTAATCCGGTCACCGGTGCCCTTGAGGTGGGAGCCGCCGCCTACGCTGATGCCATCCGGCACAGGTATTTCAGCGTCGTAGCGCTCGCGGCAGATACGCCTGTTGATAAGGCAATCACGGGTGACCTTAACGCGAGCACCCACTACCAGCTTGCGGTGGTCCTGCCGTTTGTGACCAGCAGCTATCGCAGTTCCTACCGGATCTGGATCCGTGTCACGGGCGGAAGGCACCCGGGGTGACAGCGATGCCGGCGCGCGGGCGCGGGAACGGGCGCGGGAACGGGCGCGGGAACGGGCGCGGGAACGGGCGCGGGAACGGGCGCGGGCGGCACCGGCAACTGCTGGTCATACCGGAGCCGCCCGACGACAACGAGAAATACTGCTACGCCTGGCGATCATTGCCGTACCTTGCGATGATCCTGCTGATCGCGTTCCTGTCGACGACCGCCAGCCAGGTGTGGTTTGAGGTTCACGACCGGGCCTGGCCGCTGGGCGCCTTTACGGCGCTGGGCATTATCTACTACGCGTGCTCTGCCCCGTTCAGCTTCACCGGCCGGAGCGCTAACATGGCCGCGCACGCGGCGAAGGTCAGAAGCTGGCGGCCCGGCTGGTACCCGGACGTGGATATCTACCTGCCGATATGCGGCGAGTCCATCGAGGTTCTGCGAAATACCTGGACCGGCGTCTTCGAGCTTGTGCATGCTTACCCCGGCATCGCGCGTCCTTACGTGCTTGATGACGGCGATGACCCGGAAGCCAGCCGCCTGGCGGAGACCTTCGGCTTCGCCTGCCGGGTGCGTCCCAACCGGGGCGACCACAAGAAATCCGGTAACCTGCGGTACGGATTCGCGCACACCCGCGGCGAGTTCTTTGTTGTCCTCGACGCGGATTTCCGGCCGCGCCATGATTTCCTCGCCGAGACGCTGCCGTACTTCGACGATCCGGACGTTGCCATCGTCCAGACGCCCCAGTACTTCCGCAGCACCCCCGCGCAGACCTGGGTCGAGCGCGCCGCCGGTGCCATCCAGGAGGTGTTTTACCGGAGCATCCAGGTCTCGCGGAACAGGCTGGGTGCCTCGATCTGCGTCGGCACCTGCGCGGTGTACCGCAGGATTGCGCTGGAGCCGTACGGCGGCCCGACGCTCATTCCTTACGCGGAGGACGTGCATACCGGCCTGGACGTCCGCCGGGATGGCTGGTCGCTGGTCTATGTGCCGGTGGTCCTGTGCGTGGGCCTGTGCCCGACCTCACTCGATGCCTTCATCCGCCAGCAGTACCGGTGGTGTACGGGATCAACGAGCACGGTCCTGACCCGCCGGCTGTGGACTGTGCCGATGAGCGTCCCGGCACGGCTTACCTACATTTCGGGCTTCTGCTATTACGTGTTCACGGCTCTCGTCATCTTTGTTGTTCCTATCATTTCCATCGCCGTGCTCGCATTTTTCGCCCAGGACATCGAGCCAGGTAACTACGAGGTGCTTGCTCCGGCTTTCATTGTCGGCATGCTGCTCTATCCGCTCTGGCACTACAGCACATATCAGCTCCGTGAGATTCTGCCGCTGTCTCTGGCCCGCGGATGGGCGCACACCCTGGCAATCTGGGATTACTGCCGGGGCGCGACGATGGGCTGGGAGCCCAGCGGCGCCCGGGTGAGCGCGATGCGACGTTACTGGATCGGGGTCCGCGTCTGGAATGGCGGCACGGCAGTTTTCTGGCTGCTCCTGTTCGTCTGGCGCACGGTGGAATTTTCCTCTCCCCGCTTCGCGCTGCTGGGCGTCTTTGGCGTGATGAACCTGGCCGTCGTGGCGCGCGCGGCGATCCTGGACGGGGACAGGTCATGAGGCGCCCGACGATTCTGGCCCCGGTCATCGCCATCGGGGCCATCGCGGTCACCGCGGCCACCGTGCTCAGCGGCTGCGGATTCACGCATCCTCCCGCGGCGGCGGCGTCCCCGGGCCCGGCCCGTGCGAGTCTCCCGGTCCGGGCGGATCACTACCTGGGTATCTACGAGCCGGCATCGCCGGGTTCCTATGGATCGATCATCAATTTCGGCAGGACAATGGGGTTTCAGCCCAATCTGGCACTCTACTACAGCGCCTGGTTCGAGCGGTTTCGGCTGAATTTCGCCAGGGCGGCGCACTTACACGGAGCGGTGCCGCTCGTCCAAATTGACCCGAATAACGTCTCCATGGGATCCATAGCGAGCGGGAAATATGACTCATATCTGCGTTCCTACGCCGATCAGGTCCGCTCTTACGCGCATCCGGTCGTCATAGGTTTTGCGCACGAGGCCAACGGGCCCTGGTTTAGCTGGGGCTGGACTCACGTGCCCCCGGCGACCTGGGTGGCGGCCTGGCGGCACATCGTCACGATCTTCCGCGGCGCCGGCGCGGACAACGTAACCTGGCTGTGGACGGTCAACCGGGACGGCAACAATACCGGGCCACTGCACGATTACTGGCCCGGCAGCACGTATGTGACCTGGATCGGGATAGACGGCTACTACGAGGTGCCGTTCGATGACTTCCCGAACATCTTCGGGCCCACGATCGCCGCCATCCGCAGATTCAGTCACCGGCCGGTTCTTGTCTCCGAGACCGCGGCGGGCGAGGCCGCCGGCCAGGCCGCCAAGATCCCGGACCTGTTCGCGGGCGCGAAGGCATCCGGTGTCCTTGGGTTCGTGTGGTTTGACGCGTCTCAGAGCAACGGCCAGCATCACCAGGACTGGCGGATCGAGGGCAACGCCCCGTCGGTCGAGGCGTTCCGCCAGGGGCTGAAGAGCTTCCACTGACCAGGGCTCCGGCCGGCTCCGGGCAGGACCTGCTCGGTCCGCAGCCTAGGGTTGGGCACATGAGCGTCGAAACGCCCAGCCACCGCCCGCACCAGCCGCATCAGCCGCAGGCCGGGGACGCCGAGCCCCGGCCGTCCGACAGCGCGCTGCGCCGATCCCTGGCCAGGGCCAGGGACGGCAAGTCGCTCGACCCGGCCGAGGCCGCGATCCTGCTGCACGCCCGCGGCGGCGCGCTGACCGACCTGCTCGGGCATGCCGCCAGGATCAGGGACGCCGGACTGGAGGCAGCGGGCCGGCCCGGCGTCATCACCTACTCCAAGAAGGTCTTCATCCCGCTCACCCGGCTGTGCCGGGACCGCTGCGCCTACTGCACGTTCGTGACCGTGCCCGGCCGCCTGGACAGCCCGTACCTGTCACCGGACGAGGTACTCAAGATCGCGGCCGACGGCGCCGCGCTCGGCTGCAAGGAAGCCCTCTTCACCCTCGGCGACCGGCCCGAGGCACGGTGGCACCAGGCCCGCGAGTGGCTCGACGCGCACGGCTATGACGACACGCTGTCGTATGTGCGGGCGATGGCGATCGCCGTCCTGGAGGAGACCGGCCTGCTGCCGCACCTCAACCCCGGTGTCATGAGCTGGCAGGACTTCCAGCGGCTCAAGCCCGTCGCGCCCTCGATGGGCATGATGCTGGAGACCACGGCGGCCCGGCTCTTCACCGAGCAGGGCGGCCCGCATTTCGGCAGCCCCGACAAGGACCCGAAGGTCCGGCTGCGGGTGCTGCAGGACGCCGGCCGCAGCGCCGTGCCGTTCACCACCGGCATCCTGATCGGAATCGGCGAGACCCGCCGGGAACGGGCCGAGTCGATCTTCGCCATCCGCCAGGTAGCCCGCGAGTACGGCGGAGTGCAGGAAGTCATCGTGCAGAACTTCCGGGCCAAGCCGGACACCAAGATGCGCGGCGTCCCGGACGCGCAGCTCGACGACCTGGCCGCCACCATTGCCGTGACCAGGCTCGTGCTTGGCCCATCGGCGCGGATCCAGGCGCCGCCGAACCTGATCGGCGATCAGTACGCGCTGATACTGGATGCGGGCATCGATGACTGGGGCGGGGTCTCGCCGCTCACCCCGGACCACGTCAACCCCGAACGCCCATGGCCGCACATCGACGACCTCGCCCAGCGCACCACGGCGTCGGGCTTCGAGCTGCGCGAGCGGCTGACGATCTACCCCGGCTACATCCGCGAGCCGTGGCTCGATCCGCGGCTGGCCGCGCACGTCGCCGCGCTGGCCGACCCGGCCACCGGCCTGGCCGACGAGAAGGCCATGCCCCGCGGCCTGCCCTGGCAGGAGCCAGACGGCGGCTGGGGCGATTCCAGCGGCCGGACCGACCTGCACGTGACCATCGACACCGCGGGCCGGACCAAGGACCGCAGGGACGACTTCGGCGAGGTCTACGGCGACTGGGACGAGATCGGGACCCGGATCGAGCCGGCCGCCAGGCGCGAGGCGCCGGCCGCGGACTCCCCGCGGCGGCTGCGCGCCGAGGTGCAGGCCGCCCTGCGGCACGCGGAGCGGGACCCGGCTGGCATGACCGACGCCGACGCGCTGGCGCTGCTCGACGCCGACGGCCCGGAACTCGAGGCCCTGGCGGCACTGGCCGACGCCGTCCGCCGCGATGCCGTCGGCGACGACGTCACCTACGTGGTGACCCGCAATATAAACTTCACCAACGTCTGCTACACCGGCTGCCGGTTCTGCGCGTTCGCCCAGCGCCGCACCGATGCCGATGCCTACACCCTGTCGCTGGAGCAGGTAGGCGACCGTGCGGTGGAAGCGTGGGAAGCCGGCGCGACCGAGGTGTGCATGCAGGGCGGGATCCACCCGGACCTGCCCGGCACCGCGTACTTCGACCTCGCGGCGCAGGTCAGGCGGCGGTGCCCGGATATGCACGTGCACGCGTTCTCCCCGATGGAGGTCATGAACGGCTCCGCGCGCACCGGCCTGCCGCCGCGCGAGTGGCTGATCAGGGCCCGCGAGGCGGGCGTGGGCTCGCTGCCCGGCACCGCGGCTGAGATCCTCGACGACGACGTCCGCTGGGTCCTGACCAAGGGCAAGCTGCCGGCCGCCGCCTGGATCGACGTGATCACCACAGCGCACGAGCTGGGCATCCCGACGTCGGCGACGATGATGTACGGGCACGTGGACACCCCGGCGCACTGGGTCGGCCACCTGCGGGTGATCCGCGGCATCCAGGAGCGCACCGGCGGCTTCACCGAGTTCGTGCTGCTGCCGTTCGTGCATGCCAGCTCGCCGATCTACCTGGCCGGCCTGGCCCGCCCCGGCCCGACGAGGCGGGAGAACCGGGCCGTGCACGCGGTGTCCCGGCTGCTGCTGCACGGCGCGATCAGCTCCATCCAGTGCTCCTGGGTCAAGCTGGGCGAGCAGGCCTGCCGCGACGTGCTGACCGGCGGCGTCAACGACCTGGGCGGCACCCTGATGGAGGAGACCATCAGCCGGATGGCCGGCTCGGTGAACGGGTCCTACAAGACGATCAGCCAGATGGCGCAGATGGTCGCGCCGCTCGGCCGTCCGCTCAGGCAGCGGACAACAACCTACAAAAATCCCACCGCGGAACGGCTCGCTGCCGCCACTGCCAGCGACGGGGTCTGCGCCTCCGTCCGCGGACCCGCCCGGCCATCACTCCCGCTGGTCCAGGCGTAGCGGCGCACTGTAGAACGCCGGCCGTCACGATGAGCCGATGCCGCTGCGCTCGACCCCGTCGCCGCCGCCCATCCCGGCCTGACCGAGCTCACCGGCCTCGGCCTGCCGCCCGACGTGCTCGCCGGGGTGCTGCACGACAACGCCGCCCGCATCCTCCAGCCGGCCTGACCCAGCGCACCGGCCGGTGATCTGCCCGACCGTGAGAGAGTTGCGCAAGGACTGGGCGGGAAGAAGGGCAGGCCCATGCAGCCAATGCCAGAAGACTGGAACAGGGCAGTCGCCGTAGTAGCCCACCCCGACGACCTCGAATACGGGGTTGCCTCAGCCGTCGCCCGCTGGACCGGCCAGGGGAAAGAGGTGGCTTACCTGCTCGCCACCAAGGGCGAGGCTGGTATTGCCGGCCAGCATCCTGGCCACGTCGGGCCCGTGCGGATGGAGGAGGAACGTCGCAGCGCGGCGGTCGTCGGCGTGCACGAGGTCGAGTTCCTCGACCATCGGGACGGGCTGGTGGAGTACGGGGTGCCGCTGCGACGCGACCTGGCAGCCGCATTCCGCAGGCTGCGCCCAGAGGTGATCATCACCATGAGCTTTGACCTCACCTGGGGTGAGGATGGCCCGGTCAACCACTGCGACCACCGCGCCGTCGGGCTCGCCGTGCTGGACGCCTGCCGCGACGCGGCCAACGAGTGGGTATTCCCCGAGGCCGGGCCCCCCTGTACCGGCATCCGCGACGCATACGTGGCCTCCACCGGCAACCCGACCCACTTCGTGGACGTCACCGCCACCATCGACCGTGGCATCGCCTCGCTGCGCGAGCACCGGGCCTATCTCGACGGACTGGGCCGCGACTTCGATCCCGACGAGTTCCTGCGGGACATGGCCGGCTTCGTCGGCCTCGGCGCCGGATGCGAGTACGCCGTGGGCCTGCGCCGCTATCCCATGGGCTAGCCGGGATCCAGGAACGCCGCCGCCCGTCAGGTTTCAGCCGACGGGCCGCCCCAGCGAGCCTGGCCGGCGCAGGTCCGGCGAGGTCCTCGTGGGGCAACTCAGTCCAGGTCGAACTCCCCGTCCCTGACCCCGGCGGTAAATGCGTCCCACTCAGCGGGGGTGAAGATCAGCTTCGGCCCCTCAGGGTTCCTGGAGTCGCGCACGGCGATGACATGCTCGCTGCCCTCTTTGGAGCCAGGGACGAAGGCGACTTCCACGCAGTTGCCGCCGTCGTCACTGCCGCCGCTCGTGCGCCACTCAGCGTGGGACAGGTCCACTTCGATCTTGGCCATTCTCTAACCTCCTGCCCTGTGCGGCAGTCATGCTGCCTGCGCTGGCCTTTGGAGGTAAAGGCTACTCGCCTGGCTCTCCAGCTAGGCGACGCCGGGATCTGCGGCCGCCGGGGGAGTCCGGGACCGGGCTGGCTGTCCCGCGCTGGACCTTCGAGCCAGGATAGCTTGATGACCTGCAGTAACGCGAGCGGGCCGGGCACCGAATAACCTTTTGATGACGTCAACGGATCTGTATCGCCGCTGCTCGTCCCGGCTTCCTGGGGTCACCCGCCACCGAAGGAGACAGCAGGCCATGACGATCGCCGCCACCGACTTCCGCAGGCCAGAGCTAGCGTCCTTTCTCGCCCCGGCGGCCCGCGAGGCCGGCCTGCGCCGCAGCGACGGCCCGTGCACCCGCTCCCAGCCCGCGTTCCCGGCCCGGCCGGGCCGCCGGGTGTTCCCTGGCCGTCCGGAGCAGGTGGCCTGTGCGCGCCGGTTCATATCCGGGATCCTCGCCCGCTGCCCGGCGGCGGACGACGCCGTGCTGCTGACCAGCGAGCTAGTGACGAACACGCTCCAGCACACGGTGACCGGCGATGGCGGGGACTTCGAAATCGTCGCCTGCCACGGCCAGGCGGCCATCCGGGTCACCGTCACCGATGACGGCTCGCAGAGCGGCCCTGAGCCTGTCCCTCACTCCGCATTAGCCACCTCTGGCCGTGGCCTGGCCATGGTCGGAGCGCTGGCCGCCCGCTGGGGGCACTACGGCAGCGAGCGCGGCCGGGTCGTGTGGTTCGAGCTGGACTGCCGGTGACCGGGCCATTCGACGACCAGCAGCAGCGGATTGCCGAGCGGGCAGAGCGAGATCACCCGGACTGGGTGATCATGTGGGGCTGCCACAGCCGCCTCTACTGGGCCTTCCCCCGGTTTAACGCGCCGCCGGGAACCGTCGTCGCCGCGCCCGGCCCCGCCGAGCTGGCCGAGCGCATGCGGTGCGCCGAGCTTGCCGCGGTTCTCGCGTCGCGCATTGGCCGCGCCCCGCCGCACCGCGCCCTGCCGCACCGCGCCCTGCCGCACCGCGCCCTGCCGCACCGCGCCCTGCCGCACCGCGCCCCGCCGCACCGCGCTGGGTCTTCGCCATTTCAGCCGCCTGCGGGCCCAGATCCCGCTGACGCAGCCATTTCAGGGCAGAAACGGCCGGCCGGGGGCGGTCCCAGGCGGCCGGAAGCCAGCGTCAGGTAGCCTGCGATCCTCCTACCTGAGGGGCGCAGCACATGCCCGACAGTGCGCCGGAGGCCGCGAGCCGCCGGGTCACGCTCAGCGGCTGGGGCCGGATCGCCCCCACAGCGGCTCAGCTGTCCGAGCCTGCCGACCCGGCCGAAGTCGCCGGGCTGCTGCAGTCTGCACCTGCCCGGGGCGTGATCGCTCGCGGCCTGGGCCGCAGCTACAACAACGCCGCGCAGAACGACGGCGGCCTGGTGGTCGGCACCACCCGGATGAACCGGATCACGGCTTTTGACCGGGCCACGGGCCTGGTGACCTGCGAGGCCGGGGTGAGCCTGGAGCAGCTGATGACCGCCGCGCTGCCGCATGGCTGGTTCGTCCCGGTCTCGCCGGGCACCCGCCAGGTGACGGTCGGCGGGGCGATCGCCGCGGACGTGCACGGTAAGAACCACCACCGCGCGGGAAGCTTTGCCACCCACGTGCCGTCCTTCGACCTGCTGCTGCCCGATGCCCGCCAGCGGCGCGTGACGCCTGGGTCCGAGGCCGACCTGTTCTGGGCCACCGCCGGCGGGATGGGCCTGACCGGCATCATCCTGCGGGCCACGATCCAGCTGACGAAGGTCGAGACCTCGCGGGTCCGGGTGGACACCGTGCGCACCCGCGACATTGACCAGACCATGGCGTACCTGTCGGACACCGACGACCGCTATGGCTACACGGTCGCCTGGACGGACTGCCTGGCCAGGGGCGCGGGACTCGGCCGCTCGGTCATCACCAGCGGTGACTTCGCCGCGCTGGGCGACCTGGCCCCCAAGGACCGGCGTGACCCGCTGGCCTTCCGCCCCGCGGCCAGGGTCGGCGCCCCGGCAGTGTTCCCTGGCGCTCTGATCAACCGGCACACGGTCGCGCTGGCGAACGAGGCCTGGTACCGCAAGGCGCCCAGGCGACGGGACGGGGAAATCCAGACGATCGGCGCGTTCTTCCACCCGCTCGATGGCATCAGGAACTGGAACCGGGTGTACGGCCCGGCTGGCTTCCGGCAATACCAGTACGTGGTGCCGTTCGGAGCCGAGAAGACAGTGCAGCGCTCGCTGGAGCGGATCAGCCAGGCGCGCGCTCCATCGTTTGTGACGGTGCTGAAGCGTTTCGGCCCGGCCGACCAGGGCCTGCTGTCCTTCCCCATGGCCGGCTGGACGCTGGCACTGGACTTCCCGGCCCGCACTCCCGGCCTGTCGGGTCTGCTGGACTGGCTCGATGAGCAGGTGCTTGAGGCTGGCGGGCGCGTCTACCTGGCCAAGGATTCCAGGGTCGGTGCGGGGACGTTCGCCCGGATGTACCCGCGGCTGGAGGAGTTCCGCAAACTGCGCGCCGAGTTCGATCCGGCCGGGATCTTTGCCTCGGACCTGTCCCGGCGGCTTGGCATCTAGCCCGCGGGCCGCGGGATCTGTCCCCGGCGCAACTCTGCCGGTAACTCTTCCGGCTAATTTTCCTGGCGCTTGATACGTCCTTCCCGCACGATTACTACCAATCGCCACGCGAGCCCGGACACTCTGGCCGCGCGGCGGTCACAGGACGCCACGACTTCAGACCAGGCGGCCTGCGCGGATCTCCTCCCCCTGGGCATTCTCTCCTCCCAGCGTCTGCCCGCCGCGCAGGCCGCCTTTCAGCTCCCCGCCGGCGCCGGTGTGCCGGCTGCGATCAGATGACCGCGCTGCTGCGGCCTCGCGGATTGGCTGCCGTCAGCGGCCGCTTGTCCGAATAATGAGACAAGCTTCTTGATATATGAGATCGGTGTTAGTGTTCCGGATCGGAGGAGGCACTCGGGCAGAGGAGTCGTGTCGCGCATGGCCGGGAAGGAAGCGATCTACACCCACGGTCATCACGAATCTGTGCTGCGTTCCCACCGCTGGCGGACAGCGGAGAACTCGGCGGCGTACCTTCTGCCGCACCTGCGGCCGGGGATGACCGTGCTGGACGTCGGCTCCGGGCCCGGCACGATCACCGTCGACCTGGCGGCGCGGATCACTCCGGGGCGGCTGACCGCCTGCGAGGTCACGGCCGACGCGCTGGCGCTGGCGCAGGCGGAGGCGGCCGCGCGGGAGATCGAGAACATTGACTTCGCCGTCTCGGATGTGCATGCCCTGGAGTTTCCTGACGGCTCCTTCGACGTCGTGCACGCCCACCAGGTCCTGCAGCACGTCGGTGATCCGGTCCAGGCGCTGCGCGAGATGCGCCGCGTCTGCCAGCCTGGCGGGATCCTCGCCGCCCGCGACGGCGACTACGCGGGGTTTACCTGGTTCCCGCTCGTCCCGGAGCTAGCGGAATGGCTGGCGCTGTATCAGCACGTGGCCAGGAGCAACGGCGGGGAGCCCGACGCGGGCCGGCGGCTGCTGTCGTGGGCGCGCGAGGCCGGGCTGGCTGAGGTGGTGGCGACCTCCTCGACGTGGTGTTTCGCGACGCCGCAGGACCGCGCCTGGTGGGGCGGCATGTGGGCCGAGCGGATTCTGCGGTCGGACATGGCCCGGCAGGCGATCACATCGGGAGCAGCCACCCAGGCCGACCTGCGCCGCATCTCGGCAGGCTGGCGGGCATGGGCGGACGCGCAGGACGGCTGGTTCTCCGTCCTGCATGGCGAGATCCTCTGCCGAGCCTGAGCGGCCGGGCCGGCGCCGCTGCCTCGTTGATGCTCACCGCAGCGTCATGAAGCGGTCCGGGTCCCTTTCTGGCCGGGGCGGCGGGGGGGCGGCGGGGTGGCCGACGCCGATCGCGCCCATCGGCTCCCAGCCGGGTGGCAGGCCCAGCGATGCGGCCGCGACATCCTGGCAGAAGAGCGCGCTCGAGACCCAGCACGAGCCAAGTCCCTCGATCGCCAGCGCCACGAGCAGGTTCTGCACGGCGGCGCCCGTCGAGACGACGAACATCGCGGCCTCGGCGGCGGCGCGCCGCTCGTCGGGATAGCTGTGCGCAGCATCCGCGGCCAGGCACGGCACGATAATCAGCGGCGCGCGCCGGAGCGGCTCGCCGCGGCGGACCCGCCGCGCAATCTGCTCCTGCGTGAACCCGTCGCCGCGCAGGTCCGTCTTCCACGCGGCCAGCATGGCGTCCAGCAGCGCGGTCCTGGCCTCGGGCGTCTCCACCACGGCGAATCGCCACGGCTCGCTGTGATGCGGCGCCGGAGCGGTGAGCGCGGCGGCGATGGAGCGGCGGACCGCGGCGGGGTCGACGGGGTCGGCGGTGAACTCGCGGACTGTCCGGCGCGCCTGCAGCACGTCGGCGGTCCCCAGCCGGAACATGTCGTCGGCGACAGGCCGGATCAGCGCGGCGGCGCCGGGGCCGTCGGCGCCGGTCACCAGATCGGCCAGGCCCCGCACGATCGCCACCGGGACCTGCGCGGTCTTCCCCTTGACCAGATCGCCGGCCGCGGCGATCTCGTCCGCGACCGCCGCGACCGTCACCTCCAGGGGAGTGCCGAAGGTGTCGGCCTTGCCGCGCAGATCGCGCAGCGGCAGCAGGCCGGCCGCCCCGATCGCGGTGTCGGTCTGGCCGTTGCGCCATGGCCTGCCCATGGTGTCGGTGATCACGACCGCGACGCTGACGCCGCGCCGCTCGCCCAGTGCCTTGCGCAGCCCTCTGGCCGAGCCGTCCGGGTCCTCGGGCAGGAGCACGACGGTTCCGGGCGGAGTGTTGGAGCTGTCGACTCCGGCGGCCGCGAGGACCAGGCCGTGCCTGGTCGTCACGATCCTGGTCTGGCCGCGGCGGGCCACCACCCGCACCGCCTCCCGGTCGATCGCGTCCTCGCGGTTCGCGCGGATGACCCTGCCCTCGGCCTTGCTGACAATCTTCGAGGTCACCACGAGGATGTCGCCGTCCCGCAGGTCTGGCACGGCAGCGCAGATAAGCGCCGCCAGGTCGTCGCCGGCGGCGATCTCGGGCAGACCGGGAACCCCGGTGACGGTCAGCTCGGCGACGGGCGGCTCGGCGACGGGCGGCTCGGTGACGGGCGGCTCGGTGACGGGCGGTTCGGCGACGGGCGGCTCGGTGACGGGCGGCTCGGTGACGGGCGGCTCGGTGACGGGCGGTTCGGTGACGGGCGGCTCGGTGACGGGCACCCCGGTGACGGGCAGTTCGGCGACGGTCCGCTTGGTGACCGGCAGCTTGGTCACCGGATGATCTCCGCGGCCATGGCCAGCGCCGCGCGGGCGATCTGCGCTGACGCCTGCAGATCGGTCATATACAGCGGGATCGCCCGGACCGTGATCCCCGCCAGTTCCGGTGCGTCAGCGGCATCCTTGTCCTGCTCGTCCACCAGCCAGCCATCGAGCAGGCCCGCCCCGTAGTGCGCCGCGACGGCGGCCGCCGTGGTCTGCACGCCGATCGCCGCCAGGCACGCGTCCGCCATTCCCCGCACCGGTGCCCCGCCGATGATCGGCGACACGCCGATCACGGTTTTCGCGCGGACCGCCTCGGCGATTCCGGGGATCGCCAGGATGACGCCGACGCTCACTACCGGGTTGGACGGCGGCAGCAGGATGCAGTCCGCCTGCGCGATGGCCGCGAGCACGCCAGGAGCGGGAACTGCCTGCTCGGCCCCGGCCGCGATGATCTGGGTCGCCGGGACTCCGGCATGCAGCCGGACCCACCATTCCTGGAAGTGGATGGCCCGGGCCGCGCCGCCCTCGTCGATGACCACATGGGTCTGCACGCTGTCGTCGGTCATCGGCAGCAGCCGCACGCCCGGCTGCCAGCGCTCGCAGAGCCTGCTGGTCGCCGCGGACAGCGACAGGCCCTGGCTCAGCATGCTGGTGCGCGCGATGTGGGTGGCGAAGTCGCGGTCGCCGAGGCCGAACCAGAGCGGCTCTGCGCCGTAGGCGGCAAGCTCGTGCAGGACGGTGAAGCTCTCGTCGGCCCGGCCCCAGCCCTGCTCCTCGCTGATGCCGCCGCCGAGCGTGTACATCACGGTGTCCAGGTCCGGGCTGACGTGCAGGCCGAACAGCGTGATGTCATCGCCGGTGTTGCCGATGACCGTGATCTCGGCGTCAGGTGCGGCGGCCTTCAGGCCGCGCAGGAACCGGGCGCCGCCGACGCCGCCCGCGAGCACTGTGATGCGCATGCTGGAAGTCTCGCAGGCCGGGTCATGGCGGCGTGCAGGCAGCCTGGGATCCCAGGATTCTCGGCAGACTTTCCCGTCATCACGGGCAACCGGGTGGCCATTATCACCTATCTCCCTTGACGCGGCGCAAGACACGCGGGTGTAATTTCACCTATGTAATTCTCGCGCCCGCGGGAGCCGGGCGCGAGTCGACGGGGTTTGTGGGAGGGCAGGAGGTGTGCTGTGACTGAGGTCATCGTCTCGCTGGTGCAAGACGGGTTCGGCGTAGCCGCGGACGATGCCGGGGAGCTGAGCTGGCAGGATCGCGCGCTGTGCGCGCAAACCGATCCGGAGGCGTTCTTCCCTGAGAAGGGCGGCTCGACCAGGGAAGCAAAGAGGGTCTGCCGAAGCTGCGATGTGCGAGCTGAGTGCCTGGACTACGCGCTCGAGCACGATGAGCGATTTGGTATCTGGGGCGGGCTGTCAGAGCGCGAGCGCCGTCGGCTTAAGCGCGAGGCCGTCTAGGCAGCTCCCGGCCGCGCACGGCCGGCCTGCCGGGCGCCAACGGCGGCGTCTGGCCGTCCTCGCGCGCCGGATTCGCGTATTGTTCACCGGGTACCCCGCCCTGCAGGATCGCGCCGCACCGGCGTGCACATGCCTTGCAGGTACCCCTCTGAGCAGCTAGCGGACCCTTTATTGTCGCCAAACGATTCATATCCGCAGCATGTCGTGACGGCGGTGATCGTCGCGCATGACGGTGCCACCTGGCTGCCGCATGTGATCGACTCCCTGCTGGAGCAGACACGGCCGGTTCAGCGCGTTGTCGCGGTGGATACCGGCAGCCGGGACCGCAGCGGTGCCGTCCTGGCCGGGAAGCTCGGCCAGGCTGTCGTGTTCGGGATGGACCGCGCGACTGGCTACGGGGCCGCAGTGACCAGGGCGCTGCAGCACAAGGCCGCCAATCTCAACGTTCCCGGCGCGACCGGCCTGCCGCAGGGCGAGCGCGCGGAATGGGTGTGGCTGCTCCACGACGACTGCCAGCCTGCCCCAGACGCGCTGGAGCAGCTGCTCCGCGGCGCCGCTGAGACGCGGGCCGCCGCGGTGCTCGGGCCCAAGGTGAAAGACTGGGCTGACCATGAGGTGATCCTCGAGGCCGGCGTGACCATCGACACCGTCGGCCGCCGGATAACCGGCATCGAGCCCCGCGAGGTTGACCAGGGCCAGCATGACGGCGATCGTGACGCGCTGGCAGTCGGCAGTGCCGGGATGCTGATCCGGCGCGATGTCTGGGAGCAGGCCGGCGGATTCGACACCGGCATGGCCCTGTTCATGGAGGACGTCGACTTCTGCTGGCGCGTCCATTCGGCGGGCTACCGCGTCCGGGTGATCACCGATGCCGTGGTCTACCACGCGCAGGCGTCCGCCAGGAATCGGCGCCCTATCTCCGTCGGCCGCCGCGTCCGCATGCTCGATCGCCGCAATGCGCTGCTCACGCTGCTCGGGAACCTGCCCGGCTGGCCGATGCTGGCGGCGCTGGCTGGCAACGTGGCGATCTCGATTCTCCGCACGCTCTTCTTCCTGGTCGCCAAGCGGCCCGCTGCCGCGCTGGACGAGCTCGGCGCGGTCACCTCGGTGCTCGGGCACCCCATCCGGCTGCTGAGGGCGCGGCGCCTCAGATCACGAGGGCGGCGACCCGCATACGGCCGGCTGCGCGCCGATCTGCCGCGGGGCAGATCGTTCCGGCGCCTGGCGGAATTCGCCGCCTCGGCGATGTCGTCGTCGGCGCAGCTCGACACGGCGGGCTCGCACCACGCGACCGACGATCCGCTGGACGATGACACCCTGCTGACCGACACCGGGCTGGCGCAGCGGATCCTGTCGAGCCCGAGCGTGCTGCTGTTCATCACCCTGACCGTGATTGCCGTGGTCGCCGAGCGCTCGCTCATCGGATCCGGGCCGCTGGGCGGGGGCGGCCTCGTGCCCGCCTGGGGCGGCGCATCCCGGCTGTGGCAGGACTACCTGCAAGCCTTTCACCCGGCGGGGGTCGGCTCGGCCGGCAGCGCGCCGCCCTACCTGGCCATCGTGGCGGTACTTGCCACTGTGCTCGGCGGTAAGCCGTGGCTCGCGGTAGATGTCATCCTGCTGGGCTGCGTCCCGCTGGCGGGCATCTCCGCGTTCCTCGCAGTCAGGCGCATTTCCCGCTCTGCCCCCGTCCGGGTCTGGGCCGGCGCAACGTACGCCTTGCTTCCCGTGGCGCTGGGGACGGTCGCCGCGGGGCGGATCGGGACAGCCGCGGCCTTCGTGCTGCTGCCGCTGATCGGCCTGCTGGCAGGCCGGATGTTCAGCCAGCCGCCCCGGCGGGCCCGCCGCGCGGCATGGGCGACAGGACTGGCGATAGCGGTCGGCGCCGCGTTCGTGCCCTTGCTCTGGGGGATAGCGCTGGTCGCCGCGGCGCTTGCCGCGCTCGCCTTCCGCACGGCACGGCCAGGCACTGTGCCCAACCTGGGCATCGTGGTGCTCGTGCCGCCCGTGTTGCTCCTGCCGTGGACGCTCCAGGTTGTGGCCCGGCCATCGCTGTTCCTCCTGGAGGCCGGACTGCAGCAGCCCGGCCTGGCCAGCCCGGACCTGTCGGCCCGGTCGCTGATGCTGCTCAGCCCGGGCGGCCCGGGCCTGCCCTCGGTCTGGGTCACGGCGGGTCTCGCGCTCGCCGCCGTGGCCGCGCTGCTCGTCAGCAGGCGGCGCGTGCTGGTCATGGCGGGCTGGAGCGTAGCCCTGCTCGGCCTGCTGGCCGCGATCGCCGTCAGCCGCGCGGACATCGTGCCCGCTGGCGGCGGCCCCGCCATCACCGCGTGGCCCGGCGCAGCGCTCGCCATCGCCGCGGCTGGCCTGCTGCTCGCCGCAGTCGCCGCGGGTGATGTGCTTTCCGGGCTGGCCGCCAGCCGCAGCAAGGGCATTCGCGGTCTGGCTAGCCCGCGCACCGCATGGGTAGCGCTGGTGGCAATCGTGGCGTGCTCGACCCCCGTGCTGGCGGCCGCGTTCTGGGTCATGACGGGAGTTAAGGGCCCGGTGGCGCCGACCAGGGGCAGGACGGTGCCGGAGATCGTCGCGGTGTCCTCCGGCCGTGGCCTGCAGCTGCGGACACTGGTGCTGCGCACTAGCGGCAGCCAGATGATCTACTCCGTGCTGCGCGGATCAAGTCCGTCTCTCGCCGACCCGGACCTGATACCACCTCCGGCAGCCGAGCAGGCGCTGAGCGCCGCCGTCGCGGCCCTGGTCGCGCCTTCCGGCGGGCAGGCAGAGGACCAGGCCCAGTCGCTGGCGCGGTTTGACGTCGGCTTTGTCCTGATGCGGGCTCCGGTGAATCAGAGCCTGGCTGGCATCCTTGACGGAGTCGCCGGCCTGCACCCGGTCAGCAAGACGCCAGCCTTTGACCTGTGGCGCCTCGACAGCCTGCCGGCCCGCGTTCAGGTGACGGAGCCTGACGGGTCGGTGGTGCCGGTTTCATCTGGGCCGGTCAACGTATCCGGCGTGGCCGCTCCCGCGGCCGGCGGGACGCTCGATCTGGCTGAGCCAGCCGGGGGCTGGACCGCCACGCTCAATGGCCGCGCACTGACCGCCATCCCGTCGCCCGCCGGCCGCTGGGCGCAGGCCTTCCGGCTGCCGCCGGGAGGCGGCACGCTGAACGTCAGCCATAGTGAGTTTGGCCACGGCCTTGCCGTTCTCCTCGAGGCCCTCGCCATCGCAGTGGTGGCCGTGCTCGCGCTGCCCGGAGTCAGGACGTCGGCCGAGGATGCCGCAGCAGGAGCCGGCGGCGGCCAGGATGCGGCGGACGTTACTGAGGCCGAGCCTGCGCAGGACGAGGATTCGCACGGCAGGGGCCGGGCTCGCAGCCGCGGCCGGGCTCGGGGCAGCCGCTCGTCGCGCCGGCCACGGAAGGACTCCGGTGGCACGCCCGGTTCTCGCCGCAGCCGCCCGCAAGTCGCACCGCAGCGAGCCGCACCGCAGCGAGCCGCAGCATCCGCGAGCCGCCGGACCGCAGAGTCAGCCGGCCTGGCCGGGCAGATGGGCTCGAGGCATTCTGGTCTGCCAGCCGTGCTGCCGCAGGAGGAGGAGCTATCTGGCGTGCCGCCGTACGCGCAGGAGCTACCTGGCGTCCCGCCGTACGCGCAGGAGCGGGCCGCCGGGCCGGGGCCGCAGCGGTCGCCGTCGGGGGCGTGGCCGTACGTGCCGGAGCCGGCCGCGGAGCCGGTACCGCAGCGGTCGCCGTCGGGGGCGTGGCCGTACGTGCCGGAGCCGCCTGCCGCTGCGCAGCCCTCCGCCTGGCCGGCGTCGGATCAGCAGCCAGCCTGGCCCACGCAGCAGCCTTCGGGCTGGCCAGCGGGCAACGAGCAGCCAGGCTGGCCGACGGCGGATCGGCGGCCGGACTGGCAGACCGGAGGGGAGCAGCCGGGCTGGTCAGCGGGAGGCGAGCAGCCGGACTGGCAGGCCGGAGGCGAGCAGCCGGGCTGGTCAGCGGGAGGGGAGCAGCCGGGCTGGTCAGCGGGAGGCGAGCAGCCGGACTGGCAGGCCGGAGGCGAGCAGCCGGGCTGGCCTTCGGGCAATGGCGACGCGCTGGAACCACTGCCGCCCGTCGACGAGATGCGCCCCGGCTGGCCCCGGCCGGCCGCCGAGGAGCTGTCCGTGCCGCGGTGGCCGGCACCTGACCGCGAGCCGGAAGGGGATGGCTGGTGAGGAGCCTGCTGGTCAACCGGTTCGTGCTGGCGGCCCTGGTGATCATTGCGCTGGGCGGGCTGTACGGCGTGGCCGGGCTCGGTCATCGCGTTGATTTCGCCGAGGGCGCGCCGCTCCATCCGCCGACCCGCGCCGCTGTCTCCGCCGCGGTTCAGGCATGTCCCTCGCCAGGCACGGCCGGTGTCACAGCCGGCGGCATCGCAGTCGCCACAGCTCCCGCCTCGGCCGGCCCGGGCCAGGCAGTGGTGAGCCCGCTGTCGCCCGCAGGCAGCGTCGCCGCAGGTGCGGCGCTGCGCACTCTCACCCAGCCGGGCCAGCTGAGCATGGTGAACGTCCCCAGGGCACCCGCCGTACCCAAGAAGCTTCTGACCGGGAAGAGCCCCGCCGACAGTCCGGTGCCGACCAGCCCGGCCAGCGGCGGGGAGATGATCGCGGCCACCGGGTCCATGGCCCAGGGGCTTGAGGTCGAGCAGACGGGCCGCGGCCTGGTGACCGGGCGGTGCGGGGGACCTGGCACCAGCTTCTGGTTCCTCGGCCCCGGGGGGGCCGCGGTTTCTGGCATCCAGCTCTACCTGATGAATGTCGACAGCCAGCCCGCGGACGCCGAAGTGGAGGCGCTGACCGACAGCGGCCCGCTGCTGGGGGGCTCGGACGCCGGGATCACCGTTCCGGCGCACGGCATGGTGGTCCAGTCCCTGAGCAAGCTCCTGCACGGATCGAAGATCGCGGCGCTGCACGTCAGCGCGAGCATCGGCCGTATTGTCGCGGCGGTACGGGAGACGACGAGCGCCAGCAAGCCGGGTGCCTGGCTGCCCGCAGCCCCGGCGCCCGCGACACGCCTGGTCCTGCCCGGGCTGCCAGGCTCCGCGGGCGGCCGGGAGCTGTATGTCGCCGTGCCCGGTGTCGGCAATGCTCAGGTGAAGCTGACCGCGGTGACGCCGAAGGGCTCCTACCAGCCCACCGGCGGCAGCGGGCTTGAGCTGCCCGGCGGCTCGGCAGCCACGATCGCGCTGCCGTCGCTGGGCGGGATTCCCGCGGCTATCGAGGTCTCCTCGAATGTTCCCGTCGCGGCGACCATGCTGGTGCCCGGCGGCGCGGCGGGGGCGAGCGGCGCGTTCACCGTAGCCGCGGGGCCCGTGCGGGAGCAGGGCGTGATCGCCGACAACCCCGGCAAGGGCGCCGGCTCCGCCAGCCTGGTGCTGTCAGCGCTGCGGGGCGCCGCCAGCGTCCGTATCACCGAGGCGACGTTGAAGTCCGGCATCAGCGGCCAGAGCGGCCAGGTGGTTCGCGTAGCCGCCGCCAGCACCATCGTCGTGAAGCTCCGGCCGCCGCCGGGGGCCGCCAAGACAGCGGTATTCACCGTGGTCATCACGCCGCAGGCGGGCTCGGGACCGGTATATGCCGGGCGCGTGCTCAGCGCGGGCGGCTCGGTGCAGTCGATTCTGCCGGTAGCCAGCTCGCCTACCTGGATTCCGCTGCCCCGCGTCCGCGACTCGCTGACCACCGTCCTGCCCTGACTCCCGGTACGCGCACTCAGTCCTCGGCCGGGTAGCCAGGATCAACCGCCTCCGGGTCAATGCCTAGCAGCCGCGCGAACTCCTCGACCACCACGTCCAGCACCAGTTCGCCCAGTTCCTCGTCACCATCAGCGCGCGCCATCAGCGGCCGCCGGTACAAGACGATGCGGGCGGGCCTGGCCGGACGCTCCGGGTTGCCGGTCTCGGCCGAGCCCGGATCCAGCCGGGCCAGCGGCACCGGTTCGGGCTCGTCATCGGGCAGCTCAGCCGCCGGGATCTCCTCGACCGCGAACTCGATGCCCGACAACTCGGCTTCCCACCGCGGCTCGAGCTGAGAGACCGCCTGGAGCACGAGATCATCGAATCGCTCCGCCCGGCTGCGGTACAGCGGCGTTTGCGGCGGAGCGAGCATGCCGCGCAGTCCGCGGCCGTGCCTGTCCCGCCGCCGGATTCGCGCGGCTGCTGAGTTCGGGCTGTCGCCGGCAGGCACAATCCCGAGGGTATCCCGGGCCTCTCACCGCGGGCCGGGGAAGTGATACTGCGCGGGCGGCGACCGGCAGACGTGCCTGGCTGGATCGGCGGCAGGACAGGCCCGGCGGGGCGCCCCGAGGAGACACGATCGTGCAGAGTGCCCCGGGTGGTGGCGTTACCGCCTGCCGGTCGATACGGTCAACCGTTGTGAGCGATCAACGCGAGCCTGCCTCCCGCGGGACGCGCGGGCTCGCCGATTCGGAGTCCGGAGCCGTCAGCTGCGTGATGAGCGGAGCCGTGAGCGAGGTGGGCCGTTGAGTTCTCGCCGCTGCTCGCGGCCCGCGTGCAAGCAGGTCGCCCTGTACACGCTGACCTACGTGTACAGGGACTCCACTGCCGTGCTCGGCCCGCTCGCGGCCTACGTCGAGCCGCACTGCTACGACCTGTGCGCCGCTCATGCCGACCGGCTCACGGCGCCCAGGGGATGGGATGTAGTACGGCTTCCGGTCGGCCCGGTGGAGGAGGAAGCGGACGATCTTGAGGCGCTGGCCAATGCGGTCAGGGAGGCATCCGCGCCGAGGCCGGCTGCCGAGCCGGTCGGGCAGGGCGTAGAGGTGGGCCGGCGAGGCCATCTGCGGGTATTGCGCTCCGCGCCGCCGGACCGAGGCGGCCGCGGCTAGGCGGCGCCGAGGTGCCCGAGCGCAGCCGCTCCGCCGTGCGGCGAGGATCGGTCGGCGCGCGCATGGACCCCGCGGATGCGCGCATGAACCCCGCGCAAAGGTGCACTAGGCTCGGTGTCCGTGCGTCGCGGCCGGGCGACCGCAGCAGCAGCGCCTTGCCGCAGAGTGCACGGCGGCCGGAGCAGGCAAGCGCGGGAGGGCAAGCAAGAGTGGCCGAGCCCTTGACGCCCTGACACCCCTGGGAGATCTGGTGAAGATCGATGAATGGCTGCTCGACATCCTGGCGTGCCCGAAGTGCCACGCGCCGCTGCGAGTCGACGAGGAGGCCAGCGAACTGGTGTGCACCGGAGCGGGATGCGGCCTGGCGTACCCGGTGCGCGACGACATCCCCGTTCTGCTCGTGGACGAGGCCCGCGATCCGGCTGCGGGCTAGCCGTCCCGAATGTGGCCGGTCCGGTGGCCGAGCCTGACGCGGTTCCAGAGGAGCCTGCTAGCGCATCCCCGGGCGACTCCGGAGGCGAGGGCGGCTCACCGGGTGAGAGCCACTCCTCGGGCGGCAGGAAGGCTGTCATCGCCGCGCTGACGGCCAATCTGGGAATCGCCGCCACCAAGTTCGCCGCGTTCGCGATCACCGGCTCGGCATCCATGCTGGCCGAATCGGTCCATTCGGTAGCTGACTCCGGCAATCAGGTGCTGCTGCTCGTCGGCCGCAGCCGGGCCCGGCAGGCGGAGACCGAGGAGCACCAGTTCGGTTTCGGCGCAGAACGATACTTCTACGCGTTCATCGTTGCCGTAGTGTTCTTCATCGTCGGTGCCCTGTTCTCCGTCTACGAGGGCATCCAGCGGGTCTCCCATCCCGAGCAGGTCACCTCGCCGGTCGTGGACTTCGCTGTGCTCGGCATCGCGATCGTCCTGGAGGGACTGTCCTTCCGCACCGCGATCGTCGAGTCCAACCACTCGCGCGGCCGCAGCGGCTGGCGCAGCTTCATCCGCCACGCCAAGGCCCCCGAGCTGCCCGCCGTGCTGCTGGAGGACTCCGCGGCGCTGGTCGGGCTGGTGTTCGCGTTCGGCGGCGTGGCGTTGTCGGCGCTGACCGGCAATGGCAGATGGGACGGCGCCGGGTCGCTGGCCATCGGCGTGCTGCTGGCAGTCGTCGCGGTGATCCTCGCGGTGGAGATGAAGAGCCTGCTGATCGGCGAGTCGGCGAGCGCGGGAGCGGAACGTGCCATCGTCACGGCCATCGAGGACGGCCCCGAGATCGAGGGGGTGATTCACCTGCGCACCCTGCACGTGGGACCCGAGACGCTGCTGGTCGCGGCCAAGATCGCGGTCCGCCGGGAGGACTCGGCCGCCCGCATCGTGGAGGGTATCGACGCGGCAGAACGCCGGATCAGGGCGGCGGTGCCGATAGCCAAGCTGATCTACCTCGAGCCGGACCTGTACCGGGCGGCGCGGATCGATGCTGCCGATCCCGCCGTGCGCGCCGTGCGGCGCTCATCCTCGCTGCTCGCCGCCGGGCGATCGGCGGTCCGCGCGGTCCGCCGCGGCCGGCCCAAGTAGCCCGCCCACGTAGCCCGCCCACGTAGCCCGCCCACGTAGCCGGGCCGACTCTGGCGCGAGGGCGACGCCGTCCACGCCGGGCGCTGTCGTCAGGAAGCAGCAGGCTCGCTGGCCAGCTGACCGTGCTCTGGCGTCTGCCGCAGGGCATCGAGGAAGGTCTTGGCCCAGTAGGCTACGTCGTGCTCGCGCACGCGCCGCCGCATCGAGCGCATCCGGCGCCTGGCCTCCCTGGGAGAGATCGTTGCCGCGCGCACAATGGCGTCCTTCAGCCCCTCGATGTCGTGCGGGTTCACGAGGAACGCACTGCCCAGCTCGTCCGCCGCGCCGGTGAACTCGCTCAGTACCAGCGCACCGGTCTCATCGTGGCGGCAGGCGACGTACTCCTTGGCCACCAGGTTCATGCCGTCCCGCAGCGAGGTCACCAGCATCACGTCGGCGGCAAGATACAGCGCGGCCATCTCTTCCCGCGGGTAGGACTGGTGGAGGTAATGAACGGGAGGGTTGCCCAGCTCCCCGTGCTCGCCGTTGATCCGGCCCACCGTCACCTCGACCTCATCCCGCAGGAGCCGGTATTGCTCGACGCGTTCCCGGCTGGGGCTGGCCACCAGGACGAGTACCGTCTCGGGCAGGCCGAGACGGCCCTCGCTCAGCACCTCGCCGAAGGCGTTGAGGCGATGCAGGATGCCCTTGGTGTAATCGAGGCGATCGACGCCCAGCAGGACAATGTCGGGCTTGCCGAGCGCCTCCCGGATCTGGGTCGCCCGCGCCCGGACGTCCTCGCGCTTGGCGATCTCTCCCAATGCCGCTGAGTCGATCGAGATGGGAAATGCGGCCGCCCGGACCAGCCGTCCCCCGGCCGCGGTGTCCGCCCCCAGAGGCGGGCGCCGGGGCCCGACGGCCGTGCCCGCAGTCCCGGGCCCCGAGTCCGGGACCCGGACGAACGACCCTCTGGTCGCCATTCCTGCGGTCCGCCGGCAGGCCCGCAGGAAGTTCGCCGCGTCGCCCTGGCGCTGAAAGCCCAGCAGGTCGGCGCCGAGCAGTCCCTCGATGATCTGCCGCCGCCAGGGCAGCTGGGCGAAGATCTCGTAGCCGGGGAAAGGGATATGGGTGAAATGACCGATACGCACGTCCCTGCGCCGCTCGCGCAGCATTCCCGGAACCAGCTGGAGCTGGTAATCGTGCACCCATACCGTCGCGCCCAGAGCCGCCTGCTCAGCGGCGGCCCGCGCGTAGCGCCGGTTGACCTCCACGTAGGCGTCCCACCACGGGCGGTGGAACTGCGGCGGCGCGATGACATCGTGATACAGCGGCCACAGCGTGGCGTTGCAGAAGCCCTCGTAGTAGTCCCGGACCTCCTCCGCCGACAGGCCCACGCTGACCAGGTGCATGCCATCGGTGTCGAACGGCTCCAGCTGCATTCCCGCGGAGCCGGACCAGCCGATCCACGTGCCGTCGGCTTCGCGCATCACCGGCTCCAGGGCGGTGACAAGCCCGCCAGGGCTGGGGCGCCACTCCACCTCGCCGTCCGGGCCCTCGGCTCGATCCACGGGCAGTCGGCTGGCGGCCACCACGAAGCTGTAGTCACCGACGGCCCAGTCCGGGTCCTCGTCCTGCTCCTCTGTCTCGTCCGGGCCCGTCTCGTGGCCGGACGGCGGAGTCGGCTCACCCGCGGTTTCGGCAGTTCTCATCATCGGCGGCACGGCTCCAAGGTATCCCGTGCCGTACTGGCCAAACTCAGGTGATCACGTGCGGGGGCGCGGACCCTGCCTGCGCTCGTCCGAGATGCTCAGCAGCCGCAGCGCCCGCTCCTTCTCGAAGTCGATAGCGCGGGCCGGCGGCGGCTGGATGCGCCCGATCCGCCGGCCCAGTTCTGCCACCTCGGCTCGCACCCCGGGATCGCAGAGCACCCGCATGCCGAACGACAGGGCAGCCGGGCTGATGTCATAGCGCCGCTCGATCGCCAGGCCGAGGGCGACAGCGTCCAGATCGGCGTCACCGAAACGCCGGTGCCGCGGCGCAGCTGCCGTGGCGCGCGCAGCCCCGGCGGCGCGTGCGCCCGGCGTCTGGCTGCCCGGCTGCTGCCCGGCTGGCTGCCGTCTGGCTGGCTGGCGTCTGGCTGGCGTCTGGCTGCCCGGCTGCTGCCCGGCTGGCTGCTGCCCGGCCGGGCGCCATCTGGCCGGCTGCTCGCGCACCGCGGGGAGCAGCCCGAGGGACTCCCGGTAGCGGAGCATCCGGGGCGTTGTGCCGACGTGCTGAGCCGCCGCTGTGATGCGCATGCGGCTAATCTAACATTTTCTTGTCAGATACTGCCGCTGCGGCGTGCAAACAGGGGAGCCGATCCCGTACGGTCAGGGGAGTCAGTCGTCAACGAGGTCCACGCTGAGGAGTGCCAATGCCCGCGGAAGCTGTCCCGTTCAAGGTCGCTGACCTGTCCCTGGCCGAGTTCGGGCGCAAGGAGATCAGGCTGGCCGAGCATGAGATGCCGGGCCTGATGGCCGTGCGGGAGGAGTACGCGCGATCGCAGCCGCTGCGGGGCGCGCGGATCACCGGGTCGCTGCACATGACCATCCAGACAGCGGTCCTGATCGAGACGCTGGTCGCGATCGGCGCGAAGGTGCGGTGGGCGAGCTGCAACATCTTCTCGACCCAGGATCACGCCGCCGCCGCCGTCGCGGTCGGACCCGACGGGACGCCGGAGGACCCCAGGGGCATCGCGGTGTTCGCCTGGAAGGGCGAGACCATGCCGGAGTACTGGTGGTGCACCGAGCAGGCACTGACCTGGGCAGGGGAGACCGGGCCCAACATGCTGCTCGACGACGGCGGGGACGCGACGATGCTCGTGCACAAGGGCGCGGAGTACGAGGCGGCGGGCGCCGTGCCATCGGCCGGTGACGACGACTCCGAGGAGTGGCTCGTGATCCTGGACGTGCTGCGCTCCTCGCTGGCCGCCGCGCCGGGCCGCTGGACCGCTGCCGCCGAGCAGATCATCGGCGTCACCGAGGAGACCACGACCGGCGTGCACCGGCTGTACGAGATGGCCACGGCAGGAACGCTGAAGTTCCCGGCGATCAACGTCAACGACTCGGTGACCAAGTCGAAGTTCGACAACAAGTACGGCTGCCGGCATTCGCTGGTGGACGGCATCAACCGCGCCACCGACGTGCTGATCGGCGGCAAGGTCGCCGTGGTCTGCGGGTACGGCGACGTCGGCAAGGGCTGCTCCGAGTCACTGCGCGGCCAGGGCGCCCGGGTGATAGTCACCGAGATCGACCCGATCTGCGCGCTCCAGGCGGCCATGGACGGGTTCCAGGTGGCCACCCTGGAGGATGTCGTGGCGACCGCTGACATTTTCGTCAGCGCGACCGGCAACTACCACATCATCACCGCCAAGCACATGGCCGCGATGAAGCACCAGGCGATCGTCGGCAATATCGGCCACTTCGACAACGAGATCGACATGGCCGGCCTGGCCCGGGTCCCGGGCATCCGTCGCGACACCGTCAAGCCGCAGGTCGACGAGTGGACCTTCGCGGACGGCCACTCGGTGATCGTGCTGTCCGAGGGCCGGCTGCTGAACCTGGGCAACGCGACCGGTCACCCGAGCTTCGTCATGTCCAACAGCTTCACCAATCAGGTCATCGCCCAGGTCGAGCTGTTCACCCGGATTACGGAGTACCCGCTGGGCGTGCACGTGCTGCCCAAGCACCTGGATGAGAAGGTCGCCCGGCTGCACCTCGATGCCCTCGGGGTTCATCTGACCGAGCTCTCCAAGGAGCAGGCCGACTACATCGGCGTCCCCGTCGAGGGGCCGTACAAGAGCGACCACTATCGCTACTAGCCAGCGCCAGCGCGCCCGCGCGAGACCGCGGCGCCGGCGCAGACAGGCACGCAGGTGACGGCCGGGACCGCGGCGTCCGACATCGCCGATCCGGGGCTTGCCGCGCGCGGGCTGGCCCGGATCAGCTGGGCAGAGCGCGCGATGCCCGTGCTCGGCCTGATCCGGGCTGCCTTCGCCGATGAGCAGCCATTTGCCGGGCTGACGGTCGCGGCCTGCCTGCATGTGACCGCGGAGACCGCCGGCCTGGTGCAGGCGGTGACGGCCGGCGGCGGGCGCCTTCACCTGGCCGCCTCGAACCCGCTGTCCACGCAGGACGACATCGCCGCCGCGCTGGCGAGCCTGCCGGGGGTCACCGTCTTCGCCCGGTCCGGGGTCGACCGGAGCACCTATTACGAGCACATCCACCGTGCCCTGGACTCCGCTCCCGACCTGGTGGTCGACGATGGCTGCGACCTGGTGAACACGCTGCACTCCGAGCGGCCGGAGCTGCTCGAGGGCGTGCGCGGCGGGTGCGAGTCGACGTCCACGGGCGTGGCCAGGCTGCACCGGATGGCAGCGGCGGGCACGCTGGCGTTCCCGGCGGTCGCTGCGGATGCCTCGGTGACCCGGCGCATGTTCGACAACAGGTACGGGACCGGCCAGTCGGTGATCGACGGCATCATCCGGGCCACTAACGTCCTGCTGGCCGGGAAATCCGTCGTCATCGCGGGCTACGGGTCCTGCGGCAGCGGGATCGCCGAGCGCGCCAGGGGCCACGGCGCCCAGGTGATCGTCACGGAGGTTGACCCCGTCCGGGCGCTTGACGCGATCATGCAGGGCTTCCGGGTGCTGCCGATGGCGACGGCGGCCCTGGTCGGCGAGATCTTCATCACGGCGACCGGATCCCGCGATGTGATCACCGCCGAGCACCTGCCGGTGATGCGGGACGGGGCGATCCTGGCCAACGCCGGCCACTTCGATGTCGAGGTCGACGTGCGCGCGCTCACGGACCTGGCCGTCGAGGTCAACCCGGACGTCCGCCCGCACGCCGATGAATACGTGCTCGCAACCGGCACACGGCTGATCCTGCTGGCCGAGGGCCGGGTGGTCAACCTGGTCGCGGCGGAGGGCAACCCCGCCGCGGTGATGGACCTGTCCTTCGCCGCGCAGACCCTGGCCCTGGCGTGGCTGGCCCGCGGCGAGGCGGGCCTGGCGCCCGGCGTGCATGAGATGCCGGCCGTCATCGACACTCAGATCGCCGGCCTGACGCTCGCCTCGCTCGGCGCGCAGATCGACGAGCTCAACCCCCGGCAGCAGGCGTACCTGGATTCCTGGGGGCAGGGCTCGTAGCCGGCGCCCACGTTTCCCTGCCGCCGCGCGCGGTGGGAGGCTGGCGGCATGGCACAGGCTGGGCGGCATGGCAACTGACGGCATCGCAGCAACTGACGGCACGGCAACTGACGGCACGGCAACTGACGGCATGGCAACAACAGACGGCACGCCAACAACTGACGGCATGGCAACCGACGCGACGGCGGATGAGCTGCTGCCGGGCCTGCGCGTGCCCGGCAACCGGGTCAGCCGGCGGGCGATCAGTTACTGGACCGCGCGCGCGGCGGTGTCCGGGCTGGTCATCGTGGCGGTCGAGATCGCCGTAGTCCTCGCCAGGGGCCTGGCGGCGGCGTGGTGGGCTCTGGTAGCGGTGACGGCGATCTTCGTCGCGGCGCACGCCCTGATCATGCCGCTCTGGCGATACCGGGTGCACCGCTGGGAAGTGACGCAGGAGGCCCTGTACACGCGGGCCGGCTGGTTCTCCGTGCACTGGCGGATCGCGCCGATCAGCCGGATCCAGACCATTGACAGCCACCGGTCGTTCGGGGAAAGGATCTTTGGCCTGGCCAATGTCACCGCCACGACCGCCTCGGCCGCCGGTCCGGTGCACATCCATGGGCTGGACCGCGCCGTCGCTGACCGGCTGCTGGACGAGCTCGCGCTCGCTACGGCGCAGGCTCCCGGCGACGCGACGTGAGCAGCGGAACACAAGACAGCGAGGCCACCTGGCTGCGGCTGAGCCCGCGCAGCCTGGTCGTCCGGCCGGTGACGGACCTGATCCGGCTGCTGCCGTTCTTGCTGGGGCTGCTGGTCCTGCGGTCGCGCGGCGGTAGCGCCAACTACTGGGGTCTCGGCTTCGCCGCGCTCGCGGTCGCCACCAGCATCGTGCGCTGGCTCACGACTCGCTACCGGATCACCGCCGAGCGCGTCTACGTGCGGCGCGGGCTGCTCAACCAGAAGGTCCTGTCCGTGGCCAGGGACCGGGTTCGCACCGTGGACCTGTCGGCGCACGTGCTCTACCGGATGCTGGGCCTGCGCCGGGTCAGCATCGGCACCGGGCGCAATGACCGGCACGAGGGCGAGAGCTTCCGGCTGGACGCGCTCACCCTCGCCAACGCCGAGGAACTTCGCACTATGCTCCTGTCCGGCCAAGCCGCGCCGCGGAGCGTGGTGGCGGGGGCAGGGGACGTCGCGGCCGGGAGCGCGGCGCCTGGGCGAGCGGTGGCGGGGAGCGCGGTCGCTGGGGCGGCGGTGGCGGGGGGCGTCGTGGCGGAGAGCG
>Ga0209871_1000028_pt1 | contig 42651 bp, 38 predicted proteins | sample OrgsoiDNA2013045_FD_185795 | JGI IMG/M metagenome (GOLD analysis project Ga0209871, IMG submission 185795) | Permafrost soil microbial communities from the Arctic, to analyse light accelerated degradation of dissolved organic matter (DOM) -... | ecosystem: Environmental > Terrestrial > Soil >... | reverse complement strand
CTGGTAGATGCTGAGCAGGTACTGCGTCATCCCGTCTCCTTCTTCTTTCCGCTCCCGGCCTGGTCGCCGACCCGGTCAGGCCGGCTGGTAGGTCGCGATCATGACGCCGGTCGTCGTGGTCACGCTGCCGAGGAGCCGGAGGCAGGCTGGCGCGGTGCCGTCCGGGAACAGGCGTCGGCCCGAGCCGAGGACCAGCGCACGGATGGACGTTGTCGAGATATTCGGGACCCGGCGCGCCTGGGCCTGGGGCTGACGCAGGGGCGCAGCCGCCTGCGCCGAGATGTGCAATCGGTTGCAGCGTGCTACCTGCCTGTCACCGTTCGCGCACCGTCTTAAAACCTTCAGTTCGGACTCTAGGTAACAGGACATCGGATCCAGGCCGGGCAGGACGGTGAGTGCATGAGGAACGTGTGGGCATACCGCCGGGCGCTGCTGTTCTTCGCGTTGCTGATCGCAGCGTTTACGATGCTCGTCGTCGTTACGCTGCCGGCCGACGGCCAGTCCACTGGCCCGCCGACCAGCGGCGCGGTCGGCGCGCTGTTCCTGCGCGTGGCAGGCGTCACGGTAGATCACCCGTTCTGTACCGCGGCGGTGGTGTCGAGCCAGGAGGGTAATCTGCTGGTCACGGCCGCGCACTGCATGGGCATCGTGCCCGTTGATGACATGGTGTTCGCGCCAGATTTCCACGACGGGGTCAGTCCGTTCGGGCAGTGGCACGTGACTGGTCAGGCATTCCTGACCGGCTGGTTCCCTGGCGGCAACGTCAATAAGGACGTAGCCTTTCTGACCGTCGCCGGGAACGTGCAGGCCGCAGCCGGCGCGGAGTCGCTGGGATACAGCTCACCGGTTCCCGCTTCGGTCCGCATGGAGGGGTACTCGCTGACCGGCGGCACAGACGTATGCACAGCGAGGCCATCGACCATAGACGTCGAAGGACAGCGGCAGCTCAAGGTTGCGTGTCCTGGATTCGACAACGGGTCATCTGGGGGCCCGATGCTCACGAATGTCAACCCGGTATCGGGCATGGGCGTTATCGTCGGCGTCATTGGCGGATACCAGCAAGGTGGCGACAGTCCTGACGTGTCCTACAGCTCTCCGTTCGGGTCAGCAGTCGTCGGCGGTCAGAGCGGCAGCGGCCCTGAGGCTGCGGCCCGGCCGCCGAATCGTCAGGTAGCCGTGAGGAGAAGCGTCGTGCCGAAAACGTCGCGGCCCTCGATTGCGGCGTGGGCCGAGCTGGCCTGCTCAAGCGGGAAGGTCTGTCCGATGACCGGGGCGATCGTGCCGGATGCTGCCGCGTCGAGTGCCTGGTCGGTGTAGCGCTTCAGGTCGCCGGGTGACATCTGGACAGTCTCGATGCCAGTGACCGTGATCCCACGACGGCGGGCCGTAACCTGGTCCACGCGGGCGAAACGCCCGCTCGGCGTGCCGTGTCCGGAGAACCGGCCGCCGTCGGCAACCAGCGCGAAGCTTGCCTCGCCGAGGTCACCGCCCACGTTGTCCAGGACGACGTCGGCTCCCGCACCGTTCAGCGCCGCCCGGGCCTGCTCGATCCAGTCCGGCTGCTCGGAGTCGATGACCGCGCCAGGCCCAAGTTCCCGCACCCGGTCCAGCTTGGCTCCCCTGGCGATCGCGACTACCCGTGCCGACCGGGCCAGCCCGAGCTGGACCGACACGACACCCAGCCCTCCGCTGGCGCCGACGACCAGCACCGTGTCGCCGGGGCCGACCTTCGTGATATCGAACAATGCCAGGGCGGTAGGACCGTCGTGCAACAGTGCGGCAGCCACGAGCAGATCCAGCCCGTCCGGGACATCCGACACAGCCTGCGCAGCGACCACCGCCCGGTCGGCGTAGCCGCCTTCGCTCCCGGTATGCGCGACGACCCTGCGGCCGAGCAGGGCCCGGTCCACGTCGTCACCGACCTGGCTGACCCGCCCGGCAACCCCGTTGCCCGGCACGTACGGCGGCCGCATCGGCCAGTAGTCCTGGCCTGCCCCGGACCGCACCACGGTTTCCAGCCACAGCGTGTCCGCGACCTCGACGTCGATCATGACCTCGCCCGGACCCGGGACCGGATCAGGCCGCTCCATCAGCTGAAGCACCTCAGGGCCGCCGAACCTGGTCACCGTTGCTGTACGCACAAATCCCACATCTCCTCGCGCTACGGGTATACGAGCTGGCCTACCTTGCTACCTCAAGCGCACGTGAAGTCAACACGGCCCGCCAGGCGGAGGCCGGCCGCCCCGGAGTCCCGAGGGACGGGCCCTCCGGGCACGTGCCGCGGGCCGCATGCAGCAGGCTGGGTCCGGCAATGGGCGGCCCGGCCGACGTCGCTGACGTGATCGCCTACCCTGGCCTCCGGCGCCGCGCCTGATCACCGCCAATGTGATCACGTTTCGCTGACGTACCCGGCTTTGGTCAGCATCCGGCGCAGGTCAACCACCATCTGGGTGTCGATGTCCTTATGGGGTGGAGGGTCGAAGAACTCGGTCTCGGACCCGACAGTCACGGCAACCTTGCCGCCATGCTGCTCCACGACCGATCCGACCGCCGCCAGCAACGACGTCACGGCGTGCCACTCGATATTATGGCTGACCGGATGCTGGAAGATCTGCCGCAGCGTAGTGCGGTGATGGTTGCTCAGATGCGCCGACTCCGACGTCGATGACATTCATGCTCCTGTCCGCCTGGCATTGTCTGCCTCCGCCACCATAGCCGGGGCGGCGCAGCGCCGAAGTGCGGGGCGAGGGCCGGACGAACCGGGCGAGCGGCGGTGCGGGCGAACCTGGCGGCTGTGACCTTAGTCGCCGGCCAGTTCGTCGGTGGCGGCTCGTCCGGCGTTCGCGGTCCGGCGCAGGAAGTCGGCCAGCAGCTGGAGTTCGGTGTCGCCGTATTCGGCGCAGATCTGGTCCATCGAGGTGGTCATCCCCGAGTAGAGGTGCAGCAGTTCGGAGTTGCGGTCGCGCAGGGCCCGGATGAGGACGGCGCGGCGGTCAGAGGTGCTGCGGTCGCGGGTCACCCAGCCGCCGCGTTCGAGCCGGTCGAGGATGCCGGTCATGGTGGCGGGGTGCAGCCCGGCGCGTCGTGCGAGGGCGCTCGGACTGAGCGGGCCGTGCCGGTTGACGAGATCAAGGCAGTCCAGGTCGACGTCCTTGAGATCAACGCGTGCGCCGACCTGATGGTTGAGCAGGGACAGCTGGATGCTCAGCTCCCGCAGCGACTCCTTGATCGTGGTCCGCAGCCGCCGTCTGCGCCGGGTCGCGTCCGCACCCTCAGTTGATATGGAACTCATATGATATGATCCTTGTGTCTTCTTGAATCCATATAGCACGATACCCCGGGAGGGGCGCTCGCGCACAGCTTCGCCAGTGGGCGGCCGACCACGCCGCCGCCTTCCAGAACTGAACAACAACCCCCTCGCAACCCATGGAGCGCCAGATGAAAGTCACGATCTTCGCAGCGACCGGTGGTATCGGCCGGCAGATCCTCGAGCAGGCCGTCGACGCGGGCCACGACGTCACCGCGGTCGTTCGCAACCCCCAGAAACTGTCCGGCGAACTATCCAGGCGGGTACGCGTCGTCACAGCCGACCTGGCGGCCCCGGACCCAGCGGCGCTCGAGTCCGCCGTCGAAGGAGCCGGCGCAGTGCTCTCCGGCCTCGGGCCACGATCACGCTCCGAGGCCGGAGTCGCCACCCTGGGCACGCAGGCCATGGCCGCGGCGATGAAGGCAGCCGGCGCGCGCCGCATCGTCGTCGTCAGCGCCGCGCCTATCGGGACCGTGTCCTCGCCCGGCCGGCCGAACCCGCCCAAGCACGACCCTGGCGACGGGTTCTTCATGCGGCACCTGTTCACCCCGCTCACCAAGGCCGCGCTCGGCAAGCACTACGCCGACCTCGCGCAGATGGAGGACGTGCTGCGGGACAGCGGCCTGGACTGGACCGTCATACGGCCACCGCGGCTGACCGACAAGCCGCCGACCGGCACCTACCGGACCGCCTACGGGCGCAACCTCCGGCGCGGCCTGTATATATCCCGCGCCGACGTCGCCCGCCACATGCTGCACGTGCTCGACGACCCGCAGGCGATCGGGCAGACCATCGGCATCGCCAACTAGCGCGGCGCCCGCGCTGATCTTCCCGGGGCCCGGCCAGAGCCCGGTCGATGTCACCGTGTACGGGTCCTGACCCGTAGAAAGTGACATCGACCGGGTTCCGCTCCACCGCAAGCGGCGGCAGTCGGCTCAGCGGCCGGCGCCCCTGCCTTGGCCGTCGCCGGTCTCGCCGGCCAGCCCGGCGCGGCGCAGTGCCTCGGCCATGGCGCCACCGCCATCCCCGTCGCCGCGCTCTGCGCCTGCACCGCCAGGCTGGCCAGCGGACCGCGAGCCGCCGCGCGGCTGGCCAGCGGACCGCGAGCCGCCGCGCGGCTGGCCGGCACCCGGCGAGCCGCCGCGCGGTCCGCCCTGCCTGCCTGAGCCACGGCCCTGATGGCGGCCAGCGGGCCTGCTGCCGGATGCTGCCTCCGGCGGGGACGCTGGCTGCGCTTGCCCTGGCGCCCGCCCGCCACCGTCAGGCTCATCATCGAGGCGCAGCGTGAGCGAGATCCTCGCGCGGACGACGTCGACACCCAGCACCTTGACCCGCACGACGTCGCCGGACCTGGCCACCTGTCGCGGATCTGAGACGAAGTTCCGCGACATTGCCGACACGTGCACCAGACCGTCCTGATGCACGCCGACGTCGACGAATGCGCCGAACGCCGCCACGTTGGTGACCACTCCCTCCAGGACCATGCCGGGCGCCAGGTCCGCCAGCGTCTCCACGCCCTCGGCGAACGACGCGGTCGTGAAGGCGGGACGCGGGTCACGGCCGGGCTTCTCAAGCTCGGCCAGGATGTCGCTGACGGTCGGCAGGCCGAAACGCTCGTCGGTGAACTCCCGCGGCCGCAGGGAACGCAGCACTGCTGTGTTCCCGATCAGTTCCGGCATGCCGGTCCCGGCTGCCACCAGAATGCGCCGGACCACCGGGTACGCCTCCGGATGCACGCTGGAGGCATCCAGCGGGTCGTCGCCGCCGGTAATACGCAGGAATCCCGCACACTGCTCAAACGCCTTGGGGCCCAGCCGAGGGACCTTCGTGAGCGACCGGCGGCTGCGGAACGGCCCGGCGGAGTCCCGGTGCGCCACGATCGCGCCGGCCAGTCCCTCGCTGATGCCCGAGACGCGCGCCAGCAGCGGGACCGATGCGGTGTTCACATCCACGCCGACCGCGTTCACGCAGTCCTCGACCACCGCATCCAGCGAGCGGGACAGCTTTACCCCGGACAGGTCGTGCTGGTACTGGCCGACCCCGATGGACTTCGGGTCGATCTTGACGAGTTCGGCGAGCGGATCCTGCAGGCGGCGGGCAATGGATACCGCGCCGCGCAGCGACACATCCATGCCAGGCAGTTCCCGCGAGGCGTACGCGGACGCGGAGTACACCGAGGCTCCCGCCTCCGAGACCACGATCCTGGTCAGCTTCAGCTCCGGGTGCGCCTTCATCACCTCGGCGGCCAGCCTGTCAGTCTCCCGCGAGGCGGTGCCGTTGCCGATGGCGATCAGTTCGACCCGGTGAGCCGCGGCCAGCCGCGCCAGGACGGCGACCGACGCCGCCCAGCCTGCCCCCGGCTTCGATGACCCGCCCGCGGCGCGCCGTTTCAGCTCGTGCGGGTAAATCGTCTCCGTCGCGACCGCCTTGCCCGTCGCGTCGACCACCGCGACCTTCACCCCGGTCCTGAAACCGGGATCAAGGCCCATCGTCGGCCGGGCGCCCGCGGGGGCAGCCAGCAGCAGGTCGCGCAGGTTGGCGGCGAACACGCCGACCGCGTCCTGCTCGGCCCGCTGCCACAGCCGCATCCGCAGGTCTACGCCCAGATGAACCAGGATGCGGGTCCGCCACGACCAGCGGACCGTGCCGGCGAGCCAGCGGTCCCCCGGACGGCTCTGGCCGGCGATGCCGAAATGCCCCGCGATGAGCGTTTCGTAGTCGCTGTGCTCGCCGTGGCCTGCCGGCCCGGACCTGGCAGGCTCGCCGGACGCCGGGCCATCCGGCCTCACCTCGCCGGGATCCAGCTCGAGGTCGAGGAACTCCTCCTTCTCCCCGCGCAGCATGGCCAGGATCCGGTGCGATGGCAGCCGGGTGAAAGGCTGGGCGAACTCGAAATAGTCCGCGAACTTCGCGCCGGCTTCCTGCTTGCCGTCCCGCACGCGGGACACGAGCCGGCCACGCGACCACATCCGCTCCCGGAGCACGCCAATCAGGTCCGCATCCTCGGCGAAACGCTCGGACAGGATCGCTCGCGCCCCCTCCAGAGCGGCATCCACGTCGGCCACGCCCTGCATCGCGTCCACGTAGGCCGCGGCCGCCTCCCGCGGATCGTGCCCGGGGCTGGCCGCAAGCTCGTCGGCCAGCGGCTCAAGGCCGGCTTCCCGCGCGATCTGCGCCTTGGTCCGGCGTCGTGGCTTGTAGGGAAGGTAGATGTCCTCCAGCCGCGCCTTGGAGTCGGCCGCCATGATCCGCGCTTCCAGCACCTCGTCCAGCTTGCCCTGGGAGCGGATCGACTCCAGGATCGCGGCACGCCGTTCCCCCAGCTCGCGCAGGTACCGCAGCCGCTCCTCCAGCGTGCGCAGCTGCGCGTCGTCCAGAGTGCCGGTCGCCTCCTTGCGGTAACGGGCGATGAACGGCACCGTGGCCCCGCCGTCGAGCAGTTCGACAGCGGCCGCCACCTGCCCCTCGCCCGCGCCGAGCTCCGCGGCAATCGCGGCGTTGACGGACTGAACGGGTGCCTGGACGGGCGCTGCCATGACTTCTATCCGCCCTCTCGGTGGGCCGCGGTGATCGGGCCTGCGGCGCGCAGGCTCACCGCATGCATTGTGCCGCCCCCGCCCGGCCACCGCGACCAGACGGCCGTCCCGGCCAGGCTGGGCCGCCTCGCTACCTAGGTTCCCGTCCGGCCGGCGGCCGGTGTAGGTGGCGCGGATGCGGTAGTTCCCCTTGCGCTCGTACTCCTCGATCGCGTGCGCGATCCAGCCTGCCATGCGGCCGACGGCGAAGACGACCTGGCCCGACCCGCGGATGAGGGACCAGCAGTGCACCAGTGCGCCGAGCGCGAAGTCGAGGTTCGGCGGGGCAGCGCGTGCTCCGCGGCGAACGCGAGCAGAAACTCCACGTTCTTGCGCTGCTTCGCCGGCGCGGTCGCGCGGATGAGCTCGAAGAGCGCGGTCGCGCGCGGATCGCGGTCTTCGTAGAGGGGATGGCGCGCCGGCACGCGTGCTCGACATGTTCGACGCCATCGGCACGCCGGACCGCGCCGACCAGTGGATTCGCGACACCCTCAGCGCCGGCGGAAAGCTGATGGGCTTCGGGCATCCTGTCTACAAGACGACCGATCCGCGCAACGTCATGCTGCGCGCCGTGGCGCAAGAGCTCGGAAGCACGCATCTCGAACTCGCTGTTACCGTCGAGGAGCGGGCGCTGGCAATCTTCCGCGAACTACGGCCCCAACTGCCGATCTACGCGAACGTGGAGTACTACGCCGCGCTCGTCCTCGACGCTGTCGGCCTGCCGCGCCAGCTGTTCACGCCGACCTTCGCGATCAGCCGCGTTATCGGCTGGACGACGCACATCATCGAGCAGGCGAAGAACAACAAGATCCTGCGGCCAAGCGCCCGTTACGTCGGCCCTGAACCCACGACGACCTCCCTCGACGGCGGCGGCCGTAGCTGAATCCCGGATGCCATAGCTCGCGAGGCAGTATAGCGATTTGCGGTATAGCGCAATCTGCTATACCGTGATCCATGGCAACGCGACGAGCGAGCGCGATGTGAGCAGGAGGGCGATATGACGGACCGACTGGATCGCTGGGCCGATCCGCCGCTGCTGGTGCTGGCCAGCCTGGCCGACCAGCCAAAGCATGGATATGCCATCACGCAGGACGTGGCGGACACCATGGGCGTGCGGCTCAGCGCCGGGACCCTGTACGCGGTGATCTCGAGGCTGGAGTCTCGCGGCCTGATCGAGCCGCTCGAATCGGAGGACCGGCGCCGGCCCTACCGCCTCACGGCGGCGGGGGCGCACGCGCTGGCGGTGCAGTCCGAGCGGATGACTCAGGTCGCCCTCGTCGCGCGGGAACGGCTGCGCGTCAACTACGGCTGGGCTTGCGCATGAGCACCGCGCAGCCGCCGCAGGCGAGGTCGTCGTGCGCGAGTGCGCTGGCCCGCACCGCGCTGGCTCTGTACCCGGCCGCCTGGCGAGCCCGCTACGGTGACGAGGTCCGCGCCCTGCTGGACGACTCCGGCGCTGACCTGCGCACCATCGCCGGCCTGGCGTGGCAGGCGATGCCCGCATGGGTCTGGCCCGTACGGCATCTCTATGACCGGCCGGCGCGGATGCGCTCCAGTCTCGCCACGGTGCTGGTGGCGTGGACGGCGCTGGCCGGGCTGGCGCTTGTCTTCGCGCAGCTCACCCAGGCGCAGGGCCTCACGCCGGCAGGCCATCCGATCGTCGCGTGGTCGTACTGGGTCTTCGATGCGGCCGTTCTGGTCTCGGTGCTCGCCATGGCCGCCGGCGGCCTGCCCCTGTGGCTGCTGATGATGCGCAGGGCCCGTCGCGAGCACCGCCTGCGCGACATGGCATACCTGCTTTCGCCAGTCGTCGTGCCCGTCGTGTACCTCACCGCTGTGCTCGTCACTGTCAGGCTCGTCCGCCACGCCGACGGCGTCGGCCCGTGGTGGTTCCTGGCCTTCATTGTTCTCGGCTTCGCCGCCGCCGCCGTTTTCGCCGCGGGACCGGGGCTGGCCCTGCGCAGGCTCCGCCCCCGCGGCCCGGCCGTGACCGTGGCCGCCAGCGCGGCAGCCGTCGCGGCCGTGACCATGGGCCTGGCGGGTGCCGCCAGCATTGTCGCCGCGGTGGGCCTCTATCTCTGGGCACCCCAGTACGCCGGCTACCACCAGGGCTGGCCGCTCGGGCTCTATCTTCCGATGGTCGTGCTAGCCGGCGCAGCCGCCGCCGTCAGCGCCGCGCGCGGAATACGGGCCATCCGGCCGGCCGCCGCCTGACCGCCACCTGGGCCGGCCAGCAAGCCGCACGAGCACGAGAATCACCGGAGCGCCTACCAGGGAGCGGCCCATGACCACTGTCCCGCCCGGCTCGCTCACCAGGATGACAACAGCGTCGCCCAGGGCTTGCTCACCGTCACCGTGCGCCCATGGCAGGTCATGATGCAGGCCCAGCCCGTCAGCAGTTCCTGACGTACCGCCCTGAGCGCACGGTGGCAATCGGCCGATCTGGGGGCGTGGGGTGGTTTAAGCGGGTTCTTGAGCGGTTATGGTCGCCCGCGGATCAAGTGCTCCTAGGGCTGCCCGTCGGGAGGAATGCTCATGCCATCGCGCGCACGCGTGCTGACCGCGGCATCGGCTGCTGTCGCTCTCCTGGTCGTGTCAGGTGCCGCCAGCCTTCCCGCGTCGGCGGGAGCGCACGCGCGCTCGGCCAGCTACCTGCCTCAGCAGGCGGTCGCGGTCGGGACGGGAGGCGCGGTGGCTTCCGACGATGTCGAGGCCACGTCCGCGGGTCTAGGGGTGCTGCGCCGCGGCGGCAACGCGATCGACGCCGCAGTGGCGGTCGCCGCGACGCTCGGCGTGGCCGACCCGTTCGTCGCGGGCATCGGCGGCGGTGGCTATCTGGTCTACTACAACGCACGCACGCACCGCGTCTCGACCATCGACGGCAGGGAGACAGCACCGCGGCTCGCGACCAGCGACCTGTTCATCGACCCGGCCACCGGCAAGCCGCTCGCGTTCCCTGTCGCGGTGACCAGCGGTCTGTCCGTCGGCGTGCCGGGGACGCTGATGACCTGGCAGAAGGCACTCGACCGATGGGGCACCGAGAGCCTCGCGCAAGTCCTGCGCCCGGCCGAAAGAGTCGCACGCCAGGGGTTCGGAGTCGACGCGACCTTCCGCGAGCAGGTTCGTGAGAACGCCGCGAGGTTTGGCCAGTTCTCCTCGACCAGCCGGCTGTTCCTGCCCGGCGGCCAGCTTCCTGTGGTCGGATCGACTTTCCGTAACCCGCAGCTGGCGAGCACCTACGCGCAAATCGGGCGCCGGGGCGTCGCCGACTTCTACGGCGGCCGGCTTGGCCGGGACATCGTGAAGACCGTCGAGAACCTGCCGCTCGCGCCGGGCGCCACGCTCATCCCGAGGCCGGGCCTGATGCGGATCGGCGACCTGCGTGACTACGCGGCGCTGGTCAGGGCCCCGACGCACGTGAATTACCGCGGCTATGACGTTTACGGAATGGCGCCCTCCTCCAGCGGAGGTATCACCACGGGAGAGGCGCTCAACATCCTTTCCAACTTCGACCTGGCGAAGATGACCCGGGTGCAGGCGCTGCACCACTACCTGGAGGCATCCAGGCTCGCCTTCGCCGACCGAAACCGCTACATCGGCGACCGTGCCTTTGTGCACGTGCCGGTCAGGCAGTTGCTGTCCAGGGATTTCGGGCGCCAGCGCGCCTGCCTGATCAACCCGGATAAGGCGCTGGTCAGCCCGGTCGCGCCCGGCGACCCGTTCGCGGGTTCCGGCGGGTGCACCCCGGCGGCGCCGACGACGGCACGCCAGCCCGATGAGGGCACCACCACCAATCATTTCGTGGTGACCGACCGTTTCGGCGACGTCGTTTCGTACACCAACACCATCGAGGAACTGGGCGGCAGCGGCATCGTCGTGCCCGGCCGCGGGTTCCTGCTGAACAACGAGCTGACCGACTTCGACTTCACGCCGCTGCAGCCGGGAGTCCCCGACCCGAACCTGCCCGCCGCGGGCAAGCGGCCCCGCTCCAGCATGTCTCCCACGATCGTGCTCAAGTCCGGCCAGCCCTGGCTCGCCGTCGGCTCGCCGGGCGGCGCATCCATCATCACGACCGTGCTGCAGATCCTGCTGGACCGCATCGACTTCGGCATGACCCTGCCGCAGGCGATCGCGGCACCGCGGGCGTCGCAGCGCAACAGCGCGGTAACTCAGGCAGAGCCGGCGTTCATCGCGGCGCCGACCACGCCAGGGCTGGAGCAACTCGGGCAGTCGTTCGCGATCGTCGATACCTCGCCGCTCGACCCGACCATCATGATCAGCCCGGCTATCGGGGCCGCCACCGGCCTTGAGTTCCTTCGCAACGGGCGGGTCCTCGCGGCGGCCGAGCCAGTGCGCAGAGGCGGCGGCTCGGCTGGAGTGGTCCACCCGTCCCGGTGACGCCGTGACGCCGGCGCGTCTTCATGGACGCCCGCGCGTCCTCATGGACGTGGATGATTGTGCCGGCCAGCCAGGAAATATCTTCCGCGATCAGCCAAGCGCAACCGCGACCTGCTCCAGGTGGTCCATGGCTTCTTGCATTGCGGCCTCCATACCGGATTTGATGTGCTTGTTCCGGTATTCCTTGTTCGCGTGCTGCACGAGAAGCGCGACCGTCGTGGTGCCATCCTTCTCGTCAAACGTGACAGTATTCACTGCACCCGCTTCGGGCATCCCCTCGTACATCTCAGTCGAGACAATGCGCTCGTCCGGGACGATCTCCCGGTACTCCCCCTCAAAGATGACCTCAGATCCGTCACTGACGGTCACCACGTGACGCCATGTACCCCCGGCCCGCAGGTCCACCTCGGCGATCGTGACCTCGCCCCGGCCTCCGCTCCACCACTGCTTGATCAGCTCGGGCGTAGTCCACGCTGCGTAGACCAGGCGCGCAGGCGCGTCGATTTCCCGCGTGATCAGGATCTGCGTGTCCCCCGGAAAGTTCACCACTGCCGGACCGCTGCTACTCGCTTCCGTCATCTCGTTGCTCCTTATTCCTTGAGTTCCCGCACCACGGCACCCGGCCGGAGCGCGGCGACCACGACAGGCTGCCCGCGCCGCAAGCCCACCGACTACCCACAGGCAGGAACACCTAAACCGGAGGCCAGGATGAGCTCGTATCCGGCCGGGGCAGGTACCCGGCGCTCGCCCGAGACGGCGGTGGCCCGGCGCGCCTGGTCGCCCCGCCGGGCGCGTTCATGATCGCGGCCACCGCGCGCAGCGCGGCCTTGGAGCCGCCCGTATCGGTGGCTACCTGCCATCGCAGGTCGCCGACGCGCATGTGGGCTGCCCCGTAGGACGGGAGCTGTGACCAGACGATCGCCTTCAGCCAGGGCGTGGCCGCGGCGTAGGCGGCTAGCTGGTCAATCCAGGTCACGCGACCCGCGAACTGCGTGTCGACCTCGGTCAGCATTACCGGCCGCCGGAGCGTCTTGTGCGCCCAGGCGAGGGCGGGCGCGAACTGGCTGATTGTGTGCGTATGCCTGCGGCCGCCGAAATCGATCACGGTGTTGCCGACGTAGCTGACATCGGACCGGCCGGGCCAGTACGCCAGGACCCTGGCCGCCCGCCGGGCCGACACGGTCGCTGTGCCCGGCGACCCGGACCAGACGAACCTGGCGTTCGTGACATGCTCCTTGCGGAACAGGCCGACAACATGCCGCCAGGCGGCAACAAAGGCGCGGGGATCCCAGCGCCACGGGTACCACCCGCCGTTCATCTCGTGCGCGTAGCGCACATACACGGTCAGACCGGAGTCTCGGACGGCCCTGGCCCAGCTGCGGATGTAGCCGTCCCAGCGCCCCGAGGCGATGGCGGCGTTGGAGAACCGGGGCTGCTTCCTGCGCTCCTGCCGTGAGCTGGCCCCCCTGGGGGTGGGGCACCACGGATCCCATGTGATCATCACTGAGGTGACCTGATCCTGGCGGGCCTGCGCCAGCAGCCTGGCCGGCGACGGCCGATGGCACCAGGCCTGGAAGCTCATCAGCAGCTGGGGGCGGATTCCCGTCTGCGCCGACCACTTGGGCAGCTGCGGTCCGGCGAGCGCCACGCCGAAGATGCGGGAGATCACCGGGCTGCCGACGTCCGCGGAATACGCGGCGCCGGCCACCGGCCGCCAGGACGCAGGAGCCAGGCGCCCCAGGGCGCCGCTGGCGAAAGCACAGCAGAACGCAAGAGCGGGGACGGTCACCGCCGTCCAGGCCCGGAGCCTGCGCCGGGAACGGACCCGGCGGCGGCTAGACACCGGCCCGCACCGCCGCTGCGAGCAGCAGCACGGCCAGGGCATACGGGATGATCACCTGCGGATTGCGACGGCGGGTACCGGCGTATCCGGCCCCGCCCCGCGTGCCCCAGCCGGAGTCGTGTGCCATTCGCATGAACCCGGCCACCCGGATCGGCATCAGCAGCAGGGTGTTGATGGCGGTGAACGCCGGCAGGTAGAGCAGATCCGCGGGGGCATACGCGAAATGACGGCCAAACCGGACCGAGATGGACAGCACTGTCATCACGATGGCCAGCGTCACCAGCGTCACGGCCGCCTCCCAGTGCACCGTCGGCAGCGGCAGAGAGTCATACAGGTCCGGCGTCGACCAGGAGGCCGTCACCCAGGAGACGACCGAGGAGACGAGCATGAACGGGATCACTATGTCGGCCAGGTAGAACACGGCGAGCAGCGGCGCGTGGCGGGTCATCCACGGCAGCATCCGCAGCGTGTTGTATTGCGAGCCCCTGGCCCAGCGCAGCTGCTGGCGGATCAGCGTGCCGACCTTGACCGGCGCGTCCGTGTACACCAGTGAGGCGGACTGGTAAACGGTCCGGTACCCGGCCTTCAGCACCAGGTTGGTCAGCGTCCTGTCGTCCGATACCTCAAGGATGATGCCCAGGAAGCGGCCGGTGAGGAACTCTGGCATCGCCTGCCGCAGGATCTGCGTGCGGATCGCCAGCGTGCGGCCGGGAAGACAGCCCACTGTGCCCAGGACGCTCATCGCCGGCAAGGCGTACTCGCTGCGGACCGCTTCCAGCCAGTCTGCCCATCTGGTCAGGACCGACCGTCGCGGCCAGAAGATCCGCTGGCGCGTGGTCACGCCGCCGACGTCAGGATCACGGAACGGCTTCATCAGCTCCGCCAGCGTCGTCGGCGTCCACACCGTGTCGGAGTCCACGATCACCGCGACATCGCCGGTAGCCCGCTCCAGCGCCACGCTCAGGGCGTTGCGCTTGCTGGCGACTGGTGTCCAGGTCCACGTCACTCCCGCGGCGGCATCGCAGACAGCGGCCAGGGCAGGATCCAGGGGCCCGTTGATCACCACCAGGATCTCGTGCGGCTGCTGCGCCATGATTCGCCGGAGCACCTCTGCGAATAGCTCGGGCTCCTCTCCCGCCACCGGGATGATCACCGAGGCCGGCAGGCTCCAGCTGCGCAGCCACGGCCGGTACCGGCGCGCCAGCAGGGCCCGAATAGCCCAGAGCCCCCAGATCACCGCCATGAGCGCGGCGAACGAATACACCCGCCCGCTCAGGACGAGCATCCGCAGCTCGAGAATGAACGCGAGCAATGCTCAGCTCGCCTCCCGGGAGCGCCGTGGCAGGACTGCCGTTATCGCTGGTCACCGTATCTCCAGCAGAGGTCTCTGCGGGTCAGGATGCAGCCATCGCCGTCCGGGCAAGGCATGCCGGCCGGCCGGAGCAGTCCGCGCCCCAGCTGCGACCACGACGATTGCCTCGGGCGGCAGCTTCACGGTCGAGGCGCCGGTCAGGAATAGCGCCAATGTCGGCCGCTCGTTCACCGTCACGTCAGCCGCCGGTGACATCACCGGAGGTGCCGTTACCACGCCGGTCTACCTGCCAGCGGGCGCGACCGGGCTGGTCACCGCCAACATCACCCCAACCGCCGCGGTGGGCACCGTCGTCCAAGGCGTCCTGGAGGTGATCAGCAACACCAGCATCTCCCGTCAGACAGATGTGATCGCCGCACTTCCCTACACCTACACGGTCGGCCCCGCCGCTCCCTGACGGGCACCGGCGCCCCATCCGGACGTGAGCCCGGACGTCAGCCCGGACGTGAGCCCGGACGTCAGCCCGGACGCTCAGCCATCGCGCGCTGCGTCGTGCCCGGGCTGGCTGAGGTCCGCTGCGTGATCGGGCACGAAGGTCTGCAGTTCCCTGGGCGCCCGAACGTATCCGCCCGACTGCGGCCGCCTGGGCAGCGACAGCGATTGCCGCTGCACGTCGTGGTAGGGAATGCTGGACAGCAGATGCGCGATCATGTTGATCCGGGCGCGCCTCTTGTCATCGCTGTCGACGACCACCCAGGGTGCCTCGGCGATGTCGGTATGCACGAACATCTCGTCCTTGGCCCGCGAATAGTCCTCCCACCGGCTAATCGACTCCAGGTCCATCGGGGAGAGCTTCCACCGCCGCATGGGGTCTTCCAGCCGTGACCGGAATCGGTGCTCTTGCTCCTCGTCGCTCACCGAGAACCAGTATTTCCGCAGCAGGATGCCGTCCTCGACGAGCAGCCGCTCGAAGATCGGGCACTGGTGCAGGAACCGCGCGTATTCCACTTTGGAGCAGAAACCCATCACGCGCTCGACCCCGCCGCGGTTGTACCAGCTGCGGTCGAATAGCACGATCTGGCCGCCGGCCGGCAGGTGCTCGATGTACCGCTGGAAGTACCACTCCGCCTGCTCGCGCTCGGTCGGCGCGGGCAAGGCGACGATCCGGGCGATGCGCGGATTGAGGTACTGGGCCACCCGCTTGATCGTGCTGCCCTTGCCGGCCGCGTCGCGGCCCTCGAAGATCACTACGATGCGGGCGCGCTCGGTCCGCACCCATTCCTGCAGCTTGACCAGCTCCGCCTGAAGCCGGTAAAGCTCCGTCTCGTACAGCTTCCGCGGCATCCGCGTTACCTCGGCCGTCCCGTGCTCGGCCGTCCCGTGCTCGGCCGTCCCGTGCTCGGCCGTCCCGTGCTCGGCCGTCCCGTGCTCGGCCGTCCCGTGCTCGGCCGTCCCGTTCGTGGCCGTCCCGTGGCCGGCCGCCGCCGCCCTAGCCTTCACCGCACCCGCTGTCTTCTTGCCGCTCTTGCCGCTCTTGCCGCTCTTGCCGCTGGCCGCCAATTGCCGCACCTCCTTGCGCCGCAATCACCACTCTTCCCCGCGACGGCCAGCCGTAATGCTGTTATTTGGACCGGCTCCTCCCACGCCTGCGTCACCTGCTGTGCCGTGTGATGGCCCGGACGGTCCGCCCGGCCGCAAAGTGCGCGCAGCGAGCCGGTCATGGTGACCGTCATGCCGCCCGGGCCCCCACGCGCCTAGGTTGGCGTGATCGTCAGCCGAGCTAGCTGGAACGCCTTCCGCGCCTCGTTCGCGCCGCGCGCCCCGCCAGCATTGCAACCGCGGCCAGGGCAACCATAACTAGCATGCCGCTCCGTCGAGCCGACCTGGAACCTTTGTTCTTCACCAGAATCCCCCCGAGTCTCCCCCGTGGCCTCACAGCGTGGGAGGCCATGATCTCTTCCGGGAGTGAGTTACCCACGTGCGCGAGCCGTCATGCATGCCGGCCAGGCGAACATCCGGCGTACATAATTTAATAATTCTCACACTGCGGGGCAAACTCAATAAAGCATGACGGAACGGGCCGAACGGCTAGCGCGGCCAGCCGCCCGGCAGCCCTAGCCCTGATCATTCACGCGGGTTGGTCGTCGCCCGTGCATGCCGCTGATGTGCGCTGTGGATCTTGATTTTAGGTTCCGGGTATGGCAGCTGCCCGGCTGGCGAGCCGGGTTGCGCGGGGTTCCACGGGCCCCGGCAGCCTCCCCGAGCAACCGGAACTCCATCAGCACCTTCGATGATCAATCTGCTACCGACCGTCTATCGCCATGCTGGCCTGGGTCGCAAGGTCACCGCAAGGTCCGTGAGCAGGCCCCCGGGCCAGAATTTCGGACATGGCTCACCGAAGCACTGCCACCCGGCCAGCACACCTCTGCCAGGGACGTGGCCGATTCCTGACCGGCTGGGTGCGGGGCTCACGGAAAAGCCCAAGGACCGCCGCTCCAGTCATGGCGGTCACAGGTGTCGATACATCGGGGACCGCCGACACGTAGGCAGGCCTGCAAGGCGTGCACAAGAGAATATCGTTAAACCAATACTCAACGCAAAGCGCGGCCAGCGCTGAAAGAGAGAGCCGAGGCAACAAATGTCAACAGTCGATTTTGAAGATCCCATGGCATTCGGTATGGGACTGCAGAGCTTGCAGCTCAAGGCACGGGGGGTGGGCGTCATTGGTGACGCGCCCAGTCCGGCCAGTATTGCGCAGACTGTGCAGTTCGCCCTGCTGAAGATCGATACCTACGACGACTATCAGAAGGCGTTCGGATTTGATGCGGATGCGTCGGCCAGTTACGGCCTGTTCCACGGCTCGGCCAAGTTCAACTTTGCGGAAAAGCACAGTTACACGAGCTTCTCCCGGTACCTGGTCGCGAGTATCACCGTGACCAATGAGTTCCAGCAGCTGGCGAACCCGAAACTGAGCACGTCGGCTAATGCCCTGCTCGCAGCTGGCCATCCAGATCGGTTCTATGAGGAGTTCGGCGACTCCTTCGTCCTGGGCATCACAACCGGCGGCGCCTATTATGCCGTGCTCGAGTTCACCAGCGAGTCCGAGGCCGACCTGCACAACATATCGGCCGCCCTCGAGGTCGGAGAGTACGGCCTCTTCAGTGGACAAGCCGAGTTTTCATCTGCTGTGCAGCGTTTCAAGGGGCAGACGAGCCTTATAGTCAACTCGCTCCAGCTCGGCGGCACGGATACCACCCAAGCAGTGAACGTCGACGACATCCTGGCCAAGGCGGCTAACTTCGCGCCGGAAGTGCGGCAGTCAGCCACCAAATTCAGCGCGTTCCTGCAAGACTACAAGGCGCTCGATCTACCTGACGGCCCAAATCCCGTAGACATAGAGAATGCCAGGCTGGTCTTGCAGAACTACACCCCTCTCCGAAACCAGCTGGTGCAGAAGCTGAACGAGATCGAGTACATCCAGATACATCCGGAGCAGTTCGTCAGCCCTGAGAACTTTGACCTGGTCAGCCTTCAGGCTCAGGTGAGTGCGGCGTTGCGAGTAATCACCCAAAACGCATCGACATGCGCGAACAACATCAAGAACTGTCAATTCCCCGATGTCGCGATTCCGACCATCGTTTTGCCGGCACGAAAGGACGGCGCACCGGTAGTCGTCGCGACACCTCCAGTTCCGCCCCCTCAGACCGTTCAGGTTCCTGATGTGACCAGCATGTCTGTTGCTGAGGCCGTACAAACACTCACTCAGGCAGGACTAGAAACGGATATTCAGCCAGAAGATGTCTCGTTCTTGTGGTACAAACTCCATACGGTGCATCTACTTGGTGCACCAGATAGTACTTCGAAGATTATTGGGACAGTCCCTGATGCCGGGGCAGTAGAGAATCCGGGCACAATAATCATCATACGGGTACCTCAGCATGTGATAGATCACCCTGATATAGCACTGCAATAACTTAGAGAAGAGAACCGATCAGTTTATCTCTTTGCACAGGCAAGCCATTCGCCGTCCGGTGCTGGCCCGCTGGTTCGACGGCTCGTGGCACGCGTGGATGCGGCGGGAGAAGAACCCGGGCTCGGGCCAGAGTTCGAACGGGCTCGCCTTCGGCACGGTGCGTCCGACCCAGCCCTGGCCTTCCTGGGAGTTCGTTCCACGTCTAGGGGTCTGAGCTGTCCACCACCGAAACCAGAAGGAGCACACCATGCCAGCCCTGATCGAGCTCGACACCCAGGTCACTTTCGTCACCGATCCCGTGAGCCCGTGCGCGGGCGCCGACTTCACCGTCTCGTGGCAGGAGAAGAACGTCGGCGACGAGCCGTCGACGGGTTACCAGGACATCTTCGACATGAACGATCAGGGCACCGGCGACAGTCAAGAACTCTCCTGCGAGGGCTTGCAGCCCGACGAAGCCGCGATGCGGACGCTGACGTTCAACCTTCCGGCCGGCACCTACGACATGAGCGTAGTGATCAACGGCCGCGGCCCCTTCTTCCTCGGCAACGTCATCATCGAGGAATGCGACTGAACGCTACCCCGGACCCAAGACCACGGCGAACGGTCCGCAGCGGCCGGAAGGAGGCTCGGCATGCCCGATCAGTTGGAATTCGTGGATGGTTTCCCCCAGCTCCTGCCCGATCCACCAGAAGCGCATGTGCAATTCTCCGTAAAATGGCGGTGCACGAACGTCGGGGGCGAGGAGTCCCCAGAGGCCGGCGTCCGTATCGACCTCCTCGATGCAAATGGCGCACCGGTGATCACCTCCATAGGGCGAAATGTCGTGCCGTTGTGGCCGGGTGAGACGGACGAGGACGTCGTAGGCGTCGGCGCGGCGGGCAGCGGTAGCGGCACGGTGAGCGTGACGATCGACGGCCTGTCCGCGATCATTCCTATCACGATCAACTGAAGTCGAACCACTAGCCCTGATCATTCACGCGGGTTGGTCGACGGCCTGTGCCAGGCCGCAGCGTCCCTGCCGCGGCCCGCTGCCGCCCAGGACCAAGACCCGTCGCCTTAGCTCGTAACGGCCCTATCGCCTCCTGCCCAGCTGCGCGATCATGGATGCCGGAACTCATGGCCGCCACCAAAGCGGTGGCCCGGCAGAAGGAGTAGGCGATGCCTGAAATCGTTGTGGGCATAGATGGCTCACCCAACTCGGAACGTGCACTTGACTGGGCGATGAAGGAAGCAGCGGACCTGCACGCCCCGCTCACCGTCATAGCAGTCCACGAGGTCGTGAAGGGCTACTGGACCGACAATCCGGTCACCGGGCCGGCAGATCCCCCTCTGCTAGAGAAACTGCGCCATGCCGTCGAGGAAATGACGCAGAAGGCAGCCAGCAGGCTCGGCGACGCCCGCCCGGCCTCGGTGAAAATCCATGCGGTGACCGGCTTTGCGGCCAGGGAACTGATCGATGCGTCACAAGATGCCGGCCTGGTAGTCGTCGGCACGCGCGGCGGCGGCGGTTTCGCCCGGCTCCTGATGGGCTCGGTGAGCACCCAGGTCATCCATCACGCGGCATGCCCGGTGGTCGTCATCCCGCACGGCAGGTAGACGGTGCGCGGGGCGGTGGCCCGGCACGGGCGTCTAGCGGGCCGGGCTCAATTCGAACCCGTGGACGTTGCCGCTGCTGTCGGTGTAAAAGCCGACAATCACTCCGGCGTTGCTGATTCCCTGGGGAGCCGTGCCCTGCTCCCCAGCCGGATCCGAGACCGCGGTGAATACCCCGCGCTGGTCAGTGAACCCGTGGAACAGGCCGCTGGCGTCCAGATATGACCCGGCGATCACCCCGAGGTCGTTGATGGTCCCGGCGAACGTGCTGAACGCCGGCGCGCTCGGATCGTTGACTGTGATGAACGCGCCGGGGCGGCCGGCAAAGGCGACGTTGTCGCCGCTGCTGTCGGTGTAGGCCCCGGTGACCACTCCGAAGTCGTTGATAAACCCCACGCTCGTGCCTTGCCCGGATGCCGTGCCTGCGTTCGGATCGTTGATCGCGGTGAAACTGCCGTGCCGGTCGATAAACCCGTGCTGCACGCCACTGGCGTCGATGTAGAACCCGGCGATCAGGCCGATGTTGTTGATGTTCGCGAGAAACGTGCCTTGCCCGGGTGCCGTGCCCGCGTCCGGATCGTTGATCGCGGTGAAACTGCCGCCGCGGTCGACGAACCCGTGCGCGATGCCGCTGCCGTCGATGTCATAACCGGCGATCACTCCGAAATCATTGATGCAGGTCACCAGCGTGTCGGCGGCACCGGACACGTTGACTGTGGTGAGAGCGCCATCTCGGTCGACGAACCCGTGGTCGTTACCACTGCTGTCGGCGTAGAGGCCGACCACCACCCGGGGGTCGTTGACACCTATCGCGACGGTGGCGGCCGCGCCAGGCACGTCGATCGTGGTGTACCTCCCGTGCGCAGCCGCCGCGGACGCAGTGGCTGGCACCACGGCCAGCGCCGATGCGACGCCGGCGATCAGCAACATTCGATGCGGCATCCTCAGCGACATAAGGCATCCCACCTTCCGTTCCTGCTCGGACGGGAATTCGGAGGCCGGATCCGGCATCATCGCCGCGCCCTGCAGCCAGCCACCACGCCCCGTTTGGGGGTCATGGGTGGTTAGTCTTTCGGGTGGTGATAGCAATCTCGTAGCGAACATGTAGCGCTAGCTCGGGTCACCGAAGCCGGGGCGGAGGTCGCATGACGCCGAAGCTGGAGTTCTGCCTGCTCGGGCCGTTAGTGGTGCGCCACCGCGGAGTGGCCCTGCCGGTGCCGCACGGCAAGCAGCGGGCGGTGCTTGCGGTGCTGTTGCTGAATGCTGGCCGGGTGGTGTCTGTCGATGAGCTTGCCGAGACACTCTGGGGGGCCGCGCCGCTGCCATCAGCCTCGGCGACCGTACGGAACTACGTGAAGCGGCTGCGCCGTGTGCTGGGCGATGCTGATCATGCCCGGATCGTCAGCCAGCCGCCGGGATATGTGATCCGGGCTGATCCCGGGGAGCTGGATGTGGCCCGGTTCGAGGTCCTGCTGGAAGCTGGGCGGAATGCTGCGCGCGGCGCCTCGTGGGCGACCGCAGCTGATCAGGCACGGGCGGCGCTGGCGCTCTGGCGCGGCGAGCCGCTGGCCGACGTGGAGTCAGAGGTGCTGGCGCAGCGCGAGGTGCCCCGGCTGGCCGAGCTGCGGCTGCAGGCGGCGGAGCTGCGGATCGACGCTGAGCTACGCCTGGGCCGTCACGCCGTGGCAATCGCCGAGCTGGAGCGCATGACAGCAGCCCATCCGCTGCGCGAGCACGTGCACGCGCTGCTGATGCTTGCCCTGTACCGCGGCGGCCGCCGGGCGGAAGCGCTGGCCGCCTATCAGCATGCCCGGCGGGTGCTCGTCGACGAGCTGGGCGCCGAGCCAGGGGTCGAACTGCGCGACCTGCACCAGAAAATCCTCACCACTGCCCCGGGCCTGGCGGGTCGTAAGTCCGCGCAACTGCCGCCGGTCGATGCCGGGCCAGCCGGCGCCAGGACCGGACAGGTAGTGCCACGGGAGCTGCCAGGCCCGGTCCGGCACTTCGTGGGCCGGGCAGCCGAGCTGGCGGACCTGACCGGGCTGCTGGAGCAGGCCAGCGAGCAGACCCCGCGGACCCTGGTGATCTCGGCGATCGCCGGGACGGCCGGGGTGGGTAAGACGGCGCTGGCGGTGCAGTGGGCGCATCAGGTGGCGGATAGGTTCCCCGACGGGCAGCTGCACGTGAACCTGCGCGGCTGTGACCCTGGCCAGCCCATGTCGGCCGCTGATGCCCTGGCCGGATTCCTGCGCGGCTTGGGCGTGGCCGAGCAGGACGTCCCGGCCGAGACGCAAGAGCGTGCGGCGCGGTACCGGAGCCTGCTGGCCGGCCGGCGGATGCTGATCGTGCTCGATAACGCCCGGGACGTGGCGCAGGTCCGGCCGCTGCTGCCGGGCAGCCCGTCGTGCGTGACGGTGGTGACCAGCCGGGATGCGCTGGCCGGGCTGGTGGCCAGGGACGGTGCCCGCCGCCTGGACCTGAACCTGCTGCCGCTAGCCGAGGCGGTGGAGCTGCTGCGGGCGCTGATCGGCGAGCGGGTGGATGCTGAACCTGAGGCGACCGCGACGCTGGCTGGCCACTGCGCCCGGCTGCCGCTGGCGCTGCGGGTGACCGCCGAGCGCGCCGCCGCCTCGCCCGGCGCCCCGCTGGCCGGCCTTGCGGCCGAGCTTGCTGATCAGCAGCAGCGGCTGGCCCTGCTGGACGCGGCCGGGGACCCGCGGACCGCAGTCCGGGCTGTGTTCTCCTGGTCGGTCCGGAACCTGGATGACGATGCCGCACGAGCCTTCCGGCTGCTTGGCCTGCACCCCGGTGCCGACTTTGACGCCTACGCCGCCGCCGCGCTCACCGGCACGAGCCTCGGCGCGAGCCGGCAGCAGATCGGGCTGCTGGCCCGCGCATACCTGATCCAGCCCGCCGGGACAGGCCGTTACTGCATGCACGACCTGCTCCGCGGCTACGCCGCCGAGCAAGCCACTGCGAAGGACAGCGAGCCGGAGCGGCAGGCGGCGCTGACCCGCCTGTTCGACCATTACCTGGCCACCGCCGCCGCTGCGGCCGGCACTCTGTTCCGCTCTGACCCGGACCAGCCAGCGATACCCCGGCCGACCAGCCCGGTCCCGCCGGTCACCAGCCCGGCCGCGGCGCTGGCATGGCTAGATTCGCAGTCGGCTACCCTCGTCGCGGTCACTGCCCACGCGGCCGACCACGGCTGGCCCGGCCACGCCATCGGCCTGGCCGCCACGATCTTCCGTTACCTCGAGGTCGGCCACTTCGCCGATGCCGTCGCGATGCACAGCCATGCTCGCCGCGCCGCCGCGCAGACCGGCGACCGCGCCGCCGAAGCGGCGGCACTGACGATGCTCGGTGCAGCCGACGCCGCACAGGGCCGTCTCCGGCAGGCCGCCAGCCATCTCGAGCAGGCCGTGACCCTATGCCGTGCGGACGGTGACCGGATCGGCGAGGCCCGTGCGCTGGGCAACCTCGGCCTCGCCGACTATTGCCGGGGCCGCTACCAGCGGTCGGTCAGGTACCACCACAAGGCACTGGCCCTGTATCGCGAGGCCGGTGACCAGGCCGGCGAGGCCCGTGCGCTGCAGAATCTCGGAGTCGTTGACCTGCGGCAGGGCCGCCACCAGCAGGCCGGCGGACACTTCCGGCGGTCCCTGGCGCTCTTCCGCGAAGCCGGCACCCGGTCCGGCGAGGCCTACGCACTGGGCAACCTCGGTGAACTCGAGCTGCGGCAGGGCCGCTACGACCAGGCCACCGGCCATCTCCAGCGGTCACTCAGGCTGTGCCGCGAGCTCGGCAGCCGGTCCTGCGAGGCCCAGGCTCTGGCCTGCCTAGGCCTTACCGAGCTGCGGCAGGGCCGCCACCGCCAGGCGGCCGGCCATCTCCGGCAGTCGCTGGCCCTCCACGGCCTGGGCGGCAATCGCTCTGGTCAGGCCGAGGCGCTCAACGGCCTTGGCGAAGCGTTCCTCGCCACTAGCCAGGCCGGCCAGGCCAGCGCCCGGCACACCGCCGCGCTGACCCTGGCGATCCAGGCCGGTGACAAACACGAACAGGCGCGGGCTCATCGTGGCCTGGCCAGCGCCTGCCAGGCCGCCGGCGACAGCGGGCAGGCTCGCAGCCACTGGCAGCAAGCCCTGGCCCGCTACACCGATCTCGGCATCCCGGAGGCCGAGCAGGTTCGCGCCGAGATCGCCGCGGCAGCCGACGGCCAACGCGAGCGGCTTGCCTCTGGCTCAGTCCCGTCCCGGCCGGCGCCAGATACCCCTGGCCCCACGCGCGATGCCGGGTAAGCAGGCCGGCCGCGGAGCCCGCGAAAGACACCGTTCGCTGCGCGCCGTTATCGACTGGAGCCACGACCTGCTCGACGGCGACGAGCGCGTCATGTTCCGGCGGGCTGGAGCTTCATCGGCGGATTTGACCTCGACGCCGCCGTGGCAGTCTACGCGGACAGCAACCGTGGCAGCCCTCACATCACCCCTACATCCCCCCGGACACGAGCGGCCGCGGGCTTGCCGGCGCCGCGTCAGCGGGCCTACGCGGCGAGGCCGGCGTAGCGGCCGTTGTCGGCGATAAGGCTGCGGTGGGTGCCGGCTTCGACGATGTGGCCATGATCCAGCACGGCGATCTGGTCGGCGTCGCGCACGGTTGAGAGCCGGTGGGCGATGGTGATGGTGGTGCGGCCTCGGGCGAGGGCGTCGAACGCTTTCTGGACGGCACGCTCGGTTTCGGTGTCCAGGGCGCTGGTGGCCTCGTCCAGCACGAGCACGCGCGGGTCGCGCAGCAGGGTCCGGGCGATGGCGAGGCGTTGTTTCTCGCCACCGGAGAAACGATGCCCGCGGGAGCCGACCATGGTGTCGTAGCCATCGGGCAGCCCGGCGATCAGGTCGTGGATCTGGGCGGCACGGGCGGCGTCCTCGATCTCGGTATTGGTGGCCCCTGGCTTGGCGTAGCGCAGGTTCTCCCGCACCGTGGTGTGCAGGAGATAGGTCTCCTGGCTGACCACGCCCACGACCGCGGCCAGATCGGCGAGCCGCATGTCGCGGATGTCGATGCCGTCGACGCGGACACTGCCGCTGGTGGGGTCATACAGGCGGGCGATCAGTGCCGCCAGGGTGGTCTTGCCCGATCCGGTCTCGCCGACCAGGGCTAGCGTGCTGCCGGCCGGGACGTCCAGGTCGACGCCGGCTGCGGCGGGCCGTTCTGCGCCGGGGTAGGTGAAGCTGACGTCCTCGAAGCGGACGTGCCCGGCGATCTGGGCCGGGTCGATCTCGACTGGGTGGGCGGGGTCGTCGACGTCGACGGGCAGGTCGAGGTAGTCGAAGATCCGCGCGAACAGCGCCAGCGAGCTGATCACCGAGACGCTGGTGTTGAGCAGGCCGGTCAGGGGCCGGAAGAGGCCGTTCTGCAGGGTGGTGAAGGCGATCAGGGTGCCGATGCTCATCGCGCCGGCGGTGACCGGCAGGCCGGCGGCGAGATAGATCACCGCGGGGATCGCGGCGAAGATGACGCTCATCGAGGCCATCCGCCAGCGTCCGGCCAGCTGGGAGCGCAGCTCCAGGTCGATCAGGCGGGCCGAGGAGGCAGTGAACCGCTGCACCAGGGACGGTCCCGTGCCCATCGTCTTGGCCAGCACAGCAGCGTTGATCGACAGTCCTTCCTCGATGGTGACGTTGAGGTCGGCCAGTTCGCGCTGCTGCTGGGTGGTGATGGCCCGGCGCATGCGGGCGACCCTGCGGGTCAGGTAGATCGCCGGCGGCATGACGACCAGCGAGATGAGGGACAGCCGCCACGACAAGACGATCATGGCGACGGCGGTGGCGATCGCGGTGGTGAAGTTCGCCGCGATGGAGGTCGCGGTCGAGGTCACGACGGATTCCATGCCGCCGATGTCGTTGGTGATGCGGGACTGGACCTCGCCGGTGCGGGTGCGGGTGAAGAAGGCGATCGACTGCCGCTGCAGGTGGGCGAAGACGCTGGTGCGCAGCCCGTGCATGACCTGCTGGCCGACCTTGGTGCTGATCCAGGTCTGGATCACCCCGAAGGCTGAGGTGACGGCGGCGACGGTGACCATTCCGGCCACCAGCCAGGCCAGCAGCCGCACGTTCCTGGCCGGCAGAGCGGTGTCTATGACCGCGCGGAGCAGGAACGGCGAGGCCAGCCCGACGACGGAGGACGCGGCGATGATGGCGGAGACGATCGCCAGCTGCCAGCGGTAAGGGGCGAACAGCCGCCCGATGCGGCGCAGGGACACCTCGCGTGCCTGCGCCTTCTCCGCGGCCGTGGCCGTCTTGGTGCTGCGAGTCCGGCCTGCGCTCCTGATGTCTCGATTCGTAGGTGATGTCGCCAAAAAAGCTGCTCGATTCTGTCCGGCGGGGCTGGTGCCCGGATGCGCGATCCCGAAGGCAATTACTGAGGGTGCCTCAATATGAGGTCACAACAGGAGTCGCTGATACATTATTCCGGTGACTCAGGACCGCGGCACGACGGGCCAGAGCGACTCCGACGGTGATGAGACATTGTCGGAAGCCTTCCGGTCCGTCGCGCGCCAGCTGCGCGACACGTCTCAGGAGACCCTGGCTCCCTGGGACATCACCCCCTCGCACCTGCGGGCTCTGCGCGTGCTGATGCACCACGGGGTGATGCGACTGTCGGAGCTATCAGATCATCTGCACATCGCGGCGCGCTCGACCACAGAGGTCATCGACGCCCTCGAAACCCGTGGCCTGGTCGAACGGCGGCCCGACCCCGACGATCGGCGGGCCACGCTGGTCGAGGTGACCGCGCACGGCGCCAGCGTCCTGGACGCGATCCGCGCGGCTCGCGGAACGCAGGCCGAACGGGCCTTCGGCAGGCTCAGCCAGGCTGACCGCGCTCACCTCGCCCGCATTCTCCGCAAGCTCCAGAGCTGATCCGCTAGGGCGCCCAGATCCACTCCACTGACTCGATCAGCGTGATCATCTCCGGGGTCCGGGACGAGACGAACGCGACGATCATGCCACCCGGCAGCAGAAGCCGGCTGCCGGCCAGGCGGACAGCGCGATCCTGCAGATCCGGAAGGCGGCACCGGGCTACCCGGCGGTGGCTGACGCTGCCCCCCGCCGTCCGGCTCGATCAGCGCGGCGAGGGCGCCCCCCCCCGGTGCCCTCGTCGGGTCGCGCCCGCCGGAGACTCTGCGAGCTGCCGGGTTGGCCGTCTTGCGCCCCCCATCCCGGCGACTGCTCTTCAGCGGCAGCGCTCCCCCTCCGGACCGCCCCCGTGCCGTAACTGCTCTCCGGCTCAGCGTCAGCCAAGTCCAGTTATATCCAGAAACTAAAGAGCGAAGTCATGCCTGATTAAATCGTGTAAATCCTTGCAGGATCTTGATTCGAGCATGCAAGAATTTGCATGCTCGAGCCTGGAAGAACTCGCTCCGTCCCGGGACTTCGCTCGCCAGAGAGGCAGCTGGCGGCACCTGCCTGGCCCGGGTGGCAGGCCGGCCGCGATCTGGTGCGGCTATGCCACCAGGGAACGCGGCTATGCGACCAGGGAACGCGGCTATGCGACCAGGGAACGCGGCTATGCCACCAGGGAACCTGTGACGCGTGTTGCAATGTCGCCATAGCCATTACGACGGCACCAGCTCAGGATGTATCGCGCATGTTCACCACACCATCGATAAACGGCCTCAGGCGTCATCTTGAGCTCAAGGCTGTGCTCGCCGCGATCTTTAATGAGGGGGCCAAGGTAGTCGACGAGCTTTGCGGCGGTGTCGTACCCCACATGTGCCGTGTGGGCGAGCGTCTCGTGGTTGACTGCCCGACCTGAGGCGATCGCCCCAGCCAAACGCGCCGCGGTCACCCCTTTTCCTTTCCCAAAGTAAGCATGGATCCGCGGAATTTCCAGTGAACTGCCGCCCGGCGGAAACTGAGGGGCCGTTAGATTGCCGCCTCGGACGGCAATATCAACGGCCTCTATAAGGGCCCCTGGTCCCGTTGCCTTTCGGTAGATACCCACCACTTCGGGCTGCTCGACCGCCTCGTCCAGATGATCGCGCTCAAGTCCGTGACCTTGGGCGGCGAAGATCACAGGCGTCTGCCTGCGCGCGCTGCGAAGGATGTTCAGCACGTCCAGCCCGTCGAACGAATACTCGATGGCGTAGTCATTCCAGGTAAGGTCGGCGACCACCACGTCAAACCTCAAGCGATCACTGACCGCGCGCTCAACCGCGGCCTTATCCTCAGCGATCCGCACCGTCGCGTCGCTCAGAGACTGCTGCAGAAGCGGTTCGATGATCTTTGCCAGCGCAGCGGCGACCAGAATACGCGGCCCATCCTGCATTGATCTGTCCCCCAACTGGTCATCATCGCTATGACCCCGGTGCCGATGCGCGGGACTGTGCCGGCGCCCTGGTCAACATGCTCAAGAGTAGGACTATAAGGTTCAGTTAGAGCCATGGGCGATCGTCTCCTCATGCCCTTGATGGCGGCTTGATCTAGATCATCGGCGCCGGCCCGCCCGGTGGGCGCTACGCTCGGTAGGATCCAGGGCGAACTGCTCAGGTTCCGCCCGGTCAAGGAACGGTGGCATGCCCGCGCAGAGCACGCGGTCACCGGAGGGCCACGACGACATGATGCGCGGTCGGCGAGCGTCATTTGTGCTCAGCAGGATGGGATCCAGCTGGCTGCTGCTGGGCAGCGTCCTGCTCGCCACCCTGGTCGCCGCAGCGCTGACAGCCACGCTGGCCAGCTTCAGCGCCCGTGTACTGCCGCAGGCCGTGCACCGCCAGATCGCGTCCGCGCCGGACCTGTCGATCGTCGTCAGCGGCACCGTCGGCGCGGCGCAGGCGGCGGCGGACTCGGGCGCCATTCGTGCCTCGATGGGGGCCGCTTTCGGCTCCGTGCCAGTGAGCATCCAGAGCGCGCTGTGGTCAGACTCGCTTGGGCTGCCCGCTGCCCGGCGGAGCAAGGTCATACCACTCGCGGAGGCGGCCGCACCTGACCACATCTTCGCGCATGCGATCCTGACGACAGGGACCTGGCCGGGACCGCCGCAGCGCGCTCATCCTATTCCGGCAGCGCTGCCTGTCGCCGTCGCGCGCCAACTCCGCCTGGCGCCCGGTCAAGTGCTCGCACTGCGTGACACCGAGACCAGCGCGCCTGTCCGGTTCCGGCTGACCGGCCTCTTCCGGCCCCGGGACCCGGCGTCACCCTACTGGGGCCTGGACCTCACAGGGATATCCGGCGTCCTCGTCCAGAGCGGCTTCGTCACCTACGGGCCCCTGGTGGTGAATCCGGCGGCCTTCGGCCGCGGCGGTCTGGTGGTCGGCGGTGCCTCCTGGCTTGCCCTGCCATCCAGCCCGCGGATTCCGCCTACCGAGATCACCGCACTCGCCGGGAGGATCAGCCACGCCGAGACGAACCTCAGGCAAGACGCAACGCTGGGCGGCCTGCAGGTGACCACAGGCATCCCGCAGCTTCTGACCGGAATCGCTGCCAACGTTGTGGTCGCCAGGTCCCTGCTGATCATCAATGAGCTGGAGCTGCTAATGCTCGCTTCGGCTGCGATCGGGCTCGCCGCTCGCATGCTGGCCGGCGATCGCAAGGAGGAGTCGGCCCTGCTCAGCGCACGAGGGGCGACGCGCTGGCAGCTGGCCTGGCTGACCGCAGCTGAGGCCCTGATACTGGCCGCCGCCGCGGCGGGCACAGGTGCCCTGCTCGGCGCCCGGCTGGCGGCCCCGCTGGCCAGCACTGGGCCGCTGCACGCGGCCCGGCTGCAGGTATCGGGCATCGACGCCAGCGTGTGGTGGTCCGCCGGAGCCATCCTGGCGCTCGCCGTGGCGATCATGCTCTGGCCGGGCTTGCGGCCGGTCACGCCGGGGACAGCCAGGATCCGCCGCGGCAGGCAGGGCAGGATCGCGGGCGCGGCACGTGCCGGAGCTGACATCTCGATTATCGTGCTCGCGCTGATCGCCGTCGTGCAGCTGCGCAGGTACTCAGCGGCCGGCCGCACCGCCGCGGGCGGCATCGGGATCGATCCCGTGCTCGTGGCAGCTCCGCCCGCCGCCCTGGCCGGGGCCGCACTGATCCCGCTTCGGCTCGTTCCCGCCCTGGCCAGGGCGATCGACCGGCTGACAGGCCGCAGCAGGCGGCTCGGCGCCGCCCTGGCAAGCTGGGAGATCAGCAGGCGCCCGATCCGGCAGAGCGGCCCTGTGCTGCTCGTGGTCCTGGCCGTCGCGACCGGCACACTGGCGCTCGCGCAGCATCAGAGCTGGCGGCAGACCGCACAGGACCAGGCAGCGTTCACGGCGGGCGCGGACGTGCGGGTGGACATGACAGCCCCGCTCCCGCTTGGCCGTGGCTCAGTCATCGGGCACGCGCCCCGCGTCCTGGACGCCATGCCGGTGACGAGCTTCGACGGCGGGACAGGAGGCGAGGTCGTCGCCCTGGACGCGCGGCGGGCAACGGCCACGGTGCTGCTGCGCCCCGACCTGTCGGCGCTGCCTGCTGCCGCGCTGTGGCATCGGATCACGCCGCGGCGGGCAGCGCCGGGCCTGACGCTGCCTGGCCGGCCGGCCCGCCTGGAGATCATCGTCGCGCTGCGCGTCGACGGGGGGCCCGCCGTGCTCGGCCCGCTGTCGGGAAGCGTGTCGATCCAGGACGCCGCCGGCGTCGTCTACTCGGTGCCGACGGCCAGCCTCCGGGCCGACGGGCGCAGCCATGGCCTGGTTGCCCAGCTCTCCGGCACGCGGGCCAGCTACCCGCTGCGGCTGCTGGGTGTCTCGCTGAGCTATCAGCTGCCGCCCTTCCCCGCGCCACCGTACGCAACCCAGAAGGCCATGAGCGCGGCGCATGCCGCAGAACTTCGCGCGGCAGCGCGGCGCGCCGCGCTCACGATCAGCGGGCTGGCGGTCTCGCCCGCGGCCGCCGGGGCATTCCGGGGCTCCTTCGCCCTGGGCAGTGCGCTGCGGTCCTGGCATGCAGCGGCGGCTTCTGCCGACCTGCCGAGCAATCCCGAGGCACACGGAATTGCGCCTGTCCTGACGTCGTGGCGAGCCGCGGCGTCCGGCACGAGCACGCTGAGGTTCGGCCCCGGCGTCGGTCATCTGATCCAGCGTCAGGGCAATCCCCCGCTGCCGATATCGGGACAGCTGGATCTGACCGCAGGTTCCCCGACCCAGGTCATCCCCGGGATCGCCACTCGCGCATTCCTCAAGTCCACCAGCACGGCGCCGGGCGCGACCATCCTGGTATCGGCCGGGCCCACCCAGGTACCGGTTCATATCGTGGCGGCGATCCAGGGCTTCCCGACTGTCACCGGCAGTGGCGGTGCGCTGATCGTGGACCAGGAGGTCATTCAGGCCCTGCTGGCGAGCGAGTCCGCCGCGCCGCTGCCGGTGACGCAGTGGTGGCTGCGGACGGCTACCGCCGCGGCACCGCCCGGCTTGCCCCCCGGCTCGGCGGTGACCGATCGCGCTCGCGTGGCCGCCGCGCTGCTAGGCAATCCGCTGTCGGCCGCAGCACAGCAGGCGGTGATCGCAATCGTCGCGGCGGCCGCGTTGCTCGCGGTCATGGGATTCTCGGTCAGCGTTGCCGCCAGCGTGCGGGAGCGGCGGACACAGAGCGCGCTGCTCGCCGCGCTCGGAGTCTCGCGTGCCGCACGAGCCCGCCAGCTGTGCCTGGAGCAGCTGATGCTCAGCGCGCCGGCGGCGGCGGCCGGACTGCTGCTCGGGGCAGGAATGGCCCGCTTGCTCATCCCTGCGGTCACCCTCACCGCGAGCGCGACGAGGCCCTTTCCCCCGGCGCTGGTCCAGGTCCCGCTGGGCTGGGCGGCGGCCCTGGCGCTGGTCATCACGGCAGTTCCGGTACTCGCGGCCGCCGCGACCGTGGTTTACCGGCCCGACCCGGCAGCGCAGCTTCGCGCGGCGGAGGCTGCGTGAGTACCGCGGCCGGGCGGATGCGGGCGGCCTGGCTTGTCATGACAGGCACCGGCAGCGCAGCCAGCTTGGCGTTTGCGCTGCTGGTGCTGGCCTGCGTGTTCATCTCCGTCGCGGCGCCCAAGGAGAGCCTTGAGCTCCGGACCCGCGCGCTACAGCGGATGTTCGCGGCCCAGCCCGCGGAAGCAACGTCGCTCAGGTCGGACGTCGGTTACTCCGACTTCGACCCGGCGCTCTCCCCGGTCCCCTCGGATACGATCGCGAGGCTGCGTTCTGACATCCGCGGCAGCCTGGCCGCTGACCGGATCCCGCTCGCCGATGCCGGCGCGGACTGGGCCAGCGTGGCCACCGGCTATGAGCCGGTGACGGGAGAGCTGCCCAGAGCCGTCGCGAGCGTCGGCCCGCCGCAGCTGGAGGTGGTGTACCGGGACACGCTGGGCCGCAACGCTCGGCTGCTGGCCGGGAAGCGGCCGGTAATCGACCGAGTATCGGCATTTTCAGGCCCGACGGTCGTCGCCGGGCACAGAGCCGTGTTCCAGGTCGCGGTAACACGGGCGACCGCGGCCAGATTCGGCTTGCACGTCGGCTCGCAGCTCGGATGGAGAGCCGGCGTCACGCTGGAGGTGACCGGGATCGTCCAGCCGTCCGGCCCCGGCTCGGCGTTCTGGACGACGGACCCGAATGCCGCCGCTCCTTCGCTGTATTACCCCTCACGCGACAGCACGCCCTACTGGCAAGGCGCCGTCTTCATGGGGCCGGGCGAGCTGCCCGACCTGGAGTCTTTCGCCACCGCCGCGAACATGCACCTGACCTGGGATTTCCCGCTGGCGCTTGGTCAGGTGACTGCCGACCAGGCATCGGCCCTGGTCGCGATGCTCAACCGCGCGGGAACACTCAGCGTTCCGAATCAGCGGGGTGATCTGATCTACGCCGGCGCCGCATCCGGCTTGCTCGGCCCGCTGGCGGACTTCACCACCGCAGACGCCGCCGTCGGCAGCGTACTCGCGCTGCTGCTGGTCAGCCTGACCGCAGTCGGCATGGTGGTACTGCTCCTGGGTGCCGGCCTGCTGGCCGAGCAGCGGCACGACGAGTTTGCCCTGATGAGGGCGCGCGGATCAGCGCTCTGGCAGATCGCCGGTCGTGCGTTTCGCGGCGCAGTGATTGTCGTTGTGCCTGCCGCCGCCGTTGCGACGCTCATCGCCCTCGCCGCGATACCAGGGCCGACCGAGCCGCTGTCGTGGTGGCTGGCCGGCCTGACGGGGCTCGTGGCGCTGGCCGGCCCGCCGCTGATCGCTGGCGTGCGGCACGTTGCTACCGACCACCAGGCCGGGCGGACGCTTGACGCATCGGCAACCCGCGTCATGACGGCCCGTCGCCTCGTGGCCGAGGTGACGCTGGTCGTCGCGGCCGGGGCAGGGCTCATCGTGCTGAAGCGGGAGGGCACGCCGGTCGCCGGCGGGATCAACCTCTACACGAGCAGCGCGCCGGTGCTGGTGGCGCTCCCAGCCGCCATGCTCGTCATGCGGCTCTACCCCGTCACGTTGCGGCTGGCGACGAGGCTGGCCGGGATGCGGCGCGGGGTGATCGTCTTCGTCGGGCTGGCGCGCGGAGGGCGAACCTCACGAACCGCGGTGCTGCCAGCGTTCGCGCTGGTGCTCGCGCTGGCCGTGGTCGCGTTCGGGGCCATCGTCCGGGACGCGGTGCAGCGCGGGCAGGTCGCGGCGTCGTGGCAGAGGACTGGCGCGGATGCCGTGGTCGGCTCGCCGAGCTCCAGCCAGCCGCTGGGCGGCCAGGTCCAGCAAGCGATCGCAGCAGTGCCCGGCGTCGAGCACACGGCACCGGTCGTTCAGGTCTCGGAGGTTACGACGGCGGGCGGGGCGCAGCTCAGCGTTGCCTTCGTGAATCCGGCCAGGATGGCGGCGGTGATCGCCCACACCCCAGGGCCGCCTTTTCCCGCAGCGGCCCTGGCCAGGCCGCCAGGCGTGCATTCGGGTCCCGTGCCGGTTCTTGCCTCGCCGGCCGCCGCAGCCATCGTGGGCCGGGCTGCCACGCCAGTGTCGATCGGGTTGCTCAACACGACCGTCCGGGTGGCGAAGGTGATCGCCAACAGCCCGGCCGCGCCCGAAGGAGGCGCGTTCCTCGTGGTGCCGCTGTGGGCCGCGGGCGCCAGGCAGCCGCCGCCGACCATGATGCTGATCGCCGGCCCGCACCTGAATCGGGCCGCGCTGGACGCGGCCGTGCGGCGCTCCGCGCCTGACACCCCCGTGATCCTGCGCTCAGATGTGCTGGCTGGACTCAGGAATGCCCCGCTGCCCCGTGTCGGCTACGTCGCTTTCGCTGAAGGCGCAGCCGCAGCTGCCGGGTTCAGCGTGCTTATCCTGCTGATCATGCTCGTGCTCGGCGCCCGGTCGCGGGAGCTGACCCTCGCCAGGCTTTCGACCATGGGCCTGTCCGCAGGGCGGGCGCGACGGCTGGCCCTGATCGAGGCGGCGCCGCCCATCGTGGCCGCCACGATCGGCGGGCTCGCGGCCGGGTGGGCGCTTGTGCCGCTCGTCGCGCCATCCATCAATCTCTCCGCGCTCATCGGATCCGAGCTCAGCGTGCCGGTCCGCGCCCATATGACAACGCTGGCCGCCACCGCAGCGGGGCTGGTGGCACTCACGGTGCTGACCCTGCTCGCCGAGGCGGTGGTCGCCAGGAGGCGCGGCATAGGCCGCGCCCTGCGGGTTGGCGATTTGACGGTGCTCAGGAGATAGGCCGCAGGACCGCTGGTCGTGATGGTGCCGGAAGAAAAAAGGCGAAGGGGGTCTTGACTCTCACGTCGCGTGAGGGGTGCAAGGTCGTGTCATGTTCAGCATCGGCGAGTTCGCCCGGCTCGGGACGGTGTCCGTTCGCACGCTGCGGCACTACGACGAGATCGGGCTCCTGCGTCCCGCGAAAATCGACCCGGACACTGGCTACCGCGGCTACTCGGCGCAGCAGCTTGGACAGCTGAACCGGATCGTCGCCCTGAAGGAGCTCGGGCTTCCCCTGGCTCAGATCAGGCAGCTCCTGGGCGGGATCACCCTGGACGAGCTCCGGGGAATGCTCATGCTCCGGCGCGCTCAGCTGGAACAGGAACTCGAAGCGCACAAGAACCAGCTGCTCGGAGTCGAGGCACGTCTCCGCTACATCGAGAGGGAGGGCGCTATGCCCGCGGACGACATCGTGGTGAAGAAGCTTCCCGCCATAGGCGTGGTAGTGATCGCAGAACCAGCGCCGGCGTATGGCCCGGAAAACATCGTCCCGGTGATCAACCGTGCCGAGGAGCAGTTCAGTCAGCTGCGGATCCGGGACCTCGTGAAAGAAGCGGGGCCGTACATCATTTTCTACGAGGGCGACCCGGGCAGTGACCTCATAGCCTGCCTGGCCCTGCCGGTGACCGAACCGCCAGCCGAGCTGCCACCGCCGGCGAGGTACCTCGTCCTTCCCGAAGTCGAGGAGGCAGCTGTCACCGTCCGCAGCGGCCCGGCGGCCAGCATCTTCCCCTTCGTGTACCACGATCTGGCCCGGTGGGCCGACGAGCACGGCTACCACGCCGCCGGGCCCGGCCGGGAAATACTGGTCCACAGGGTGACTGATCCAGCCGACGTCAGCCAGCAGGTATTCGAGATCCAGCTGCCGTTCAGCCGCCCCGAAGCTACTCTCTCGCCAGCTGCTACCTGACTTGGTAGCGGCGGCCTGAGCGTCGGCTTCCCGGCCTCTTCAGGGCCCGACTGGCCTCGCTCAGCCCAGTTCTGCGCTCGGCAGGTCGTCGGCCTCGCCGCGCTCGCTGGCGAGCGCGGCGAGCGCGGCCGGGGCTCGCATCCGCCACGCGTCGGTTACGAGCTCCTCCAGGCGCCCGGCGTCCACCTGCGCCAGCCGCAGCATCACCAGCGGCCAGCCGTCGTAGCCGGGCGTGGTGAAGAAGGTCTCAGGCTCGCCGAGCAGCAGAGCCTGCTTCTCGGCCTCGTCGCCGACGAACAGCACCGCGATGTCGGTACGGATGAGCCGCGGCCTGCCCGGCCTGCGCTCGGGGTAGGACCAGATGAACCCCTTGCCGGCTACCCGGAAGTCGAAGCCGTCGCTGTCGATCTCGGCCACGTGCGGCAGGGCCAGCGCGAGGCGGCGGACGTCGTGGGCGTCAGCCATCGAGGTCCCTCTCGGATCGCGTCACCCGCATATCCACAGGCTAGGCGCATAACACCCTCTATGGTCGCCCGGGCGGCGAGCGCGCTGTCTGCCGGCTCGCCTGGGTGTGACCGGCCTGGTGAAAGGGCGCTGTCCGCTGGCCACGATGCCTGTCGATGCCGCGAGCACGCCAGACTCCCGACGGCCAGACCGTCCCTGGCTTGACGCGCGCCCCTGTGCGGCACTAGCGGACGCCAGCGCGTTACTCGTTGATGAGCTGCTCGCGGAGGATGTCGGCTACCTCGACGCCCGGAAGCAGCTATCTCGCCCGGCTCCCGGCGCAGTCCGATCTGCGCCGCCGTGGGCCGCGCGGCTATGCCTGCGCGTTGTGCTCCGCACCTGACAGACGATCGGTTGACGCGGCAGGTGGCAGCACCCGGTGCCTCATTGGTGCCTTTGAGCTGTTGATGCGCTAGGGCCCGCCGGCCCGGTAGAACAGATGGGTGCCAGAGCTTCCCGAGGTTGAGACCGCGCGCAGCCTGATCGCTGACCAGGCCCTGCACCGGCGCATCGCGGACGTCGACGATTCCGACAGCTACGTCAGGCGGCCGCACGCCTCAGGTGAGCTGCGGTGCGCGCTGACAGGACGCAGCCTCACCGCCGCGCACCGGCGCGGCAAGACCATGTGGCTGGAGACTTCCGGGATCGGCGGTGCGGCCGGGCCCGGCGGCCCGGAGCTCGGCATCCATCTGGGTATGAGCGGCCGCATCGTGGTCACGGGCCCTGACGGCAGCGTGGCCGAGGGTGGTGATCCGCTTGGTTATGACACCCGGCTGCATCGGGCCGAGTGGAGCCGCTTCACTCTCAGGTTCGCGGACGGCGGCAGCCTGGTGCTACTCGACCCGCGCCGCCTCGGGCGGGTCCGGCTTAACCCCGATATCGGAGCGCTCGGGCCAGATGCCACGCAGGTCACATCGGCGGAGTTCCGAACGCTGATCATGAAGGGGACGATCGCCGTCAAAGCGCGGCTGCTCGACCAGTCCAAGATAGCTGGCATCGGGAACCTGCTGGCCGACGAGATTCTCTGGCAAGCCAGGGTGTCACCCCTGGCCCAGGTCGGCAGCCTGTCCTCGGCGCAGGTCAATCGCCTCTACCGCGCACTCAAGTCGGTCCTGGAGTCCGCCCTCGCCAGGGGCGGTGCGCACACCGGCGACATGATCGCGGCCCGTCACCCGGGCGGCACCTGCCCGCGGGACGGCGCCCCGATGGCGCACGGGATGGTCGGCGGCCGGTCTACCTGGTGGTGCTCACGCGAGCAGGCCCTCCGGCCGGACAAGCGGAGCCCGACCGCGCAAGCCGCAGGGCACATCCGCTCGCCTCCGGGCTCACCCAGGCGACCCGCAACCTGATCTCGCGCGGCGTCCCCACGGAAAGGTGCGGCCCCGAACGCTGGGTCCAGCGGCTGGCGGCTAGCGCGGTGACAGCACGCAGAACTCGTTGCCCTCGGGGTCGGCCAGCACCGTCCAGGACACCTGGTCGCCCTGGCCGACGTCCGCGGGGGTGGCGCCCACATGGCGCAGTCGCGCTACTTCAACGGCGGGATCGTCCATACGGAAGGGCGCAACGTCGGGGTGCAGGCGGTTCTTGACCGCTTTCTTGCCGGGCACCCGCAGGAACTCCAGATAAGGCCCAGCGCCTTCGGGAGACCGGAGCCCGACGATGTCATCTTCGGCGCGCTCGATCTGCCAGCCTGCCGCGCTGGCCCAGAACCGCGCCAAGGCCGCGGGATCGCCGCAGTCGGTCAGGATCGCGGCGACGGGGCCAGTGTCGCGGTACATGTCCCGTGGCTCGAGCACGCAGAACTCGTTGCTCTCCGGGTCGGCCATGACAACCCAGGGCACATCGCCCTGGCCAATGTCGACCGGATTGCCTCCCAGGTCTCGTGCACGGCTGACTATTTCAGCCTGATGCGCGGCGGAGGTGCTGGCCAGGTCCAGGTGCACCCGGTTCTTCCCGGTTCTCGCCTCGGACACCGGGACGAAGACGATCGGCACGACGCCTGGATGGGGATAGATGTATCCGGCTGGCCAGACATCCACCTCCTCTGGCGTCTCGTCGGCTATCTCCCAGCCCAGGAGGCTCGACCAGAACCGGGCCAGCTCGGCGGGAGCGTTGGCGTCGGCCACCAGGTGAACCAGGCGCGTTGACATAGGGCTTAACCTCTCAGAACGGCGTGAATGATGCCAGCTGCCTCGATGCGCCGGGTATCAGAACCAGCAGCCAGCCGGTTCGCTGCGCTGGCCGGCAGTCACAGGATTCCGCGATCCGGCGTCGGCGAGGACCACGAACATTGCCAGGGCCGGCGGGCCGCCGGAACACAGCCTGCGTCGAGAGGCTTAGCGTCCAGCGGCCCATTGCGGTCATCCTCGCGTCAAGCCCCGGCTGGCGCCGACGACGACAGTGGTCCTGCCCGACAGGTCACTGACAACCGTCCTCTTCCTTTGCGTGTCCATGGTTTCACTGACTGTCGTACTCGTCGTGGCGGCGCCACCAGAAGCCGGTCTCGTTGCGGCCGAGTGGCGCGCGGTCGAGCCACTGGTACATGCCCCAGAGGCCGTCGATCCCGCGCGCGTACGCCGAGTAGATGTGGTAGACGGCGCCATCCTCCATTGCGAACGCGCTCACGCCAGGCCCTTCTCGCCGGTACGTCTCCCAGTCCGTTCCGACGACGCTCAATGCGAACTCGTCGAGCCCGGAACTGTCCTGACCGGCCGGCGGCCGAAGGTCCGCCGCGCGGAAGTTGTACTCGACGGCTCCCGACTCCCACTCCTCCTTGGTGTGCGCTGCCTGGAAGTCGTAGTTGAAATCGCTGCCGGACGAAGACGCCCAGGGGAAGCTCCAGCCCATCCGCTGCTTGTACGCCTGCAGTTTCGCCAGCGGAGCCCGCGACACCGCGCCGAGCGTGACGTCGTGATTCGCCAGGTGGACGACGGAGGCATCGAAGCCGTCCGCGATCGCCGAGCAGGACGGGCACCCTGCCGCGTACTCGGGCCCGAACATGAAGTGATAGATGAGCAGCTGCGAGCGCCCTTGGAAGAGATCGGCGAGGGACGCCGTGCCCTCGCCGGTCTCGAACCGGTACTCCTTGTCGATCCGAACCCAGGGCAGCTCCTGCCGCTGCCGCGCCAGTTCGTCGCTGCGCCGCGTCAGCGCCTTCTCGGCCGCCAGCAGCTCCAGCCGGGCCGCCAGCCACTCTTCACGTGTTCCGGTCTTGTGATCGGTCATTGTTTCTCTCCTTCTTATCGTTACAACAGCCTGGGGTGGCCGCGCCACCGATGACGTCTCACATCGGCGGCATGAGCCCGGGGACCGACGAGGGCGCGATGACGATCAGGATTGAGCCCGAACTCGAATCCAGAGCGGATGCTCTCGCGGCAGCGCCGGCGGAAGTGCTGCTTGAGCGGCGTGAACTCATAGGCACCTGCCGCGATCACAACCGCGCCGGCGGCGAAAGGCCCATGCGGCCGGTACAGCGCGTACACCGCGACGCCCACGAGCGCCCAGACGGCAAGATACGACCCGGCGAATAGCGGCACGGCGCGCACATCACCGCTGGCATGAGCGCGTCTCAGGACTGCCGGAGCCGCGCCCGGCAGCATCATCGCCGCCATCATCCACATCCACAGGACGGCAAAGAACGCGAACGAGCCGAGCCGGGTCTGGGCGCCCATATCCATCCCGTTCATCTGCCGGACCGTGACGACCCAGGATGCGGCGGCGAGCCCGAGCGTCACCGTCAGCGCGACCGCCGTCACGACTGTCCTGGCGCTCGTCATGGCAGCAGATTTCTGGCCGTGCCGAAGTTGCACCGTGTCCCTCCCTTTGCTTATGACGTGACCGGCTCTGCTGCTAGCTAGGGCGAATGCCGCTCCGCTGCCTCAGCCATACGCTTGATGTTCGCCAGCCGCCGATCCCAGTCGACCGCGAGCGCGGCCATCCACCGCGCCGTCGCATCCAGCGCCGCTGGCCGCACCGCGTACCGCACCTCGCGTCCGACCCGGCTGCCGGAAACCAGCCCGGCGGCGTCCAAGACGGCGAGGTGCTTGACCACCGCCTGCCGCGAGACGGGAAGTCGCGCGGCGAGCGTCGTCGCGGTGGCCTGGCCATGTGCGGCGAGCAGATCAAGCAGCTGGCGTCGCGTCGGGTCGGCCAGCGCGACGAGGACTCTGTCGGCCGCCTCGATGGCGCCGCGACGTTCGTCCGTCACACGGACGGCTGTTCGGCGCGCGTCTTGAGCGCGTCGAGCTCCTGGGGCCAGCCGCCGGTGTTGTCCTTCACAGCCCGGTGGCGCAGTTCCTCGGACCCGGCCAGCGCCGCGAACCCGCTCTCGACGACACGGAGCCGCGTCTTGGCGCCTTCCGGGGTCAACGTGAACTCCACGAGGGTGCTGTTATCCTCGCGCAGCTCTTCTCCGGGGAACGCGCTGGCCCAGCGGTACGCCAGGTACGTCGGCGGCTCGACCTTCTCCACGCGCACCGGGAAGTCGCCGTACTCGGCGTTTTTCGCCACCATCGACTCGCCTTCTTTGGCCACGGTGCCGGGCAGGCTCGCCTTGTCGGCCACCCAGAACCCGGGTTCGGCCACCAGCGACCAGACCCGCTCCAGGGGTGCCGCGATCAGGGTTTCGCGTTCGATCCGATCCTCGCTCATGAGGGGGCTCCTTTGACTGCGGCCATTGGATGCAACTCCAGAGTTGCACATCGGCTCTCCAGGCGCAACCCCAGAGTTGCACTCTGATCGAGCGCCGTCGCGGTGATCGTCAGCTTCTGCGTCAACTCCGGGGCCTCGAAGAAGCTCCGGGCAAGCCGGGGCGGATCATGTCCTCTGTCTAGGCGACGGCGGGTTCCTCGTCACGTCCTCTGTTATCGAGGATAAGCGGGCGCCGGCCGTTGACCTTGTAGCGGATGTGGGTGACGTCCGCGGTGGTGATAACGCGGGCCGGGGCGAGTTCGATCCCTTCCTTGCTGTCTAGGCCGAGTTCGGGGCCGAGCAGGCGCTCCCGTTCCCGAGGATCACCGGCACGATGTGCAGCTCCAGCTCGTCCAGCAGTCCGAGCTTGATCACCTGCCGGAGCAGCGTGCCGCCGGCGTCGAACGCCTGGTCCGCGCTGAACCACTGGTCGCGCGCGTCGTTGTCCGACAGCGCGTGCCAGACTGCCTCGACGGGCGCGGGGTAGGTGCGCTCGATGACGAAGGTCGCGTGGGTCTGGCTGCGCTCGATGGTGTCGTTCATGTCGTTCACTCCTTGGTCGTGGTGGCAGGACGGTTGAGGAGAGTGCCGAGGCGGTCCAGGCGGCGTTCGGCGGGCAGCCGCTGCCGACCGATCCAGTCCGCTGCGGGGGTCAGTGCCTCGGGGACGAGCTGGTAGGTGCGGACCCGTCCGACCTTGGTCGAGGTGACGATCCCGGCCGTTTCCAGGACGCCCAGGTGCTGGACGACCGTCGGGAGCGCCATCTCGAACGGCTGGGCCAGCTCGCTGACGGACGCCGGGCCGCGAGACAGCCGCTCGACCATGGCACGCCGGCTGCTGTCGCCGAGCGCATGGAACATCCGGTCGAGTCCCGAATACTTAGGCACATACCTAAGTATGTGAAAGCTGGTGGCGTTGTCAACTCAGCCGGTTAGCCGTGGCCAGGTGCCGACCATGAGCGATTGCTGGCATCCGTGGCTGCGTGCCCGTCAGCCTTCGTCGTTTCCGGTTGTTCGGAGAATCGCGATTGTCGTGGCCGCGCTGGGGCTGGTAGGTGCATGTTTGGCCATCGTGCCGTTCCTTGGCGATCATCAACAATCCTCGCAGACTGCAGCTGTGAAGCTGCGCGGAGCGAACGGTCTGGGACTGCGTATCGCCAAGGTCAATGGGACGGCCGAGCCGACTGGCCCAGTGACGGCCGACTCCGCCGTGTACCACATAACACCGGACGGGCCCCTGCCCAGGCCGGTGACCATCCTCATCCCGCTGAGTCACCGGGTGCCACCCAGCCAGCAGAAGCTGGCCTTCGTGTTCACGAGGGAGACGGCGACCGGCAAGTGGCAGCCGCTCAAGACGAGAGTGGTTCGCGACGGTGCGTACGCCAGCGTAACCGTGCACCGCTTGTCCTGGTTCAGCGGATTTACCATCGACCCGAACCAGGTACTGACAGAGCTGAAGAGTTTCTTCAAGGAGCTCACTAACGGTTCCTTCAACAACGCTTCTCCACCGTCTTGCGATCAGTCATCTGCCGCCCAAAGCGACGGCTACACGTATGCCACTAGCGGAACGGCAATGCTGCCCTGCTTCGGCGTGGACTCCAATGGCGGTCGGGTGATCAAGCTGGTCGACAATCGTCGGTACCCAGAGCTGATCACCACTTCGATGCCGGTAGCGGTCGGCAGTAGCGACATATTTCAGAAGATCGGGCAGATGCTGACCCCTGACGGGTACATGGAGGGTTATTCACGGAGCCCGGAACATTTAGATAGATTGGCGATCTGCGGCGCGTCTTCATGAAAGACGGCCCGTTTCTCGTAAGAATTGGGTTACCA